>Ga0114911_1000609_pt1 | contig 22202 bp, 23 predicted proteins | sample MalvireepMed_904_FD_89688 | JGI IMG/M metagenome (GOLD analysis project Ga0114911, IMG submission 89688) | Marine viral communities from the Global Malaspina Expedition - Malaspina viral metaG DeepMed_904 | ecosystem: Environmental > Aquatic > Marine > Oceanic | place: Mediterranean Sea...
GCCCGAAACGCAGGTCGGCATCCATGCGCATCACAACCTGACTCTCGGGGTCGCGATCTCTGTGGCTGCTGTCGAAGAGGGAGCGTATCGCGTCGACGGATCCCTGACCGGCCTGGGGGCGGGGGCCGGAAACGCTCCTCTCGAAGCTCTGGTGGCGGTTTTCGAACGGGAGGGCTATGACACGGGCAGCAATCTGAACGCTCTGATGGACGCGGCCGACGACCTGGTGCGCCCGCTGCAGGAACGTCCGGTTCGAGTCGACCGTGAAACGCTTTCTCTCGGCTATAGCGGTGTCTATTCGAGCTTTCTTTTGCACGCGGAACGCGCGGCTCAGCAATATGGAATCGATGCGCGCACGATTCTGAACGAGCTTGGCCGCCGCCGGATGGTTGGCGGTCAGGAAGACATGATCATCGATGTCGCTCTCGACCTTGCGGGTGACAGGACCGCAACGGGACAACAAGGATAAATGCAATGACTAATCCAGAAATAGGTAAGACGATCGAGGCCGCAGGGCGGAAGACGAACTACCTGGAAGAGGGAGCAGGCCCTGCGGTTCTGCTTTTGCATGGGTCGGGTCCGGGCGTGACGGCCTATGCGAATTGGCGGCTGACGATTCCCGATCTGGCCTGCGATTTCCGTGTCCTGGCCCCGGATGCGATGGGCTTTGGCTATACCGAACGGCATAAGAACGAGACCTATTCCCTGGACGGCTGGGTCGAGCATACGATCGCCTTCATGGATGCCACGGGTGTCGAAAAGGCGCATTTCGTCGGCAATTCCTTCGGCGGCGCGCTGACCCTGGCCATCGCCACCCGTTACCCCGACCGGGTGGCCCGGATGGTTCTAATGGGATCGGCTGGTCTCCAATTCGACCTGACAGAGGGTCTGGATACCGTCTGGGGGTACGAGCCAAGCCCGGACAACATGCGCAAGATCATGATGGAGTGCTTTGCTTATGACAAAAGCCTCATTACTGATGACCTGGTCCAATCGCGTTACAACGCCAGCATTCGCCCGGGCTATCAGGAAAGTTTTTCTGCGATGTTCCCCTCGCCGCGTGGCCGCCATATCTCCGCGCTATCGACGCACGAGGAAAAGATAGCCGCGCTTCCCCATCCCGCACTTATCATTCATGGCCGCGAGGATAAGGTTATTCCTCTGGACTCGTCCTATCGCCTTCACCAATTACTGAAACACTCAGAGCTGCATGTCTTCGGTGAATGCGGCCATTGGACGCAAATCGAAAAGAAAAACCGGTTCAACCGCCTGGTAAGAGAATTCTTTTTGGAATAGACGGCTATCTTATCTCCCGGTCCTATGGTGCGGTCTATTTTTTGGCATGAAGGAGGAAGGAGGTGCCATACGACCGGGGAATGTTGCAGAAGGGCCACGTCTAAGACTCAGCCGGACATAGAAGGTGAATCAGCTCACGAACGCGAGTCCGAGCCCACAATGTTACATCAAAGGCCAGTTGTTCTGGAATGAATGTAGCAATCCAGGTGTACAGTTCACGACTTGATCGTCAATGATTTTCTTAGAACTGGGACGAAAATGAGGAGGGCTTATAATGATTAATGTTTTACAATTACGACCTTCATCGTAATGCATGACCTTGGTGCCCGATAAAATTGGCGGGTAGAATATTTATCATAGAGTTTATTTGCTTTTTAACCCATCAGTAGCTCCAGCTATATTGCCTTGCAGATCAATGGGTTAGAAGGCTTCCGGGACACCGGAGAAATCAGGGATACTGTATATTTTAACTGGCTGTTTCTTAAAAGCAACTACAACTATAAATATCAAGGAGCATAAATATGCTAGCTAATGCGCTAAGCCGGTCAACGGTTTTCAAATACGCCCACCCTGAAGTGCTCTCGGCATTTGCAAACAAAAAACTTGGCCGCCACACAATCGAAATAATAAATTACAAATCTGATCAGTCATTTTTGAATTACGCCGAATTCTCTGGGCTTGGGTTGGTCTCTATTTGTTATGCTAGTGAGGTAAAAATTAGAAGTCCTGAGTTGGAAAAAATGTTTCATTTACAACTAGTGACGGAAGGAGAGTGCAAAGTCACCTTTAAGGATGCGAGAGTTATTTTACGGCAAGGTGACGCAATAATGTTAAACCCTAACGAACCAATAGAGCTTGATTATTCCTTTAATTGCAAAAAGTTGATCATCAAAATTCCTGAAAGCGCGGTGCAGTTCGCTGTTCTTTCTGATCTGGGTTGCGTTCCGAAATCAGGTATCTGTTTCGAGAGATCTCCGGTAAACTTTTTCCGCTTTCCATCATTAATAAATCTCTTTGAGGCTGTGTTTCTGGAGATTGAGGATTATGAAGCTGATATTTTTTGTGCTTTTGACCCCTATAAAGAAATTGTTGTGAGAAAATTACTTCGCACATTTTCCAGCAATGTTCAGCAAACTAAAGGCAGCATAGACATCCCGCCCAGAATGAAAAAGGTTATACAGTATATTGATGAAAATATAAAAGATAATATTGATTTAGAAGAGCTCGCTGATGTATCAAAAGTTAGCGTTCGTACAATTTATAACATGTTTTCGGCATCATTTTCATCAACTCCAAGAGGTTATATAAAGAAAAGAAAGCTTCAGAGGATTAGAGAGGAATTGCTGAGTGGCTCTGCAAGAAATGTTACTGAGGCTGCACTAGATTACGGGTTTGTGCATTTTGGCCGACTGTCTTGTGATTATAAAAAGTTGTTTGGCGAGTTGCCTTCAGAAACCAAAAGAGCTATTTCATGAATCAGTGACTCTGCTCCCGTGAAGTAATCCATCCAGATCTACACAGGCTATAATGCGGCTATCATGAGGACGAGATGAGTAATGAACCCACCGTCAAACACTGGACAGCCAAGCGCAAGGTTTCTATGGTCGATGCCTATCCAATTTTTTGGAATACGGAATCAGGCAGCCCTCGCTGTCAAACTAGTTAGAGCCTTAGCGGCTGTTAGATTCTGAACCTATGGGGCGTAACGAGGTTCCGATGGAGTACTCCGTCGAGTACCGGAAGCCATCTTCAAGAAGCTACTTCTGCCGCATAACCGTTCGGTGGCGAAGGTGGCCCAGGAAGAGGCATCTTCGCGGCAACGCTGTACACCTGGCGCAAACAGGCTCGCCCACTTCAAGACGAAACCACCAAAGGAGGTTTGCCATGAGCGAAACCGACAACACTGCCGTAGACATGCAGATCCATCGCGCCGGCTCCACCGAAGCCATTCAGGGGCCGAGCGATTATTTCACCGGGAACGTCCGCATCGACCGGACCTTCAACGCACCGGAGCCCTCACGCGTGGGCGTCGCCGTGGTGAATTTCGGGCCGGGTGCCCGCACCAACTGGCATACCCATCCGGTAGGGCAAATCCTGCTGGTCACCGACGGTGTCGGCTGGACCCAATGTGAAGGTGGCCCAAAGACTGAGATCCGTCCCGGCGATCTGATCTGGTGCAACTGTGGCCGCCGCCACTGGCACGGCGCGACCGACAAGACGGCCATGCAACACGTTGCCATTCAGGAAGCACAGAATGGTTCACCGGTGGAGTGGATGGAGCCGGTTTCCGACGAAGTGTACCTCGCCGGCCCGCTCAAGAAGGACTGACCGTCTCTTCCTCCGCAGAATCTGCGGGCGCTTCGTTCAAGGACGTGCCCCACGAAGTTATTGTCGAATCTGGTGGATGGCGGTCAGGCCGCATCCTTGTCTGACTGATTGGTTAGTGCACAGGCAAAGCCTGGTCATCCGGGAAACCTTAGGAGGTGGAAAGGATGAAGAAACTGCGTAAGCGCTCCACCAGCCCTATCTGTTCGGGCCTGGTTCAGACTGGTAGTGTGTCTTTCCAGTGCCAGGGCAGCAGGGAGGTGAGATCCTCTTCTTCGCTCAGTGGGCATGGTCTCGAACACGAACTGCAGGTAGTCGTAGGGTGACAGGCCGTTGGCTTTCGCCGTCTCGATCAGACTGTAAGTTGCCGCACTGGCCTGCGCACCGCTTGGCGTGTGGCTGAACATCCAGTTTTTGCGGTTATGCGCAGCTGCGCATAACCGCAAAAACTGGATGTTCTGCTGGTCCGAACTGGGCGCAGAACACCTGGGCATCATCCAGAGCCTGATCACCACCTGCAGGCTGCATGATATTAACCCCTACACCTACTTGGTGGACGTGCTGCAACGCCTCAGCCAGCACCCGGCCAGCGACGTAGCCGACCTGACCCCGCGACTCTGGAAAGCCCGCTTCGCCGAGAACCCGTTACGGGCACTGATCGACCCGCGCCATCCAGACCGGCAAGCCACGTAACTCACACCCGCGAAGGCCGCCCATGCGCATTGAGGACATGAACATCGACCCGTTGCTGGAACTGAACCAGTACATCTGCCGGCGCATTGATGAACTGCGGAGCCAGGAGAACCTTCAAGCGCTGAGCCAGCTGCGAGTGGGCCTGAAAGTGACCTTCGAGGGCCGGGAAGGCCCCGTGCTGGGGATCGTCACCAAGATCAACCGCAAGAGTGTGATCGTGCTGGCCGAAGACGGCACCCAACAATACAAGGTCTCGCCGGAGTTATTGAGACCTCTTTGTGACGTGAAGTAGGTCAACTACGTCGCGGAATGAACGCTTACGCCTCGCAAGCGCTGTCGGTATGTGGTCGCGGACAAGGGCTACGACAGTGACGAATTGCGTCATTACTGCGACCGCCATCGGATGACGCCCGTCATCGGCAACCGCAACATGCACCGAAAGCCTCGGCCAGGGCTGCCGAGAGGGTTTGACAAGCCGAAGTATCGGCAACGAAATATCATCGAACGCCACTTTGGTTGGGTGAAAGAACTGCGGCGGATTTGCACGCGCTTTGACAAACTGGCCAGTAGCTTCCGTGCCATGGTATGCCTGGCTTGCATAGATCTCGCGACCTTTCGTCATACTCGCCAATACGTCATCTCGATGAATCAAATTGTGCCTCATGCTGGCAAACGCGGAGGACTCCGTATACGTCAATAGCTCCTATATGTGCCTTGGTCGGCAACCGAACAAATCGAAGTTCTTCAATCATTGCTGCTTCATCCTCTTTCCTGTGGCACACCGAGTACCGCACCGGCCTGGCGCGAGCTGCGTCGTGCCGAGATAAGCCCGGATCACATCGGGGTCGTTCAGCACCTCGTCTGGTAGACCGTCTCCGATTGATCGCCCATAGTCCAGCACATGGACACGGTCGGCGATCGCCGCGACCATTTCCATGTCATGCTCGATCCAGAGCATCGGAATTCTCAGCCGGTTCTTCGCGGTGTCGATATGATAGGCGAGGTCCTCGCGTTCTTCCTGCGTGAGGCCCGCAGATGGTTCGTCCATCAGGAGAATCCTGGGATCGGCAACGAGCGCACGACCGAAACCGATGATCTTCTGAATGCCGAAAGGCAGGCCGCCCGGCCGAGAGCTGATACCTGAAACCTGCGTGCCGGAGGCTGGGGCCCGTGCCTGATTCAGATCTTCATGGTCGCTCAACAAGGGCGGCCTACTCGGGTCGGTATTCATAGCGATGAAGGCTACCGTCCCGAATCTTACCTGAATCCGTGACGGCACCGGGCGCGGCAGCGCAACAATAGGTTTGATGTTGTTACATGGCGCTTCTACCGCCCCGGATGGGTAGCACGTAGTTACAACCTAGCTTTAGCCGTAGTCAGTAGGCGGCAAAAAATAGCACAACTCACCGCCGCCAAATACCCAGTGTCATGTCGGCTCGGCCTCGTATCACATCCATAACGCCATGGACCAGCTGGTGGTCGACAACCTGGCGTCGTGATTCGTGGACAATGGCCCACTGACACGGGTGGCGGAAACGCCCTATCCGGCCAAGAACACTTGAGAGCTATCGGAGGACGCTCCGTCCGGTCCTTCAGAACGTTCCGGGATAACGGCCACCGTCAAGCAGCACGTTCTGGCCAGTCATATAGCCAGCCTGCTCACTGCACAGAAATGTGCAGAACGCCCCGAACTCTTCGGCCGACCCGAAGCGTCGCGCAGGTATAGCCTGGCTACGCGCGGTACGAATGCAATCGATATCCTGTCCGCTGGCCTGGGCGCTCGCGGCGAGTGTCTTGTGCAGACGCTCCGTATCGAAGGAACCCGGCAGCAGATTGTTGATCGTTACATTGCGTCCGGCCAGCTGCGGCTGACGAGCCAGGCCAGCAACGAAGCCGGTCAGACCGCTGCGCGCACCGTTGGACAGACCCAGGATATCGATGGGTGCCTTGACCGCTCCTGAGGTGATATTGATCACGCGTCCGAAGCTGCGAGCGGCCATCGCATCGACGGTGGCCTTGATCAGCTCGATGGGCGTCAGCATGTTCGTCTGCACGGCCGCCAGCCAATCCTCACGGGACCAGTCGCGGAAATCGCCGGGCGGCGGACCGCCGGCGTTGGTGACGAGAATGTCCACCTGTGGGCAGGCGGCCAGCGCCGCCTGGCGCACTTGGTCATCGCCGATATCACCCTCGACGGTACGCACATTGGCCTGGGGATTCATGGCCCGCAACTCACCGGCCGTGCGCTCGAGCGCTTCGCCGGATCGCGCATTGAGCGTGACATTCACGCCCTCCCGCACCAGGGCGGTGGCACAGCCTTTCCCCAGTCCCTTGCTCGATGCGCAGACCAACGCCCAGCGTCCCGCGATGCCAAGATCCATGTATCGCCTCCTCTATCTAAATTGTCGGGTCCCGGGTGATTAATTACCCGATGGTGATTATATAACCAACAATAACGTTCTAGTGTCTGCTCCAGATCTTCACCTGATTCGTAGTGTCGAGTAGCCGATATTGCCGAATGGTCGCGGTGGAGACGCCATACTGGCGGGCCAGCTCGCTATCCATGATGCTGAAGAAGCTCCCTGGCAGAGGATAACTTCTATCGGCGATTTGATCATCCGAGACCCTACACTATGCAATGACCGCTGAGAAGATGATTGGCCAGACTGGATGCTTCAGCTTACCAGAACCGAATTGTTCAGCGGTTCCTTAGGAGGGCAGTTTCTGGTGTCGCCAGGGGGGAATTCTCGCGGCGCTTGACACAGGTCATCAAGCACGAGACGGATTTCAAGATCGCCGCTGGGTAGTCGAGCGCGCCCATAGCTGGCTCAACCTCTACCACCGCCTGCTGGTGCGCTGGGAAAAACGGGCTGACACCTACCTCGCCATGCTCCACTTCGCGCTCGGTATCACCTTATATGAATAGACTATTAGGATAGGCCATTACTCATCGGTACCGCACATCACACACATATAGGTGATGGTTACACCTGCAGAAAACGGACAAGAAATGCAGTCAGAGGATTTCGATAACTGAATAGCTTAGTTATTTTGGACAACAACTACCACTAGGAGTGTTTGTCTCTTGCCTCATTGTGGAGCATTTTTAGATTGCCTCGACGAGGAGGTCTGAAAGGTTGTTAACGAAAATGTAGTGCGTTAACTATTGGATGGTAAGTTTGAATGCGAGGTATATATGTCAAGCCGCACAAAAGAGAAAATCGAATCAATGCTAGTTACGGATCAGGAAAAGGGTATTTATAAGTTGCGGAGGGAGGCCTTTACTGATAAGGAAATTTTTGAGCTAGAAATGAAGTATATTTTTGAAGGAAACTGGGTGTATCTTGCACATGAAAGTCAAATTCCAGAAAATAACGATTTCTTTACAACCTACATCGGACGCCAGCCAGTCATTATAACACGAGACAAAACTGGCAATCTCAATGCTTTCCTCAATGTCTGTACCCATAGAGGAGCGATGCTCTGCCGGAAGAAGAAAGGTAACAAATCCGTCATGACCTGTCCTTTTCATGGTTGGAGTTTTAACAATTCGGGAAAATTAGTGAAAGTTAAGGACGAAAAAGGATCGGGATATCCAGATTCTTTTAACTGTGAAGGCGAGTTGAATCTTAAAAAGGTTGCAAGGTTTGATTCTTATCGTGGATTCCTTTTTGGAAGCCTGAATTCTGATGTGCAAGACTTAAACGACTATTTGGGCGAATCCGCCAAAATAATCGATATGATTGTCAACCAAGCGGAAGATGGGATTGAAGTCCTACGAGGCGCCTCTACTTATACATTCGATGGCAACTGGAAGATGCAAGCAGAGAATGGGGCAGATGGATACCATGTATCAGCAGTACACTGGAACTATGTTGCTGCGGTTGCAAGAAGAAAGCAGGGTCTATCCACAGATAGCGCAAAAAGTGTAGATCTTAGTACTTGGAATAAGCAAAAAGGAGGGTTTTATGCCTTCGAAAACGGACATATCTTATTATGGATGCAAGCGCCAAATCCAGAAGATAGGCCATTGGCTGAAAAGCGACAAGATCTAGCCAGGAAGTACGGTGAAAACAGGGCCGATTGGATGATTTGCAACATAAGGAACTTGGGCTTATATCCAAATGTTTTTTTAATGGACCAAACAAGTACGCAAATTCGTCATTTTCGTCCGATATCACCGGATAAAACAGAAGTTACGATATATTGCTTTGCTCCAAGGAATGAAAGTCAAGAAGCACGTAATAGACGTATTCGACAATACGAAGACTTTTTTAATGCTACCGGTATGGCAACGCCTGATGATTTGGAACAGTTTCGCTCTTGCCAGAATGGTTTTATGGCTTCCGAGGTGCCTTGGAATGATCTTAGCCGAGGGGCTAAGCATTGGATTGAAGGGCAAGATGAAGCGGCGAAGGATATTGATCTTTTTCCTCTGCTAAGTGGTGCGAAAAGCGAGGATGAAGGATTGTTTGTGGTCCAGCACAAATATTGGGCTAATGCCTTAAAAAATATACCTGATGAAGAATAAAAGATTATTTATAAAATAAATTATTTGGAGGATTAACATGGTATCTGACTACGAGAAGATTTGTAATTTTTTGTATTCCGAAGCCCGGTGTTTGGACGATAAAGACTTTGAAGCCTGGATCGACCACTATGATAAGAATGTGGAGTTTTGGATGCCGTCATGGGATGATGATGGAGATATTACAAATAATCCAAGAAAGGAAATATCGCTGATTTACTATGATAATCGTGATGGCCTTGAAGATCGAGTATTTCGTATTCAGACGGAGCGATCAGGAGCAAGTAGCGAGCCCGAGCCAAGGACTCTGCATTCGATTAGTAACATTGAGATAGTCGAGTGTGGCAAAGAGCTATGTAGTGTTAGATATAACTGGATTACGAACAGTTTTAGATACAATCAAGTAAATACATTTTTTGGCGTTGCTTTCATCGACTTAATTGAGGGTGAGAGGGAGAGGATTTTAATTTCAAGAAAGAAAGTAATATTGAAAAACGACTATATACAACAGGTTTTAGACATATACCATGTTTAATTTATTTATTAACTTCATGGTCCGAGCTTATCACAGTCGCCCATTGCGGTTAATAAGGTAGTAAAAATGTACAAGATAGCGCTCAATTTTGAGGACGGCGTCACTCGACTTATTACAACCTCATCAATGGAGACGGTGGCCGACGCGGCTTATCGATCCGGAATCAATATTCCACTAGACTGCCATGATGGTGCTTGTGGTACCTGCAAGTGCCACTGTGAATCGGGCAGCTACGAGATGGGCGGATATATAGAAGATGCACTTTCTGATCAGGAGGCCACGCGCGGGTATGTTTTGACCTGCCAAATGATTCCGGAGTCAGATTGTGTTATTACGGTACCAGCGTCGAGTGAAATCTGCGTTAAAGTCAGGCAAGCTAGTATACAAGCCAAATTGAGCGAAATCAACCGGCTGTCTAGCTCAACTCTGTCATTTGTCGTTTCTGGCGATGAGGTGCGTGCAATGCAGTTCTTGCCGGGTCAGTATGTCAAGATCCAGGTGCCCGGGACTGAACAGTTCCGGGCATACTCCTTCAGCTCCTATGTAAATCAAACTGGCGGATCGGTATCGTTCCTGATGCGTGTTGTGCCTGGCGGGTTGATGAGTTGCTACATGGCAGATAAAGCCAGCGATGGCGACGCCATCACTCTGACAGGCCCCTTTGGTAGTTTCTACCTGCGTGAAGTGAAGCGCCCGGTACTGATGCTAGCTGGGGGGACGGGGTTGGCACCTTTCCTGGCGATGTTGGAAAAAATTCAACAGGACGGTAGCGCCTATCCGATTCATCTGATCTACGGCATTACGCACGACGATGACCTTGTTGAGATGGACAAGCTTGAAGCTTTCGCCGGGACCATTGACAACTTTACCTTTGGTGTCTGCGTGGCCTCAGAAGAGAGCAGTTGGCCGCAGAAGGGTTACGTCACAGATCACATTGTACCTAGCCATTTGAATGATGGCGATGTTGATATCTATTTATGTGGTCCGCCGCCGATGGTCGAAGCTGTTAGCAGCTTTATGCAGCAAAGGGACATTCAACCGGTCAGTATCCATTATGAGAAGTTTACAGCCAGCAAGTGAGGAGAACTCAATGAGGGTTGAACGTTTTGAAAACCGCGTCGTTATTGTGACTGGTGCTGCCCAGGGTATTGGTCGCGCCGTGGCCCTGCAGATGGCTGCCGAAAAAGCCAGCCTGCTACTGGTGGATCGCTCCGAGATCGTCAAAGAGGTGGCCGAGGAGGCCCTGACCGCCGGTGCGGCAAACGTCCAGATCAGTATCGTAGATCTGGAACAGTACGCAGGTGCCTGCAAGGCAGTCGATTCGGCGGTAAGTCATTTTGGCCGCATCGACATTCTGGTCAATAACGTCGGTGGTACGATATGGGTTCAGCCCTATGAAGTATACGAGGAAGAACAGATCGAAGCTGAGATTCGTCGATCCTTGTTTCCGACTCTCTGGTGTTCCCATGCAGTTCTGGCGCAGATGCAAAAACAGCAAAGTGGAGTGATCGTAAATGTGTCATCCCTCGCAACTCGAAGCACTAACCGTGTGCCCTATGCTGCGGCTAAAGGGGGCGTAAACGCTTTGACCGTGTGCATGGCATTTGAAAATAGCAAATACGGCATCCGTGTCAATGCAGTAGCACCGGGTGGCACTGATGTTGGCGAGCGGCGGATTCCGCGTAATAGTAATACCATGAGCCAATTGGAGAAGGAGTGGTATAAGGCCATCGTTGATGAGGCTACCGACTTGAGCTTCATGAAGCGCTACAGCGTCCCGGAAGAGCAGGCCAATGCCATACTTTTCCTGGCCTCTGACGAGGCCTCCTATATCACAGGCACTGTACTGCCAGTGGGTGGTGGGTATCAGGGGTAACCTTTTTTATTCCCATTTGGAGCCACGTACGTATTTCGCCGCTAGTTAGGTAATGCGAGTTTGCGTTATTAAGGTAGTTTCGGGCTAGCTTTGAAGAAACTCTCGGCAACGGCTGACGGCACCGTAGACATTGGGCGCTCGGCTCTGTGCAAGAAGAAGATGTGAATAGAGGATAAGTCATGGCGGGGCTTAATGTGTTCAACCACACAACGGGAGACCACTTTATCTGCCAGAAAGGACAGAGTGTTCTCAAGGGCATGGAACTGCGGGGCCTGAATTGTATTCCCGTGGGCTGCCGGGGTGGGGGTTGCGGATTTTGTAAAATCCAGGTTCTGAAAGGACATTTCCAGTGCGGCAAGATGAGCAAGCGGCATGCCCCGCCCGAAGCCGTGAAACAGGGAGAGGTCCTGGCCTGTCGGACCTACCCACTAACAGATTTGGTCATCGAGTGTATGCCTCTGCCTGATGGGGCATTTGCAAAATAAACAACAAAGCCATTGAGGTAAACTGACATGAAAAAAGGTGTAATGCGTCCCGGTCACGTCCAGATCCGTGTGCTCGATATGGATGAAGCCGTCAAACACTATACGGACCTCATGGGTCTGATTGAAACCGACCGCGACGACCAGGGGCGGGTGTATCTGAAAGCCTGGTCCGAAGTGGACAAATTTTCCGTTGTTCTGCGAGAAGCAGACGAACCGGGATGTGACTTCATGGCCTTCAAAGTGCTTGATGAAGAGGTTCTGAACCAACTGGAAAAAGATCTGGTGGACCACGGTGTCGAAGTGGAGCAGGTGCCGGCGGACGAGTTGAAGGATTGCGGCCGTCGTGTTCGCTTTACGGTCCCTTCCGGTCATGCCTTCGAGCTGTTTGCCGATAAGTTCTATACCGGTAAGTGGGGCCTTTCCAGCGTTAATCCGGAAGCTTGGCCTCGTGGTCTGCGAGGCATGAAAGCCGTGCGCTTTGACCACTGCCTGTTCTACGGCCCGGAGCTGGCTGCGACTTATGACATTTTTATCAATGTTCTCGGCTTTGACCTGGCCGAGCAAGTATTGGATCCAGAAGGCACCCGGGTTGCGCAATTCCTGACGGTGTCTATGAAGGAGCACGACGTGGCATTCATCCACCACGAAGAGAAGGATAAATTCCACCACGCCTCTTTTCATCTTGAAACATGGGAAGACGTACTGCGGGCTGCGGATCTAATTTCCATGACCGATACCTCCATTGACATTAGCCCCACCCGTCACGGCCTGACCCATGGCAAGACCATTTATTTTTTCGACCCGTCGGGTAACCGCAATGAAGTGTTCTGTGGAGGCGATTACTTCTACCCGGATCACAAACCGGTCACTTGGAAGACGGAAGAGCTCGGTAAAGCGATCTTCTACCATGATCGTGCACTGAACGAACGCTTCATGACCGTTCTGACGTGATCCTAAACTGACGAAACAGAACCAGCCAGCAATGAAAGACATTGTTGTCGGTATCTATTTAGCTTACGCTGCCTGGACCAGGTCGTCTTGCTGCATGAAGGTAGTGCAGCCACTCGTAAATACGGGCTCGATTCATGCCCTGAGCGTTGATGACAACTTCCAGACTTTCACTATTCAGCACTCTTTGAACGGCTCGAATGAGGAGGGCTTCTAAAGTCTAATATCTTGTGATCAATCAAGTTTACGACCATCATGCGTAACCCATGGTCTTGGTGCCTAATTAGAGCCGTGGGGCCTGTTGCGATAAGAGACGACTTGCCGCGATGAAGGTTCCCTGCCCAAAGCTGGGCGCTGCAACGCCCGTTCAAATCTGTAAAATAAAAAGAGGTTGTTATGACTGAAAACAACAAGCACAAGAGCAAAAAAAACGCACTGAATCTGGCTCTCGTCACGGGGCTGGCATTGCACGGACTGCCGGCCTTGGCGGCGACAAGCCTGGATGATCTGAAACAGGAACTGGACGCCCAACGTAAGCTGATTCAACAACTTCAGGACAAACTCAAGACAACAGGACAAACTCAAGACAAACAGGAAGCTCGGGACCGATCGCTGAAGAATCGGTCCACGGTGTCCTTCTACGGCATCCTGGATACCGGGGTTGAGTACATCACCAACGTCGCCGATGAAGGCGACGGCGGCGAGAGCCTGACCCGGATACCGTCCGTTACCGGCGCCTTGCCGTCACGGCTTGGGATGGATGCCCACATCGAGTTTGCCGAAGGATATAAGGGCTTGGCCAAGTTTGAGGCGGGATTCAATCCCGATGACGCTAACCAGCGTCAGGGCGGGCGGCTGTTCGGCCGTCAGCTCTATGTGGGGCTTCAGACGCCCTATGGCCAGCTGACGGTTGGTCGCCAGTATTCGCAGCTTCTGTTTGCCGAGGCCGTGTCCGATCTAATGGGGCCGAACATCTACGGGATCGGATCTGTTGATGCCTATATACCCAACGCGCGTTGGGACAACTCTTTGGCATGGAGTCACCAATTCACCGACCGGATTTCAGCCGGTGTCAGCTACTCCTTCGGCCGCGACACCGGTGGTGGTGGTGCGCCAGGCTCCGGCCATTGCAGCGGCGAAAACAGCCAGGTGGGCGACTCGTCGGCGTGCCGGGCTTGGTCTGCGATGCTGAAATACGACACAGGAACCTTCGGTCTGGCCGGGGGGATCGATACCCAGAATGGCGGTAACGACGCGCAGGCTTATTTCTTCAATGGCGTTGCCCCCATCGATATGAGCGATTCCAGTGATACGGACCAGCGGATTATCTTGGGGGGCTACGTGAAGCTGGCTGACATTACGATCGGTACAGGCTGGCTCGGACGAGAGGTAGATACCAGCGAAACCAACGTCCAGTCCGATACCTACTATATCACCGGTCGCTATCCGGTGACGCCGAAGTTCACCCTGGGTGGCGGTGTCTACCGCATCACTAACGACGATCAGGACGCGGACGCTACCGAGAGCGTTATTCGCGGTATGTATCACATCACCACCGGGCTTGAAGGCTACGTGCAAGTCGGTCACGTCAGCAACAGTGACAACGCGGCTTATATGGTGTCCGCCGGTGGGGGCGACGTATCGCCACCGAGGGGTGAGAACCAAACAGGCACCATGGTGGGGTTACAGTACCGATTCTGAGCATCCCGGACCCTGTGCTGTGCGCAGGGTCCGACGTTCGCGAAGAAACATGGTGTACAAGGGAATGGCAGCGCCGCCCCTACTGCCTTACGGCCTGTCTGAAAAGTGCCTGCACTTGCCCATACGACGTTAAAAATCGTCTCAAAATGCTCATTTACTTCAGTAAACTCCGCTTTTTCACAACCACCCCACCCAACCGGCCATTTTAATCGTCGCCAACCGGACAAAGTAGTTGATGTCGCATACGAAGCCCCGGTCTGATAGCCCAACTGCCTTCTGGCGAGACAATTGTGGCTGACAAGGACTATTACAGCGAGCCGAGGGGACCGTGGATACTTACGGCTGTAGTACTAGTCGAGGATAGGTTGCTAACTTCGACAACCGTTGGCGCCTTGACTAGGGTTTCATGGAGGCAATGGATTGGCTCTGGCATCGCACAGTCTTTCGATCATGGTTGATGATGCCCCGGTGGCCTGTCTATCACGCTGCAGCGCCCTGCGCGATGGATCGATGCAGGTTGGCCTGGGGCCAATTTCTCGTTTTCACCCATCTTGCAGGCCTGTACAGGTCACCGGCAGGCGGCCGGAGCGCCGATCGTTGCCTGGCCTGTTCGGTTCTGGTTGGGTTCTGCGCCCGATCAGTCGCGGCCCGACCGTCCGCGACGACCGATACAGTGCCCACAACAACCCGACCGATGGGCCTGACAGGGAGAGATCAGCCATGGCCAAGACCAACGTTAGCGATTGCACGATCGTCTATGATGGGGAGCGCCTGACGGGCAAGGCGGGCACGCCGCTCGTTCAATTTCTCGAAGCGCACGACATCGACCTGCCGCACGTGTGCTACCACCCCTCGCTGGGTCCGCTCGAGACCTGCGATACCTGCTGGGTCGAGATCGATGGCGAGCTCAAGCGCGGCTGCACCATAAACGCCGAGGAGGGGCTGGCCGTTTCCAGCCAGGACGACTTCGCCAGGGCCGCCCGTGAAGAGGGCATGGACCGACTGCTGGGCAAGCACGAGCTGTATTGCACGGTATGCGAGAACAACACCGGCGACTGCACCCTGCACAACACGATGGTGGACATGCAGATCCCCATCCAGCGCTACGAGTTCCAGCGCAAGCCCTACGAGAAAGACACCTCCAGCCCGTTCTACACCTACGATCCCGACCAGTGCATTCTCTGCGGGCGCTGTGTCGAGGCCTGCCAGAACGTCGAGGTCAACGAGACGCTGTCCATCGACTATTCGATGGACAATCCGCGGGTGCTGTGGGACGGCGGCGAGCGGATCGACGATTCCAGCTGTGTGCACTGTGGCCATTGCGTCACCGTCTGCCCCTGCAACGCGCTGATGGAAAACACCATGCAGCCCGATGCCGGGCCGTTCACGGCGATGCCGCAATCGCTCAAGCGGCCGATGATCGACATCATCAAGACCCTCGAGCAGACCGTCAGCGCCACGCCGGTGAGCGGGCTGTCCGAGATGGACATGCACTGGCGACAGCCGGAGATCAAGCGCACCAAGACCGTCTGCACCTATTGCGGGGTCGGCTGTTCCTTCGAAATGTGGACGCGCGATCGACATATCCTTAAAGTCCAGCCGGTGGCCGAGGCCCCGGCCAACGGCATCTCGACCTGCATCAAGGGCAAGTTCGCCTGGGATTTCGTCAACAGCGAAAAACGCCTGACCATGCCGCTGATCCGCGAGAACGGGCGCTTTCGCGAAGCCGGCTGGGACGAAGCGCTCGACCTTGTCGCTCGCCGTCTGATCGAGACTCGTGACAAGTACGGTGCAGACAGCCTGGGTTTCATCGGTTCGAGCAAGGCCAGCAACGAGGAGGCTTACCTGACCCAGAAGATCGCCCGGCTGATCATCGGCACCAACAGCGTCGACAACTCCTCGCGCTACTGCCAGAACCCGGCCACCAAGGGCTTGTTCCGCACCGTCGGCTACGGCGGCGACGCCGGTTCCATCGAGGATATCCAGAAGGCCGAAGTGGTGGTGATCGTCGGCAGCAACACCGCCGAGAACCATCCGGTGATCGCCTCGCGGATCAAGGCGGCGCAGAAGCTGCACGGCCAGAAAGTGATCGTCATCGACCCGCGCAAGCACGAAATGGCCGAGCGCGCGGATATCTTCCTGAGACCCAAGGCCAGCACCGATCTGATTCTGGCCTCGGCGTTGTCGCGCTACATGTTCGACCACGGCTACGCGGACCAGGAGTTCCTCGACAAGTGGGTCAACCAGGTCGACGAGTATCGCGAGTCGCTGGAGCCGTTCACGCTGGAGTTCGCCGAGGAAAAGACCGGCATTACCAAGCAGGAGCTGATCGATACTGCGGAGATGATCGGCAAGGCGGGCAGCGTCAGCCTGCTGTGGGCGATGGGCATCACCCAGCACAGCCACGGCTCGGATACCAGCACGGCGCTTTCCAACCTGCTGGTGGTCACCGGCAACTACGGCAAGCCCGGCACCGGCGGCTACCCGATGCGCGGCCACAACAACGTCCAGGGCGCCAGCGACTTCGGCTGCCTGCGCAACATGTACCCGGGCTACGAGAAGGTTTCCGACGATGCGGCGCGCGAGCGCTGGGCCAAGGGCTGGGGCGTGGACAAGGAGCGGCTCTCCGACAAGGTCGGTGAAGGCAACTTCTTGATGGTGCAGTCCGCCGAGAAGGAAGAACTCAAGGCGATGTACATCATCGGCGAGGAAACCGCCTTCTCGGATGCCGATAGCGCCAACGTGCATTCGGCGTTCGAGAAACTTGACTTCATGGTCGTCCAGGATATCTTCATGAGCCGCACCGCCGAGTTCGCCGACGTGGTACTGCCGGGCGCGCCCAGCGTCGAGAAGGAGGGCACCTTCGTCAACACCGAGCGGCGCATCCAGCGCTTCTACGAAGTCATGCCGCCGCTCGGCGACAGCCGGCCCGACTGGTGCATCCTCACCGACCTGGCCGCACGCATGGGCTACGACTGGGGTTATACCCATCCCTCGCAGATCATGGAGGAGTGCGCCAGCATCTCGCCGCTGTTCGCCGGCGTGACCTACGAGCGCCTGGAGGGCTGGAAGTCGTTGCAATGGCCGGTCAAGGCCGACGGCAGCGACTCGCCCCTGCTGTATACCGAGGGCTTTCACAGCGAGGACGGCAAGGCCAGCCTCTACCCGCTGGAGTGGAAGGAGCCCGATGAGGCCCCCGACGAGAAGTATCGCTTCTCGCTGGACAACGGGCGCATGCTCGAGCACTTCCAGGCCACCAACCAGACCGGCCGTGGGCCGCGCATCTGGGATGAAGCGCCGGGCTGGTTCGTCGAGGTCAGCCCCGAGCTCGCCGCCGAAAAGGGCATCGAGGATGGCACCTGGGTGTGCCTGTCCTCGCGCCGCGACAGCATCGAGGTCAGGGCACTGGTCACTAGTCGGGTCAGCGGCGATACGCTGTTTTTGCCGATTCACCAGGGCAAGCCCGGCGTCAACGCGCTGACCGGCGAGCACCACGATCCCGATGTCGATACGCCGGCCTACAAGGAAACCGCGGTCAACCTCGAGGTGCTCGATCGGGAGAAGGGCGAGCCGCCGCTGAAGCGCAACAACTATCGCTATGGCCACCGGACGCCGACACAGGGCGTGCCGGTCGAGGTCAAGTGGATGCAGAAGGATTACGTGGAACCGCCTGCCCAGCAATCCAATCCGAGGAAAATGTAATGGCTGAACGCATTTCACATGCCGTGACGCCGCCCAAGATCGGCCCGGATGCGCACGAAGAGCTCGAGCGGTTGCTGCAGACCCTGCACGAGCACGGTGTATTGCGCTTTGCCAACGACGTGGTGGCCGCCAATCCGCAGATCGCGCAGGTCCTCGTCGGTGGGCTCCAGAAGGAGGGCACCCTCAATGCGATCCAGAACGCTTCCGTGCTGGGCATGGCGCTGTCGACCATCGAGCCCAGGGACTTCTATCGCGTCACGTTCGCCTTGCGCGATGGTCTCCAGCGTGTCAGCCAGCACAGCCCCGAGGACGATGACGGCGATACGCCGGGGGTGACCGGCGCCTACAGGATGCTTCACGACGAGACGCTATGGCACGCCCTCACGCCATTGCTCGATGGGCTCAAGGCGTTCGCCGAACGGCTCGACAAGCCGGTGGACAAACCGGTGACCGACTTCACCGGCAAGCCCACTGATGGCCCTTAGGCGCTATCGAGACTTCCAGCGCTTGAGGAAACGAGCAAACGCTAAAAAGCCGCGGGTGTATCCGGCTGGGCATCGAGCCCTTCGCCGCGTACACGCCGCGGCTTTCGCGTGTTGCCTTGCCGTTGATAGTGGCTATTTCCATAATGCAAGGGGGAGACTTTCCTCTCGCATGGATGGATGTCGGCCGCACCGGTCCAGCATGGTCACTTTCATTGCATTTCGCTGAGGAGAGTCGATCCATGTTTTCCGGTCTGAGTGCCTTTCCCTTGACCCCCATGAAGCATGACGTAGTCGACGAGATGGCCTTTATACGGCTGATCGAGCGCTTGACCGATGCTGGCGTTGACTCCATCGGTGCGCTGGGGTCGACGGGGAATTACGCCTATCTCACCCGGGAGGAACGGGCACGCATCGCGCAACTCGCGGTGAAACATGCCGGCGATGTCCCGGTCATCATTGGCATCAGCGCCTTGAGTACCCGAGAGGTATTGGCGCTAGCCGAAGATGCACAGGAGGCGGGGGCGAGCGCTGTGCTACTGACGCCGATGTCGTATCAGAAATTATCCGAGGATGAAGTCTTCGGACTGTATGAAGCCGTGACACGCCAGCTGTCAGTGCCGCTATGTGTCTACGACAATCCTGGCACCACCCATTTCGAATTCAGTGACGAGCTGCATGGGCGCATCGCCCAACTTCCCAACGTCGGCTCCATCAAGATTCCAGGCGTTCCAGCAGAACCTAATGCCGCCAGGGTGCGTGTCGAGCGTCTGCGAACGTTCATCCCGTCTCATGTCACGATCGGGGTCAGCGGTGACCCCTTGGCAGCCACAGGCATGAATGCTGGGTGTGAGGCCTGGTATTCGGTGGTTGGCGGCCTGTTCCCGAAAACAGCACTGGCCATTACCCGTGCCTCCCAGGCGGGCAATACCCAGGAAGTCCTGCGCCTTTCCGAAAGATTGAACCCGCTGTGGGCACTGTTCAGCCAACATGGCGGCAGCCTACGCGTGGTAGCCACAGCAGCGGAACTCAAGGGCTTGGCCGCGTCTCCCTGCTTACCGCGGCCACTCAAAGCGCTGGAAGGAGCAGACCGACAGGAGCTTGCCGGGCAGTTGCATGAGTTACAGCTGACCTGACGCGGAGTGCAAGGCATGATCCGCCGCCCGCCGCTAGCCATCGGCCGGTTTCGAGAAAGCCTCGAACACCTCGGCGCCGGTCAGGGTGCGGGTATCGTTGGCAAAATCGTAGTGCGCGGGTTTCTCGTCGATGAAGATCTGCAACGCCATGGCCCAGGGGTCGCCGTTGTCGATCAGCCCCACGGGAAACGCATAGTGGCCGCCCTCCTTGAGGCGATAGAACAAGTGTGTGCCGCAATGGCGACAGAAACCGCGCTCGGCCCACTCCGACGAGGCGTAGACGCTGACGCTCTCCTTGCCGCGCAGGGTCATCGGAGTGCGGCTTTCTATGGCCAGCAGCGGGCCGCCACCCCAGGTCTGGCACATCTGGCAGTGGCAAGCGCTCACTTCATGGCTGTCTAGCTCGACGCTCAGGTTGACGGCGCCGCACAGGCAGGCGCCCTGACATTGATGGTTGGCTGACATGTTCGGATCCTCGTTGTGTTGTTGCCGTTATGTCGAAGCTGTGCGATTTGCGGCATGCCAGCGACGGCGGGCCGCCATCCAGTGTAACCATGGCCGGCGCTTCACAGCTCGCGGCGGCGTTGCCGGCGACGCTGTGCCCGTCGTTTCAGTAACGCTGCGGTGGCGTCCTCTTGTAGCGGCAAGCCGGCGGCCCATTCGATGTCGTCGCGGCAGTGGCCCATGTCGTCGAGGATTGCATCGTCGTAGGCAAGCAGCGGCAAAAAGCGCTGCCTGAAGGCGCGCCGGCGCTTGCGGTCGGCGAATGCGCGGCGCCGGCGCTTTTCGATCGCCTCGATCAGCCCGAGTGGTGGCATCGCCGGCATGTAGAAGTCGGGAAATTGCGTTCGCTCGGGTTGTGGCTCGCCGAACCGCGGACGGTTGGCCTGGTTGAGGTCGTTCATGGCGATGGCTCCTCATGGCCGCTCGCCCCTGCGGGGCGGCCGTTTCAGGGAATGTCGATGAGGGTCGCGACCTCGGGGTCAAGCTTGGCCCGAGCTTATGGTTCAAACAAACGAAAAGAACTACAGTGTGGTTTAAGGAAATCTGAAAGGTAAGCCGGCATGACGACGATTCCACAGCCCTCAGAAGGCATGAACAGCCATGCAGACGTGGCCCGGGTGCCCTCGGCCTTGCCGTTGCTGGACAGCGATGTGTTGCGCACCTTCGTGGCCATCGCCGAAAGCGGCAGCTTCACGCGGGCGGCGCACAACGTGTTTCGCACCCCGTCGGCGCTGAGCATGCAGATCAAGCGGCTCGAGGAGACGCTCGGCCAGTCGCTGTTCGTGCGCGAGGCGCGGCGGGTGCGGCTGACCCCGCAGGGCGAGGTGTTGCTGGGCTATGGCCGCCGCCTGCTGCGCCTCAACGAGGAAGCGGTCGCTCACTTCATCGCGCCGCCGCTGGAAGGCAGCGTGCAGTTCGGCTCGCCCGACGATGTCGGCTCGCGCATCCTGCCGCGTGTGCTGGCGCAGTTCGCACGTTCGCACCCCGGCGTGCAGGTCGAGGTGGTGGTCGGGCGCAGCGTCGACCTGATCGAGCGGGTGGATGCCGGCGAGCTGGACCTGGCGCTGGTCACCGTCGGCAACCGGGGGCAGCTCGCCGAGCGCGGCGAGGTGGTGTTCAGCGAGCCGCTGGTCTGGGCGAGCCTGGCGGGCGGCGTGGCCATCGAGCGCACGCCGCTACCGCTGGCGCTGGCCAACCACGGTTGTGCCTGGCGCAGTCTGGCGCTCGATGCGCTGGATCGCAGCGGGCTCGATTATCGTGTTGCCTACACCAGCGAGAACTGCGCCGGGCAGGAGGCCGCGCTGCTCGCCGACCTGGCGGTGGCACCGCTGCCGCTGAGTCTTTTGCGCGCGCCGCTGCGGATCGTCGAGGCCGGCGCCGGTCTGCCGGCTATCGGCGAGTATCAGATGGCGATGGTGCGTGGGGCCAATACCGGCTCGGCCTGCGAGGTACTGGGCGGGCACGTCATCGAGGCGCTGCAGGGCTTGCGGTAAATGGGGTACGCCGCGTTCGCCGAAGCGTATCGCTAACCACTTCCAGCTGATCATCGCCGCGGGGGCGCTGGTGCCCTTGGCGGCGTTGCTGGGCGAACTCGAGGCGATCGACGTGACCGGCCCGGTCGTCGCGAGCATGACGTTCCAGACGCTGGTGATCTCGTTCGGCGCGTTGCTGTTGTGGTTCGCGCTGCTGCGGCGTTACCTGGCCTCGCAGCTTGGCGTGTTCTCGTTTTTGTCGCCGGTGTTCGGGGCGCTGTTCGGCGCGCTGCTGCTCGGCGAGCCGCTGACGCTGAATTTCGTTGCCGGCGGCCTCGCCATTGTGTTGGGGATCGTTCTGGTCAGCCGCTGAGGGACTGCCGAACACCAGTCGCTGGCGGGAAGACGAGCCGGCTGGTGACGGCGATGACGGCGATCGTCATCACCAGCACCAGCAGGGCGAGGGGCAGCGTCAGAAAATGGGTCAGTCCACCGATGACGGCGGGCCCCAACAGGAAC
>Ga0114911_1000650_pt1 | contig 21097 bp, 23 predicted proteins | sample MalvireepMed_904_FD_89688 | JGI IMG/M metagenome (GOLD analysis project Ga0114911, IMG submission 89688) | Marine viral communities from the Global Malaspina Expedition - Malaspina viral metaG DeepMed_904 | ecosystem: Environmental > Aquatic > Marine > Oceanic | place: Mediterranean Sea...
ACCAGCATCGGCTGAATCAGTATATTTCGTCCCCGTTGCAGGACACAGGACCATAGCTCAGTTGGTTAGAGCGCTACCTTGACATGGTAGAGGTCCCCAGTTCGAATCTGGGTGGTCCTACCAATTCTGCAAAGAAAGTCAGTTACTTACGCGCCCCGTGAGAACTGGCTTTTTTTCTTTCCCGATATTTTCCAGATATTTTCCCGAAACGAATCGCTTATACAGTGGTCGCTCTCACCTGCTTTTCGCGTATCCTCCAGCACTTCAACCAGGCGGAGTGAACACCGTTGCGAATCACCACAGAAATGCTCCAGGAGTTGGAGCGATCGATAGCACCAGACGCCCAGGCCGAGATCCGAATCTATGCCGGCGGGTGTGATATCCGCGTTCGCTGGAACAAAGGATTGAGAGAGGCCAATCAGAACTTGGGTGCGGAGCAGTTGGCCCAGATCGAAGAGTTTCGGGAAGAGAAAATGCGGCAGGCCTGGGACAAGCTGATTGCCAAGTTCCAGGGTTTGAGGGATATGAAGCCGAGGTATTAACGGAGGGGCCGGAAGCCCCTCCGCTTTTTGCGCCATCGGACGGCGGAAGCTAGCCCTCCATCCTGACGATTCCAATCAGAACATCCATCACAACGCCCATGGCCTTTTCCAGATCGCTCTTGGGAATGTTCTGCAGGTAGAAAGCCAGCAGGTTCAGCACAGTCTTGATGAATTGAACTTCCATAATCAACTCCATTGGTTTGTTGGTATCCAGAAGACACCGGGCTGTGCTGAAAAATCGAAGAATATGATTTATTCTTAGAGTGCGGTAATGAAGCGACCAAACTTTTAACCGCTTTCAACAAGCAGGCCTCAGTGCCTGCTTTCTTTTTATACGCTGGATGGAAATCTGGCAAGCCAGACCATAATCGAAAATAACTTGGTTACTCGTTGTTTTTAATATATTTTCGCCTTTAATAAAGCGTGTACAATATGACAACGTATCCTCTACTGCGACAAGGCATTCACCTAGTTATAAGCATTCGATTAACATTTCAGAATTCAATTTCTAATACCCTTTGTGACAATTAATTCCGACCCGAGTCAATTTAACTGACATTTTCATTTTGTGACGCACATCACATATTAAACAGATTATTTTCAGATCAAACCAACCGAACAAAGCAGAAATCCATTCAGCTCACTCCGCTCCAGAATGTCCTGAACCGGGTCTGAATACCCGCTCACATGATTCAGCAGAACCGCTTTTCGTGTGGTGGCTCCCGTCCTGTAGTTCATGGCCACAGAAGCAATCGAGTGCGGGCCAGATCGGTAACCGGCGGCCGTCATCAGATACTTGCTTCCGATCTTGAGAGGCAGCTCTGGCATTACGTCCAACTGGCTGCTGGTGTTTGAGCCTGTGATGCCCAACTGATTTATGGGATCTACCCCGTATGCGCCGATCTGAATCGGGCCATCAAACCTGATTGCTTCCTCTTGCATTGCCATGGCGCCACCAAGCCAAAACTCCACAACCTCAATGACTTCATTACCAGATATGCTGCCATCAGCTGTGACACCGCCAGTTGAGAAACCCGGATCATCGTAACTGGTGCTGATCGATTCGTTCAGATTGTACTGATACCCGCCGTAAGCGACCGCACAGAAATCAAACCGGACATCAATGGCCAATAGGTTTTCTTCCCAGTCGATACCACCAACCCGAGCGATCACATCGTTTGATAGTGTGAACGTGCCATAGCCCTCCTGGACATAACTATCACCCGAGGTGTCTGTGCCTGAGACCGTTGCAACTTGGTAGTAATCATACTGGAACGAAGAGATCTGTTGCGGTTGATGAGGCATACGGAACAAGGTTCGACCATCATTGGTCACGATCGCGAACTGGCCCGACTGAGTTTCATTCACTGTCTCGCTGCCAGACCATTCAGTGATTGGCGCCGGGTACTCGCGGCTATTGTCTGTATCTCCGGATTCATAGCGATAAACAGCCGATCTAACGCTGTAGACACCAGGGCGCTGCTCATAGGCGATCACTTCCTGATTGCCGACGTAGTCACAATAGATGGGGATATTATGAGTGGAGGTCTGATAATTGCGGTTGAGCGTGCCGTCTTTCGTTAAGAGCCCGCCAGTGCTTGTATTGTTCTCCTGAACCCAGGTGCTGCTCTCAATAATCGCTCCAACGGGATCTGTTCTGCTCCAGATCTGTTCTAGTGAAAAGCCTGTTTGCAGGTCGTATCTCAGGAGATCGATATGCAGGTTGTCTGGATCCAGCAGATCACCAACAATGGTACAAACCGCTTTATCGCCACCCTCTGAAAAATAAAAGTGGCTCTGGTAAGTCATCTCAACAGGCAGCGTGTACTGGTGCAGTAACTCAAGAGGCCCGACGGGCTGCATTGCAGCATCCACGCTCACACGGAACACCTTGAAGGATTGCCCAGGCAGTGACTCTCTCACATCAAGCGGAATGAACTCCTTATCTGAGGCAACGACTATAAGCCAACGCTGGCCCTGCCCGTCTTCGTGAACAGCAGCACCAAACACGTTATCGAACGAACCGGCCGCTGCTTCTGTGGAGATATCCAGAATGATGTTGAGGTCATGAAAAACATAGGGCTGAGTCTTCCAGTCCTCCTGAAAACCGGAAAGCCCGAAATCCAGTTGATCCATACGGTGAGCTCTACCTGGTGGTCCAGACCAGGAAAGCACCAACTTCTCATTATTGAACCAGTTCTTGTTGCCATAGTAGCGAGCTTTACCCCGCTCAATCACCAGGTCTGCAGCGTTTGGTATAGCCGTCCAGGCATTGTTGAGGCCATCGGCTGTACCCAGAGGTGGATTGATCGGTGTTCCGGAAGATTCGAACGGCTCACCATAGGTTTCTTTCTGGGCAACATAGTTGGTACCGGCCACCCCGTCATACTTGGCCGGCTCAAAGACAAAGCTAAACAATGAACAAGGCACTGGCTCTTTCTCAAAGCCGATCACCAGAGGCCCATTGGAAGTGAACCGCACCAGCACGCGATCACCCTTCTTAAATGCAGAACCATCGCAATCCATGTACACGATGGGAATATCAGTGAGGGTATCAATCTGGTTGATCGGCAGGCCCTGAGCGCTGGAAACGGCAGGATCCAGAACCACGGTGCAAATATCCGCCTGAATACGGATGATCTCCCCAACACGGTAGCGGGGCAGCCACTTCTGAACCCCAGGGAGAATGGCGGCATTTAAGTATATTTGAGCCCCGGACTGTCCGATTCCCGGGAACAGAGCGCCATCTCTGGCAGCGTCATAAACCGCTTCATTGGCATAACCTGGCTGGATGATAACGGCCTGACCGCCCTCGTCATTCACATCGACCAGGCCAACTTCCCCACTCAAATCCAGAGTGTAGTCAGCACACCAGAGCTCCAGCTCTCTACCCTCCGGAACCGATTCAAGTTTGTTCCGGCGCTTCAGGACAGCCAGGTTCTCGCTGATCAGTTCCGAAACCCGAAGGTCAGCCAGCCTAGCCGTGGCGCGCAGCTGAACCAGCTCAGTCTGGAGCTTGGTAATCCGCGCACGGGCCCCATCCACACCGGCCTGAAGGTCAGGAATAGCAAGATCTATTTCACGAACCTTGCCTTTCACGGCATCGTCAGCCTGTAAAAGCGCCAGTTTCGCTTCAGGCAACTCAACAGCCAGCTCAGCAATCCTGGCGTTCAGTTCATTCAGCTCTTCTTTGATCTTCTCAACAGCGAGCTTCTGGCGAACACGGTATTTACCGTCTGCGATATGGCCGACAATCTCACCCTTCGACATTATCGCTCACCCACTTCGCAGAATTTGTCCGTGTCGTTCACGTAGTAATTGATGTAATCGGCCTGGAAGGATTCGTTCAGAGCGGTCACCGTCATACCCGGCTGCAGGAACAGATCAATGTCACAAAGCACACGGCGCTTTCCATTGGGCTTGCTGGTGCTGCGAATGCCCGTCAGCACACGGCTACCATTTGAAACCGGACGGCCTCGCATATAGCCCGAAACCGTCAGTGTGACAGAGCTTCGGCCCTGGTCTGGCCTGGCATCATCGAAAGCAGAACGGAGGATTTCCTCAAATTGCACCTGGCCAGTAGCAAGCTTGTACCCCTTCTGGATAACCAACTCACCGTTCGAGCGCGCTTCAATATCCGCCACGTATTGATCAGCCGCGGGAATCACGGCCTGCACATACGCAGAGCGGGCACCGGCTTGGTTCGTTGCTTGCCAGCTGGAGATACCGCCAATCACAAGGTCATCCAGTCCATCAGGGGCACCGGTGATCACCAGCTGGTAAACCTCCTGAATCTCGACAGGCGGCAACTTCGAAACCCAATCCTGGAATGCCACTGCTCGGACGCTGATGGGGAAAACAACATTGAAGGAAGCTTCTGTGGGATTCACCTGAACAGAGAACTCAGCCCCGATCGGCAGAGTTGCGTCCAGGGCAACATTGTAGGTAATCGGAGATATATCAGTGATCAGCGGCTCAGATGCGCCTGCCGTATTGAGGTTGGCAATTTCGGAGGGGTTGAGCTTTCGATTCCAGATTGCAGCGTCCTGAATGATTCCATCGATCACGCTCTGAGCATCGTAAACATCGCCCTCATCAAAATCTTCAGCGCCAATCAGGCAGCTGTCTGATGTGCCGGTGTCATCATAGATATCAAATGTGGTAGATCCGGAAACGCTGGAGATGAGCGAGCCATTCACATACAAGTCAACGCTGGTGCTGTCGCCGCACAAAACGACATCGTGCCACTGACCGTCTGTAAACGGATCGGAGATGGTATCACTCGAGCCACCAGCACCAACAAAGAATTGCCCAGCTCCAGAGGTCAAATAGACCGCGTTAGCAGATCCCCGGCCGAAGAGGAACAAGGCCAGATCCATGGCGTTGTACGTGTCCCGTATGCTGGTTCGCTGGAAATATCGAACCCGAAACGTAAAAGCAGAAAGCGATGGTGCCGATGGCGCCTGGTCAATGCGAATTACCGCAATGCTGGTCCGGTCTGAATAGGTTCCATCCCAGTTGACACTCAGATCACGCCCATAGCCGGCCGGGGTGGTGACAGCTGTGGCGTCATACTCCCCGGAGGTCAAGGCCGCGATTGCATAACACTGCGCGTTCCAGCCGCCGATGACATCGGCAACGGCTGTGCCGGCGGTTTCTTCCATGGCCCAGAAGTGAATCAGGCCATCGCCCTGAGCTGCAAGAAGATCAGCATACTTTGCCATCAGACAGGCATCCGAATAACACCAGAAGTAAGGTTGACCGGCTCACCAGCGGCTACAGTTTGGGGGCTCACGATCACAGCCGCACCGCTACCAGAGCCACCAGCCGTGAGATACATCACCTCTTCACCGCTTTTGTTGAGCAGGCGGGCCCAACCAGCAGCACCTTCGTCTGGCGCCGAGTCTTCATCGGTCCACCCGCTGAAGGTAATTACGCCATTGGATTCGGTACCCACGGCGGTACTCAGGATAAACGTGGCCAACAGAGTATCTGTGATGGTATTGCCAAGGCTTGTGGGCATGCTGCCGGTATAGATTTCCATCACCGGATCAGTGCCTGCTCCGGAGGCCAGATCGGCAAGAACAGCCTGTGCCAGCGTCTGGCCTAGTGAAACGCGGATTTTCATTGATCAAGCCTCTTTTCGATCAGTATCTGGATTCGTGCCTGGTTGTTGCTCAGGCTGAACGGGCCCGGCGCGCCAATGAAGCACCCTTCCTCAGTTGCAACAATCAGGCGGCTATAGGTTTTCGCCATCCTCCGGACATTCTCAACCACGGACTTGCTGCGGGCCGGCCAGCGGATATCGAACGTGCGATCGGCATCGGAATAGCCGAAGTCAGGGATGGCTGCTTTGCCATCCAGAGTCGGGATTCGATTATTCCGGCGCTCGAAACCAACCAGGCCTTCCTGGTCCACCTCCGAGAGCTGAACGTGCCCATCCAGATCAAACAGCGGTGCAGTAATGGATACATTCATGATCTAAGCCCCAGCAGCATTTCTTCGCCCTCGGCGTTTACCTTCACCTGCAGGTTCTCAAGGATCTGGTACCAGATCGCTTCCAGGTGAGGCGCCAGCCCCGGCGCATTCACAGTGAGAGCTGATTCACCCCGGGAGATCTGGCGGGTTTTCTCTTTGATCAGATCCACCTGTGCCTGGGTCAGCTTGCTCTGGTCATCCAGGGCCTGTTGCCGGAATTCATTCTCCTGGCGGATCTGTTTGGATAGGTCGATCTGGGTGGAACGGCTGGCGTCATCAAAGCCGCCAAAGAGCTCGGTGATCACCTTCCCGGTGTTTTCGAACGTATCGCTGATGGTGTCTGCAATCGCCTCTACTTTCTTGGCGTTCGCCTCCACCTCAGCAATGTCCAGGGAAATGTTCGCCTCGATGTTCTTGATCCGCTCATTGCTGGCGATCTTTTCCATGGAAATGAAGAACTCTTCGGATTTCTCCACCGCCTTTTCGGTTTTCTTGGCGGTGTCTTCCATGGCGTCGCCAGACTTGACGATCGTTCCCGAGAAGGAATTGATTTTTCCAGTGGCTTCGTCGTAGCCAAACTGAAGAGATTCGTTGTTTTCAGCCAGTTCTTTGGTGGCACGTGAAACCTCGCCAAGCGCCCCACCGCTGTTACGGGCTGTTTCGTTAAGGTCATCAATGGCGCCCGCAACGCCCTTTTGGCTATCGGCAACGGCATCGCCGGAGTTGGCAGCTGCTACTAAATCATCTGCGTATTTTTGCCAGGCAGCCTGCTGTTCATTGGTAGCTGTCGTAGTTTCCCCAAGTGTCCGATTGAGGATGTCATTGATCTCTTTCAGGTCCTGCGAGTCTTTAGCAGCCCTTCTGACCTCGGATGAATAGCCTTGCCATTTCGCTTCGGCCAGGGAGATTTCATCGGAATTGAGAAACTTCGCCAGCTCTACACCAAGAGAGGTTCCGAAAGCCTCTTCGATCTCTCCAATAATCCCGTTTATTACGGTGCCGATCCCGTATCCAATGCCACCAGCGCCAAACAAGGCGAGGCCAACTAGCCCAAGCTTTCCAGCGCCAGAGGCAATCGTCTTTACGCTATTCAGGTTTCCTATGAGCGCCTTGAATCCCTGCGCACCAGCCAAAGCGGTGAGACCGGTACCGATGGATTCCAGGCCTCCTGCAAGGCCGCCGATGGCTGGGAGCACGGTGTCAATTGCTTTGCCAACACCAAGAATCTCCCCAATCGTTTTCTTTGTGGTCCCATCAAGCTCTTCAAATTCCTCAATACCTCTGCCGATCGCCTGGAACAACGGCTCCAGGCCGTCCGCAATTCCAGCTGAAATCTGCACTAATGCATTGAAAGCATCCACCACACGTTGCATCGCAGACTGAAGACCTTCCACCGTCGACAAGTCCACATTGCCAAAGAGCCCGACAAACAAATCATCAAGCTCGCTGCCGAGATCACCAAACGACTCAAGAAGGTCAGAGAAGTCCAGCCCTGAGAGCGCCTCAGGGAAGTTTTGCGCAATCGCCTGAAGCTTCTGGTCGATATCCTGAGCAAGCCCTTCAAGGCCGTCCAGAATAGGCGCAAAGGCACCATCGCTGAGCTTGATCTCATCACCCAGGGAATTGAAGATGCTGGTAACGCTCTTAACCGCAGAGCGGGTTTCATCGGTGAGTCGGCCACCCAGGCCGATCAGGGCGGATTCAACGTTGTTGCGGAGAGTCTGACCGAGGTTGGCCAGGGTGTCTGAAAGCTCCTTCGCGGCCGTAGTGGATGCACCAGCGTTGTCCTTGAAGGCCTCCAGGTTCTGCGCGAACTTCTCAGAGGCATTGCCCGCCAACGCTAGAACAATGGGCAACGCTTCTGTCTGAGTGAATAGTTGAGCAATCAGCTCTGTGCTGCCGCCCGTAGCTTTCGCTACATCCTGGATTACCCCCGCGAAGCCCTTGCTCTCCAGGGCAGCCGCGTTGAATTCAATACCCAACTCTTTTGCCAGAGCTGTTGCCGCCGGAACCGGTCTCAGCAGTGAGTTAACTGCAGCCCGAATGCCGGTAATCGCTTCCGCTGTTCCGGTACCCGTCTCGGCAGTAATCGTGGCGACCGCTGCAGCCATCTCGTCAAACGAGAGCCCTGCCGCCGCAGCAATGGGCGCTAACCGGCCAAGTGAAGCGGACAACTCAGGAATCGTTGTCTGGCCCAGCTGAACCGCTGTGAAGAACGAATCCGCATAGTCCCCGGCTTCATCTGCCGAGGCACCGAAGGCGTTCATGACACTAACCAGCGCAGTGGTTGTGTCACCCAGATCCGCCTTGCCTGCGATCGCCAGCTGCTCAGCAGCCGCGATCAGCTCCAGGGAATCCTTGTAATCAACGCCCGCCGAGATTGCGCCATAGGTAGCGCTGGTGATCTGGTCAAGGGATGCGGTGGAGCGCTCGGAATACTCCAGAATCTGAGCCTGAAAATCCCGAAGGTTGTCCGCTGGCTGCCCAATCAGGGTGGCGATCTCGCCGAACGCGGTATCGAAATCATCCGACAGCTTCACCGCGAAGGCCGTGATACCCACACCAGCAGCGGCCAGAGCAAGATCCAGCTTCACGATACTGTCTGTGATATCAGCCAGAACGCCGGTCACGTTGCCGGTTTTGTTCACCAGGCCATCCAGCCCACGGCCCACAGCACTGATGGCGCCACCGCTGTCACCAACGCCGCCGAAGATCAACTCTACCGTTTTCTTGAGGTCTGCCATGTTTTCTCCGGGCATTAAAAAACCCCGCCGGAGCGGGGTTCTGTGGGATCAAATCTAGCTGTGGGGTCTATCTGCAGTTTTGCTGAATTCGGCGCCGAGCGTCCGCGATCTTGTCTTTCACATACCGCATGTCGCCAGCGCTGTATCCCGCACTGCCGATGTCATCCCGGGTATCTTGATAGTAATCGAGGTCAGATTGAGCCGATTCGCAGGCGTAGTTGGTTTGGTTTCGCTCAGCCCTGGCTTCCGCCATCCGTTCCTGATGCCGCGCTTCCCGCTCCCGATCAATCCGATTGATCATCTGCTTCTGCTTTTCCGTAACCATGGAGCCGGTCTTACTTTCCCGGATGTGCACCTCTTCCTGCTGACCAGGTGGCGGCTGATTCCCAAAGTGAACGTTGCCGTTCTCATCGGTCCACTTGTAGACCTGGGCAACGGCGGAGAATGAAAGGCTGGCTAATAGCAGGACTAAGAAGCGCATGGATTACCTCCGTGTAACAGTTTGTAAGACCATAGCACATTACTTTTTGCTCTGCGCCTCGAACCAGAGAGCCCACAAAGCCACTTCGGTTTCCGTAAGGTAGCCCTCTGGAAACACATCAGGCCGGATCTCAAACAGGAACCGGTCCTTGCGATCCGCCAGGGCTAGGCTGGCTTGGATGTCTGGCTCTTTCCAGAGGGCTTTCGCTTTACCTGGGCAACCTTGCCCTGGCCGGTCAGGTCATAGATATGAACGGACAGTTCCAGGAAGTCCATGGGGTACGCATCCGCAATGCGCACCACATCCTGAATCTTCAGCTGTGGTGAGACCACCGCCATCTGAATGTGTGAAAGCTTTTTCGCCAGCGCCTTTGGCGTGTCATCGCCAAGCCCCAGGCCAGAGAGCAAACCCTGGGCCCTTTCGGATTCGGTACCGGCCAGTTGCTCCGCCACCTTCAACAGCACTTTGCTGTTGTCCGCTTCCTGGTCCGCCTTCGCCAGTTCTTGAGCCGTTAGGCCTCGCACCCGATAAACAACCTGCTTCGGCTTGGCATCATCACCCTCGCCTTCGTAACCACCAAAGCCAGCAGCGGTGAGACCAGAGAGCGGGACATCCTCTGCCCGCTCCTGGAACTTCGCCTTGCGGAAAGCGGCAAGGTCGAAATTACTCACAGCGATACCTCTTTGCCCTTCTCATCCACGTTGATGGTGCAGCTTGCCACGATATCGCCACCGGCCGGGAAGGTCCGCGCGATGGAAAGCACGCCCTGCTCAATGAAGTGTTGGGGCCGGTTCTTGTCTGGATAGAAGCGGAAGTACAGGTTCTGCCCCTGAACACCAGCGATGGTATCGCTAATACCGTCCGTGAGATCCACACTGAAGGTGGCGTTGTTCAGGCTCTGGGAGCGTGAGTTCTTCACCCGCGTGTAGGTCTGCTTACTGGAGGAAGAATAGCCAACCTCGGAAGGCACGAAGTCATACGCATCGAACGCTTCAATGAACTCGGGAGTGGCGAAGCTGGCATAAACGCCCTTGGTCACATCGCCGGTGTGAATCTTCTTCAGCGCGGAGCTGAAGCTAACCTCACCATTCACGTAGTCAATTGTGGCGATCGGGAACACGGCGCTTTCCATGTGCACATTCACCAGCTGGAAGATCTCCCCTTCCGTAACGGCTGCTGCTGAAGCACTGCTCAGGCGAACCTGTGCCAGTTCAATTGAACCAACAGCAATGAGAGGCGGGCCGCCGGCATCTCCACGAACTTCCGAAAACGCCGTGCCCTCAGTTCCAGGAACAGCTGTTACATCCCCAGCGCTGTCACACACGATGCTGTTGATCCTGTGGGTTTCAGTGGATGCACGAGTTACGGAAATGCTGGCCTGGGCAGCCACAGCCAACTCAACACCCGAAACGAAGGCCGTGAAAGCTGCGATCGCAACCGCATCACTGCCAGATGCCGGAGAGCAGGCACCACCGGTCACCACGCCATCGGCCCGAACCACAGGCGCAAAGCCCGCAGCCTGCGACCAAAGCTCTTCGCCGGATTCAAAGGTTTGTGCATCGCCGGAATCTTGCAATGCAGTCATTGGAAAGGCGTTCTGCCCGCCTTCAAATTCGAGCAGCGCGTTGTCTGTAGACATAGGGTTTCTCCTGGTTTTCAAGCGCCACCGGGCGCGGGGTTTGTCTGTCTGGAGGTGTTACTCGTAAGGGCTGGTGTTGCTGGTTTCGTAGACGATCTGGAACGTCACCAAGATGATCATTTCTTTTTGGCCTGGGTCTGGAGAGTCCATAACCGAATCCGTATAGCTAATGTGCTTGCAGAGCCCGCCAAGCGTCTGATCGCTGGCCAGAGCATCGTTCAGAAGCGCAGCCAACATCTGGTTGCCCTGGACGCTGGAATTGATCGAGCGGTCTATTTTGGCCATCTCCCCAACATTGAGCGTCAGGGTCATTTCATACTTCCGGTACTTCAGCTTCTCCGCCGTTTCAGACGGATCCCAGATCACCCTTGCCGGAAGATCCTGTTCGCTGTCCAGCTGCTCACCGCGCTTTGCGTTCAAACGGTCAGCAAAGGCCTGAACAACCTGTTCTCGAATGCTGTCTGGCATCAGAAGCCCCTCAGAATGGCGTCGATCTCTTTCTCGAATTGCTGCATCTGATAAAGAGACATCCGTTCACCCACCTCTTCCTTTACATCCGTGAACACCTGGGAAAGAGAGGGTCCGTAAAAAACTTTGATCCTTCCGCCCTCAGAACCGATTCTTGATCGCCGCCCAGCGATCGCAACACGACCCGAGGTACCAGGCAGCACAATGTAGAAAGGCTTACCTTGGATTTCGCTATCACCGTCGAAAACCTTTGCTCCGCCGGTGGGCTTCACTTTTACGCGGATGCCACGCGTTGGAATTGCGGGAGGTTTGAGCCAACTGACCTTGTCACCCGCAATGCTCGTGTCCGTTGAGAATCGCGAAAGCAAAAGGCCTCTGGAGGGTGTCGAGACCTTTGACTGAAGCTTTTTCTGTGAAGCCTTGGTGATCGTCATCAGACTCTTCACATAAGCAGCATTGAGACGAACTTGCTTGCGTATATCCTGGCTGGATTCTGTTCTCGCTTTCGTCACTGTCTTATTCAATGAACGGGCATGAGCCCGAGTGGCGCCATCCGAAAACTTCGCCAACAGGGCCCGCACTTCCTGCAGGCTGGAACGATCAACCTCAACTTGCATTGGCGTAGTGCCTCGTCACCTGCCCGTCATCCGTGATCAGCCCGTCCAGTATCCACTCGGTTTGCCCGATGGTTACCTTGTCGCCACGCCGGGGCCGATCCACATAGCTCTTCCGGATCTCAATCTGGTCCCGGAACGCAGGCATGTTCGTTTCATAAACCTGGCGCTGCTCAACAGCCCGATCCAGAATGCAGCGGATCTCAGAGCTGGCGCCCTGTGCATCGGTGTACACCGCATCCACGGCGAACTGTTCATCAATGGCGGACTCAAGCCGGCCCGCCACTGAATCGAACTTGCTGGCCATCAGTCGCCGCTGGCGCCGTCGTCGGTTTCGTCATCGTCCGATGCGCTACCGCTGGCGTCTGGTGCAGCGCCAGAGGCAAGCACAGGGCGCTCACCTTCTTCGCCATCGTCTTTGATGACGCGAACGCAGCTTTCATACTTTTTCAGTTCAGAAGCGGTCATTTCAGTTTTGGTGCCCGCTTTGATCACTGTCTTCTGACCGGTGGTTTTATCGCGGTCTTCCACCCGCTTGATAAACACCACTTTGGTTTTCTTTGCAGCCATGTCATTCACCTTTCAGGTTTCAATTCAGATATGAAAAAGCCGGCCCATCTCATCGAAACGGGCCGGCTTAGTTCATGGTTCAAGAGCTCCGGTTACGGAGTCGGCAGCACCTGCGCACACATTGTGGCGTCGATCCGGCGGAGGATCGGCAGAGGGCCGGATTGAGTCATAACGTACTCAATGCCGGGGTCGTCTGTGGTGAAGTTCTTCGGCCACAGTTCTGCTTCCTGGTATTGCGCGTTCGCATCCAGAATCGCGCCATAGGAGCGCACGCCACGGGCACCGGCGGCACTTACAATCACCACGTGGCCGTAGGGAATGAAGTACTGCTTGTTACCCTGAGCATCCTTATACCAGCCCTTGTATTCCCACAGCTCCGGACCGGTCTCGCCGAAGCGGCCGCGATAGAACGCATCGGTTTCAGCAGGCGCCATTTCGAACGTGGTTTCTGAACCGCGGCGCGTGCTGGCCAGTTCTTTGAACTCTTCGCTGCCAATAGCGGCGCGGAAGGTGCCCGGCCCGAAGATCACGTGAGTGGCTGGCGCTTCAAGATCGCCGAACCAATCTTCGATATCTTCCGCAGGTTTCGCGGTGGATTGGTTCCAGGCAGCCGCGCCACCAGAGATATCAATCGTGAGGTTTGCATCACGGCGGAAGTCCAGAAGCTGCTCTGGATACTTCGGGCCAGAGACAACCACCTGGCCAGTCAGCAGTGCCTGGGACAGCATCCACTCTTCCCGACGGCGGATCTTCTTACGGTGGGTGGCCAACAGATCCACGCGGATGGCATCTGCCCGCTGCTCAGGCGTTAGAGGGCCATTGAAGCCTTCGCCAGGGCGGCGCTCAAGAACCCGCGAGGGATCCACAACATCCTTCGGTTTCAGATAAGGCGGCACGAACTTGCGAAGCTCTCCACCAGGCTGCTGGCTCACTTGGCCAGGAACGTAAGGGCTCACGAAGGGAGCCAGCTTGAAATCCTCATCCCAGGCATCAAAGGCAATTTCTTTGGTGCCGAAAGTCACGGACCCCGGGCAAAGCAGGTTCAGCAGGAATGGCATGAACGGATCCAGACGGCGGGTACCGTCCAGCAACTCAGTGGTGCTGTAGGTCATGGGGTGATCTCCTCAGATCTGGTTAATCAGGTGATGCTGGTAACGCAGGGCTACCGGGCGATCACTCCGGGGTTACAAGTGAAATGGGCGTACCGTCGAACGCGGCCAGCTGTTCAATGGCACTCCAGCTCGCATCGAAAAGCACCTGGGTCTTGTCCAGGTCGCCACCTTTGGCGTAGACCACGTTCATGGCGCCGCTTGTTGCATCCGCATCGTGGTTCAGAACACCTACCGGGTTCTGTGAGCCATCACTTGCCGTCTGGACAGATTCGACCAGTTCGCCGCTGGCAGACACGCGGCCAATCACGGTACCGCGAACCAGGTTCTGGCCACTGGCCAAAGTGCCGCTGTCGAATGCCACCAGGCCGCCCAGAATGAACGGCGCCGGCTGGTAAGGCACGTATGAAGAGCCTGCGTAGATATCAGACATGGTTGTTTCCTCTCGGTTAAAAACAGGTTCTCAAACCGCCCGCCAGTGGCGAGCCGTTCCGGGTTAGTGGACTTTCTTGCCGCAGCCAGTGACAGCTTCGTAAGCAGCGGCCAGCTTGGCGCCGCCTTTGAGCTCGCCGCCCTGTTCGCTGCCTTCAGCATCAGCAGCAATTTCGGGCTGCTTGGTGTTGCCCATGGCAGCACTCAACAGACCAGAAGGTGCAGCTGCCTGCTGTCCCGGCTGCTCAGCAGCGGCCAACATCGCCTTGGCATCTTCCACAGACATCGTGGTTTTGAACGCCAGGTGCTGGGCCAGCTTGCCGCGGCCTTCGGCTTCCTCGCACTGCAGGATGCCGGCAATGCGGGCCTGCTCAGTGGCAGCAGCGTCAGCAGCCAGCTTGGTGGTATCCACGGTGTCCGGTTGCTCAGTGCTGGCTTCCGGGGCGGGTGCCGGTGCAGTGGCCGCCGGCTTGGTCTTTGATTCAACCGTCATAGTGCTAACTCCGATTGTCGTGGTGGTTTGGATGTAGTCAGAGAAGGCGGCCAGCATGTCATGGCCATTGATGAGCTCGTCCGCAAATCCAACATCGATTGCGTCTTGCCCGGTATAGATGGCCGCCTCAGTGGCAAGCACATCCGATGCAGAGAGGCCGATGTGGGTACCAACCATCTCCGCGAATTCATTGCGGAGCCGGTCTGATTCGGCCTGGAATCTGGCGAGCACCTGCTCAGGCAAGTTCTCGTAAGGGTTGCCATCCACTTTGAAGGCGCCGGAGTGAATCAACGTCACATCAATGCCGTTGGCCTTCAGCTGCTCTTCAAAGCTGGCGTGCATCATCACCACACCCACGGAACCGGTCCGGGCGCTGGTGGTGGTGTATCGGTAATCAGTGGCGCTGTGCAGGGCCATTCCGGCGCTGCAGGCCATATCGTAGGAGATGGAGGCGATCGGCTTCTGGCCGCGCAGCTCATTAAGCCGTCGAGCCGTATCAAAGCAGCCAGCAACCTCACCGCCCGGCGTGTCCATATCCAGCAGGATGCCGTTCACGGTTGGATCCGCCAGGGCTTCCTCTACCCGGGCAATGATCCCGTCGTAACCGGTCATTCCGGAATACGGCTGCAGGTGCCCGAACTTGTGAACCAGCGTGCCGGAAACGGGAATCAGCGCAACGCCGCCAAGTACTTCATAGGGCCGGTTACGCGGGCGATCGGAGCCGAAAGAATCCGCCCGCATCCGCAGCTTCTCCTGGGATTCGATCAGGCCGAACTCATCCTGCAGGCTGGCGATCCCCAACCGTGGCGCCAACGCGCCAAGAAATACCCGGGCATAGCCAGGCTCCAGCAACAGCGGCTGATTCAGCACACGGGCTGCAATGTTCTGGTTTCGCATAGTTTTCTCCGGGCATTAAAAAACCCCGCCGGGGCGGGGTTATCTGCAGTTACTTCGCGATTCAGGCCTTGGTGAAGTCCACGTAGAACTCATCTCCAGGCGAGAACTGCGCCGCCGCTTCTTTATTCACTGTTCCCATTTCGATGGCGCCGAAAGGCGTGTAACTGAAAAACCTTTCGTTCTCTTCACTTCCACTGGTGACAGGAACCAGCTTCACGCTACTACCACTCTCGTTCTGGGTGATCGTTTCAACCTTGAACTTGGCTCGAACTGGCATCTTGAGATCCTCTATTTTGGGTTGTTCGGTATTTGGTAGCAGGGGCTGGACTCGAACCAGCGACCTTCGGGATATGAGCCCGATGAGCTGCCAACTGCTCTACCCTGCTGAAACTCAGTTTCCGGCTACTGCCTCCGGCTCCTCCTGGTCAGGAGCAAGGGCCAGCGCTTTCACCCAGCTGGGTGGTGGCAGGCCGGCTTTTTTCCGCTCTTCCATCTCCCGAACTTGCTGGGCAAACACTTCCTGGTAATCCTCGCCCATCTTCGCCAGCTCTTTCTCATAGGTGGAAAGGCCAGATTCAATCAGCAGGATCGATTCCTTCACTTCCTTCAGGCCGTCGATGGCGATACGGCCGGAGCCGATCCATTCGCAGTTACACCAGGAAGCCTTCGCTTCGTAGAAGCCACGGGTGGCCGATCTGGGAAGCCGAATGCGCCCGCTGTCGATCGCTTCCTCCAACCACAGCGCGAACACCATGGAGGCAAACCGGCTGGGGATGATCTTCCGGCGGCCCATGAAGTAGCGCCAGCTTTCCATCATGCTGGCCCGGGCGGTGCTGTAGCTCAGTTCGCGGTAATCCTTTGTCAGCGACTCTTTCGAGGTATTGGTGCCGGCGGCAATCCAGCGCGTGATGGAGGATTCCAGTTCGCTGAAGCCGTTGTCGGCATTGCCGCTGGTCAGCAGATTTAGGTTCTCACCTGGCATCAGGTGCGGGATCTTCACGCCATTCAGGCGGATATCCGCACCTTCGTGATAATCAGCCAGGGTGCTCATGTATTGAGTGAGCTTGTCGGTGCTCAGGTCGCCACCGATGATTTCCATGGCGGCTTCACTGCCGAGCTCACTCTCAATCACCGCCGCATACATGGCGTTCACGATGGCATTCTGCAGCTTGGTCTGCTGCAGCTTGCTCAGCTGAGGCAGCTGCTCCATCACGCTGAGGAACTGGTTTTCCCCTCGGGTCTGGCCATCGCCGCGCGGCTCAAAAACATGCAGGAACTGCTGCCGGCCCCAATCGGTTTCCCTGGGCACGAAGGTCCAGGCGTTTCCCATGCCATCGGACAGGCCGTAACCGGTGATGTCATGGTTGCGCACCCAGTAGCCCACAGCTGCACCGAAACGGTCGACCTTCACGCCAGCCCGCAGGCTGTTGTTGTCCGGCGCGTGATTCGGGTTGCACACCCGGTGGTGGTTAACCAGCTTGATGGCCGTGTTGAACAGTGCCCCGGGCCGGCCGGTGATCCACTCAGCCGAGGCCATGCCCTCGCCAGCGCTGGTGTGATTGGCCGTGATTTCCCGGCACATCATGGTGAGGGTGCGCTTGCGTTCCGCATCCACGTAGCAGTTGATAGGATCTTCCGCGTATTCGGTGAAGGCGTCCTCCACCTCTTTCGCGAAGGCCCGGGCATCCTCTTCGCTCATGCCCAGCGCCCGCCATTTGGGCTTGTAGCTGAGCCGGAACATGTGGCCCACAATGTTGTCGACGTGCAGCTGCACCCCGTTTTTGGCCAGCGCATGGTTGCGTACCAGGTCTTCAGCACGGGCGTTGCCCCGCTTCAGGTCTGGCAGCAAGGCCGCATCCGCCGTTTTGGCGCGCGGGTTCCAGCGCTGCAGCTGGCCACCAAAGCCGGTACCAGTGCCGGTGTAGCTCTCAGCCTTCCGGATCGGCTGGCCTGAACTATCTACAAAGCTGATTTCTGGAGTCTTCACAGAATGAACCTCGCAGGACCACGGCGACGGCCGGCGCCACCAAGCTGGCTTTCCAGGCTGGCGATGTAGGCCGCCAGGTCTTTCTTGCTGGCCTGGGAGAACTCAACGGTTTTGCCGTCCCGCTGAATGCGAACCACGGCCTGCCCGGTCAGCAGGTTGTGGTAGGCATTGCGGGCCTCCAGCAGCTGGGTTTCAAGACTCATCGCATTCTCCGGGCAATATCAGCCAGGCTCGCGCCTTCTGGCTTTGAATTCTGGGGTTTGGTTTCGCTTCGCTGTTTTGGCTTCTCCGGCACGGGCGCCGCGACTGAGGGCGCCAGCAGGTCTCCCTGCATCAGCTGCGCTTCCAGGGCATCCCACTGGTCCGGCTTGCGCACGTGAACCTTCACGGTTCGGCCGGCATGGAGTGCGTACACTTCGCAGTCCAGCCCCTCATTGCGCACACCGGCTTTCGGCTGCCAGGTCTTCCGGCCGCCTCGCCTTCGATCCGGCGCTTTGATCTCAGCCGTTATCTGGTTGTAGTAGTCATCCCGCACGCCCTGGTACCAGTGCATCCGGCCCGGGCCGTTGCCGGTAAGCTTCAACCGGGCGTCGATCAGATCTTTGGCTTTCTCTGTACCCACCATGAACACCGGCAGGCCGTAGCGGCTGGCCTTGGTGGTCTTGGCGTTAACGTCGATCTTCTTGGCCGGGGTGACAATCTCGCGGTTCAGGTTGTTGCTTTCACCCTTGATTGCCATCACCTTCACGCCCCGGCCCCGCCGGCTGCGCACGTAGTGATATACGGCGTCGTTGGTCTGGCCATCGGAGGAGTCGATGCTTGCAGCCGACACCTGCAAGTTGAAGCCGAGCTCATGGCGAAAGGCGCCAAACAGGAATTTATCCAGCTCATCCCACACCGGATCTGCCTTGTCGCTGCAGCTTCCGGCAGCGTAGATCTCGCCCCAGAACACCAGCCAGCTCTCTTCACCTCTGCCCCATGCTCGAACGATGATGGCCAGGCGATCGTGCTGAACGTCGACACCAACGGTGAGAACCAGCCCGCCGGCCGGTACCGTGAGCTCGTGGTACTCTTCAGCCCGCTCCCGCAGGGTGTCGGTGTCCGGCGCATCTGTCCGGTACTCGTAGGACAAGCCCAGGGTGTTGTTGACGAAGCCGATCATGTAGCTGTCGTCACCCAGGTTCAGGTGGTGCTGTGCCTTGAGATACTTCTCGACCAGCAGCGGCAGCTTCGAGCCCGGGAACGGGCTGTAAAGTTCGTTGATGTAGAAGCCGGCGGTACCGCGGAATGGCTTGTGGGCTTTCCAGTAGCCCTTCTTGACGTTCCGGTTTTTGTCGATATCCCGCCAGAGTACACCGCAGTGGGGGCAGCCATACCGGGCAGTGTCCGGCTGGGATTTGCCCAGCACCTCATCCGCAACTGGAGCGTCTTCATTCCACACCACGTTGTCCCAGCTGAGCACGTGCTCCTCACCGCACTCATGGCAAGGCACCATGAACATGCGCTGATCACTGGACGCGAAGGCCTCATCAACACGGGAAAGGCCTTTAACCGTAGGCGTACCACCGAAGATGACCTTCCGATATTCGTAGGTCTTCGCTCGTTCCTCGAGCAGGTTGATGGAATCGCCCTGCCCGCTGACGCTGGTGTTACAGTCGTCTGGCTCTTCGACACAGACCACCGGCGCCGAAAGCGATTTCACGTTGTCCGCAGCGTTCGAGGCGACCAGCGCCAGAAACCCGCCCGGGAACTTCTTGAAGTCGTTCCGGTTGCCAGAGCTGCGAGAAGTCGAGACATCCACCAGGGCACGCAGCACCGGTGTGACCTCGATCATCGGGTTGAACTTCTGATCCAGGTACTTCCGGATCGTCTTCTCTTTCGGAAACAGAAGCACGATCGGGCACGGATCGTTGTGAATCCGCCGGCCCAGATAGTTGTTCCAGGCACCATCAGTCCAGGCCACCTGGGAGGACTTCCGGCACACCAGCTTTTTCACCGCCGGATCATCGAGTGCATCCAGAATGCCAGGCACCCACGGCGTGAGATCCGTGGAGTACTTGCCAGACCAGGCACTACTCTCCTGGGCAATGTACCGGTGCTTGTTCGCCCAATCAGTTGAGCTGATCTTCTCCGGTGGCCGGAACTTCGCCATGGCCTGGGCCATCACCCGGTCCAGGTTCGCGGCCAAGCGCTGCCAGCTGTCGGAGGACGGATCGAGAATGCTCATTCAGTAGCTCGATATCGAGATCAATGTCGTACAACGTATCGATCTCAGTCTTGAGTTTCGGGTTGCCCGTCAGCAGCTCAGTGCGGATAGACAACGCCACGGATTCCAATCGAGCCCCCACCAGTACCGCCGGTACCAGTTCTTCAAGATCCTTCGCCAGGGCCAGCTCCTCGCGGTCCCCTTTGATGCGCTCCAGGCGCTCACGTGCTGACTCATGGCGGGCGCCGTTAACCGCACGCTCCATCAGCCATTCGTGAACATCCTGGGTGTCGTACTCATTCGCCTGACCCCGGCCACCAGCTTTGGCGATCGGGAACGAAGTGTCTTTCTGGTAAGCCGTAAAAGACCTTTCGGAAATACCGAAGATCTCAGCGAGCTCTCGCTTGTTTACTCGCTTACCCATTGCTAACTCTCTGATTCAAAACCAAGGAAGGAAGGCCAAGGTTGCGCTAAGTCTGCGAAAAAACCGCGAGTCTGCGCCTCCTCAGTGGAGCCACCCGCCAGAAGGACCCGTGCCCGTCAGGCAGTGACCTTGAACTCTGTGGAACCACCGGCGGCAACGCACCGGATCGCGGTTACAGCGTTCACCATCAGCGAATCGGTGTAGCCGCTGACATCGCCTTCTGACCAGGCTTTACCAACAGCAGTGCCAGCCTCAACAGCTTCAAGATCATCCTGGGTATACTCCACACGGGCGGTGCCTGCAGCGGGCGTAACACTTACAAACAGATCACCGACACCGGCAGGCAGGATAAGCCACTGGCCAGTTGCATCGTTCACTGCTTCATTGTGGTTGAACCGCTGACGTGGAACGGTTCGGTTCTGAAGGTACTGCTGATCATTCTGGTCTGGCGCAAGCGTGTTGGTCATCATGGTCACCTGAAGAGTGTTTGGTTAACGGATCCAGTTAGTGAACGGAACAGCGGCTGGAACAAACCCCGGGGGGAGGTTGCAATCTGTTCGACCACTTTCAGAGTGGCACTCACTACCGACTCATTACCCGCGTCATCAACACCTGTCACTGTCATTGTGTAGGTGCCAAGGGCAAGCTCATTAAGCTGCTGAGTCCAAGTGCCGTTCGATAGCGTCGGGGTGTAGTTTGAGGTGTGCGTGACATCCACACCCTCAACCTGAAGCGTGATTGCGGTTGCATCTCCTGCACCGCCCGAAGCGATGGGGGTAGTATCCAACGTGGTCAGTGCGTTGACGGTAATTGCCGGCGCCAGGTCATCGACCACCGTCACACTGAAGGTATCGTTGATGCTCCCATCTGCACTGAAGGCCGTGGCAGTCAGAGTGAACGGTGATGCCGCAATGTCGTCTGCATTGGCGTTCCAGCTCAGCACCGACCCCGAGAATGAAAACCCTGAGTTGTCTGGAATGCCGTCCAGATCGTAGGAGCTTGCCCCGCTGAAA
>Ga0114911_1000658_pt1 | contig 20920 bp, 36 predicted proteins | sample MalvireepMed_904_FD_89688 | JGI IMG/M metagenome (GOLD analysis project Ga0114911, IMG submission 89688) | Marine viral communities from the Global Malaspina Expedition - Malaspina viral metaG DeepMed_904 | ecosystem: Environmental > Aquatic > Marine > Oceanic | place: Mediterranean Sea...
GTGCCGACCTGCGCGGTGCCGACCTGCGCGGTGCCGTCCTGCGCGGTGCCGACCTGAGCGGTGCCGTCCTGCGCGATGCCGACCTGAGCGGTGCCGTCCTGCGCGGTGCCGTCCTGAGCGGTGCCGTCCTGCGCGGTGCCGACTGGATACCCGTTATCCCAAACATTCACACCGCCGTATACGCCGCCGCGTCTCAGGACGGCGCACTCGACATGGGAAACTGGCACACCAACGGCTTTTGCGGAACGACGCACTGCCGCGCTGGCTGGGTGACACACCTTGCGGGGGATGCTGGCCGGGTCATGGACGCGCTTATGGGCACCTCCGCCGCCGCTGCTCTGATCTACGCAAAGAGCGACCCGAAGCTTGAGCGTGTGCCGAACTTCTACGCCAGCAATTCCGATGCCCTCGCAGACATGAAGCGGCTGGCCGACGCCGAAGCCACCTGACCCCCACCCCCGGCCCATAGGGCCAGACATAGGAGAGAGAACATGACCGTCATCGCCTACAAGGCATTCAACAGCGACTGGACGTGTCGCGGCTATCAGTATGCCGTGGGCGAAACCTTCAAGCACGAGGGCGAGGTCGAAATCTGCGGATCGGGCTTCCACGCCTGCCTGCATCCGCTCGACTGTTTAAATTACTACCCCGCTGCCGGATCGCGCTTTGCCTTGGTGGAGTACCCCGAGACGACGGATGCGCACGACGGTGACACCAAGGTCTGCGGCGCGGAGATCACGGTCAAGGTCGAGTTGACGCTCCACGAAATGATTGAGGCGGCGGTCAAGACGGTATTCGACGCGGCAAAGTGGCTCAAGAAGTCCACCGCCACCAATGACCGTGAAGCTGCGAAGGCAACCGGCACCAGCGGCGCGGCCAGTGCGACGGGCGACAGCGGCGCGGCCAGTGCGACGGGCGACAGCGGCGCGGCCAGTGCGACGGGCACCAGCGGCGCGGCCAGTGCGACGGGCACCAGCGGCGCGGCCAGTGCGACGGGCTACAGAGGCGCGGCCAGTGCGACGGGCACCAGCGGCGCGGCCAGTGCGACGGGCACCAGCGGCGCGGCCAGTGCGACGGGCACCAGCGGCGCGGCCAGTGCGACGGGCGACAGCGGCGCGGCCATGTCCTCGGGGTGGAAAGGCCAGGCGATGGGGGCGGAAGGCTGCGCCCTATTCCTTTGCGAGCGTGATGACGACGACAACATCCTGCACGCCTGGGCCGGAATAGCTGGCCGCGACGGGATCAAGCCCCTCACTTGGTATTCGCTCAAAGACGGTAAGCCCGTCGAAATCCCTAACCCCGCCTGACGCCATTTCCAGCCGCCCCGCGCGGGCGGTTGCCCCATGCCGTCACAGAAAGGAGCCACGCCATGAACATGCAGGCCCCCACCATCCACCCGGACGAGGTTCTCCGCATCCCCTACGAGGACTGCGGCGACATGGACGTCGAGTGCATTTTCCAGCGCGTTCTTGATCGCCCTGGCCTCTACACGAACGACCACGACTGGCACTGCTACCTGTCGTCTGTCCGCATAGAACGCGCCTACGTCAAGCCCGAGGACGTGTTCACGGAAGGGCAGATCGAGGCGCTGGAGCGGCAAGCCGTGGAGGCGTGCGGATGACCGACAAAGCCCCAGAATGCTTCTGCGGATTGGCGATGTCCAAGAACCCGCACCCCGACGCCGGAAAACCCTTCACACTTCTGGAGACGGGTCCTGTGTGGGTCTGCATTCCGTGCCAATCCGGCACGCTTCATCGCTGGTGCGAACGGGCGAAGAAAGCGGAGACCACGCTAAACAAGATAGCCACCCTCGCCTCCGAACGCGGGGAGGGCTGACGCTATGGCGACCCCTCCCGCCGAGATCGGCTCACTGATCACCCGCGCCGCCCAGCGGCACATGAACACCCGCGCGCCGATCCTCCCCGGCGAAGCGGGCACCCCCGACCGGCAGCACACAGGGGAAAACTGCGCCGGTCGGGGCTTCGATCACCACGGCGCGCCTTGGGCCAGATGCCTGAACGAGCGCGAGGAACGCAAGGCGAAAGGAGCCTGACTATGAGCGATTACCACTTCCATATCTCTGTCCTGCGGGACGCTGTCGCTGAGCAATTGGTCGATGGTATCGAGAATACCCCGCACGTCCTCGCCGAGATGGCCGCCGACATTCAGCCGGGGACCGTGAATTTCGACGATTTCATGGATTGCGCCCAAGGCTTGGATGACGAGCAGAAGGCCACCTTGGCGGCTTTCTGCGAGCGCGTGGCTTTCTGCCTCTCCCCCACCTGAACCCACCTAGGACAAGGCGAAAGAAGACTGACCATGCAGACCGAACTGAACCAAGCCGTCAACGCCACCGTCTCGGCGTTCATCGAGGCCAACCCCGAAGCCACCCTGACCGACGTGATGCGCGCGCTGGAAGACGCGAAGACCGACGCGCCGGCCGTCTTCGACGCAGCCCTGCCCCCTGCAACCGCCCTCGCCCGCCAGATGGCTGAGGAAGGCTCCACGGTGGCACATGCGCGTGAGGTGGCATAGCATGGACCTGATGCCGATCTTAGAGGCCGCGCTGCAAGCCACAGGCAGCGACCCCAAGGCCGAGACTGTCACCATCGAGAGCGTGGCGAAAGCCCAGCAGGCGCTGCGGCTCTTGGACATCAAGCTGTCCGAGCAGTTTCAGGGCCACACGCTCCTTGGGACTATTACCGTGGGCGGTGACACATGACCCGCCCCACCGACCCCGGCCGGTCCGCCCACTGTTTTGAGGCCCTGCCCGACCGTGATGCCTTCGCCCTGCCCTGGCTGTCGTTTCTCGGCATCGTGGCTGCCCTCATGCTGGCCTTTATCGGCGGCATGATCGCCCACGCCCTCGCCAGCGCATCCCACGACGCCGCCCTTGTCCACGCCTACGGCTCCGATGCCGGGGCCATGATGGAGTATGCACGATGACCGCAGTCACCAAGATCGAAGAACAGGAACGCCACCTGCCCGCCATCTCCGTCCTGCGCGAGTTGCTGCGGTATGATCCCGGGACCGGAAAGCTCTTCTGGCGGCCTCGTCCGGCCAGCATGTTCGCGGACAGCGCCAAGCGTCCTCGCGAAGTCGCCGCGAAGATGTGGAACGCCCGAGACGCGGACACCGAGGCGTTCACCGCTTCCGACAAAACTGGTCGTAGGTTCGGGAAACTGATGGGGCGGCGCGTCCAAGCACACAGGGTCGCCTTTGCTATCCACCATGGCTACTGGCCCCGCCTCGTCGACCACGCGAACGGCGATCCTTCTGACAACCGCATCGCCAATCTCCGCGAAGCTACACGAGCCCAGAACGGCCACAACGCAGCCAGCCGAGGCGGGCGCAGCAAGTATTGCGGGGTCAGCTACGAACCTCGCTACCACAAGTGGATCGCCCAATGCAGCGGTGCGCCAAGCCAAAGCCGGTACATCGGCAGCTTCCCCACCGAGATCGAGGCCGCGCGAGCCTATGACGCCGCCGCCATCGAGCGCCACGGCGAGTACGCCAAAACCAACTTTGGAGGACAACCCGCATGAACGCTGAACTCGCAACACGCGTAGAGCAGATGCCCACAGAGAACATCGCTCCCCACGACCCAATGATATCGATGATCGAACGCATCGCCATGGATCCGCAGTCGGACCTCGCGAAGCTCGAGAAGATGCTCGACATGAAGGAGCGTCACGAAACTGCGCAGGCAAAGGCTGCATTTGCGTCCGCCTTTGCTTGCGCATCGGCGCAGTTCCCGACGATCCCCCTGAACGGCAAGGGCCACAACAATAAGCCGTATGCCACACTCAAGGATATCATCAGCCACACCCGTCCGATCCTGTCGGAAAACGGTTTGGCTTTGACTTTCGCCATCGACACCAGCGGGAACAAGATCGTCGTCACTGCCAAGCTGATGCACAAAGACGGGCACAGCGAAAGCACAAGCATTGACCTTCCCGCCGACAACAGCGGCAGCAAGAACGCGGTGCAAGCTGTCGGCTCTACCCAGACCTACGGCCAGCGTTACACGGCGCAGGCAATTCTTGGCTTATCTCTTGGCGATGACACCGACGACGACGGCCAGGCAGCCGGCCGGGGCGAAACCATCACCGAAAGCCAATACCGGGAACTTCGCGACATGATCGAACGGGCGGGCTTGCCCGCAGAGGTCGTCTGTAAAGCCGAACGCATCACGGACCTCACCGATCTTCCCGCCGCGTCCTTCGCCAAGGTCAAGAATAACCTTGAAATCAACATCAAGCGCCGGGAGGAAGCCAATGGCTGAACAGGGCACACAGGAATGGCTGGAAGAACGCCTTGGCCGCGTCACCGCGTCCCGGATCGGAGACGTGATGATGAAGGCGACCACTGCCGGTTATCAGAACTATCGGTCCCAGCTGGTCTGCGAACGCCTGACGGGGCGTCCGACCGAGATGCACGTCAGCGCGGCGATGCAGCACGGCACCGATACCGAACCCCAGGCGCGCGCGGTCTACACGATGCAGACCGGATTGATGGTCGAGGAAACGGGCTTCATCCCGCACCCATCCATCGCCATGAGCGGAGCATCACCTGACGGGCTGGTTGGGGATGACGGTCTGGTCGAGATCAAGTGTCCGCAGCCGACCGAACACATTCGGGTGCTGACCGGGGGCGACATCAAACGCGGCTACGTTTTGCAGATGCAATGGCAGATGGCCTGCACGGGGCGCGGCTGGTGCGATTTTGTCAGCTTTAACCCTGACCTTCCCGACGACCTTCAGGTCAGCATCCAGCGCGTAGAAGCGGATGCCAAGCTGCAAGCGGAGATCGCCGCCGCTGTCGAAGCCTTCTTGGCCGACGTGGATGCCGTGATCGCCAAGCTTCGGACGAAGGAAGCCGCATGACCCCGGCGGGCCGCGCCTTCGTAATCCTACGGCTGGCCCGCTCCACAAGCGAGGAAGCCCTGCGCCAAGCGTGGGGAACCCTCGGCATCGACGCCAAGTGAGACGAGACCGTGCGGGAAGCCGCAAAACAGATTGCCGATACCTTGAGGAAGGAGGTCGCAGCATGACCGAATATCGCGCCCGCTGGCAGGACGGCGTTCTGCGCCTGCTGACGAACCAGTCGCCCGATCTTGACGAAGGCGAGGCGGTCATCGTGTCCATCGAACGGATGCGCAGCCCAGCCACGCACAAGCACCAGTTTGCATGGGTGAAGGACGCATGGGCAAACCTGCCTGAGCATCTTGCAATGATGCCGTGGTCCGAGACGCCTGAGACCTTGCGCAAGCACGCCCTGATCGCCACAGGCTATTCGACCACCACAGTTATCGACTGCGGGAGCAAGGCGGCAGCCGGCCGCGTGAAGGCCGCGCTGGTAGCCGCCGAGGCGAAGGCAGAGGGATACGCCCTTGGCCGCGTCACCGGCCCCGTCGTGACCGTCTGGACGCCCCTGAGCCAATCCTACCGTGCAATGGGCGCCGAGCAATTTCAGGCATCGAAGACCGCCATTTTGGAATGGATCGCAGCGCAGATCGGCGTGGCCCCGGAAGACCTGCGGAGGGCGGCGGCATGAACAACCGTGACCCGATATGGGATGCCCTCAAGGAACACAGCAAAGAGAAGTTTGACGCCGACCGTGCCCGCTTCAAGGCAGATGCCGAGAGCGCCGACGACGGCGGCTGGACGAAGCACACCGAATTTCACTGGTCCCGCGACGTGAACGGCCAGCGGTTGGATTACTGGCCCTCCCGAAAGAAGTTCCAGTTCCGCGGCAAGGTCCGGCGCGGCGACGTGATGAAAGTCGTCCGGGTGCACGGGGGTGCGCAATGCTGACCCGCAAGACGCCCCTCGCCTCCGGCACGTCGCAACTGGCCCGCACCGCCAAGCCCCGCGCCAAGAGCAACAAGCCGAAGCGCACCGAGTTCAACCCGACCAAGGAAGTGATGTTCGTTTCCGAAACCCTTCGCGCCTTTGCCCGTGGGCGGGACTGCCAGATGCGCAGCGAATGGTGCACGAACGGCCCCGCCGTCCTCTGCCACTCCCGCCGCCGCGCGACCGCTGGCATGGGCCAAAAGCCTCATGACTTCTGGGGATACCATGGATGCGACGGCTGCCACCGGCACGAAGACAAGATCGAGGACCGCGAACTCTATGACGCGATCCGTCGAACACAATGGCTCGTCTACGCCCATTTCGGGACGCTGACGCCATGACCCACCCCACCCCATTCCGCCGGTTTCGTTCCTCCCTGGCTGGCGGACCATTGCGGGGGACGGCTCACGTCCCGCTGTCCCCCGCCTTTTCGGAGACACGCACATGATCGACCGAGAGACGCGACTGTGCCCCTACTGGTTCGAGGCTGACGGCACATGCTCAAACCCGGACTGCCGCCTCGATACCGATGGGTGCCAATACGAACCGGCGCCGCCGTGGCTGTGGGTCGCGCTCATCGCCGCGATGGTTGTCACGGTTGCCACCATCGCCCTTATCACAGCTTGGCTGCACGGGTGGCGACCATGACCGATACACCCCGGCCAGATGATGATCCCCTATTCCGCGCGTTCGTGGAAGACGACGTGATCCGAGTGCCCGACATGACCGATACACCGAAGGAGGTGGAGATGGACTACGCGAAAGCACTGACGTTCCGATACACGAACTGGCGCGGCGAGACTGCCGTTCGCACCGCGACGCCCAAGCGCATCTGGTGGGGTTCGACCGACTGGCACCCCGAACCGGGTTGGCTGATGACGGCGCACGATCACGAAAAGGATGCAGAGCGGGATTTTGCGGTGGCCGACTGCGATTTCTCCTGCGCCGGCCGCGTGGCAGAACTTGAAGCCGCGATCGATGCACAGGAAATCGAGGCTGGTTATTCCGAGGCCGGCAGCCTGTGGCGTTTCTGGTCTGACAAGGCCCGGCTTCATGTGCAGAAGACCAAGGATGCGAACGCCCGAGCCGACGCCGCCGAGGCCCAGCTACGGGAGGCGCGGGGCCTATTGCGAGAAGTGCGAGACTGCTGTCTTATCGGCGATGATGAAGGCATCACGGTCACGGAAGACCCACACCTTCATGCCGATCTTTTCGACCGTATCAACGATGTTGTGCGATCCCAGCCCACCCCGCCCGACGGGGATGGGGTAGGGGCGGACACGTCAAAGGTCTGTAGAAAATGTGGAGGCAGCGGTAAGGAATACGACACCGGAACCTTTGGTTATATGCATGTGCGCAAATGCCCCTACTGCTTGGAGGACCCCCGCCATGGATAAGATACCCAATCCCGGCAGTCCCGAAGCCGTCGAAGCCGGATGCGCCTGCCCCCGGATGGACAACCACCACGGCAAAGGACGCCCAACGCTCGAAGGGTTTATATTCTTCGTCTCCGAGCTTTGCCCCCTGCACTGTAAGGACCCCCGCCATGAGTGACACCCCCCGCCGCATCCAGCTTCGCCGCACGAAGGGCTGGTGCAAGCCCGAGGGGGCCGTCGTGGTGGCGCGGCCAACCAAATGGGGAAACCCGTTTGATTTTCGCGCTGCCGCCGAAGTGGGCTACGGCGATGGACGCGGGGCTGCCGTCGATGCCTTCGCAGGATGGTTGCGTGGCGAAGATTGGGGCATTCCTCAAGGCCAGACACGCGAGAGCATGTCAGCCAAGCGAGTCGTGATCCGTCGAGGCCTGCCCGAACTACGGGGCCGCGACCTGTGCTGCTGGTGCCCCCTCGATCGACCTTGCCATGCCGACGTACTGATCCGGCTGGCGAACAAAGGAGCCGACCATGAGTGACGAGACGAACCATTACGAGGCCATGGCCGTTGCTATGTGGGCTGAAGATGCACGCCGGGTCAACATGCCCGCTACGGCGCGACGGAGAACCTTGGCGAGGTTCCGAGAAGAAGCGCCGGAAACGCAAGCGAAATGGCTAGGGTTTGCGCGAGCCGCCTCCCCCATTGTGTAGGAGATGGTGAGGGAGGAACGGGAGCGGTGCGCTAAAATCGCAGACAGCTTCCACGATGCCGCCTGCAAGTGGGCTGCGACCTACGTCAAGAGCTTTGACGGCAACACAGACAGCGCTCGCATCGCCGTCGCGATCCGCAAGGAAGGGGCGTAGGACATGGGAGAATTCAACCTGCCCGAGCTGGAGGCAATGAAGCGCCAGATGGACGCCATGCAGGAAGTCCTCTTGCGCATTGCCAGCCGGATCGAAGACGAGCCGCGTGACGCCTGGACCACCGAAGACGTGGCCCGGCACTACGGCGTGACCACGAAGACAGTGCGCGCCCATGCCAAGGCCGGCAAGCTGCCCTTCCGGCGCGTCGGACACAAGATGGCGTTCGACCCCGAGGCCCTGCCGGACGAACTAACCAAGTCGCTTCGCTAGATCGGCGGCGCTTTCGTTGTAATAGATAGACAATTGGCGCACATCCCTATGCCCAACCACCCGTGCCAAGGCCAGAACGTCCAGCTTCCGCGCCATGCGTGTGATCGCTTCATGCCTGCTGTCGTGGTACGTCAGGTTCTCGATGGGGGTTCGGTCCCGCACGCGACGGAAATGCACATCGATAGACGCGGCTTCCAGCCCGAAAAGATCGTCGGGAAGCTGCGCCAGGATCGCCAGCGCCGCCGAAGACAAAGGCACATCGCGCGGGTGCCCGTTCTTGGTCTGCGTCAGGCGCGCGACGGAATCGGTTATGTCCGCACGTCGCAAGCGGGCAATTTCGCCCTGCCGCATTCCCGTCTCAATGGCGAACTCGAACGACATCACCGCCATGCGCTCCGCAGGCGACCGCGCCGCGGCGCGCAGCATGGCAATCTCGTCTGCCGACACGCGCCGGTCCCGATGCGGCGGCGGCTTGGGTCGCTGAACGTCACGCAACGGGTTCGTGGGGATGACGCCCCATTCCTTCTGCGCCCGGATCATCACGGCCGAAAGAATCTGCATCTCGCGCAAGACGGAGGCGGGCTTGACCTCTGTCAGCCGCCGGTCCCGCCAGTCCGCGAAGTCGCCGGGCCGCGCGTCCTTCACGGCGATGGCGCCCAGCGGGTCCTTCGCGATGCGTTCCAGGCGCAGCTGTTCGTATCTGGCCCCGCGCTTCTGGGGGCTGACCTCTTTCGCGTAGCGCCGGAACAGATCGGCCAGCGTGCCGGGGCCGTATCGCCCCGCCCCTTCGCTGATCAAGTGTTCTTCCCGCGCCGCCCAGTCCTGCGCCTCGCGCTTCGTGGGGAATTTCCGGGATCGACGGACGCCCGCCTTGGCGATTTGCGCCTGCCACCCCTTGCCGTGCTTTCGTATCGAGGCCATTCGCGATCCGTTGGGAAACCGTTCGCTCTACGAACGTCAGTTGCCCGGTCGTTCTATCGCCGTTCCGCTTCCGTGCCAACGCAGATTCTTCCGCTATTTTCCCTTTCTGCGCTGGCCATCCTTCCGTTTATGGCCATAATTGTGGTGCGGGCGGCGCGCACCGACACCCCCACAGAGACAGCTTCACCAGCGACCCGTTAGAGAAATATTGGGAGTAAGCTATGACACAGCCAATTCAGCCGCTTTATGAAGACGAACGCGGCGTCGTTCGCTTCAAACCGAACGCTATCGTCCAGCACCTGCTAGACAACGGCGGGATCGACTTGAACCAGATCGCCGGCTTGGATTTCAGTCGTGAGGATCGCGAGCAATTCGCGCAGTTGATTGGCTACTCGTTGAGCGGCGCTGGCGATCTTGGTTACATGACAGACGAGGTTCTCGACGCCGCCGAAGCCATGCGACAGAGCGGCGCGTCTGAGGCCGAGGCACGAGCCGCTACTCTACGCGCCCAAATCGAGCGGGCCAAAAATTCGATGCGTAAAGGCGTGGCCGACCTGTTCGGCATCCACCCCGACGACCTAGCCAACTGACCACCCCTGACACGCGGGCGCTGCCCCGTGCGGGATATTATCGGAGAGAGAGGATGACGGGATGATACCGATGAGAGGCGCGGATCGCGATGAACAGATGGCCGATGAGGCGCGCAAGCCAGAGTTCGATTTTCGGCGCTGCCCGAGTTGCGGCGGCTATGGAGTCCGCGACAATGGAACAAACTGCCGAACCTGCGGCGGGCGCGGGAAGGGTGGGCTTCACGGAACAGGCTCAATCGGCAGCGGCGAGATCATCATCGAGACCGCTACCGGGCGCATTGTCTCGCCCGACGAATTCGCACGCATCATGGTCAAGCGTGGCCCGATGAGCTGACGCCCCTATGGGCACCCGTTCGTAAGATATCAGGAGAGAGGCGATGGCACGCACCGCTGACCTGTTTCCAGAGACGAAGCCACCGCGCCAGAAGCCGCGTAGGTTGATGCGGGTGATCGACGCTGGCAGCTTCCCGGACGGTCAACCGATGATCGAATGCGAGTGCTTTCGGTGCGGCTATAATACCGGGCAAATCGTTCAAGAGCGGCCAACCAGCGAATGCAAGCGCGGCCTTCCCTGCCCCAAGTGCAACCCCACCCCCTAGCCCACCTATAGAGGAGACGACGATGGCCTACCGAATGACTGAGATCACCGAACACGTTCGCGCCGGGAAGCGCGGCGATGGATCGCTTGACGTGGAGATCTGGACCACTCCAAACGGCTGGCGCCCTGACGTTGAAGCCTCCGAGGATATGCCAGAGAGCGTAATCATACCAGCCGACGCCGTTGATGGCCTGTTCGATTACCTTCGCTAACCCCCGCGGCCTTCGCCGCCCATAGGAGAGACGAGGATGGATAGGCCATATTATCCGCTTGCTGCCATAGCTGGAGTGTTGCTGGTGGCAGAGCCTTTACGATGGATGGCCGTGGCCGTCCTAGCGCTTAACCTCTGGCTCATTTTTCGCCCCCACCCCTAGCTCACTTAAGGAAACAGAGATGGCGGAAACACGCGAAGAAATTGTCGCCATGATCAGGGAATACGCCCGGGTCAACATGGACGAGTGCAGTGCTGGGGTGCTGGGCGACCCGATCTTGCGAGGGCACAGCATGACGTCAGAGAATGCTGCCCTTTCTGAAGCAATGCAGCTTCAAAGCACGATTCATTCCAGCAAATACCACGCCGCGAAAGACATTCTAAGCCTTATGGGCGAAGATACCAGCGACATGTAATCCCCAACGCCCTCTACCCGTCCCTGACCGGCCCGTCGCCCTGCACTCGGCTTCCCTCCGCCGCATTGGCCTCGGAGACGTGCCCATGGCGCAGGTCAGCCGCTCCACGGGCCCCGCAGCGGCTACACCGAGCACGAGGCAGGATGACCTCGCGGTCCCACTCGCTGAACGGGATACGGGTCTCATGGCCGCAGTGGCAGGTGATCCAGGTGACGAGGGGCATGGGGCGGCATGTAGAGGATTCACAGCAGCCCCGCCATGGGGTAGGATAGCGCAGAGGAGAAACGGGAATGATCACCGAAGCGGAGCGTATCGAGAAGGCAAAGAGGTGGCGGAGGGCTGCGGTCGAGCGCAGGGACTTCTGTCAGCGAGCGCTCGAGAATGCGGACAGTATGCCCGAGCCATGGTGGAATGCACAGCAGCACATCATTGACGGGATGCAAGACCGGATCAACGTGATCGACGGACTCTTCCCAGAGATCACCGCGCCGTAGGGGATTCCCACGCGGCGGGGAATGGGGTAAGGTGGACGGGAGCGCGGGCGACGGTTAGCCCGGTCCCTCTTACCTAGCGGACCCCTGCCGAGAATCCCGACGGGGACCGGCAAGACCCGACTAGGAAGAAGCAACGCCAGACCGCAACCCAGAATGCGGGGACTTCGCGCTCACATTGCTGGTCTAGCTCATCAGGTAGAGCGCCTGATTTGTAATCAGGATGCGCGGGGTTCAAGTCCACGGACCAGCACCAAGAATCGGCAGGGCCGCGGCTGCCCATCAACGCGGAACCGCCTTCTGGCGAGCCGATAGGCGCCGGATCACTGTCGCGTCGAGGCATCGGCGTTAGGCACCGGGGATCGGCTCACCAGAGCGCGGCGGTGCTGAAAGCGGAAAGCACTGAGCACAAGTCGCCGACCGCCTGCCTTCACTGGACCTGAAAAACGTCAACGCACTTCGGACTGCGCCAGAGACAGCGAACCAAGTGACGGGGAAGGGCAGACCGGGCGTGCAATGGTTCAAGGCGACATAGCCGGAGTAGCGCCCGGCCCGCGCTCTACCCCACAAAAGCGCCCCGCCCCGGCGAACCGAGAGCGGGGCAGTGCATCCCGAGGCAGGTGGCCGGGAATGGGGTTCACACGGGCGGGCGCCTCTCCCACCACTCGGCTGATCGCCTGCAATGCCCGCGATCAATCCGGTTCATCACGGCGCAGAACACGGCCCAGAACGGCTTGTCCCGGTGCCAGTAAGCCCACGCGCACCAGGCGCAGCGCCGACCGCGCAATAGGTAGTGAGTGCGCCACGACAAGGCTTCGACAGCCTGCCAGACGCCCCGCATGTCAGACGGCGCGGTCGCGGGTGAACCACCCGGCCACGGTAGCGCCAGCGGCCACGATCAGCCCTGCCACCTCGGGGCCGATCTCGTCCCCCATGCCGGGAAGGTAGTGGTTCACCACGGCGACACTAAGCGCCGTCACGATGCCGCCGATCCCGGCAGCGGCGACCTTCCGGGTGGGGACCTTGCTCGGCTGGACAACTAGTTCTGGGGGCCTCTGAGCGGGCGCTGGGGCGGCAGGCTGCTTCGCAGCGGCAACGGCATCCAGAAAAGCGCTGACGCTCACGTGGGACTTGTTCAGGCCGTCCTCGCCGTAATAGCTGCGGCCCTTCTTAGCCCCGCTCACGACCGGCAGGCTGGCCCATTCCTTCGCCAGCGAATTGGCGAAAGCCAACGCCCCGATCCGGCCCGCGATGTAATCGTCCCAGCCGCGGCGTTTCAGCAAATAGAACCCGAGCGCATCCTGGGTGGCTTCATCGAACCGATCATTGCGAGTGAACCCGGCGGGCTTGTAGATGTCCCGCAACGTATCTTCCATGATCTGATACCGGCCAGCGGCTTCGCTCATGTATTTGCTATCGATGCTGTCTTGCCAGTCCAGCACCTCTCCGATGGTCATCTCGACCAAGGGCGCGGGCGGACGGTCATGGCGGGCGATGCCGCCCCAGACGATGTTGTATTCGCCTCGGGACTCGGGAATGGCGATGAAGTCGAGCAGCGGCTTTGCGCGTGGGTCCATGATCTGCCTCCTGTGCAGCACGTCAGGCCCGCCGGGGCGGGGTGTGGTCGGGTGGAATGTCGGGGGTGTCTACTTGTCGGCTTTGGTGCGCATCTCTTCGCGAAGGCCGTCTATGCCTTCTTTGATCTGCGTCAGCGTGGTCTGGATGATGCCAAGGGTGACGGCGTTGTCGACGCCCGAACGTTCGAGCATTTCAATGTCCGCTTCTGCCTTGCTCATCCTGCGCTCCAGACTGTCGATCTTGCTCGTCGTCGTGGATTTGAACCCGGCGTAGGCCATGATAACCGCCACAACGGCCGCGCCGACGCCCCACCAATCTTTCAGTAAGTCCATCGTTCAGATCAGGTCGTTGTTGCGCGAAGACATGGTGTAATGCGCCGACACCTGCACATCGCCGGTCCCGTCGAAGTCGCCACCGACCGCCGTAAGCTGCACAGCCAAGTTCGCCGCTTGCCAGCCGCCGCCGTCTGCGGTCCAGTCGTTGTCCTCGGTGCCCCCGTTGGCCGTGATGGCGTTCGCCGTGCCGTAGAGGTCGGCGTCGGATGCAGTCCCGACAGTGAATCCCGTCAAGCCGCTTGTCGTGCCGAGAGACGTCACCACCCGCGCGGAAAGCCCCATGACATGCCCCCCCTTCGGCACCAGCGTGCCCGTGGTAACGGTTGCCCCGCTGACGGCTGCCAGAAGCTCCGTCACGAACATCTCCGCCCGCTCGCAATACTGGCCCAGCCGACGTGTGGAACCCGTCTGGGCGTGGCGGATAATCGCGCTGTTGCCGGTGCTGGTGGTCTTGACTTGTGAGATAACCCGAAGCGCGGACCAGAACGGCGCGTTCGTCATGATGTCGATGTGGTTGTTGGACCCGCCGCTGTCGATCCGCGCCGCAACCGGGAACGCCGTGGCCTGCGCCTGGTCCGCTTCGATGTTCATGCCGATCAGGCAGCGGTTCATGACACCCTGCAATATCGGCGTGTCTTGCGTGTTGCCCGTCAGCGTGACCGAGAAATGCGCGCGGCACCGCGTGGCGTCCAACTGCACATAGTCGTTGTAATCGCTGGGCATAATGAGGTCCCAGCGGCCAAGGTCCGCGTCTTCCGACCCGCCATCGTTGAAGTCCGCGATCCGCAGCGCCTTTCCTCCACCCATATCGGCCTGCGAAGATGCGCTGCCATCCCATGCGCCGCCGAGAAGGTGCCCCTTGCTGACCTCCAGGTCGGCGATGCCTTGGCTGCGACGGGAATACAGCGGGCCGATCTGGCACGCCGCGGAACGGGTCGTGCACTTGTAGGACGTCGCGCCAGTAACGTAGGGCGTGCCGACCTCCGTCCCTTGGTCGAAACACGGCCCGATTTTCAGGACGTAATCGCCAGATGTGTCCGGGGTAAAGTACCAGACGTGCGCCGGGGCTTCCCAAGTGTAAACCGACGTATCAAGCTGCGACCAGCGATCCGAGAAGCCGCCTCCGATCTCGAAGAAGTCGAACCCGGTCCCGACAATGCCGAAGAGCGTGCCGTCGAAGTAGTACCGCTCCAAGAAGCACCGCCCGTTCTCGCCATCCGGGCCTTTCAGCATCACGACGCAGCGCGGGACAAGCTTGTCCGCTGCGCTGAAGTCCGCGGCTTCGATGCGCGTCAGTCCGTTCAGAGAAACGGTGCCGCCCCGGAAGAACAGCATGGCGGTTTGGGCGCGGTTGGAATAGCCCGAGTTCTTGAACGTGTTGTCGTAGAAGTCGTTCTGGATGTCCGGCCGCGTCGTGGGCGCAGTGTCATCATAGATGATGTGCGCGTTGTTGATCGTGATGTTCGTGCCGCTCGCCGTGGTTTCGTGCCACATGCAGGGGACGCCGAACGTCTGGTGCGTGATCGGCGCGCGGAAGTCGATGGTGGCCCCGTCGGGGATCTTCGGAACGTCGGTCCATTCCGAGTAGGCGACAGTCAAAGGGGTATCGATCACCAGCCTGTCGCCGGATTGCAGGAGTTCCACAGCCCGTTTCAGCGCGACTTTCGCGTTGGTCCCATCGGGGTTGAAGTGCGAAATCAGATACCGCCCGCTGGTCTTCTCGACATTCAGGAACATGTCGCCCGAACCGGCGAAGTCGCCATCCCCGGCCCCGGACGCCAAGACGCGAAGGATTGCCCCGGATTCCGCGACATGCACCAAGCCGCCGACGTCGGCTTCATCGTAAGTCAGCGTATCGAGGTCGTCGTAGGTCTGCACGCCGAATGCCACACGCAGGGTTCCGCGGGCCGTTTTGGAACTGGTGCCGCCGGTCCCCCCTTTCGAAACAGGCCGTGGGGCGTTCAGGTCCGCGGCGATATCCTCCAGCGGCTCATTGTGCTGGGCAGGCGTAGCGAGGCCGTCATCCGTCGCCTGATAGGACGCAGGAAGCGAATACTCATCCGCAACTCGGGGCATGAGCGTCTCCTAAGATAGCAATGTGGGGAGGGTGGCGTTACTGTAGTACGCCGTTCTGGTAGACTTCGTCGTCGACGAGCGCGCCGCCGATGCTGTCGGGCCATTGCCTCAAACGTCCGGGCCAAAGTATGGTAATGTCAGTGGTATCCGGGTCGTCGACGGTCACGCTTGCAAGCGCGCCGAAAGAGGTTGTGGAGCCCATGCTCGTACCGACAGTTACGGCGAATGTCTGGCCCGCGGTGACATCGACGTCGTTTGCAAAGTCTTGTTCGCCGAAGTCTGTCCCCGCACCGCAGATAACGGATATGCTCGTGACGTTGGCGGGCACGACGAATGTTCCGGACTGGTTCCATTCGGACCTGCCGTAAACTTCATCGCCAACGGCGGAGAGCATAAGGCGCGCGACGGTCACTTGCTGTCACCCATCGCCAACGCGCCGCGCCATGTCGTGCCCTGATCTCTGGTGACGAACGTATAGACGTCGACATCCCCGTTTTCTCCGGCGGGCGGTTCGATCCCCCGGGGCCATTTTACCGTCCCGGGCCATGTCAGCGTGTGGTCGCCGCCTGCGGTGATTTCCAGCGTAAGCGCGGATACGGTGCCGCTCGGGGCAGGATTACCGAAATTGATCGTCGTGTTGCCGGTCGTCGTGATGTAGAAGTAAGTGCCAAGCTCGAGGTCTGCCGTTACGCTTGTTCCGGAAAGCTGAACGGCGGTCTCCCGCAGCTCCTTGGTCTTGATCGGCCCCGTGAAGGTTCCGCCTGCCGTGGCAAAGGCCCCCAGCGTTGTCCGGGCTTCGGTTGCTGTCGTGTCATCCAGGAGCGTGCGCGCGAAGGCGGTCAGCGCGGTGGTCGCGTAGACATCCGCTCCGGTGGTATAGAGCATCTGGTTGGCGTCTGTTTCCAGACCCGTGATGGACGTCAGCGGGTCAATGGTCGCAAGGTCCACAATCTCCGTCAGCCGCGCGGCGTAGGCTTGCACGTCCGTCCCGATTTCCAGCCCGAGGTTCGTTCTGGCATCGGCGGCCGTCAGCGCTCCCGTGCCCCCAGCGGTGATGGGGCGGGCCGAGTTGTTGTCGAACGCGAGGTCTTCCAAGGGGCTGTTGTGCTGGTTTGCCGTCGCTGTCGATCCGGTCGCGGCGCGGTATTCCGGCGGCAGCGCATAGACACCATCTGCTCTGGGCATGGTGCGTTCTCCTTGACAGTGGGGTGGGGAATGCCGACGTTGAACGGCATGGGTAGATTTCTGCTAATTCCATACGCACAGCGGCAGTTTGATCGGATGCGCGGATGACTTTTGCCGATACGATCTTCGCCGTGTTTGGCGGGAATCTCATAACCTTCTCATTCGCGTGGGGGGCGTGGACCCTCAACAGAGATGGTTATCGTGGGCCTTGGGCCGCCTACCTCGCGATGATCTGTCCCTTGGTTCTTCTGATGGCGTCGCTCTGGTCTACTGAGGGACCGCCACCCCAGTTCGACGCATTAGCGCCTCAGCCATCATCCGGTTCGCCTCGCTAGCCACCGGAAGACCACCGCGCATTTGCCCGTTCGCGATCAAGGCCCGGGCAATTTCCGCATTGCGTGCCGTTATGGCCTCAGACCCCTTCCGCGACAAAGCTGCGGCCCCTGCGCCAAGAGCCGCGCCAGGAAGACCCCCGATGCCGAACCCCGCGCCAATTTGGGTCAGTTGCCCCAATCCCCCGCCCATCAGGTTCATCACCTGCTCAGGCATCGTGCCTTGCACCACGCGCTGCATGGCCTTTTTCTCGGCATCGGAAAAGCCACGCGACAAGCGGGGGTTGCGCAGGATTTTGGCAAACTGGTTGCGGATCGCGCTAGACCCGCCCGACAGGTAGTTACCTTCCTGCGCCATGGCGTCATCGATCAGCTGACTGCGCGACATGCGCGACCACAGGTCCCGCGCCTTCGGGATCGCCTCCTTAAGCGCCGTCACATCGCCCGCCACCACGTCATCGGCCCCGATGGACTGCATGAATTCGTCCAGACCCTCGATCACCACAGACCCTGCGGCGCTATCCTGGCGATTGGTCACATTGCCAGCGGCCGCGCCTGCCTGCCTCCGCATTTGGTCGAGGGACCGGAACGGTAGTGCCGATGTCGGGTCGGAAGCCATCTGATCTGACGACTGCCGCATGATTTCCATGACCCTGCCAGCGTTCGGCGTGAGGCTCCCCGGCCCCGGAAGTTCGTCGTATCCGGTCCGGGTCCGAAGGCTGTCGAGAATTTTCGATTGGGCATTGTCGAACGCCTCGGGCTTTATTTGGACCCCAGCTTCATCGATCTGTTTGTAAGCCGCATTTCCGGCCGCGCGCAGTTCTTCGGATGTGGGAGCATTCCGCGCCCCGGCGCGGATGGCCTTGGTGCCGACCAGACTATCCGCAATGCGCTGGACTGCTCCGCCGACTGGCACCGCCGCTGCCCCCATGGCGCCGCCCCAAGCCGCACCTTTTTGGCCCTCGTCAATCCTGTCCTGCTGGCCCTCGCCTTCCATCGCGCCATAGGTCGCCCCGCCTGCCGCTCCTATTCCCACAGAAGCGCCTAGGCGCGGCATCAAGCCCGCGCCCCTGCCAAGCGTACCAATGGCCCCGACAGGCAGCGCTGCGCCCAACACAGAGCCCCCCACGTCGGCGCCGAGCGCTAGCATGGGGCTGTCCCGTTCTAGGACTTCCTCTTGCTGGCGCTCGAAGTCACGGCGTTCCTCGTAACCCATCCCGCCGGGAATAAGCGCCGCCGCTGCGCCGGAAGCTTCGTCACCGATCAATCCGAACGTCAGCGCTTCGCCTGCTTTGTTCAGCGCCGATCCGATCCGCTCCCCCGTGTTCTGGGTGTTGGGGTCGTCGTCGCCAAAGACGTTTTCGCGGATGCGCTGGCCAATGGGTTTGGGGGCTTGCCTTTCTGCCATGCGTTTTTTCATGGCAAGGCGGGCGCGGACGGCATCTGCGCTCATCAGTAAACCCCCGCTATTGCGGCACGTTCTTCAGGTGTGCCGTAAGGCCACAATTCAGCGTCTTCCCGGCTAAGGAAGGGCGGCGGAGTGTCCGAATTCACATCGAAGTCACCCGCCGCGTTGTCGCTGCTCTGTGCGGTCCGGCCTCCGAAAGCGATGTTGCCATCTTCACCCCGCGACCAGTTCCCGCGTCCGTGGACGATATCCAGATATGTCTCTTCCAACCGCGTGAGGTTTGCGAGGAGCTGTTCCTTCGACTGGTTGAACTCCAGGTTGCCTAGGACTGCTTGCAGCGTCGCCAGTTCGCGCTCCGTCACCTGCCCCAGCGCGCCGCCGGTTGGGCTGGCGTCCCGCATTTCTTGCAGGCGGTCGAAGCCGATATTCGCCTTGACCGTCTCCACCAATGCGCGGGTATCTGTCGCCTCGGACCCCGGAACTTGCGCAGCGATGGAGCCCGCCATGCCTGTGATCGGTTGCGCGCGTCCGCCCGTGAGATTTGACTTTGCGCGGCCGATATCCGTCAGCACGACATCCGCATATTTCTGGCGCTGTTCTTGCGCTGCGGCTCTGGAGCGCGCTTCATTTTCTCGGTCGCGTGCCGTGTCGGTGCCCGGGATCGGGGCGGACAAGGGGACGCCCTGTTCGTCCATCTTCACGGTGCCATCCGGGTTGTAGAGATACGTCATCCCCTCCCCGAGCTTGGAAAGCCCCGGCATCGGGCTTCCGGCGGGATTGTTGTTGACGGTCACATTCGTGCCGCCCCCCCCGATTGCCACGATCCGTCCGTCTGGCGCACGTTGATAAGCCCCTTCGGGCAGACCGAGCGCCTGCGCTTCCTCGGGGGACACTGCGGCGTACCCGGGCTCCGCTCCGCCCGATGCAATGGGGTTGCCTTGTGCGTCGAACCGCTGCTGACCGGGCGAGAGGGTAAACCCGCCCTCGTTCTGCTGCCTGCTATCGAACAACGGCTCGTAGGTTTCGGGGTCGACCAGCACGCCACCCACGGTGATCGGTTCACGCGTCGGGTTCTGCATTTGCTGAAGGCGCAGACGCTCTTGCTCAAGCTGGATGCGGTCCATTTCGGACATCGGCTGGCTCGCCGCCAACTGCTGTTGCAAGAGTGCCTGAAGCACGGCCATCCTGCCGGGGTCGCGCTGGATATAGGGGTTCCCCATGGCCTGTGCGATCTGCTGGATGCCGGGGCGCTGCATCATTTGCCCCTGCTGCGTGGGGGACCGGCCCTGTCCGCCGAATTGCCCCGTGGACAGGAGCGCCTGCGCAATAGCCGGGCCTGCCGCCTGCCCCGATGCCTGCGGGTTGAATTGCTGCGGGGCGTTCATGCTGGACATTCGCACCTGATCTTGTCCCGCGCCGCCCTGACGGTTGGACGCGCTGCCACCGCCCTGCATCGCGGGCATGATGTCCGCCTGCTGACCGGGCGTGCTGCGCATGGCAGGCCCGCTCTGGACGGCATCGGCGACAATGTTCTGGCCGGGGCGATACGACAGGTTGCTGATGGGCTCGCTCTTGCCGGAAGGGCCCCCACGTGGCGTTCCGAACTTGTTCAGCCATTTCCCCGCAAATTCCGCAGCCGTCATATTGGCATTGCCGCCGTTCAGCCGCACTGCGTCGGCGCCAACGATATCGACCGCGCGGGCGTTCGGATTGCCCAGCAACTTCGCCGCTCCGCCGCCGCCCTGCTGATGCGCAAGGTACAATTCAGCCGCGGTCGGATCGCGGCCAAGAACCCGCCGCAGGGTCGATGCGTTGTCACGGGCAAGGCGCGCTGCCGCATCTGTTGCCTGGGCCGGGTCGAACCGATCCGCCAAGCCATATTGCTTCGCCGTGCTGTCGATAAACTGAAACAGACCACCAGCCGAGCTGTTCGGGTTTTGCGCGCGCGGGTTGCCGCTGCTTTCAATCTGAGCGGTACGGGCAAGATACCCCGACGGGAGGCCATACTGCTGTTCGACGGTGCTGAAGTCCATGGCCGCCGCGGCTGCATTGGTAGGGCCACCATTCGCAGCCATGGCCGCGTTGCGGGCTGCGTTTGACCCGCCAGACGTGCTGAACGTCGTCGACGACGGGGCGCTGTAGCCACCGCCGCCGGTTAAAGCGCCACCGAGTGCATCCGCGAAAATGCTATCGGCTTGCTTCGCCGCCGCGTCATCCTGCTTGTTCGTCCGGCGCGCAATCAGACCGCCCATGATGCTTTCCGCGGCTTGACCCAGCCCTTCGGCCACGTTGCGCGGTGCGCCCTTCCGGCTCATCAATTGCTCGGCCAGTTTACGGCGCCGCTGGAGGGTTTCGTAGCTGACGCCCGTATCGCCGCCAAAGATGAATCCGGCCATCAGAAGAACCCTCCACCGATA
>Ga0114911_1000659_pt1 | contig 20897 bp, 22 predicted proteins | sample MalvireepMed_904_FD_89688 | JGI IMG/M metagenome (GOLD analysis project Ga0114911, IMG submission 89688) | Marine viral communities from the Global Malaspina Expedition - Malaspina viral metaG DeepMed_904 | ecosystem: Environmental > Aquatic > Marine > Oceanic | place: Mediterranean Sea...
TCGTCGCTCAAGCCAGGCGATGTGGTCGCCGCGGCAAGGTCGGGCGCGGGCTATGCGATCCGCGGCGTTCCCGAGGTTTCGGGCGCGTTCCTTGCCGAAGCGCCGCAAACCGGCCGGGTGCTCGCCATGCAGGGCGGCTTCGACAGCCGGCTCGGCAGTTTCAACCGCGCGACGCAGGCGCTGAGGCAGCCGGGGTCGACGATCAAGCCCTTCGTCTATGCCGCCGCGCTGGACCAGGGAATGACCCCGGCGACGCAGGTGCCCGACCAGACGTTCTGTGTCTGGCAGGGCGCCAATCTGGGCGAGAAATGCTTCCGCAACTTCGGCGGCGGCGGGGGCGGTGTCCATACGCTGCGCTGGGGCCTCGAACAGAGTCGCAACCTGATGACGGTCCACATTGCTGACGATGCCGGAATGGACAATGTGATCAAGACGATCGACCGGCTCGGCATCGGCTCCTACGAACCCTATTATTCCTTCGCGCTGGGCGCGGGCGACACCACGGTGGCGCGGATGGTCAACGCCTATGCCGCGCTGGCCAACTGGGGCCGGCAGAACCCGGGCTCGGTGATCGATTACGTCCAGGACCGCGACGGCAAGGTGATCTTCCGCACGGACACGCGCAACTGTTCGGGATGCAACATGGCCGAATGGGACGGGCAGCCGATGCCGCGCTTCGACGTGTCGGGCAAGCAGGTGCTCGACCCGCGCACCGCGTTCCAGATGGTCCACATGCTGCAGGGCGTGGTCACTCGCGGTACCGCGGTCCGCCTGCGCAGCCTCGACCTGCCGCTGTTCGGCAAGACCGGCACCACCAATGGCCCGACCAATGCCTGGTTCGTCGGCGGCTCGCCCGAAATCATCGCCGGCATGTACGTCGGCTTCGACCAGCCGCGCAATCTGGGCGGCTGGGTGCAGGGCGGCAATACCGCGGCCACGATCATGAAGCGCTTCGTCGAAGCCACTCCGGATCGCTGGCAGGCCGAGGATTTCGTAGCCCCGCCGGGCGTGCGGATGGTCAAGATCGACCGCCGCAGCGGCAAGCGCGTGTTCGAAGGAACCCCGTCGAACGAGCCCACCGCTTCGATCATCTGGGAAGCCTTCAAGCCCGACACCGAACCGCCGCGGGCGACACGCAGCGATGCGATCGCCGCCAAGCGCAACGAGATTCTCGAGCTGATCCGCCGCGGCCGGCAGGGGGCGCTATCGGCGCGCGCGCGCGATGGCGGCGACCAGCCCAACGATTTCGTCGAGGACCAGGGCGGCATCTACTGACGCACGCGTCACGCCGCCGCTGCACTTTACAATCGCCCTGCGCATATTAGGGGCAGGTCCAAGCAGATCCGAAGGAATTTCCTATGCGTGCCGAAGGGCAGGCCCATATCGACCGTATCCAAGCCGCGCTGTCGCTGGTGCGCCAGTCGCTCGACTGGGAGCAGGCGCTGCGCCGGCTCGACGAACTCGACGCGCGCGTCCAGGACCCCACCCTGTGGGACGATCCCAAGCAGGCGCAGGCGATCACGCAGGAACAGAAACGCCTCGAAACAGCGATCAACACGGTGCGCGAAATCGAGAGCGAGATGGCCGATGCGATCGAATTCGTCGAGATGGGCGAAGCCGAAGGCGATGCCGAGGTCGAGCGTGAAGGGCTCGATTCGCTCGCCGGGCTGGCCGACCGCGCCGACCGCGACAAAGTCCAGGCGCTGCTTTCGGGCGAAGCCGACGGCTCCGATACCTATCTGCAGATCAACGCCGGTGCGGGCGGCACCGAAAGCCAGGACTGGGCGGACATGCTGCTGCGCATGTATGCGCGCTGGGCCGAACGGCGCGGCTTCAAGGTCGAAACGGTCGAATATGCCGCGGGCGACCAGGCCGGGATCAAGAGCGCGACGCTGCTGATCAAGGGCGAGAACGCCTATGGCTATGCCAAGACCGAGAGCGGCGTTCACCGGCTCGTGCGGATCAGCCCCTACGACAGCTCGGCGCGGCGCCACACCAGCTTCAGCTCGGTGTGGGTCTATCCGGTGATCGACGACGACATCGACATCGAGATCAATCCCGCCGACCTCAAGATCGACACTTACCGCGCCAGCGGCGCGGGCGGGCAGCACGTCAACACGACCGATTCCGCCGTCCGTATCACCCACCAGCCCACCGGCATCGTCGTCGCCAGCCAGAACGACCGCAGCCAGCACAAGAACCGCGCCACCGCGATGAACATGCTGAAAGCGCGGCTGTTCGAACGCGAGATGGCCGAACGCGAGGCAGCGGCTTCGGGCGAATACCAGGAAAAGAGCGACATCGGGTGGGGGCACCAGATCCGGTCCTATGTGCTGCAGCCGTATCAGATGGTGAAGGACCTGCGCACCGGCGTTCAGTCGCCCACGCCCGACGACGTGCTCGACGGCGCGCTCGACCCGTTCATCTCGGCCGCGCTGGCGCAGCGGGTGACCGGCGAGAAGGTCGAGGTAGAGGATACCGAGTGAGGCACCGCCTCCTCTCGACCCTGCTGGTCGCGGCGGCATTGGCCGGCTGCGAGGGCAATGCGCGATTGGCCGATGACGGCCCGCGCTTTCCCGAACCCGACCGCCCGGTGTCCGAACTGGGATCGAACCAGTTCTCGACCGAAGACCAGCGCGACAGCCGCGGCGAGGCGAGCACGGTGATGGAGCTTGCCGAGATCGCCGAGGGCATGACCGTGGCCGACATCGGCGCGGGCAATGGCTATTACACCGTTCGCCTGGCCGAACGCGTCGGCGATGACGGCCGCGTGCTGGCGCAGGATATCGACGGCGCCGCGCTGACCCGGCTAGCCCGCCGGATCGAGCGCTACCGGCTCGAAAACGTCTCGATCCGCCAGGGCGAACTGGCCGATCCGATGCTGCCTGCCGACAGTTTCGATCGCATTTTCATGGTCCACATGTACCACGAGATCGAAAGCCCCTATGAATTCCTCTGGCGGATGTGGCCCGCGCTGCGCGAGGGCGGGCAGGTGGTCGTCGTCGATATCGACCGGCCGACCGACCAGCACGGGATCGACCCGCTGCTGCTGAGCTGCGAATTCGAAGCGGTCGGTTACGAGCTGGTGGCGTTCAAGGACGCGCCCGAACTGGCGGGGTACTATGCACAGTTCAAGGCAGCCGCTACGAGACCCGCTCCCGGAGAGATAGAGCGCTGCCGCGGCGATCGTGCCGCGCTAGGCGCCAGGGCCGAACGGCCAGCATAAGACAAAAGCAGAGAAAGCGTTGAGTTTATGAGTTTCAAGGGTCTCGAGCCGATCAGCTATGGCGGCAAGGAAGTCTGGCCGCTGGTCGAAGGCGGCAAGGGCGTGTCCGCCACCAATCACCTGAGTTCGGGTGCCTGGGCCGCCGCGGGCGGCATCGGTACCGTCAGCGCGGTCAATGCCGACAGCTATGACGAGGACGGCAACCCGATCCCGCAGGTCTATCCGCAGGCGACCCGCGTCGAACGCTTCGAACAGCTGGTGCGCTACGGCATCGAAGGCGGCACCGAACAGGTCAAGCGTGCGCACGAAATCTCGGGCGGCAAGGGCGCGATCAACATCAACGTGCTGTGGGAAATGGGCGGCGCGCAGCAGGTCCTCGAAGGCATCCTCGAGAACTGCCCCGGCCTCGTCACCGGCGTCACCTGCGGCGCGGGCATGCCCTACAAGCTCGCGGAAATCGCCGCGAAGCACAATGTCCACTACCTGCCCATCGTCAGCTCGGCGCGCGCGTTCCGTGCGCTGTGGAAGCGCAGCTATTCCAAGGTCCCCGACCTGATGGCGGCAGTGGTCTATGAAGACCCCTGGCTGGCGGGCGGGCACAACGGCCTGTCCAACGCCGAGGACCCGGCCAAGCCCGAGGATCCCTATCCGCGCGTTGCCGCGCTGCGCGACACGATGCGCAAGGAAGGCGTGTCCGAAGACACTGCCATCGTCATGGCGGGCGGCGTGTGGTTCCTGCGCGAATGGAACGACTGGATCGACAATCCCGAGCTGGGCAAGATCATGTTCCAGTTCGGCACGCGTCCACTGCTGACGCAGGAAAGCCCGATCCCCAATGTGTGGAAGGACATGCTGCGCACGGTCGAGCCGGGCGACGTATTGCTGCACAAGTTCAGCCCGACCGGTTTCTATTCCAGCGCGGTGAAGACGCCGTTCCTCTACGATCTGATGCATCGCAGCGAACGCCAGATCCCGATCTTCAAGCGCGACGAGGAGGAAGGGACCATTCCGCTGGCCGATCACGGCAAGGCGAAATATTTCTTCGTCCATCCCGGTGACCAGCGCAAGGCGCAGGCGTGGATGCACGAGGGCTTTACCGAAGCGCTCAAGACGCCCGACGACACGGTGGTGTTCACCACGCCCGAAAGCGCCGAGCAGATCCGCGCCGACCAGCAGGCCTGCATGGGCTGCCTGTCGCACTGCCAGTTCTCGAGCTGGAAGGATCACGACAACCACACCACCGGGCGGCTTGCCGATCCGCGCAGCTTCTGCATCCAGAAAACGCTGCAGGACATCGCGCATGGCGGCGACCCGGACGAGAACCTCGCCTTTGCCGGTCACGCGGCCTACCGCTTCAAGCAGGACCCGTTCTATTCGAACAACTACACCCCCACGGTGCAGGAACTGGTCGAGCGGATTTTGACGGGGGATTGAGCGCCTTGGACGGGGATGGCGGCTCGGACACGAAGGCTCCATCGCTTCTGAAATGGATGCGGGAGCCCCTCATGTTCCCGAAGATCGCGCTTGCCCCGTACCGACGCCCCGTGACCACCGAGCCCATGGGGCAAGGGCGTCCTGTCCTTGTCGTGCCGGGAATGGCATCGGGTGACCGTTCAACCGCGTTTCTTCGCTCCTCGCTCGCCGCTGCCGGCTACAAGCCATACGCGGCGGGCCTGGGCCGCAACCTGACGATCTCAGCTGTGGAGTTTATGGCTCTGGAAACGCTGTTGTCGGACATCGTCGATCGGTCGGACCAAAGGGCGATTTTGCTGGGCTGGAGCCTTGGCGGCTTCTACGCCCGCGTGCTTGCCCAACGACATCCGGAAAAGGTCGCGATGGTGCTGACGCTTGGCACTCCGTTTTCGGGGGACAGGAGAGACAATAACGCCTGGCGGCTCTACGAGTTGTTTGCCGACCACACGGTCGATCATCCCCCAATACACGATGACCCCGCCACCAAACCCGAGGCCTATACGGTCGCCATGTGGTCGCCCGTCGATGGGGTTGTTTCGCCTCGGAGTGCCAGGGGTGAGGCCACTGAACGGGATGAGGAGGTAGAGTTCCCTTTCCGCCATTTCGAGATGGGGTGTTCGCGTCCCGCCGTAAAGCGGATCGTGGAACTGGTGAACGAACGGATCGGAAAGTTACACTAGCCCGCTAAGCACCTGATCGGGCGGGCGGTGGCCGTCGGCCCACATGCGGATGTTGGCGATCACCTTAAGACCGCTGTCCTCGCGCCCCTCGCGCGTGGCGCTGCCGATATGCGGCAGTGTCATCACATTGGGGTGGGCGATCAGCCGTGCGTCGACATCGGGTTCGTCGGGATAGACGTCGAGCCCCGCACCCGCGAGTTTGCCGCTTTCCAGCGCGGCGATCAGCGCTTCCTGGTCGACCAGATCGCCGCGGGCAGTGTTGATGAGGCAGGCGCCGTCCTTCATCAGGCCGATCCGCCGCGCATCGATCATGTGGTGCGTATCGGGGCCGGCGGGACAGTGCAGCGACAGGATATCGGCTTCGCTCATCAGGTCGTCGAGCTGTTCGACCCAGCGCGCCTTGAACATGCGTTCCACCGCTTCGGGCAGCCGCTTACGGTTGTGATAGGCGATTTCGAGCCCGAAAGCATGCGCCCGGTGTGCCACCGCCTGGCCGATACGGCCCATGCCGACGATCCCCAGCACCTTGCCCGCCAGCTTGGTCCCGAGCAGCGCGGTAGGCGTCCAGCCGGTCCACCGGCCGCTGCGGATCAGTTCGACCCCTTCACGGATGCGGCGGGGCACGCCGATAATCCCCGACATGGCGAGATCCGCGGTGTCGTCGGTGAAGACGCCCGGGGTGTTCGTGACCAGGATATTGCGCGCGGAAGCCGCTGCGAGGTCGATGTGTTCGGTGCCCGCGCCGAAATTGGCGACCAGTCCCAATTGCGGGCCGGCAGCGGCGATCATGTCGGCATCGATCCGGTCGGTCACCGTCGGCACCAGCACGTCGTATTCCTGCATCGCGGCGACCAGCTGTTCGCGCACGAGGGGCTGGTCCTCGGTGTTGAGGCTGACGTCGAACAGCTCGCGCATGCGGCTTTCGACCGAAGGCATCAGGTGACGCGTGACGAAGACGCGCGGTGTGCGTTCGAGACGCTTGGCGGGGCGGGTGTCGGGGCTTTCCATGTGTGCAGCAGCGCTAGGACGGCGGCGGCGCCGTGGTCAAGGATTCGCCTGCGATATCGCGCATGAAGGGCGTTGACTGGAAGCGCGTGATGCCCGATTCACCACCGCGATGTTTGCACGCCTATTCATGCCTTTCCTGCTGCTGGCCGGCCTCGCCGCTCCCCTGCAGGCGCAGGACCGCGAAACCCCCTATTGGGCGACGATTCGTGCGAGCGTGCTCAACATGCGTGTCGGCCCGAGCGCGGATTACAAGATCGACTGGGTCTACCGGCTTCCCGGCCTGCCGGTGAAGGTCCTGCGGCTGATGGAAGGCTGGCGGCTGATCGAGGATCCCGACGGCGCGCAGGGTTGGGTCGTGGCCCGGCTGCTCAGTCCCGATCGCGGGGCCATCGTCATCGGGGACGGCCTGGCCGAACTGCGCGATGGCCCGTCGCACGACGCGATGCTGAAATGGCGCGTCGAACCCGGCGTGGTCGGTGCGCTCGGAGGCTGCGACGATGGCTGGTGCGAACTTCGCATCGACGATTATCGGGGCTATATCGCGCAGAACCGGCTGTGGGGCGCGGGCGAACCCTGAAGGTTATCCGCCGATCGGGCGGATCGTGTAGCTCTCGCTTCCGTCGTCGCGCGTACTTGTGAAACTCCCGTCCTCGGCCAAGGCAGAATTCGTCCAGCAGCGTTCCTGCTGATCGGGCCCGTCGCCATCCGGGTCGAAGCAGGCGAGGCCGCGCTCGTCCCGCCAGGTTCCGCGTCCGACTTCATTGCCTTCGCCATCGAGATCCGCATAGGTTCCGTCAGGCTTGACGACAGTCTGCGAATAGACCGTTCCGTCACCGCCCTCGATGGCATATCTGCCCGGTCCCATCACATAGGCGGCAGGAGAGGCACGTTCGCTCCCTTCGATCGGCGTTTCCGTGTCGGCGTTGGTCTCGTTGCTGCATCCGGCAATCAGCGCCCCAAGCACAACGATCGGCAAAAGCTTGAACGTCATGAAATCCTCCCTTGCGAACGATAAGGGCGGCTAGCGTAGCGCCGCCCTGATCGTTTGTCATTCCGACGGGGCGGCCATCGCTTGGGCTTCGACCTTGCGGACGGAGGACTGGACCGTGCCGTCTTCGCCGCGCATTTCGAAAGCACCATCTTCTGCCGGCGCACCGCCGGTATAGCATTCCTCGGGATCGTTGCCTTCCGGATCGAAGCACATCGTGCCATTGTCGCCGGTGCGCCAAGTGCCGCCGCCGATGCGGGTGCCATCGGGAGTCGTGTCGACGTAGGTACCATCGGCATTGATGGTCTGCATCGTGACGCTGCCGTCGGCGAGCTTCACCTCATAGGTGCCGGCGACATTACCGGTGGCGGTGCTGTCGAGCGTCGTGTCAGCGGTTTCGATCGGTTCGACCGGAGCCTCTGCCTCGTTGGAACCGCAGGCGGCAAGCGCCACACAGGATGCGGCGACCAGAAACTTCTTCATGGATACTTCCCCTTTCGCCCGCCTCAACGCGCGCGAAAGGGGTAAGTGCCCGAATATCAGACCAGTTCGACTGCGACCGCCGTGGCTTCGCCGCCGCCGATGCACAACGAGGCGACACCCCGCTTCTTGCCCTGTTGCTTGAGGGCGTTGAGCAGCGTCACGATGATGCGTGTGCCGCTGGCGCCGATCGGGTGGCCGAGAGCCGTGCCGCCGCCGTTCACGTTGATCTTGTCGTGCGGGATGCCGATGTCGCGCATCGCGAACATGGCGACGCAGGCGAACGCCTCGTTGACTTCCCACAGTTCGACTTCGTCCGCGCTCCAGCCGGCCTTGTCGAGGACCTTCTCGATCGCGCCGATCGGGGCGACGGTGAACTGCGCGGGTTCCTGCGCATGCGCGGCCATGGCGACGATCTTTGCCGCCGGCTGCTGGCCATTGGCCTTGGCGACGCTTTCGCGGCTCAGAACCACGGCCGCCGCACCGTCGGAGATCGAGGAGGAGGTCGCTGCGGTGATCGTGCCGTCCCTGGCGAAGGCGGGGCGCAGCTGCGGGATCTTGTCGGGACGGCCCTTGCCGGGCTGTTCGTCGTGCTCGACGGTGACTTCGCCCTTGCGGGTCGTGAATGTGACCGGGACCACTTCGTCGGCAAAGGCACCGCTGTCGATCGCGGCGTTCGCGCGGCGCAGCGATTCGATGGAGTATTCGTCCATTTCCTCGCGCGTCATCTGGTAGTCATTGGCGGTTTCCTGCGCGAAAGTGCCCATCGCGCGGCCTTCTTCGTACGCGTCCTCGAGCCCGTCGAGGAACATGTGGTCATAGGTGGTGTCGTGTCCGAGGCGCGCGCCGCTGCGGTGCTTCTTGAGCAGGTAGGGAGCATTGGTCATGCTCTCCATCCCGCCCGCGACGACATAGTCCACCGTGCCGCTGGCGAGCGCTTCGGCGCCCATGATGACCGTCTGCATGCCGCTGCCACAGACCTTGTTGACCGTGGTCGCCTGGACCGACTTGGGCAGGCCTGCCTTGATCGATGCCTGCCGCGCGGGCGCCTGGCCCAGCCCGGCGGGCAGCACGCAGCCCATGTAGGTGCGGTCGAAACTGTCAACCGGCACGCCCGAGCGCTCGACCGCGGCCTTTACTGCCGTGGCCCCGAGATCGGTGGCCGAGACATCGGCGAGCGCGCCCTGCATGCCGCCCATCGGAGTGCGGGCGTAAGACAGGATGACGACGGGATCGGATGCGCTGAACTGGGTCATGCTTGTGTATGTCCTTCGGTTCTGGAATATCGGTTGCCAATGGCGACCTATCTGGTGGCCCACAACCTAGTGCTGCGATGCAGCAATATCAAACGGAGAGAGCAATGGCGGACGACCGGAAAACCGAAATGGAAGCCGTATTGCGCAAGCAGCGCGCCGCGCACCACCAGATGCGCCCCGAACCGCTGGAGCTGCGCAAGGACCGCATCCAGCGCGCGATGAAGCTGCTCACCGATCATGCCGACGACCTGTGCAAGGTAATGGCCGCCGATTTCGGCAATCGCTCGCCGCACCAGTCGATGATCACCGACATCGCGGGCACGGTGAACTTCGGCAAGTACTGCCTCAAGCACATGGACAAGTGGTCGCGCCCCGAAAAGCGCCATGTCCAGTTCCCGCTCGGCCTGCTCGGTGCGAAGGCCGAGGTGCGCTACGAGCCCAAGGGCGTGGTGGGCATCCTCAGCCCGTGGAACTTCCCCGTCAATCTCAGCTTCGGCCCGCTGATGCAGATCTTCGCTGCGGGCAATCGCGCGATGATCAAGCCGAGCGAGTTCACCGAGAAGACCAGCTTGCTGACCAAGGAACTGGTGGAGGAATACTTCACCCCCGACGAATGCGCGGTGTTCACCGGCGGGCCCGAAGTCGCCGCGGCGTTCAGCGAAATGCCGTTCGACCACCTGATCTTCACCGGTTCGACCGCGACCGGGCGCAAGGTGATGGAATCGGCGGCCAAGAACCTTGTCCCCGTCACGCTCGAACTGGGCGGCAAGAGCCCGGTGTTCCTCGGCGAAAGTGCCGATTTTGCCAAGGCGGGCGAGCGGGTGGCATTGGGCAAGATGCTCAATGCGGGCCAGATCTGCCTCGCGCCCGATTACCTCTATGTCCCCGAAAGCAAGCAGGACGAGGCAATCCACGGCGTGTGGCAGGGCACGGCCAACATGTACCCCACGCTGCTCGATAACGAGGACTACGCCAGCGTCGTCACCGACCGCCATTTCGACCGCCTGCAGGAGCTGGTTGCCGATGCGCGCGACAAGGGCGCAGAGGTGATCGAGGTCAATCCCGGGAACGAGGATTTCTCCAACACCAATGCGCGCAAGATGCCGCTGACGATCCTCAAGAACGTCAATGACGACATGCGCGCGATGCAGGAGGAAATCTTCGGCCCGGTCCTGCCGGTGAAGACCTATCGCCACATCGACGAGGCGATCGATTACGTGAACGACCACGATCGCCCGCTGGGCCTGTATTTCTTCGGCCAGGACAGCGACGAGCGCGAGAAGGTGCTGTCGCGGACGATCAGCGGCGGCGTGACGGTCAACGACGTTATCTTCCACGTGTCGATGGAAGACCTGCCGTTCGGCGGAGTCGGACCGAGCGGGATGGGCAGCTATCACGGGGTCGAGGGCTTCCGCGAATTCAGCCACGCACGCAGCATCTATACCCAGCCCAAGATCGACGTCGCCAAGCTGGGCGGATTCAAGCCGCCCTATGGGCCCGCGACTGAAAAAGCGGTCAAAACGATAATGAAGTAACACCCCGGGGCAGGGGGTGTGCGCGGGGTGCGGAATTGTTGCGAATTGTTCGCATTTCTGCACCCTTGCGCCATCTGGGTGAGGGGCCTAGAGGCGGGCGCGAACCAAGCTTTACGCCTAGGAATCATTCGTGGTCGACCTCGAACAATACCTGCCCATCCTGATCTTCCTGATATTCGCCGCAGGGCTTTCGGCGCTGTTCGTCTTCCTGCCGATGGGCGTGTCGCGGCTGACCGGAGCGCACAAGCCGGATGCCGAGAAGCTCAGCGAATATGAATGCGGTTTCCCCGCCTTCGAAGACCCGCGCAGCCAGTTCGACGTCAAGTTCTACCTCGTGGCGATCAGCTTCCTGCTGTTCGATCTCGAGGCCTCGTTCCTGTTTCCCTGGGCGGTAAGCCTCGAATACACCGGCTGGACCGGCTGGATCGCGATGATCATCTTCCTCGGCATTCTGGCGGTCGGCCTGGCCTATGAATGGAAGATGGGCGCACTGGACTGGGAATGACATGAGCAATTCGACCATCATCACCCCGCCGCAGACCGTGCCCGCCGCGCAGGGCGGCGAAACCCGCCAGCCCGACGCGGACTATTTCAACGCGCTCCAGACCGAGGTGAACGACAAGGGGTTCCTCGTCACCAGCACCGAGGACCTGTTCCAGTGGGCGCGCACCGGATCGCTGTGGTGGATGACCTTCGGCCTCGCCTGCTGCGCGGTCGAGATGATCCACGTCAACATGCCGCGTTACGACATGGAGCGCTTCGGCGTCGCTCCGCGCGCCTCGCCGCGGCAGAGCGACGTGATGATCGTCGCCGGTACGCTGTGCAACAAGATGGCGCCCGCGCTGCGCAAGGTCTACGACCAGATGTCGGAGCCCAAATACGTCATCTCGATGGGCAGCTGCGCAAATGGCGGCGGCTATTACCATTACAGCTATTCGGTGGTGCGCGGCTGCGACCGTATTGTCCCCGTCGACATCTATGTTCCCGGGTGCCCGCCGACCGCCGAAGCGCTGCTTTATGGCGTGATGCAGCTGCAGCGGAAAATCCGCCGCGCGGGCACGATCGAGAGGTAGGGCGCAATGGCTACGCTACATTCCGCACCCCGCTTCACGCAGATCAACGGGCTGAAGGACACGCTGGGCAAGGCGCTCGGCGCGCACTTGCTCGATGTGCATGAAGAGCACGGCGAACTGCTGTTCACCGTGAAGCGCGACAGCATCGAGGACGTGCTGCGCATCCTGCGCGACGACCACAAGTATCAGCAGCTGATGGAAATCGCCGGAGTCGACTATCCGAGCCGCGCGGAGCGGTTCGAAGTCGTCTACATGCTGCTGTCGCTGACCACGAACAACCGCATCATGGTCAAGTGTTCGGCGAGCGAGGACACGCCGGTCCCGACGGCAACGACGCTGTGGCCCAATGCGGGCTGGCTCGAGCGCGAAGTGTTCGACATGTACGGCGTGCTCTTCGCGGGCAACACCGACCTGCGCCGGATCCTTACCGATTACGGTTTCGAAGGGCACCCCTTCCGCAAGGATTTCCCGCTTACCGGCTATCACGAGCTGCGCTATTCGGAAGACGAGAAGCGCGTGGTCTACGAACCGGTCGAGCTCGCGCAGGACCTGCGCCAGTTCGACTTCATGAGTCCCTGGGAAGGGGCCGATTACGTGCTGCCGGGTGACGAGAAGGCGGATGTCCCGCCGGTCGACGAACCCAAGACCACCGAAACGCCCAAGGACACGGGTGCGGGCAAGAAAACCGACGAACATGCGGCCGACAAGGTCAGCGCCGGTGCCCCGGCTGAGGAAGACGGCGGCGAGAACGTCCCGGCTCCCGAACCGACCGAGGACCAGCCCGCCCGGGCCGAGCGCGAGGGCAAGACCACCGACACCGCCGAAGCGACCGAGCCGGATACGCCGGATAACGATGCCGGCGGCCCCGCGCCTGCGGCCGGGAAGCGCAAGCCATGAAGCGGCTGCTCCTGATTGCCCTCCCGCTGGCGCTCGCCGGGTGTTCTTCGGAACCCGCCGAGCAGGAAAGCGCCGACGATTTCGCCAGCCGTATCGGCCAGGACGGCAATGCCGCTGGCGGACAGCAGGCCGATCCCGACCTGCCCAACACTGCAAGCGTTACGGCGCCCGGCGGTGCCGATCTGACCCAGCTTCAGAAGCTGGGGGATATCGGCGGCGTCGACCTGGGTGCGCGCGACGGCGGCTGCACGCTGATGGTCGGCAAGGACGAAATTCTGATCGCCGGTGCGCCCGATGACGCCTCGGTCCCCGGCAAGGCGGTGGTGCGCGTGGGCGATAGCCTGGTGCTGACCGATGCCGCGGCGGGCGGTCTCGACGCCATCCGCGACGGAACCAGCTTCGCGGGCGAAGGCTTCACTGTATCGGTCGCCCCCGCTGCGGGCACCGAGCAACGCCGTCCCGCGAATGTCACCGTGACCGACGCGGCAGGCAAGACGCAAAGCTACAGCGGTAACTGGATCTGTTCATGAGCCACGCCATGCATCTGGAAGAGTCGCCGACCACCGGCGACGAAGTGATCACCAATTACACGATCAACTTCGGGCCCCAGCACCCCGCGGCGCACGGCGTGCTGCGCATGGTGATGGAGCTCGACGGCGAGATCATCGAACGGATCGATCCGCATGTCGGCCTGCTGCACCGCGGCACCGAAAAGCTGATCGAGCACAAGACCTATCTGCAGGCGCTGCCCTATTTCGACCGGCTCGACTATTGTTCGCCGCTGGCGCAGGAATACAGCTACGTCCTCGCGATCGAGAAGCTGCTCAATGTCGAGGTGCCCGAACGCGCGCAATACCTGCGCGTGCTGTTCGCCGAGCTGACCCGCATCTGCAATCACATGCTCAATATCGGCGCCCATGTCATGGATGTCGGCGCGATGACGCCGAACCTGTGGGTGTTCGAGCTGCGCGAAGACTGCATGAACTTCTTCGAGCGGGCCTCGGGTGCGCGCATGCACAGCGCCTGGTTCCGCCCCGGCGGCGTCCACCATGACGTGCCCGAAAGGCCGGTGGTAGACATCGGCAACTGCGTCGATGGGCGGCTCCAGGCACTGTTCGGAGATGCGATGAGCCTCGTGCTCGACAACCGCATCTTCAAGCAGCGCAATGTCGATATCGCCGTGGTCAGCAAGGACGATGCGGTCGCCTGGGGTTTCTCCGGCCCGATGATCCGCGCTGCAGGCATCCCGTGGGACCTGCGCAAGTCGCAGCCTTACGACGTCTACGAGCGGATGGAATTCGACATTCCCGTGGGCACCAATTCCGATTGCTACGACCGTTTCGTGGTGCGCGTGAAGGAAGTTTACGAGAGCGCGAAGATCATCAAGCAGTGCCTGGCGCAGATGCCCGGCGGGCCGATCTGCTCCGACGACCGCAAGGTCTCGCCGCCCAAGCGCGCCGAGATGAAGCAGTCGATGGAAGCGCTGATCCATCACTTCAAGCTCTACACCGAAGGGTTCCACGTCCCCGCTGGCGAAGTCTATGTCGCGACCGAAAGCCCCAAGGGCGAATTCGGGGTCTATCTGGTCAGCGACGGGTCGAACAAACCCTATCGCTGCAAGATCCGGCCGACCGCGTTCAGCCACTTGCAGGCGATGGATTTCATGAGCCGCGGCCATATGCTGCCCGACGCCACCGCCATTCTCGGCGCCATCGACGTCGTGTTCGGGGAGTGTGACCGGTGATCGCGCGCGAAGTGGTCATCTTCATCGCGGCATTTGCGGCATTCGCTTCGGCGGTTGCTGCCTATCTGTTCGCCTTCCATGGCGAAAGCTCGCTCAAGGAAATCCTTTCGACGGCCTTCGCTGCCGTCATCGGTCTCTATGTGGGCCGTTATGTCGAACGCAGGTTGATCAATGGCTGACCGTTCCCTCGCTCCCGATACCCCCGAGCTGCGCGAGCGCTGGGGCGGTTTCGAGTTCACCGAAAGCTACCGGGCCCGTGCCGACAGGGCGATTGCGCGCTATCCCGAAGGGCGCCAGCGCTCGGCAGTGATGCCGCTGCTCGACCTCGCCCAGCGCCAGGTCGGCGAAGAAACAAACACGCAGGGCTGGCTGCCGCTGCCGGTGATCGAATATGTCGCCGATTACCTCGACATGCCGGTGATCCGCGTGCTCGAGGTTGCGACCTTCTACTTCATGTACAACCTCCGGCCCGTGGGTAAGTACCACGTGCAGGTGTGCGGCACGACGCCGTGCATGCTGCGTGGTTCGGACGGCCTTCTCGCCACCTGCAGCAAGCGCGGGATGAAGAAGGGGGACGTCTCCGAAGACGGGTTGTGGACGCTGACCGAAGTCGAATGCATGGGCAATTGCGCGACTGCGCCGATGGTCCAGATCAACGACGACAATTACGAAGACCTGACCCCCGAGCGCCTCGACGCGGTGCTCGACGCACTGGCCAAGGGCGAGCAACCCAAGACCGGCACGCAGGAACCCGGCCGCCACACCAGCGAACCCGCCGGTGGGCCGACCACGCTGACCGAGATGGTCGATGCCAATCACGATTACCGGAAGGAATGGTGATGGAGATCGTCACTATCCTCGTCGCGCTGGTGCTCGCCTGGATCGCCTGGAAGGTGCTGGTGGGCCTCGTGAAATTCGGCGTTCTCGCGCTTATCGCGGTCGCTGCCATCTATTTCCTCTCGCAAGGGGGCGCATTCTGATGCTTGCCGACAAGGATCGCATCTTTACCAATGTCTACGGCTTCCAGGACTGGGGCCTCAAGGCGGCGCAGCAGCGCGGCGACTGGGACGATACCAAGTCGCTGATCGCGCGCGGCCATGATAGCATCATCGACGAGATGAAGGCTTCGGGGCTGCGCGGGCGGGGCGGGGCAGGCTTCCCCACCGGCCTGAAATGGTCGTTCATGCCGAAGGAATCGAAGGACGGCCGTCCCAGCTTCCTCGTCATCAATGCCGACGAATCAGAACCCGGCAGCTGCAAGGACCGCGAGATCATCCGCCATGATCCGCACAAGCTGATCGAAGGCGCGCTGGTCGCCGGTTATGCGATGCGCGCGCGGGCTGCCTATATCTATATCCGCGGCGAATACATCCGCGAGGCGGAGACGCTTCAGGCCGCGATCGACGAAGCCTATGATGCGGGGCTGATCGGCAAGAACGCCAGCAAATCGGGCTACGATTTCGACGTCTTCCTGCACCGCGGTGCGGGGGCCTATATCTGCGGCGAAGAGACCGCGATGATCGAGAGCCTCGAGGGCAAGAAGGGCCAGCCGCGGCTTAAGCCCCCGTTCCCCGCGGGAGCAGGTCTCTACGGCTGCCCGACCACGGTCAACAATGTCGAATCGATTGCCGTCGTGCCGACCATCCTGCGCCGGGGCGCATCGTGGTTCAGCTCGTTCGGGCGCGAGAACAACAAGGGCACCAAGCTCTTCCAGATCAGCGGCCATGTGAACAAGCCCTGCGTGGTCGAGGAAGCGCTCAGCATTCCGTTCAACGAGCTGATCGAGAAGCATTGCGGCGGTATCCGCGGCGGCAAGGACAATCTGCTCGCGGTGATCCCGGGCGGATCGTCGGTGCCGCTGGTTCCGGCCGAGCAGATCTGGGATGCACCGATGGATTTCGACGGGCTCAAGGAGCTCGGCTCGGGTCTCGGCACTGCCGGCGTCATCGTGATGGACAAGTCGACCGACATCGTCCGCGCGATCAGCCGCATCAGCTATTTCTACAAGCACGAGAGCTGCGGCCAGTGCACGCCCTGCCGCGAAGGTACGGGCTGGATGTGGCGGATGATGGAGCGCCTGCGCACCGGCGATGCCGCGATCGAGGAAATCGACATGCTGCAGCAGGTCACCAAGCAGGTCGAAGGCCATACCATCTGCGCGCTGGGCGATGCGGCTGCCTGGCCGATCCAGGGCCTGATCCGCCACTTCCGCCCCGAGCTCGAGCGCCGGATCGAAGAACACAACGCCAAATTTGCCGAGGCAGCGGAATAATGCCCAAAGTCACCGTAGACGGACAGGAAATCGAGGTCCCCGATGGCGCGACCGTCCTTCAGGCCTGCGAGCTTGCGGGCAAGGAAATCCCGCGCTTCTGCTATCACGAGCGGCTGAGCATCGCCGGCAACTGCCGCATGTGCCTGGTTGAAGTGAAGCCCGGACCGCCCAAGCCGCAGGCGAGCTGTGCGCTGCCGGCTACCGACGGGCAGGAAATCCGCACCGACAGCGAAATGGTCAAGACCGCGCGCGAAGGCGTGATGGAATTCCTGCTGATCAACCATCCGCTCGACTGCCCGATCTGCGACCAGGGCGGCGAATGCGACCTGCAGGACCAGTCGGTCGCCTATGGCCGCGGGGCCACGCGCTACGAAGAGAACAAGCGCGCGGTGACCGAGAAATACATGGGCCCGCTGATCAAGACGGTCATGACCCGCTGCATCCACTGCACCCGCTGCGTGCGCTTCTCCGAAGAGATCGCCGGCGTGGACGAAATCGGCGCGCTCTATCGCGGCGAGGACATGCAGATTACCACTTATCTCGAGCAGGCGGCCGAGCATGAGCTGTCGGCCAATGTGATCGACCTGTGCCCGGTCGGCGCGCTGACCAGCCGCCCCTATGCCTTCGAGGCGCGCCCGTGGGAGCTCAAGAAGACGCTCAGCATCGACGTCTCGGATGCGGTGGGGTCGAACATCCGGCTCGACAGCCGTGGCCGCGAAGTCATGCGCGCGCTCCCGCGCATCAATGACGACGTCAACGAGGAATGGATCTCGGACAAGACCCGCTACCAGGTCGACGGCCTGTCGAAGCGGCGCCTGGACAAGGTCTTCATGCGCAAGCGCGGCAAGCTGCAACCGGCGAGCTGGGACGAGGCGTTCAAGGCAATCGCCAAGGCCAAGCCGGGCAACAGCATTGCCGCCATCGCGGGCGACATGGTCGATTGCGAAACCATGTTCGCCGCCAAGACGCTGCTCAAGGCCTGCGGTTCGTCGCTGATCGAAGGCCGCCAGACCGGCATGGATTACGACGTGTCGAACCTGGCCGCGGTCAATTTCAATTCGACCTTTGCGGGTATCGAAACCGCCGATGCTATCCTGATCGTCGGCAGCCACATCCGCTGGGAAGCGCCGCTTGTCAACGTGCGGATCCGCAAGGCGGTGAAGCGCGGCGCCAGGGTCTTCGTGGTCGGTCCGCAGTGGGACACGACCTATCCGGCGCAGTTCCTCGGCGAGGACCTCACAGTGCTCGGCGAATTGCCCAAGGAGGTGGTCGATGCCTTCGCCGGCGCCGACCGCCCCGCCATCATCATGGGCGGCGCGGCGCTTGCCAAGGGCGCGCTGGGCGCAGGCCTCGCCTTTGCCGAAACGCACAAGCTGGTGCGCGAGGGCTGGAGCGGCTTCAACGTGCTGCACTTCAGCGCAGCACGGATGGGCGGATTGATGCTCGGTTTCGCGCAGAAGGGCGGGATGAAGGACATCGCCGCGGCAGGGCCCAAGGTGGTCATCAGCCTGGGCGCCGACGAGATGGATTTCGAACCCTTCGCGGACAGCCTGAAGGTCTATATCGGCCATCACGGCGACAAGGGCGCGCATGCAGCGGACATCATCCTGCCGGGTTCGAGCTTCGCCGAGAAGGACGGGACCTACGTCAATACCGAAGGCCGCGTGCAATTCGCCGAACGAGCTGTGTTCGCGCCGGGTGACGCGCGCGAGGACTGGACGATCCTGCGCGCGCTGGCCGATGCGCTCAAGGTCGAGGTCGGCTTCGACAGCTTTGCCGAATTGCAGGCCAACATGATCCGCGAAGTCCCCGCGCTGGGCGAGGAAGGCCTTGCCGCTTATGGCGACTTGCCCAAGGGTGGCAGCACGGCCAGGGCGGAAGGGCGGATCACCGCCTATCCGATCAAGGACTTCTACCTCACCAATCCCATCGCCCGCGCCAGTGCGGTGATGCAGCAATGCTCGAGCGAACTGCTCGGCAGCGGCGAGCTTGCGGAGGCCGCGGAATGACCGAATTCTTCCAATCGCTCGGCATGACCTACGAATGGGCTTGGGGTCTTGCGACCTTTGCCGGGATCCTGCTGATCGCGCTGCCGCTGATGCTCAGCGTCGCGATGGTCATCTATGTCGACCGCAAGGTGTGGGCGGCGATCAACCTGCGCCGCGGTCCCAATGTGGTCGGCCCGTTTGGCCTGCTGCAGAGCTTTGCCGACGGGTTGAAGGTGTTCCTGCAGGAAACGATCATTCCCTCGGCGGCGAACAAGGGGATCTTTCTCCTCGCTCCGATCCTCACCTTCACCGTCGCGCTCGGCGCGTGGGCGGTGGTGCCGTTCAGCGCCGAAGCGGTGCTGGCGGACATCAACATCGGCCTGCTCTACATCCTCGCGATCAGTTCGCTGTCGGTGTACGGCGTGGTGATGAGCGGGTGGGCGAGTAACTCGAAATACCCGTTCTTCTCGGCCATGCGCGCCGCCGCGCAGATGATCAGCTACGAAGTCTCTATCGGCTTCATCCTGGTGTGCGTCGTGCTGTTCGCGGGCACGTTCAATCTGAACGACATCGTCCGCGCGCAGGAAGGCTTCGGCCTCGGCTTCATCAACGCCTATGGCATCCATCCGCTGCTGTTCCCGATGTGGGTGATGTTCTTCATCAGCTCGCTCGCGGAAACGCAGCGCGTGCCGTTCGATCTGACCGAGGCGGAAAGCGAGCTCGTCGCCGGGTACCAGACCGAATACAGCTCGATGAGCTTCGCGCTGTTCTGGCTGGGCGAATATGCCAACATCCTGCTGATGTGCATTCTCAATGCGCTGCTGTTCTGGGGTGGCTGGCTGCCGCCGTTCGACTGGGCACCGCTCTATTACGTGCCCGGGATCGTCTGGCTGCTGCTCAAGACCTTCTTTTTCTTCTTCATGTTCAGCTGGGTGATGGCGACCGTACCGCGCTATCGCTACGACCAGCTGATGCGCCTGGGCTGGAAGGTGTTCCTTCCCATCAGCCTTGGCTTCGTCGTCGTCATTTCGGGCTATCTGATGGCCACGGGACATTACGGATGAGTATCGCGCAAACCATCAAGGCGTTCACCCTGTGGGAGTTCGTGAAGGCGCATGCCCTCACGCTGAAGTATTTCTTCAAACCCAAGGTCACGATCAACTACCCGTTCGAAAAGAACCCGATCTCGCCCCGCTTCCGCGGCGAGCATGCGCTGCGCCGCTATCCCAACGGGGAAGAACGCTGCATCGCCTGCAAGCTTTGCGAGGCCGTCTGCCCCGCGCAGGCGATCACGATCGAGAGCGAACCGCGCGAGGACGGCAGCCGCCGCACCACGCGCTACGACATCGACATGACCAAGTGCATCTATTGCGGCTTCTGTCAGGAAGCCTGTCCGGTGGATGCCGTGGTCGAGGGGCCGAACTTCGAATACGCCACCGAAACGCGTGAAGAACTGCTGTACGACAAGGCCAAGCTGCTGGCGAACGGGGACAAGTGGGAGCGGGCGATCGCCGCGAACCTTGAAGCCGATGCGCCCTATCGCTAGGGGCCGCGCGTGACTGGGGCATACCAACTCACCACCATTTCCGTCATCCCCGCGCAGGCGCGGATCCATCAGGCGGCAGTGGCACCATGCAACGTTATCCGGACCCCCGCCTTTGCGGGCGTGACGCAAGAGGTTTGAGGGAAAAGTGATACAGACTATCGCCTTTTACCTGTTCGCAGCACTGGTCATCGCCAGCGCCGTCATGGTCATCATGTCGCGCAACCCGGTGCATTCGGTGCTGTGGCTGATCCTCGCCTTCTTCAATGCGGCCGGGCTGATGGTCCTCGTCGGCGCCGAATTCATCGCCGCGCTGATGGTCATCGTCTATGTCGGCGCAGTCGCGGTGCTGTTCCTGTTCGTGGTGATGATGCTCGACATCGACTTTGCCGAACTGCGCGCGGGCTTCATCAAGAACTTCCCGCTGGGTATCGCGATCGCGCTGGTGCTCGCTGCCGAGCTGATCTTCGGGATCGGTGCCTATCAGGCTGGGCGGATCGACCTGGGCGTGGCCAGCGGCGCTGCTGCCCCCATCCTCGGGGAATCCAATACCGCCAGCATCGGCGCGGTGCTGTACCGCGACTATATCTTCCTGTTCGAAGCCGCAGGCTTGATCCTGCTGGTGGCAATGGTCGGCGCGATCGTGTTGACGCACCGCAAGCGCCCCGACGGTGCGCGCGGCCAGCAGGACATTACCCGCCAGGTGCGCCGCAATCCGGACGAGGCAACCGTCA
>Ga0114911_1000669_pt1 | contig 20753 bp, 17 predicted proteins | sample MalvireepMed_904_FD_89688 | JGI IMG/M metagenome (GOLD analysis project Ga0114911, IMG submission 89688) | Marine viral communities from the Global Malaspina Expedition - Malaspina viral metaG DeepMed_904 | ecosystem: Environmental > Aquatic > Marine > Oceanic | place: Mediterranean Sea...
ATCTTCTCCCTGGCTTTCTCGAATGCACCACGCACTCTGTCACCCGTCGTATCGAACGGCAGACCTTCCACCAGCGGTAGGGCTTCCTCTGTCAGAGGAATGACCCTCTGTTTTCCGCTCTTCGTCTGATTGGGCCTGAGCACGATGCGACCGTTGTAGACGTTCGCCGGTTCGAGTCCCATCAGCTCCCCTCGTCTCATGCCAGTGAGCATCGCCAGCAAAATCACCTGACGCTCAACCTTGTAGCGCTCGGGGACTGCCTCCAGCAACTCCGCAAGCTCGGGCTCAGTCAGGTAAACGTGCCGCTCATTCTTTGGTGATGACTTGCGCAGCTTGGCGTCCAGCGGCAGATCCAGCCAGTCCCACTCACGATACGATAACGAGAGCACTCGTTTGACGACCTGTATCCGGTTGTTGATGGTCGATTGTGCGAGACCTTTTTCCTTAAGTGTCTTCTGCATCCGACGAGCCACGTCCAGCAACTCCTGACTGATAATGACGCCGGGAGCATGCTCGTCCATCCATCTGGCAACCAGCAGTATGTGCTGCTTCTGAGAGCGAACATCGTATTCGCTGACCATCCGCTGCAGCCCCTCGGAGAAGGTGTACTTGGGCTTACGCCCCATGACACCGTTGAACTCATCTTCTTGCCGCTGAGCCTCCGCCTTCAGGGCATACTGCCTTGCTTCTCCTTCTGTGCGAAAAGTTCGCTGAGTACGCTGGCCGTCGACGGTGCAGCGTACGACCCACGTGTCGCGATCTTTCCTGTGCGAGACTGTGTATCCCATTTCCGATCCTCCTTTCGCTGAGGATCGCGCCTGCAGCGTCTAGCGTACTCTTCAACCATCTCAGGCTCAAAGCGAACAGCATTGCCCAGTTGGATGTAGCCGATGTGATGCTTGTTGCCGTATACCCAGATCGGGCTCATGCCCAGTCGCTGAGCGACCTGATCGGGTCTTAGTAGTGCTCCGGCCACTGCTGTTCCCCTCATTGGCTGGCTTGATCACTCAATCTTCGCAATCTGCTGTCATCGGCGTACCTGCGCTGCTTAACCTTCTGGAAATTTTAGGGTGCGCTATTGACGCGGGTGATTGGGTGTGTTGTGGGCGCGGCGCATCAAGGTAGCCTCATCCTGAGGTTAGTGGTATACAGACTTCATTGTTTTGAACTGGGAGGCGAGAGTGACATGGCGTTCATAGACCCTTGGCAGATGATCTTCGATAAAGCTGGTGAGCTTGCCGATTCTCTTTTGCGTGAACAGCCAAAAGATAAAGTCGATACAGTGGATTTTGAGGAGCAAGTGATCAGCACTGTAAAGGAAATTGCTTACGGAGAAGTCAACCCTAGAGAAGATTGGTCGGTGATCATAAAGCCAGTAAGTAAGGGGAATAAGATCGATGAAAAAATCGGCGAACACTTCGAAATTGCATTGCGCCAGGCAGTGTTTGTTCGTGTTCTCTTCGAGCATCACATGCAAAAGATAAGAGAATGCTACTCCGAGAGCTCGCAGCCCCGAATGCTCATGAAAGTTGGTGAAGAAATGCTTGCCGCATTTGCATGTGCTCAGCAGCACGCGACGGCATGGCGCTTGTTGAAGGCGGTGCGCGACAAAAGCTATGGGGCGAGATCCCAAAATGCAAATCAGGTCAAATCCGAAAAAAAGGAAGAGAGGGAGCTGTTGCTGCGTAGCTTGGTTGAGTCATCGCTTGGCCGGTTGCGTCCCGGTGGCGGATGGCGTAGCCATGTTATCGCTGCGCAGGTTATTTCAGAGGATTTGGCGGCAATAGCTGCATCATACTCCCTTCCCATCACGAGTGATGAGGATGAGCTTTCGGAAAAGGTTCAGCTGATGATCTGGAAAGAGCCGAGACTCAGAAAGGCCTATAATGAGACTGCGAAACACCCGCTTGATGAGCCGGTCAAGACGCGAAAAGTTGTTTTAGATTTTAGCGTAGGTGATGGAGAGTAGAGCCACAGGCGCGCGGGACGCTGCACGCTGGCCTAGTTCTCTGGATTCAACCAATATAGCTCAGTGCATCCTAAATTGTTGTGACCTCCAGAGCCACCCCGGCAGGTTACCATGAAGCCGCCCGCAACTTGGCCGCTCGCACTGAGATGGCCAACTAGATGATTGCGAGGTAGCTGTGCTTTTCATCGAGGCAGTGGTGCGACAAGGTTCGGCAGCGAGCAGAGAGACTCAGTTCTGATTGAAGCACTACCAAAACGCCCAGCGCTGCCTTGTGCAGCGTTTATTCTATGAATCCAAGAACCAAATATTTCCCTTTATAGAGAGGGCGGGTTTCACAAGAAGACTTATTAGACCGTTATGGTCGATTGTTAGCTATGGGACTTCATGCCATCCTTGGTATCTACCACCTTTAGCGGAATAAGGCTCTTGCTGGTCATAGCGCAATAACTCTTCAATATGATAATCAATGCCATTTTTGAAAACGGGCTCTGTTACTCCCAAAATGACCTCCGAGAAACGAAAGTTTCCACGGTCTACTTCCTCTAAATGACCTAACTGAATCAGCAGTGTGATAGCGGCGTCCAGGTGCTTTGGCTTACGAATGCGCGGGCCGCGCCCGAACTGGCGAACATAGGCTTTCTTGAAATGGTAACGTCCATCGTGACGGGCTTCCCCTAAACGGCGAATCTCCCTGACCAGCTGATTCGTTGTGGTCACAATTTCTGGGTCACCCGCCAGATGTTGCATAAAGTGGTAAGAGTAGCTGTTGCAAAGCCGCCATGAGTAATCGAGCAGAGGGATATCAATGGCTCCCTCGTATCCTTCAAAAGCGTGAATAATAGCGGCAACACGTGTGACATTATCCATGAGCTTGGAGCCATGGCCTCGTGCATGATAATACGGTCCATGTTCTATCATGGCCTGTTCTACGCTCAGCTGCAATTGTTGCCAGTACTCTTTGGCAGATGGCGTGAATTCCAGGACCCTGCGCTGCCGCCCTTTGTTTTTCAAGATATCGAAGGATTCCTCGAGTAGCTCATTCACGCGCCCGTTGAAGTTTTCCATAATGGCTTTGTCGACAGCACGACCTTTTCCTTCCCGCGTGCCGATGAGCGATGTCGGCTTGATCACTATGAGGCGTGACAAGAAGCCATTATCCATGGCTTCTTCACCCCGCTTCTCTAAAAAACGTTCAATCACCTTAGGTTGGGCCATGAGGGCCATGGTTAAACGCGGGGCGTCGAGCGTAAAGCTAGGCGATGAGCGACGGGTGATGTCAAGGGAAGACCCACTCCATATGTTGTTTAGCATTGGCAAGTCTTCCATCGCCTTACCTTCCAGTATATTCCCGGCCTCACTCGATAAAAGGCAGGCTAAGGGAATGTTTTCATGGAGACCATAGGCCAATGCGATTGGTGTAACGTTTTCGTAAATTAGTTGATAATTCCGTGATGGCTGAGGCTTGTTGTCATCCAGTTCAGCTTGGCGCTGCTCAATCTCCTCGGTGGGTTCTTCATTTTCGAAGGCCTTTGTCCACTTCTTGGTCAGCGCTCTCTCAGCGCTATGCCAATTTTTTAGGCGTCTCTGGTACTCCCTTTGTAGTTGTTCGCTTTCGTTTTTTTGGGCTGCCTGGAACTGCCTGATAGGCTTGAAAAACCAGTTCTCCAGTGCCGTCTTCCTCTCGCCGGTCTCCGCTATGGTGAGCAAATTGAGCGAAGTGGGCACGACATTGCCGTTAGGAAAGGCGACATCCACCACACCTTGGCACGCGACAGCCATTGCTGATAGCGCGGCGGTACGTGCCATTTCGGGTACGACTTCGACATGCTGAGAGACTTCCTGGCTCGCTGACTCAAACCGTGAATGCTCATCGTAAGCAGGCCATTCCCCTCCACCGGCAGAAAGGGTGGGAACGGGTGTGGCGCTGTGAAAATGATCAAAACTTTGCATATCAAGGGTCTTTCTGTGTGCTATTTGTGCTAATAATAGCAAAAATAGCACTAAATTAATGGAGTTGTTTTACTTTTATCTGATATTTTCAGGGCTGGGCGACTAGCAGGTTCACGCAGCTCCTCGCGCTTCCTCCCTCGGTGTCGACGGCCCTCGAAGCAGGCACCCTCTGTTCCAGAACTGGGTGTAGACCTTGGATAGGTGGCTCCGGCGTAAAAAAGCTTGGCGAAAATTTGCGTTATCGGCTGATCGGTGTGCTGAAGAAACTGCGCGAACTATGGCTAATTACCTGCCATCAAGCGGGGCGAAATGGAATCCTGACGCGCCCCAAATCGTCGATTTGCGACGTTGTTATGGTTTACCCACTGTTGGGTCATAATTGAAGCTATAAAGCGATAAGGCCCGAGGTCATTCTCGCGGTGTTCCTGGAGACGCCCGGCGCCGCGCCGGATACGTAGATGCACCGCTACGCAACGATAGTGCGAGAAAGGCATCTGCGAGTGGGATAGTGACTTAAGCGCCTCAGAGGCGTGCTGTGTGGGCTTCTGTAGGGTCCTTCTTACAGCTGACTCCCGCCGAAACAATGGAAGCCCTGACCAATTGGCTTGGAATACGCCTTGCACAGGTAGCTAGCCGCATAGAAGACCTGTTGGTACGCGTTGTGATCGCTACGCTGGAAGTAATACACACAGGGCTTTTTGGTGATATTGTTTTTGGGAACATCCACCACCCCCACCATTTTTTCTAACGGCCAACCAATCGCCCAGGCCCAGGCACGAACAATACGGTGATACAAACAGTCGCCATCATAAGCGCCGTCACTTCCGTTTACATAAGCGTTCAGCGGTCCGAGGTCTTGTAGCGCGTTGCCGTTGAAGAACAGCCAAGCGTGGTAATGAGGCTTGTCGCTAGTGTCCTGTTCCCGACACCAGATATAGCGCATGTCGGCTGAATGTGCGGTCTTGATCAGCCCCAACTCCCAGTACAGGAAACGCAGTAAACGGCTTATGACCTCATTGTGGGGAAGTAGACAGTGAGAAGGCAGCGCTTTTGGGTAGTGCAGTATTACAGGCACGGCCAGCATTTTATTATGGGATTGTAGCGCCTGGTTCATCACCCGATGAGTCGTTTCTAGATAATTTTCGATCAAGGGACCGAATGCTGTTTGTACTGACAGGCCTTTCCAAAAGGCGTCCCACCATAGACGAAGCTTGGTGTTATTCGGATGGCGTTTACGACCATGCAGCTGGGGTTGCATAGGGTAACTCATTGTCGTGATCTCCTGACACCCATCCACGGGCAGCTCCACAGCGTTCGGGCGGTGGATACTCCGAGAGGTGTAGTGACGGTTAAAGAACGGGAATGAACATCACGCCATGACAAGACCACGTTATCTGCAAGTGGTTGTCATTGAAGGCTTTAAAACTGGTAAGTCCCCTTAGGGAAAGTTGCAGCGTGGGTGAAGCGAAGCTATTGGTTTGCAGGGGAAGGGTCGGAGGTTTGGGGACCTCCTCCCAGGGATTCTCTACGTTAATTAGCTGACTATTGCTATCGGTTTATTCTTAGCTGAAGAAGAGGTAATATCTATATTCTTTTAGCTGATAAGCATACTACTTATTACCTAGCAGTTTTTAGGCGATAGTAAGATGTTTTGATAAGCTAAACCCCGCGTACAGTAAGGCTTGGCGGTAAATTTCATTGCTTTTTTCTCCTTCTGATGCAGTAAAAAATAATTCCATTTTAATCAATGAGATAAACGCAGGTCTTTAAGCCTGCCCCATACGTTCACAAGATCTCGCACACCAGTAAAAATAATTTAAAATCTATATCACTCCTGTGAGCAAAGCTTTTCTTGGGCTCTCTTCTACAGGAGATCTATCATGCCCCCACCTTGCCCGCGCTGCGAGTTGCAGCGCGTCATCAACCTCGAGATGGCCCGCAAGTTAGGAATAACCGCAGGCGCATTGGCTGGCACCGTCAAGGGTGCCTACACGTCGCTATATGCTCAGGATCGTCTCTCGCTACACGCCTCAGTCCGCTTTCCCCTCAACCGTATCAGCGCCGCTGTCATTGCCGGTGCAACCGAAGGAATTACCGGTGCGATCACTGCGCATCAATTCTTTCAGCACCTGATACCAATCGGTGATGGTGCCCCCTGGTTTTGCCTGGGGTGCGGCCATGCCTTTCGGCAGCCGTTGGATTGACCACTTCAGTTATTCCCTTCTTACCTGCCGGCACTCTGCCGGCTTTTTTACGCTCAGGAGTATTCCCATGGCACATCTCGTCGAACAAATGGCTTACGTTGGCGATACCCCCTGGCACGGCCTGGGGCAACAGCTCTCACCGCGTCAGCCACTGGAGGTCTGGCAACAGCAGGCCGGCATGAACTGGCATATCGAAGAAACCCCGGTACGTTTCATTGCCGACGCGGCATCTCACTTGGGCAGCATCCACTCTTTCCCCGAGCAGAAGGTGCTGTTCCGCTCGGATACCAAGGCGCCGCTCTCTGTGGTCTCCCAGCGCTACAAGGTCGTCCAGCCTCAGGAAGTGCTGGAATTCTACCGGGACCTCACGGAATACGCCGGCTTTGAGTTGGAGACAGCAGGAGTTTTGAAATCGGGCAGGAAGTTCTGGGCGCTTGCAAAAAGTGGGCTGAGCACCTCGCTGAAAGGCAAGGACGAGGTTCGAGGGTATCTGCTGTTGGCGACGTCCTGCGACGGCTCGCTGGCCACGGTCGCCACCCCGACCACGGTGCGTGTGGTCTGCAACAACACGCTGAGCCTAGCCGTGGATGGTGCGTCACAGATGGTCCGTGTCCCGCACAGCACGGTATTCGATCCACAGCGGGTCAAGCGACAGCTGGGGATCTCCGTCTCGCAATGGGACGACTTCATGACGCGCATGAAGGCCTTGGCCGAGCGTCGCATCCATCCCGACGAGGCCACACGCTACTTCCAGGCCGTGCTCAGCACGCCGGATACGCCACCCAGTGATTCGGACAAGCCCGTGCATAGCCGGACGTTGAACAAGCTGCTGCGGCTCTATCACGGTGCAGGGCGTGGCTCTCAGATGGTTACGGCGCAGGATACTGCCTGGGGCCTGCTCAATGCCGTGACGGAGTTCGTCGATCACGAGAAGCGCGCCCGCAGCACCGACACGCGTCTGGATTCCGCGTGGTTCGGCCAGGGCGCCAACCTGAAGCACCGCGCCCTGGATACCGCGCTCGAGCTCGTGGCGTGACACATCACGCATTACCACATTCAGCCTTTACGGCATAACAGCCCGGCCCATCTTGGCCGGGCTTTTTGTTTCTTGATCAGGAGACAGGCCATGCCTGACGAACCCGCACTCTCAATACCCCATGCGCTAACCCAGCTTGCCCGGCTACTGCTGGAGCAGGACGACGCCCAGGCGCACACGCTCGTCTGCGCTCAGGGCCGCTTCTATCGCGCCACGGTCAGCCTCGAAGCCGTGGCACCGGAAGACGTAGCCCATGCAATTCAGGATTATCTCTAGGAGAGCACCGTCATGAAGCCATCCGCTATTCAGCCAGACACCACGGCTACTCAGCTGCCCGAGCCGCACAGCGACAGCACGGCGATCATTCAGGTCATCGAGCGCGCGGCGATGAACCCGGACGTCGACATCGAAAAAATGGAGCGACTCCTGCAGATGCAGGAACGCATCCTCGATCGTCAGGCCATCATGGCCTACCGCGCGGCCATGGCCGCAATGCAGACCGAGCTGCCCAGCATCGAGGAGCGTGGCCAGGGCAACAACGGCAAGTACGCTACGCTGGAAGACATCGTCGACACGGTACGCCCCATCCTGCAGCGCCATGGCTTTGCGGTGAGCTTCCGCATCCAGACGCAGGAACGGGGGCTCGAGGTCACCGGCATTCTCATGCACCAAGCCGGCCATCGCGAGGAGACCAGCATGCTGCTGCCGGCCGATGTCAGTGGCAACAAGAATGCCGTCCAGGCCTTTGGCTCCTCGACCAGCTACGGCAAGCGCTACGTACTGTGTGCGCTGCTCAACATCACCACCCGTGGCCAGGACGACAATGGCCAGACGGCCGCTCCAAATCGCTGCGTGACGCCGTTTCAGGCCGGGCAACTGGACCGGCTGCTCGCCAACTGTCCGCCGGCCACCCAGGAATGGTTCGTCGGCAAGTACGCCACGGTCAGCCAGGTACCCAAGGCCGACTTCGATCGGCTGCGCGCCTCGCTGACCAAACGGGCCCAGTCCCGGCAAGCCAACCACACCATGCAATGACCTTCCCCTGACGTAGCGGTGGGCCAGAGACGGCTGGCCACCGCTGTTGCATTGCCTTTCTCACGACTCCGATTGTTAACGAGGTGACCCCATGGAAATCCTGACTTTCGAGCAGGGCACGCCGGAATGGCAGGCTGCCCGACTCGGTATCGTGACGATGTCCGAGATCAAGACACTGTTGGTCAAGGGCAAGGGCCCGGGCGGCTTCGGCACCGGTGCCTGCAGCTACATGAACCAGCTCATCGGTGAACGCATCACCGGGGAGCCCGCCGAGGCCTTTGCGGGCAACGCCCACACCCAGCGCGGCCATGCTCTCGAACCTACTGCCCGAGCGCTGTACAGCCAGGCGACGGGCCATGAGGCGCTTGAGCAGGTCGGGATCATTCTCAATCATGGCGTGGGCTACTCGCCGGACAGCCTGGTGGGTCAGGCCGGGCTTGTCGAGATCAAGACCAAGCTACCCAAGTACCAGATCGAGTTGCTCTTGTCCGACGAGCTTCCCCAGGAACATGTCGCGCAGTGCCAGGGCGGGCTATGGGTCAGCGAACGGGAGTGGATCGACTTTGTCAGCTATTGGCCTGGCATGCCGCTGTTCATCAAGCGGGCCTACCGGGATGAAGCACTGATTAAGACCCTTGCCGAACGCGTCGAAGCCTTTCACGAAGTGCTCGAGACACGAATGGCTCAGGTGATGGCGGCATAAAAGGAGACAGCAATGAACCATGCCAAATTCCAGGCCGGTGAAGTGGCCGGTACCTATCAGGTGGCCTGCGCCGTCACCGAAGCCGATATCTTTCACATGGCCAAGCAACTGGCACGCCGTCGCCTGGCGCGAGGACGGGTCATCAGCCAGCCGGCCCGCGCCTTCGATTACCTGCAGGTCCTGCTTCAGGACTATGAGCATGAGGTGTTCAGTGCCCTGCTCTTGGACAGTCAGCACCGAGTGATCCTCTATGAGGAGCTCTTCCGCGGTACGATCGATTCGGCCAGCGTCTATGCGCGCGAGGTCGTCAAGACGGCGCTAGCCCACAATGCCGCAGCAGTGATCCTGGTCCATAACCATCCCTCGGGCAATCCCGAGCCTAGCGATGCCGATTGGCGTATCACACAGCGTCTCAAGGAGGCTCTCGGCCTGGTCGATATTCGAGTACTAGATCACGTGGTAGTCGGAGGGGAGGGCTACGTTTCACTCGCTGAACAAGGCAAGCTTTGAAAAGCCACTTGATAGGGCTAAGTCCACTGCCATAGCGACACCCCTTCGCGGGTGTCGCTATGGCTACATCTTAAGATTTTTCATTTGGCTGCTTCCGACCCCGCTGTGTGAAGTAGGAAAGGCCTGCTTTAATCGAGGAGCTGCCCCATTTGCCTATTGATCCCTTCTGGGGGCAGCATCAGCCCCGAAAACACTAGTGAATTGGCACCTGACATAAGTCCTTCAAATACCATGCCGGTGGGAGCAGTGTTTGATGCTTTGAGGAAGTACGCGGTTCATGGCTGGTTACCGGTCCGCATGAGTCTGACCAATCGCTCACACCTGTAGTGGCACGCAACTATGCTGTTCCACAAGGCTGCTAGCTTCCATAACTTCCACCACTTTGCTGGCAATGCGCTGAGCGAGAAGGGGGGGCACGGCATTACCCACCTGAATGTACTGCTCGGTGCGGTTTCCCTCGAAGTAGTAATCATCCGGGAAAGTCTGCAGCCGTGCTGCCTCTCGCACAGTTAGGCTTCTGCATTGTCTCGGATCGTAATGGATGAAATAGTGGCCATCCTTTGAGATATGGCTTGTGATCGTCTTGGATGGCTGACCCTCGACCATTACCTTGAACCTGTCGGCAAAGTTGCCTGACTTCCAGTTGGCATGCTTGGGAGCGAGATAGTCAAGATAGATCTCCTTGGTGCCGATCGGGGAATGGCCCACAACCTTGGCAAAGGTCGCACAGTAGAGGTATCTGGCCAGATCCTCTTCCATATGGCTCTTAGCTTCATGGTTGTACCATAGACCCGTCACATTCGGGTTCTGAGCGCCGTGGTACCACTTCTCGATTTCTGTCGTCGGGCCGACAGGCCTTGGCTCAGTCACAGGTTTATGGCGCCTGTTGAGGCCTTCGCGTGGTGCTCTCGCGAGCTCGAGGAGCTCTCCAGCGATACGCTCCCTGATGTCTTGATTGATATGCTCACTGCGATGATGAAGCAACTCTTCCGCGACCTTGGCAGCTACCCGCCTGACTGTTGCATACCAAGCTTCGTCAGAATCATGACGACTCAACCCGCTCCGAAGTGCCGGCAGTACGGTAAGCACCTGTGCGACTGTGAGCTGTTCGTTCTCATTAACGCTCGGCATTTTTAGCCTGGCGGCCATAGCTGGTGCCCCGATACGGCTGACTATATCGTTTCGAACCCCTACCAAGATAACGCGATGACGGGCTTGGGGAATGCCATGATCCTCGGCCTTGATCACAAAGGAGTTATATTCATTTTCCGCGAGGGGGGCGGGAGAGTCGAAAAGTCCCGTGGTTCTTGGAAAGTAGACTCGGTCGTCCTCGAGAGAGAAGATCGTATAGCCATCGCTGCTGGAAATGGAACTTTTTGGCCCCTCATGTCCGGTAGCCTTGGTAGGCTCGCTCAGGTCCTCTAGTATCTGACCGAAAATCCTTTTCTTGCCGACCCGTGACGTCAGCATGCCCCTGACGTTCTCCATGATAAAAACGGCCGGCCGGAACTTGGCGATTACGTCCAAATACTCTCGATACAAGAAGTTGCGATCATCTTCCTCGGGCCGATAATGCTTATTGCCGCGGTTGCGTACTCGACCAACAACCGAGTATGCCTGGCAGGGCGGTCCGCCGATCAGCACCCAGTTGTTACAGCCTGTCAGCTCTTCCCGAAGGCGATTCTCCAAGGTTCGGTTGCCATCTTCACTCCCCAATTCGAGGCAAAGGGCCTCTTCCCGAGCCTGCTCCCACAGGTGTTGCATGTTTGTACGCGCTGAAGGATGCTCGCCTCCATTCAGGTAGGCATAATACGCTGACAACCCCATGCCGCTGTCGTGCAGGAGCCGATAGAATGCACGCAGTGTAAGCGTGCGGTGGGCGGCCGGATCCTTCTCCACGGATACTAGTGTCTTGAATTGACGACTGCCGTCGGGCTTCCGGATCGAGCTGAAACCTTCACCTAGGCCGCCCGGCCCGGCAAAGAGGTCCACCATGTGAATCGGCTTTGTCATCAATGAAACCTGCAATATGTTCATGAAAAGTAGGGGCGGATGACCATGCCAGATGTTGTCGATTGCTCGACTCGCTCACGCATGATGAGTGCGATAAAAGGCCGTGACACCAAACCCGAGCTCGCCCTGCGCAAGTATCTTCACGCTCGGGGATATCGGTTCAGGCTCCATCGCAGGGATTTACCGGGATCGCCGGATCTTGTCCTGCCACGTCATGGCTTGGCCATCTTTGTGCACGGCTGCTTCTGGCATCGGCACACTAGCTGCTTCTACGCCACGACACCTGGCACTAGGACGTCTTTCTGGGAAGCCAAGTTCGAGGCGAATGTACGCCGCGACCAGAAGGCATACGAGGGGTTGATACAGCAGGGATGGCGCATCCTCGTGGTATGGGAGTGCGGCTTCAAGCATTGCCGTGATCATCTCTCCACCATCCCGGCCCTGATACATGAGGAGAATACGTATCAGGAGTGGCCATCCTGCCCACCGAGACTTCGCCCTGCCTAGCCCACGTATCTCCGACAATAATCGGAAGTAACTATCTCTGGCACTGTATGATACCAGGTTATCCTCGTGGAGCTAAGATTACCAGGGGCTGAACACATCAAAAATGAGGCGGGGTATGTAGACTAAGAGTGCCTTTCAAAACCTGCTTTGTAGCTTGTTCAGACAGACCAGGGAGCAGCCCAGCAGTGTAAAGGCATAATGGATATCGACTCGCCGTTCATAGCGAGTGGTGAGTCGCCTCATTCGGCCCAGCCAGGCAAAGGTTCGTTCGACAACCCAGCGATGGCACCCGAGCCGCTGACTATCCTCTACACCTCGACGAGCAATGCGGGGCTGAATGCCACGCCGTCGACATGCTCGGCGGCAACGTCGATGATCGTATGCCTTGTCCGCATGGAGTTTGCCGGGGCGACGACGAGGCCGACCCGGCCGACCCGACGAAACCGATGGCACGCTGTCGAGCAGAGCCGCCAATGGCACACTATCGTTCATGTTGGCTCCCGAGAGCAGGATGGCCAACGGGACGCCCTGGCGATCCGTCAGGAGGTGCCGCTTGGTGCCGGGTCTTCCTCGATCTGTCGGGTTGGGGCCGGTTGCTGAGCCCCCTTTTTTGCCGGTAGGGAGGCACTGTCCATACAGGCTCGCTCCCAATCCAGCTGATCCGCGTGCTGCAAGTGTTCCAGCAGCGTCTGATGCAAGCGTTCCCAGACGCCCGCTTCATGCCAGTCACGCAGGCGTCGCCAACAGGTCACGCCCGAACCGCAGCCCATCTCTTGAGGCAGCATCTCCCAGGGAATACCCGAGCGCAGGACGAACAGGATGCCTGTCAGGGCTGCGCGATTGGAAACGGGAGGCCGGCCGCCACGCGGCTTGGGCTGAGGCGGAGGTAGTAGCGGCTCGACGATAGACCAGAGTTCATCGGATACGATCTTCTTAGCCATGCCCAAAATCTAGGAATGGCTGGAGCCGTTTTCAAGGTTTTGAAAGGCGCTCTAAGCCGCCCGAGTCGGGATCATAGCTACTGCAGTGGTTGCTTAGGCGACGTGTGTCTTTTTGTTGGCAAGGCAACGTTCGTGACATTGGCAAGCTTGAGCTCGGCTAGCACATTGATCCAGTAGCTCTGATTGTCCTTTTCCCATCGCTATAGCACCGTGCACCAGCAGGGTGTGTGGTAGCTGCCGCCGGCTATTGATCTCCGTAAGATTTTGTATCATCCCGTGCTGTGATGCCATTAGACCCTTTGAGGCGGCTAAGTCACGCCCACGCGGAAGCACTGGATGCCTAGTGCCGGTCAGCGAAGTAGCACGGTGCGTAGCCGACCGGATACCGACCAGGCCGGGCTTAGAGCCTTGGTGGCGCGCCTGGAATCAGCTCACTGCTGTGGTGAGCGAGCTGGAATGCCCATGTTGCGCTAGGGGCTTGTCACGAAGCGCTTGTTCGGCCGACCTATGGCCTGACGGCCTCAGCATCGACAGTCCTCACGCTAGGCGTGCTTAGGATTTAGGAAGTAGCTAGATAGTGTTACAGTATTTTCACAGTAATAAAGCCTCAGAATATGGATCGGCCGGTGAAGAATTTGAACCCTCTACTTCGTATAGCGGTAATAGCCGGCGTCGACTCTGCTGTGAAACTCCATATTCAGCGAGGTGACAACCTTGATGGCCGAGATAGAAAGGGGATGACCCCCTTGATGCTCGCTGCGGCCCGGAAGAGAAAAAGTATCGTGCGTCTCCTCTTGGCCGCTGGGGCGAACCCGGAATTACATGATTCAAAAGGGCAGGATGCCTTGGCATACGCCGAGAAAGGAGGATGCCTCACATGCCTTTCGCTGTTGCGTGAAGCGCAAGGTGACCTTGTCACAACAAAGGAAATCGAGCCTGGCACTAGCAAGCATTGTTTGATGGCTCTTGAAAAAGAACAACCCTCTTTGAAAGGGCTTGTTTTTTTTACTTATAAACAAGATATAAAGCTGACAGGACATGCTCGTCGATTCTTAAAAACTGAGCCCTCTATAGAAATTGAAAAACCATTAGATATCTTCGATCACAATAACGCGAGCGAGGGCAGGCGGGAAGTAGCATCTGAAACAGATGCTACCGAGGGCGATTGTGATGAAGGGGAGGGCACTCGTATTCCAGAAGCCCAATCCGGTGATCGTGAACAGTTTTTAAAAAAAACTGAACATAAGGCTGTAACCGCTAAGCTAAGCTCAATGACTCGCGTGATCATGAGCAAAGAACAAGAAAGTCTAATTGAGTCTATTTCCTCCGGTGCAAATAAGTTTCGGATAAAGAATAATCATTTGCCCGCCGAGAATGAATCTGCAATCGGGGCACATGAATCCCAAGATATCGTCACGCTTGGAGATGATCTTCTAGATTTTGACTCCGATAGTGACTGGGAAGCAGAGCAAGAAGCGGCCGCTCCTGTAGGAGATGGAACCGTAGCCGAACAGGCCCGCTTGCTTCATGAGGAGATCGGACGGCATAAGATAATCGACACTGACGAAGAATGGAATGATATTCATCTCTTCCTTCCCGGACGGGCTATTCCCTTGGCCCGTTACGACTCGAAGAGCGGTAGCATCTCAGAATTGCTCTTTATAGCTTTACGTGAAGGCTCGGTACCTGCACATGCTCTCGTTAATGCTTGTCTTAGCAAGGATGGTTCGCGTGATGAAGAAGCGGAAAGACGGCTATCCTTTGTCCTAGGTGACCTCGGAGCATTGATCGAAAGTGAGAATGCTACGGATAAGCTACCCTTCCTAGGCGCTCCAACCGTAGATGAGGAATATGAGCTGGCTGAAGCTTTTGAGTTTGCTGATGATCTCGCTTCAGGATGGAATGTTCCGATGCGTTTCTACATCAAGGAACTCAAAAAGAAGCTTCTTACAGCTGAAGAAGAAATCAAGTTAGCACGTATTATGGAAGAGTCAACTGCAGATGCTTTGAAGGCTCTTTCATCTTGGCCCAACGGGCTGGCTGTCCTATTTGATGCTGCAGACCAAGTGGAACGAGGGGAAGCCGACGTCGAGATGTTCAGCACTGGCCCGGAGCCTTCAGACGAAGATGAATTAGGGGGAGAGGGGGCTGACGCGGATGAGGGAGATCTTGAACTTGAGCCAGCTGCAATATTTTTCATTTCTGCAGTTTCTGAAGCGAGATCTGCCGAGGATGACTTGAGAAAGGTTTATGAAAGCATCTTATCAGCTGGCCTTTCTAGAGGTTTTCTAATTGAAATTGCCGAAAAACTAAAAGACGACATTTCAGCAGAAGCCTTCGTTTCTTCAATACAACGCCAAGTTGTTGCGCGAGAGAAGATGATCTTGTCGAACCTACGTTTGGTCCTCTCTGTTGCTAGGAAGTTCAGCTGGTCAAAGCAGCCCTTCGATGATCTTGTACAAGAAGGAAATATTGGTCTTATGAAGGCTGTCGAGCGCTTTGACTGGCGAAGAGGGTTTCGCTTTTCTACGTATGCAACTTGGTGGATACGCCAACAGATATCCCGCTCGATAGCTAACAATGAACGAGTGGTGCGGGCTCCTGTTCATACCCAAGCAGCTGCTAGAAACTTATTACGTAAGCGCGATGAGATTTTAGCAGAAACGGGGCATCCAGTAACTGAGCAAGAACTGTCTCTTAGAGAAGGGATGTCACTGGACAAGGTTAAGCTACTGCTAAGTGTTTTCGAGGATGTGGCTTCTTTAGATGAAATTGAAGAAGTTAAAAAGCTGCCAGTAATTGATTCTCTTCCGTGCTTGGAAAAATATCATCCTGAATTTATCGTTGAGCTGACCTCCCTGCGCACAGCCTTACTTGAAACGCTTGAAGAGCTCGACGAAAGAGCTGCTCAGGTAATAACCATGCGCTTTGGGCTCGGCGGGGCGGACCCCTTAACGTTGGAAGAGGTTGGGCTGTATTTCGATGTTACCCGAGAGCGGATTCGACAGATTGAATCGCAAGCCCTGCGTAAACTCTCCCATCCGAACAGAGCTGAAAAGCTGGCTGCGTCGTTGAGCCAGATTGGTCCACCATTTTTTTCGGAATACTGAACTAGATGACTGAACGGTCCAGATATGCTCCGCCACGAGCTGGGGCAATGCTTGAAGCCCTCAGAGGGCTGGGATATTCAACCGCTGCAGCCTTGGCTGATGTAATCGATAATAGCGTGTCTGCTGGGGCCTCCCAAGTTCATATTCGGTTCGACTGGGAGGGAGACTCCAGTCGGATATCTGTCTTAGATGATGGTCGTGGCATGGGGGACTCAGAACTTGAAACCGCCATGACACTTGGAGCTAAAAGTCCGCTTGACGAGCGGGCGCCGACCGACCTTGGACGCTTCGGAATGGGGTTGAAGACGGCCTCCTTCTCTCAGTGTCGCCGTCTCACGGTTGCGTCGAAGGAGAAGGATTCTTCTGTTTCCTGCTTGCGCTGGGACCTGGATGTCATCGCTGCTTCTCCAGAGGATGGTTGGCGCATGTTCGAGGGGCCTGCCGAAGGATCTGAAGCCTTCTTCGAGCCGCTTGGTGCCCTACGGTCTGGGACTGTTGTTCTCTGGGAGCGGCTTGACCGCATCGTAACCCCTGGTTACAACCTCGATCATTTTACTGATCTTGTAGACAATGTTGAAATTCGCCTGGCGATGATCTTCCACCGGCTTCTGGAGGGTGCTAACCCGTCTTTTCGGCTTTTCATAAATGGGAAGTCTGTAAGCCCATGGGACCCATTCATGATGGGACACCCCGCAAAGCCATGGCAGTCGCCAGTCGCTAGAATCGAGACTTCATCCGGGGCGGTCGAGGCCCAGTGTCATGTCCTCCCGCATAAGGATCGATTATCCGAAGATGACTTCCACAAAGCTGGTGGTCCTGAAAACTGGACATCACAGCAGGGTTTCTATGTTTACCGGAACCATCGCTTACTGCTCTCAGGCGGGTGGCTAGGCCTTGGCCAAGGTAAAGCTTGGAATCGAGAGGAATCGCATCGGCTTGCACGTATCCGTCTCGATATTCCGAATACTGCTGATGCTGACTGGAAGATAGATGTAAAGAAGTCGACTGCTCGTCCTCCAGTAACGGTTCGTCCGTGGCTAACGAAGCTTGCCGAGGATACAAGGAATAGGGCCAGAAGCGTTTTTGCTTTTCGTGGCGCTCCTGTGCCGGGCCCTGGCGGGGCTGAGTTCATGCAGGCCTGGCGCGTCGAGAGGCTCAAGGACAGCGTACGTTATCGCATCGACGAGGGGCATCCAGCCGTAGCTGCGGTGATCGAGGCGCTCGGTGACCGTACTGACCTCGCACGGGCAATGCTGAGGGTCGTCGAGGAGACGGTTCCGGTTCAGCGGATATGGCTGGATACCGCAGAGAACAAGGAAACGCCGAGGACAAGTTTTGAGGGCGAGCCCAGCGCGGCCATTATCGAGGTTGCCACCGTGCTCTTTAACGACATGGTGGAGCGCAAGGGCCTTAGCGTCGATGAGGCTCGCAAGTCAATGCTGAGAACCGAACCATTCCAGAAATATCCAACTCTGATCGCCGAATTAGGGGAGAAACAATGACCGCAGCGGAAGAGGCTGCCGCACAAGCGGAGCTGTTGGAAAATGTCGTTGCCACCGCCCAGCGGCTGGTGAAAGCCGAGAAGGATAAATCCAAGATCACCCCGGCCTCCATAGCCGAAAAGGTCCAGCTCGCAACGGCAATATTCGCGGGCGATTCACCTCATGTCGTCGATCAGGGCAAGGCGGTCAACATTCTAATCCAGCGTTTCAGCCACTGGATCGGCAAAGCCACCACACTCAAGGATGATGCGGGCCACTTCGATTGGCTCTCGGCGGCCCGTAAGCATGATTGGCACTACTGGCGGCGCTACCGAGACTATTTAGAATCCAAGCTCTCGGATACAGTGGTCGAGGGACTCGACGAGGCTACCGATGACATTCTCGGCCTGCTGGAAGATCCTGAGCGAACTGATCCTTGGGATCGGCGGGGCCTTGTCGTGGGGCATGTCCAGTCCGGCAAGACTAGCAACTACTCTGGACTCATCTGCAAAGCGGCCGATGCAGGCTACAAGATCATCATCGTGCTGGCAGGAATGCACAACAATCTGCGCTCGCAGACCCAGGTGCGGCTCGAGGAAAGCTTTCTGGGCTACGAGACGACCATCGATCGCGACCCGGGCATGCCCATTGGCGTGGCCGAGTTTGGCGAGGACTTGAAGACCAACTCCGCGACCACGCGTGCCGAGAACGGTGATTTTAGCAAGGCTATCGCCAAGCACTTCCACGGCATATCTCCTGAAGAGCGTCCGTGGCTCTTCGTAGTCAAGAAGCAGAAGACGGTTCTCACAGCCCTGCTAAATTGGATCCAGACCCGTGTGGCCGATAGTACTGATGCGAACACCGGCCAAAAACTCGTGACGAAGCTCCCGCTTCTGATGATTGATGACGAGGCGGACAACGCCTCGGTTGATACAGGCGAGCAGGCGTTCAACGACGACGGGACGCCGGACGAGGAGCATGAACCCAAGACTATCAACAGTCTTATTCGACAAGTGCTGCACTCCTTCTCGCGCAAGGCCTACGTTGGCTACACGGCGACACCGTTCGCCAACATCTTCATTCACCATAAGAGTGCGACTGTCAAAGAAGGTCCAGATCTTTTTCCTCGATCTTTCATCATTAACTTGGCCGCGCCGTCCAATTACGTGGGTCCTGCCCGCATGTTCGGTAAAATGACCAAGGAAGGACGCAAGGGGGCACTCCCTCTCTCTAGAGATATCACAGACCACCATGATCCAGAGTGGGGCTCGGGCTGGATGCCGCCCAAGCACAACAAGACACATGTCCCGACTCATGAGGGGCAAGAAGCCATTCCTCCCTCTCTGCGCGAAGCCATCTGCTCCTTCGTACTCGCATGTGCGGTCCGAGAGTTGCGTGGACAAGCCGACCAGCATAGCTCCATGTTGATCCACGTCACCCGCTATGTCGATGTTCAGAACCATGTGCGCGAGCAGGTCGAGGAGTCCGTGCGACGCATGCGCCAGAGAATCACACGCAGCATCGGTGCGGAGGAGCTACTGGTTCAGTTGCGAAGGCTTTGGGAGGAAGACTTCCTTCCTATTCGTGACCAGGTTGCGGAACTCTCGCCTGCCGAAGAGTGCCCACCAACGATGCCAGGCTGGGACGAAATCTACGCTGTCCTGCCCGGTGTGCTGAGTGATATCGAGGTTCGTTCAATCAATGGCACCGCCAAGGACGCGCTCGACTATGCGACACCAGGTGCGGCGCTCAAGGTCATTGCTATCGGCGGCGATAAGCTTGCACGGGGCCTGACGCTGGAAGGACTGTGTGTGAGCTACTTCGTGCGTAGCACTAAGATGTATGACACGCTCATGCAGATGGGGCGCTGGTTTGGATACCGCCCCGGCTATTTGGATTTATGCCGTCTCTACACCTCGCCGGATCTGGTGAAGTGGTTCGGCCACATTGCCGACGCATCGGAAGAGCTTCGGGAAGAGTTCGACTTCATGGCCGAGGCCAAACTGACGCCGGAGCAGTATGGCCTCAAGGTGATGTCGCATGAAGTCCTCACCGTCACGTCACCCTTGAAGATGCGCAATGCGCAGACAATCTCGCTGACTTATAGCGGTACCCGCCCGCAAACTATCCTCTTCCACCGTGATGCTCAGATCCAGCAGCAGAATCTCGATGCGACGGATGCCTTGATTGCGTCTCTCGGCGGCCCGTGGGAGGAGTCACCGAAATACGGCCGCGATGGTGATCCCCACTCTTGGCCAAGCGCTCGACTTTGGAAGGACGTAGAGGTATCAGAGGTTCTTGCGTTTCTTGGCTCCTACGCGACCCATCCGAACGCCACCAGCGCAAAGGCCGCAGTATTGTCAGAATTCATTTCCAAGATGGTCGATACCGGTCAATTGACTCAATGGAGCGTCGCGCTGCTTAGCGGCGGCCTTGGCGAGGGAGATGAGCATACCTTCCCCGGTGGTGCTCCCACGACAAAATATGCTATCCGAAAGACCGTGGATCCTCTCGATCCTGATAGGCTAGATACGAAGAAATTCGCCATCGGCGTACTGACCGACCCCAAGGACGAGGGGATCGATCTTGCCGATGACGTATGGCGTGAAGCGCTGACCCTTACTCACGAGGCTTGGAAGCCCGACCCTGCCCGTGGCCGCGAAAAAAAACCGCCGAGCGTCCCCAGCGGGAAGGGCATTCGCGAGGCCCGTGGAAGAATGGGGGGCGATGCGAACCGTGGGCTGCTGCTGCTCTACCCACTCACACCCTACTTCTATAAGAATAAGGAAAAAACGCCTGAACGGCTCATTGTTCCTGGATGGAGCAAACCGATCATGGCCTTCGCCATTGCGTTCCCCGCAAGCCGAAAATCGATCAGCGTGGAATACGAAGTCAACCTTTTATATTGGATGCAGGAATATGGCCCGCCCGACTGAAGATTTCATGTTGGCTTGGTCGTCTCTTTCAGGCAATGACCCCACACCAGGCTGGCAGGTCATTTCTCTGCCCTCTGCTGGTCTCATTGAAGTGCAGGCGGGACGGCGCTCGCCGGACAACGTCGAGGCGATCTTGCTGTATTTCCCATCCGCCGAGTTGGCTCGGGCCGAGAAATTGCCCGAGGGGAAAGGTTTCTTGGTCGAAAGAGCAGGTCCGAGGAATGATCCAGGTCTCAGGCTAGCCTGAATATTGCACCATTGGCGCGAGTTCGGCCTGCTGAGTGATCAGGCCAGCTCTTCATGCTGGATTCAGCAAGAATCGGTCACGTTTTGATCAATTACCCAGCGTCGAGACACA
>Ga0114911_1000678_pt1 | contig 20632 bp, 15 predicted proteins | sample MalvireepMed_904_FD_89688 | JGI IMG/M metagenome (GOLD analysis project Ga0114911, IMG submission 89688) | Marine viral communities from the Global Malaspina Expedition - Malaspina viral metaG DeepMed_904 | ecosystem: Environmental > Aquatic > Marine > Oceanic | place: Mediterranean Sea...
TCAGCCGTGGCGTATCCGCCGGCAGCCGGAAGCGCGCCACGGCCACCAGCGGCTTGCCCCGCGCATTGAGCCAGGAAAGCTCGTAGGCATGCCACTCGTCCTCGCCGACGAAGGGCAGCCGGTCGCCGACGATTCCCAGCGGCGCACGGTTGGCGGCCCGGGCAATCGGGTACAGGAGTGCCGGGTCGTAGTGCTCGGGGTAGCTGGACTCGCGTCCCAGCGGGGCGTCTGCGAGGGTCTCGGGGCGATTCATCATGTGCACCTCAGCTGCGTATGCCTTTGCCGCGCTCCAGCATCCACAATGCCAGCGCGAAGAACGCCACGATGAAGACCGCAATGGCGATCAGCGCCCCGGCCACCGGAATGTCGGATACGCCGAGGATGCCGTAACGGAAGGCGTTGACCATGTACAGGATGGGATTGACCATCGATACGCCTTGCCAGAAGTCCGGCAGCATGTCGATCGAGTAGAACACGCCGCCCAGGTAGGTCAGCGGCGTCAGCACGAAGATCGGCACGATCGAGATATCGTCGAACTTGTGCGCCAGCAGTGCGTTGACGAAGCCGCCGATGGAAAACAGCGCGGCGGTCATTGTCACCACACCGAGCGTCACCAACGGGTGATGGATCGACAGATCCGTGAAGAAGAACGATACAGCGGTGACAATCATGCCCACGCCCAGCCCCCGCGCCATGCCGCCGAGCACGAAACCGGCAAGGATCACCCAGTTGGGCATCGGCGAGACCATCATCTCCTCGACCGAGCGCTGAAACTTGTTGGAGAAGAACGACGAGGCGACGTTGGAATAGCTGTTGGTGATCACCGACATCATGATCAATCCCGGAACGATGTACGCCATATAGCTGAAACCGTCCATCTCGCCGATGCGCGAGCCGATCAGATTGCCGAAGATGATGAAATACATGGTCATGGTGATCGACGGCGGCAATAGGGTCTGCGGCCAGATTCGCGTGAAGCGGCGCACCTCCTTGATCACCAGCGTCCATAGCGAGATTAGAATCTGACGGGGATTCATTTGGCGAGCTCCTCGTCGGCGACCTTGGCCGAGCGCGACGCGGCGTTGTCGTTTTCCACCATCGACACGAATAGCTCCTCGAGCCGGTTGGCCCGGTTGCGCATCGAGACGACCTCGACACCCTGCGCCGATAACTGCGAGAAAGCGTCATTGAGACGCTGGCCCTTGCGCAGGCCGAGTGACAGTTGCGAGGCCTCGACCTGTTCGACTTCGAAGCCCTCGAGGGCCGGCGCGGCGACGATCGGTCGCGCCAGATCGAGCAGGAAGGTCTCGGTGTCGAGCTCGGTCAATAGATCGCGCACCGAGGTATTCTTGACGATTTCGCCATTATTGATGATGGCGATGTTGCGGCACAGGCTCTCGGCCTCTTCGAGATAATGCGTGGTGAGGATGATGGTGGTGCCTTCGTCACGGTTGATCCGCCGCATGTATTCCCACATGCTGCGCCGCAGTTCGATATCAACGCCGGCCGTGGGCTCGTCGAGGATCAGCAACCGCGGGCGGTGGATCAGCGCGCGAGCGATCATCAGGCGACGCTTCATGCCCCCGGACAGCATGCGCGCCGGGCCATTGCGCTTGTCCCATAGCCCCAACTCCTTGAGCAGCTGATCGCAACGCGGCTTGGCCTCGCGTAGCGACATGCCGTAGTAGCCGGCCTGGGCGAGGATGATGTCCTCGACCTTCTCGAACTGGGAAAAGTTGAATTCCTGCGGTACCACGCCCAGGTGGTACTTGGCCTTGGGGAAATCACGATCGATGTCGATGCCGTAGATCGATACCTTGCCGGCGGTCTTCTGCACCAACGAGCAGACGATCCCCAGGGTGGTGGACTTGCCCGCCCCGTTAGGCCCCAGCAAGGCGAAGAAGTCGCCCTCGGGAACGTCCAGATCGATCCCTTTCAGGGCATGGAAACCGTTGCCGTAGACTTTCGTGAGTCCACGGATGGAAAGTGCAGGCTTCGCCATCGAACGCCCCTTTCATCGGTCAATCGTCGAACACGCCTAACCATTCCATTAGCGTGACAAAGAACTACTACATGAGGTCGTTGCAGCGAAAATCAACAGCACACATGCCGTGAGCGGGTTCGGCAAGCGCCGATACCCCTGCAGCCAGGAAAATAGGAAAGATTGGAGCGGGAAACGAGATCGACGGGGCGGCCTTCCGCCGGACCGGCGTGCCGGCTCCCGACCCTCGCCTTGGCAAGGCGATGCTCTACCACTGAGCTATTCCCGCTTGGAGAGGACTGGCGATGCAAGTGGCGTCCCGTAGGGGGTTCGAACCCCTGTTACTGCCGTGAAAGGGCAGTGTCCTAGGCCACTAGACGAACGGGACACGCTTAGCGAAAACTGGAGCGGGAAAGGAGATTCGAACTCCCGACCCTCGCCTTGGCAAGGCGATGCTCTACCACTGAGCTATTCCCGCACTGGTTTTCACCGATTCCGAACACCTGCGACGAAGTGGCGTCCCATAGGGGGTTCGAACCCCTGTTACCGCCGTGAAAGGGCGGTGTCCTGGACCACTAGACGAATGGGACGCATGCCTGCCTCGTCGAGGTGGCGCGTATATTAATTAGCCCGCCTGGGGGTGTCAAGCCGCCATCGCGCCACCGGGCGACTATGCTGTAATCCGGCGCAGCCGGCTACTGCGGGGCTGGCATAGCGAGCTTGGTCTGTTGTCTCATGAGCATCGAAACCACGAACACCCTGCGAGGAGGAAGGCATGCGCAACAAACTGCACAAAAGCGACGCCGAATGGCGCCAGCAGCTGACCCGGGAACAATACCGGGTAACCCGCGAGAAAGGCACCGAGCCGCCGTTCAGCGGCGATCATCAGGTCAGCGACGAACAGGGCATCTATCATTGCGTCTGCTGTGGCGCGGCGCTGTTCGAGAACGAGCACAAGTTCGATTCCGGTTGCGGCTGGCCAAGCTTCGACCGCCCGCTCGGCAAGGGCTCGGTCGAGGAGAACTTCGACGAGTCCCATGGCATGCGGCGCACCGAAGTCGTCTGCTCGCACTGCGATGCCCACCTCGGCCACGTCTTTCCCGATGGCCCGCCACAGACCACCGGGCAGCGCTACTGCATCAACTCGGTGGCGCTGGATTTCCATCCCGACGAGTGATCCCTGCAAGGCGCCTTCGGGCGCCCGGCTTAGGCTCTGTCCGAAAAGTGCCTGCGCTTTTTTGCCTTGCCTGGCCATCGCTCGTCGACTTTTCAGACGAAGCCTAGCGTTCGCTGCCGTGACACGCCTTTCCGGCAAGCCTCTTGCCAGGCCCGGCCGACCTGCCAGGTCTGGTAAGATAGGTGCCGATCCAATTTCCAGAACAGCGCATAGGGGACGACGATGCTCGGCTGGTATCCGGGACACATGAACAAGGCGCGCCGCCAGATCAAGGAAGCGCTGCCCGAAATCGACGTGGTGCTCGAGGTGCTCGACGCCCGCCTGCCCTACTCCAGCGCCAACCCCATGCTCGCCGAGCTCACCGAGCACAAGCCGGTGCTCAAGATTCTCTCGCGGGCCGACCTGGCCGACCCGACATGCACCGCCGAATGGGTCGAATACTTCGACGCCCTGCCGGACACGCGCGCCCTGGCGGTCACCACGACCCAGGCCCGCGAACTCAAGCGCATCCCCGCGTTGTGCCATGAACTGGCCGGTCAGGTGCGCGCCGACCGCGACGTGCGGGTGATGGTCATGGGCATTCCCAACGTCGGCAAGTCGACCCTGATCAACGGCCTGGCGGGGCGCAAGATCGCCAAGACCGGCAACGAGCCGGCGGTGACCAAGCGCCAGCAGAAAATTCGCATCGAGGGGCGCATCGCCCTGATCGACACGCCCGGGGTGCTGTGGCCGAAGATCGAGAACCAGGCCAGCGCCTATCGCCTGGCCGCCAGCGGCGCGATTCGCGACACCGCGATCGACTACCTGGACGTCGCGGTGATCGCCGCCGCCGAGCTGACCAAACGCTACCCCGACGCCCTGAGCGCTCGCTTCAAGCTCAAGACGCTACCGGGCTACGCGCCCGACCCTCAGGCGGCCGGTGTCGAGGTCGACGGCGGGCCGGCGCTCGACCTGATGGCACAGGCCGGGTACGACGGCCAGGCCATCGTCAAGGCGATCGCCGCCAAGCGCGGCGGGCTGCGCGCCGGCGGCGAAGTCGACATGCATCGCGGCGCCGAGGTGTTGTTGCACGAGTTGCGTGACGGCAAGCTCGGACGGGTGACGCTGGAAACTCCCGCCGACATCGTCGAACCGACAGCCGAGCTGCCTACCGCCCCCTCCTCCTGATTCGGCCCGAGCGCGGCTCGAGGGCTCGATGCAGGCGCTTTTGCCGATCAGCGCGGCGGGTTATGCTGGGCTGCGCCCAGATCGGCGGCCTGCAACTCTCAGACGCACATCATTGCCCCAGCCAGTCGCCAAGCCCTATCGCAACGGACACTCCATGCAAACGACCCTCAACCCGATTCGCAAGTCGCACAAGCTCGACAACGTCTGCTACGACATCCGCGGCCCGGTCCTCGATCATGCCAAGCGACTCGAGGACGAGGGTCAGCGCATCCTCAAGCTCAACATCGGCAACCCCGCGCCGTTCGGCTTCGAAGCGCCCGAGGAGATCCTCCAGGACGTGATGCGCAACCTGCCCACCGCCCAGGGCTACTGCGATTCCAAGGGGCTGTACTCGGCGCGCAAGGCGATCATGCAGGAGTGCCAGCGCAAGGCCATACCCGGCGTCGGCATCGAGGATATCTTCGTCGGCAACGGGGTCTCCGAGTTGATCGTGATGGCCATGCAGGCGCTGCTCAACGACGGCGACGAGGTATTGATACCGGCGCCCGACTATCCGCTGTGGACCGCCGCCGCCAACCTGTCCGGCGGGCGTCCGGTGCACTACCGGTGCGACGAGCAGGCCGACTGGGCGCCGGATCTGGCCGATCTGCGCGACAAGATCACCAGCCATACCCGTGCGCTGGTGCTGATCAACCCCAACAACCCCACCGGCGCCGTCTACCCGCCCGAGGTGGTCAAGGAACTGTTGGCCATCGCCCGCCAGCACGACCTGGTGGTGTTCTCCGACGAGATCTACGACAAGATTCTCTACGACGACGTGGAGCACGTCTCCACCGGTGCGCTGGCCAGCGACGAGCAACTGGTAGTGACCATGAACGGCCTGTCCAAGAGCTATCGCTGCGCCGGCTTCCGTTCGGGCTGGATGATTCTTTCCGGCGGGCTCGGCAAGCAGCGCGCCGCGGACTTCATCCAGGGCCTCAACATGCTCGCCTCGATGCGCCTGTGCGCCAATGTGCCGGCCCAGCACGCCATCCAGACCGCGCTTGGCGGCTATCAGTCGATCAACGACCTGGTATTGCCCGGCGGGCGGCTGCGCGCGCAACGCGACATCACCTACGAGAAGCTCAATGCCATTCCCGGGGTTTCCTGCACCAAGCCCCAGGGCGCGCTGTATGCCTTCCCGCGGCTCGATCCGAGCGTATTCAACATCCAGGACGACGAGAAACTGGTCCTCGACCTGTTGCTGCAGGAAAAGATCCTGCTCGTGCAGGGTACCGCCTTCAACTGGCCCGAGCCGGATCATGTGCGCATCGTCACCCTGCCCTGGGCGGAACAGCTGGACGATGCCCTGGAGCGATTCGCACGCTTTCTGAGTCGCTATCGGCAGTGAGCGCCCCAGGATGCGACGACCAGGCAACAACATTCATCAAGGCGCTTGAAACCCGGGCGCCGGCGACCAATCTAATCGTCAATAACACCCCTCCTGACTGCTGAGGATTCGCCCATGATGCGTATCATCCTGTTTCTGGCCACCAACCTGGCGGTAGTGCTGGTGGCCAGCATTACCCTGCGCCTGCTCGGCGTCGAGCCCTACCTCAACGCCAACGGGCTGAACATGAACAGCCTGCTGATCTTCTCTTTCGTGTTCGGCATGGCCGGTTCGCTGGTTTCGCTGTTCATCTCCAAGTGGATGGCCAAGAAAAGCACCGGCACCCAGGTCATCGATACGCCGCGTAACAGCACGGAACAGTGGCTGCTCGATACCGTCGCCGAACTGGCCCGTGATGCCGGCATCAAGATGCCCGAGGTCGGCGTTTTCCCGGCCCAGCAGTCCAATGCCTTCGCGACCGGCTGGAAGAAGGACGACGCGCTGGTTGCGGTGTCGGCTGGATTGCTTGCGCACATGCGTCCCGAAGAGATTCGCGCCGTGCTCGCCCATGAGATCGGCCACGTGGCCAACGGCGACATGGTCACCCTGGCGCTGATTCAGGGCGTGCTCAATACCTTCGTGATATTCTTCGCCCGCGTCGTCGCGCAACTGATCGATAGCTTCCTGCGCCGCGACGATAACGGCGGGCTGGGTTTCATAGGTTACTTCGTGGTGGTCATCGTCGCCGAGATCATCTTCGGCCTGGTCGCCTCGATCATCGTCGCCTGGTTCTCGCGCTTCCGCGAATACCGCGCCGACGCCGCCGGTGCCCAGCTTGCCGGCAGCGGCGCGATGATCAACGCCCTGGCTCGGCTCAAGGCGGAAACCCAGTTGCCCGACCAGATGCCGGATACGCTGACCGCCTTCGCCATTACCACCGGCCAGACCCGCAAGCTCATGGAGCGCCTGTTCGCCAGCCATCCGCCGCTCGACGATCGCATCCGGACGCTCAAGGAATTGGCTTACCGACAGTAAACGCTGAGATGGGCAGGCATTGAAATGCTTGACCATGATGTTCGGCCGCAAGATCAGGGCTCGCTCCGGCGAGCCTTTTCATGGACGCCACAATCCACCAATCGCCGTGTTCATTGCTTGTTGGCCAGGCGGACCTTGAAGCCGAAACGCTCGAGTGCCTCGCGCAGGTCGTTGTTGTTCTTCTTGAGATCGACACGCAGCGTGGAGAATTCGCGGCGCACCGGATATTCGCCGCGGTAGCGATCGAACGCCTGAGCCATGCCCAGACGCCGCCGGTAGCGTTCAAAGCCGACCATATCGCGGCGCACGTCGTAGCAGGCGCGCACGCATAGCGAGAGCGCCTCGCCGGGTGGCGCCCAGCCGTTGAGCATCAGCTTGCGCAGCCATGGCTCGGGCTTGAGCTGGCCGAGCTTGCGTCGCGCCGGCAAGCCGAAATGACGCATGATCGCCTGGTAGACCAGTTCGGTGCCGCGCATCTTGCCATCCAAGCTGTAGCCGGCGATGTGCGGCGTAGCGATGTCGACCAGCGAATAGAGCGCCTCGTCGATGGCCGGCTCGTGTTCCCAGACATCGATGACCGTGTACAGGTCGCCGTGTTCGGCCAGCCGCTCACGCAGCGCGCGACCATCGAGACAGTCGCCACGTCCGGCATTGAGCAGCACCGTGCCGGGTCGCAGTGCGGCGATGCGCGCTGCGTCGAGCAGGTGGCGTGTCGGATGATCGCCGGTAGTCACCAGGGGCGTGTGCAGGCAGATGATGTCGGCCTCGCCGAGAATCGCATCGAGATCGACGAAATCGTCGCGATTCTCGGCGAGCGCACGGGGCGGATCGCAGACCAGGCAGCGGGCGCCCAGCTCGGCCAGACGCCGCCACAGGCGGCCACCGACGTTGCCCGCCCCGACGATGCCGATGGTGCAACGATCGAGCCGGCAGTCCTGCTCCTCGGCCAGCATCGAGAGGCTGGATAGCACGTAATCGACCACCGAGTCGGCGTTGCAGCCCGGTGCGCTGGCAAAACCGATACGCCGTTCATGCAGGTAATCGAGATCGATGTGGTCGGTGCCGATCGTGCAAGTGCCCACGAAGCGCACCGGCGAGCCGGCCAATAGCGCGGCGTCGACCCGGGTGATCGAACGCACCAATAGAATGTCGCACCCGGCCACCGCCTGGGCGTCGATCTCGCGACCGGGGAGCCGGCGAATCTCGCCCAGCTCGCCGAAGAACTCATCGACCAGCGGGATGTTCTGGTCGGCTAGAATGCGCATGCTGCTCGCTCCTTGTCCCCGGCTGGCGGGCCGCTACAATGATGGCGCCTCGATCGCCAGCCATCTTAGGCTGAGTGATCGGGGGCGACAAGCCGCCATCGACTCTCTGCCATCGACTCTGGAGCCGCCGTGATCGTCCGCTGGGAAAGCCCTCATGACTATGTGCTGGTGCACATCCATCAGGACATGTTCGGCGACTGGATATTCAGCCGCACCTGGGGCCAGATCGGCACCCAGTTCGGCGGCCTCAAGCATCAACTGGCCGAAAGCCGCGAGCAGGCGCTGATGTGGCTCGACGACGTCGATCACATTCAGCGCTCGCGGGGCTTTCGCAAGGTACTCGAGACCCACGACGACAGCCCCGAGGGCCGCGACGCCGTGCGCCAGCTGTCGCTGCTCGAATAGCCCTTGGCATGGCCTTCATTCGCCGCCTTGACGATGGCGAATCAGGAAACAGTGATGCAGATCGGGGCGCCGCTGGAAATCGGGATCGTAGCTGCGCGAGGTAATGTCCTGCACCGCGAAGCGCTCGGCGAGCCCCTCATCCAATCGGAAGCGGCGCTGGTTGTTGGAAAAGATCAGCGTGCCGCCGGGCGCCAGCCGCGCCATGGCCAGCTCAATCAATCGCGGGTGATCGCGCTGAATATCCAGCGTCGCCTCCATGCGCTTGGAATTCGAGAAAGTCGGCGGATCGAGGAAGATCAGGTCGAAACGGCTCTCGGCAGTTTCCAGCCAGTGCAGGCAATCGTCGCGCACCACCCGATGGCGCGACGGATCGAGCCGGTTGAGCGCCAGGTTGTCACGCGCCCAGTCGAGGTAGGTATTCGACAAATCGACGCTGACGCTATCCGTGGCGCCACCCAGCGCGGCATGCACGGTCGCCGCCCCGGTATAGCAGAACAGGTTGAGAAAGCGCTTGCCGCCGGCCATCTCGGCGATCATCCGGCGCACCGGACGGTGATCGAGGAACAGCCCGGTATCCAGGTAATCGCGCAGATTAACCCATAAACGGGCGCTACCCTCGCCGATCTGAAAGCGTTCGCCGCTGGAATCGCGTTTCTGGTACTGAGCCTTGCCGGCCTGGCGTTCGCGCTGCTTGAGATGAATGCGTTCGGCGCGCACGTCGAGCACCTCGGGCAGCACGCTCAGCGCTTCCATCAGCCGACGCTGAGCCTGGGCCGGCTCGACCGATTTCGGCGGCGCGTATTCCTGCACGTGGACGCGCTCGGCGTAGATATCGATGGCCATCGCGTATTCGGGCATATCGGCGTCGTAGACTCGGTAGCATTGCTCGCCGCTACGCTTGAGCCACTTGGCCAGCCGCTTGCGATTCTTGACCAGCCGATTGGCGAACATCTGCGCCCCCTGCGAGCGCCGATCCGCCGCCGGCGACGATTCGCCGGCATCCGGCCCCGCCTCGGCAATCGCCATCAGCAGCAGCTTGCAGTCCAGGGCGCCGTTCTTGAACGCATACTGCCTGTCGGCGCGCAGCCCGGTGCGATGGCCGAGATCGGGGTTGCCGGTGAACAGCGCCAGGCTCCAGCCGGGAAATTCGCGTCGTGCACGCTCGCCGAGCGCCGCATACAGCGAGACCAGCTCAGGCAGCTCGCCGATGCGTTCGCCGTAGGGCGGGTTGGTAATGATCAGCCCCCGGTCGGTGATCTCCATGGGGCGCCGCAGCTGCCGCACGTCGCCGCCTGCGAAGGTGACCAGCGCAGGAATCCCGGCGCGCATGGCATTGGCCTTGGCGGCGGAAAGCGCCTGGGGGCTCTGGTCGAAGCCATACAGGCGCGATTCGATACGCCGACGACCCAGGTTGGCACGCGCCTCGGCCTCGCGCTTGAGCGTCTGCCACAATGCCTCGTCATGGCCCGCCCAGCCATGCAGGCCGAAACGTTGCCGGTTGAGGTTGGGCGCCACGTCGCCAGCCATCATCGCCGCCTCGATCACCAACGTCCCCGAGCCGCACAGCGGATCGACCAGCGGCTCGCCGCGCTTGGCGCGGGCCGGCCAGTCGGCGCGCACCAGCAGCGCCGCCGCCAGGTTCTCCTTGAGCGGCGCATGGCCCGGCTCGCGGCGATAGCCGCGCTGGTGCAGGCTGGTGCCGGCCAGGTCGATGCCCAGCGTCAGGCGCCCGCGATGCAAGTGCGCATAGAGTCGCAGGTCGGGATCGGGCAACTCGACCCGCGGCCGCTCACGGCCGGCCTGGCGCAATGCATCGACGACGCCATCCTTGACCGTCTGGGCGCCGAAACGGGTATGCCGGATCGCCGCTGACTGGCCGTGGAAGTCCACCGCCAGGGTCGCCTCGGCGGGCAGATGATTCGCCCAGTCGAGCCGTTCGACACAGGCCTTGAGCGTCTCGGGCGTCTCGATGTCGGCCTGCCGGGCCAGGCACAGGATGATCCGGTTGGCCAGGCGCGACCACAGACAGGCGCGATAGGCCACCTCCAGCCCAGCGCTAAAATGCACGCCGGCGACAGTCTGCTTGGTGATCGTGGCGCCCCACTGGGCCAGCTCGTCGGCCAGCAACGCTTCGATGCCCTTGGGGCAGGTCGCAAAAAAATCCCGCAGCGCGTCGTTCGGCACTTCTGACCCTGAAGACTCATCTGACACTGGCGACTCGGTCGGCATGTGAACGAATATTCCTTTTAATTTCACTTGCGTAACATTTTTGTAACAAAAACGACTCGACACGACTGACGTTTTTGGACTAGTACTTACCCTAGTAGCTACTGATAACGCATGCGTTCTGTTCGCGGGCTCTAGAGCAGCGCCAACGGGTCTTCTTGACCGTTGTCGTTTGATGACTCGCAATAAAAACCCGGTTCTTCACAAGAGGCCACCCGATGAAACGACAGAAACGTGATCGCTTTCAGCGTGCCTATATTCATGGCTACAAGGCAGGTATGACAGGTCGCTCTAGAGATGACTGTCCCAGCCAGGATATCAACCTACGCGAATACTGGATGAGCGGTTGGCGTGAAGGTCGCGGGGATCAGTGGGCCGGCATGATAGGGGTTGCCGGCATCCACAAGAACCCCATGGTGATCTAACCTGAATGAACGAAGAATACCCCCCAAGGCCCGTCTCGGTGACGGGCCTTCTTGTTGATCTCCGACAGTTTCCAAGCGTCCGATTCGACCGGGCTCCTCGCGCCGGTCACCGCAGCGCACGTCGGCACTCCCCGACCAGCGCCGGCCCCCGGTAGACGAACCCCGTGTAGAGCTGAACGAGATCCGCGCCCGCTTCATGCTTGGCCACTGCCTCGTCGCCGTTGGTAATTCCCCCTACTCCGATGATCGGCATGTCGGGCAGGTAGCGGCGCAATGCTGCGACGACACGATTCGATGCGGCGAATACCGGCTGCCCGGAAAGCCCGCCCTGCTCCTCGGCGTGCGGCAAGCCCATCACCGCGTCGCGGGCGATCGTAGTGTTGGTCGCGATCACCGCATCGATGGCGTTGCGGGCGAGCGCCTCGGCCACCAGGCCGATGGCGGCCTCCTCCATGTCCGGGGCAATCTTGACCGCCAGCGGCACGCGACGCCCCGCCTGGTCGTCGAGCTGTGTGCAGCGTTCGCGCAACGGAGCGAGCAAGCCATCGAGGTGCGCGCCGAGTTGCAGGTCGCGAAGCCCGGGCGTATTGGGCGAGGAGATATTGACGGTGATGTAATGCGCGCAAGCGTGCACGCGCTCCAGGCACACGAGGTAGTCGTCGACCGCCCTCTCGACCGGCGTCGTCAGATTCTTGCCGATATTGATGCCGATCACGCCTGCATAACGGCTCTTGCGCACATTGGCGATGAGCCGGTCGACCCCGGCATTGTTGAACCCCATGCGATTGATGATCGCCTGGCGCTCGGGCAATCGAAACAGCCGCGGCCGCGGATTGCCGGGCTGAGGGCGGGGCGTGACGGTGCCGACTTCGACGAAACCGAAACCCAGCGCCCCCAGCGCATCGAGATGATCGGCGTTCTTGTCGAGCCCGGCTGCCAGGCCGACTCGATTGGCGAAGCGCAGCCCCATCACCTCGCAGGGGGCATCGAGTGCCCCTCCGGCACCGAGCATTCCCTGCAGATGCAATCGGTGGATCAGCTTCAGGGCGTGTAGCGTAACGCCATGGGCGGTTTCAGGGTCCAGGCGGAACAACAGTGAACGGGCGAGCGCGTACATCGGGCTCCTCGGCAGCAACAGGGCAAAAGGCGCCGGGAGTATACCGCACAAGCAACGCGGCGACGACGCACGTCGTGCGCCGCCGCCGCGGCCCCACCCATGACAGTACTTTGCTGCGTCAGCTCTCGCCGTTGCTCTCGGCCAGATCGACCAGCTCACGTATCGCCACGGCAAACAGCGGATAGCCGCCCTGAGCACCACCACGCACTTCATTGACCAGCCCGCACCAGCGTTCGTGGAGATCGGCATGCCGCGCCAGCCACTGATCGACACGCGGCTCCACGTCGCGCGGCGCCTCGGCCATCCTGACCACGCTGACGGTCAACGCCAGTTGCTGGCGATCGAGATCGTCGCGAAAGGCTTCGCGGGCCTGGGCCTGCCAGCTATCGCGCACCTTGAGGGCATCGACCTGCTCGGTCATCCACGGCAACTCGAGACGGTGACCGATCTCGTAGTAGAGCTCGGCGACTCGCTGGATCTTCTCGTCGGTCTGCTTGGCCGCTTCGATGATTCCCAACCCGGCGAACAGGTTACCGGTGGCGGCAACGATATTGGCCAACGCCTTGGGTACGCCGGCCGAGGTGAGCTCGTCGCGGCGCTCCTGCCAGAGATCGAGTTCCTGACCGCGCAGACGCTTGCCGATGCTCTCCTGAAGCTGCGACAGGCGCGGCGCGAAGTGCTCGATACTCTCGTTGACCGAAAGGCTGCTGCGCTGGCGCAGAAACCAGCGCGTGGAGCGACGAATCAGGCGCATCAGGTCGAGCATCATCTGGTACTGAATGCCGCTATCGACGCGATTGTCCAGCGCTTCGATCTGCTGCCACAGCCCCTCGAGGTTGAAGCTGTCACGGGCGATCACATAGGCCCGCGCGATATCCGCCCGGTTGGCCCCGGTGGTGTCAATCAGCCGCCGAGCGAAGACGATGCCCATGTGATCGACCAGGTCGTTGGCGATCTGCGTGGCGACGATCTCGCGCTTGAGACGATGGCCGTACATATCGTCGCGGAACCGCTCGACCAGAGTCCTGGGGAACGCGCGTTCGAGGTGGCACTGGATGTACGGATCGTCGGGGACTTCCGATTCGATCAGGTCGCCCTTGAGAGTACTCTTGGCATAGGAGATCAACACCGAGAGCTCGGGCAGCGTCAGCCCCTCCTCGTTGCTGGAGCGCTCGAGCAGCGCTTCGTCGCTGGGCAGGGATTCGAGTTCGCGATCGAGATGCCCGCTGGCCTCGAGCTCATTGATGAAGCGCCGATAGGGACCCATGCCCTCCTTCGATAGCCGTTCGGACAATGACAGCGCCTGGGTCTGGCGATAGTTGTCGCGTATCACCAGCTCGGCGACCTCCTCGGTCATTTCCGCCAACAGCGCGTTGCGCTGCTTGTCGGTCATGTCGCCGCGCTTGACGATGTCGTCGAGCAAAATCTTGATGTTGACCTCATGATCCGAGCAGTTGACCCCGCCGGCGTTGTCGATGAAGTCGGTGTTGACGCGCACCCCGCGCAGCGCGGCTTGCATGCGGCCACGCTGGGTCAGGCCAAGGTTGCCCCCCTCGCCGACCACCCGGCAGTTGAGTTCATCACCGTTGACGCGCAGGCCGTCGTTGGCCTTGTCGCCGACGTCGGCATGGCTTTCCTGGCTGGATTTGACGTAGGTGCCGATGCCGCCGTTCCAGATCAGGTCGACCTGGGCCTTGAGCATGGCATTGATCAGATCGTTGGGCGAAAGCTTGTCGGCCTGAATGCCGAAGGCCTTCTTCATCGGCTCGCTGATGGCGATCGACTTGGCGCTGCGCTTGAAGACGCCGCCCCCCGCCGAGATCAGTTCGGCGTCGTAATCCTCCCAACTGGAGCGCGCCTGATCGAACAGCCGCTTGCGCTCAGCGAAGGACTTCGCCGGGTCGGGGTCCGGGTCGACGAAGATATGCAGGTGGTTGAAGGCGCCGATCAGCCGGATCCGGTCGGACAACAGCATGCCGTTGCCGAATACGTCACCGGCCATGTCGCCGATCCCCAGCACGCTGAACGGGTCCTTCTGGGTGTCCAGCCCCATCTCGCGGAAGTGGCGCTTGACCGACTCCCAGGCGCCGCGGGCGGTGATCGCCATCTTCTTGTGGTCGTAACCGTTGGCACCGCCCGAGGCGAAGGCGTCGCCCAGCCAATGGCCGTAATCCAGCGATATTTCGTTGGCGATGTCCGAAAAGGTCGCCGTGCCCTTGTCGGCGGCGACGACCAGATAGGGATCGTCGTCGTCGCGTCTTACCACATCCCGCGGCACGACGACCTCGCCGCCATCGAGGTTGTCGGTGATGTCGAGCAGCGCGCGAATGAATAGCTGATAGCAGGCAATGCCTTCCTTCTGGATCGCGTCGCGGTCGGCAGTGTCGGGCATCCGCTTGCAGATGAAACCGCCCTTGGCGCCCACCGGCACGATGACGGCATTCTTGACTTGCTGAGCCTTGACCAGGCCGAGAATCTCGGTACGGAAGTCCTCGTGGCGGTCCGACCAGCGCAGCCCGCCGCGGGCGACCTTGCCGCCACGCAGGTGGACGCCTTCGACACGCGGCGAATAGACGAAGATCTCGAACAGTGGACGCGGCTTGGGCATCTCCGGCACGCGCGTCGGGTCGAGCTTGAAGGAGATGTAGTCCTTGACCGCGCCATGGGCGTCGCACTGATAGAAATTGGTGCGCAAGGTGGCCTGGATCAGATCGATGTAGCGGCGCAGCAGCAGGTCGTCGTTGAGGCTCGCGACGCTGTCGAGCATCTGCGTCAATCGTTCGACACTGGCGTCGATCTGCTCGGCTTGCCGCTCGCCCTGCGGGTCGAAACGCAACGTGAACAGCCGGATCAGCTCGCGTGTGATCTCCGGGTAACTGGTCAGCGTGTTGGCGATATACAGCTGCGACAGGCCGAAGCGGATCTGCTTGAGGTAACGGGCGTAGGCGCGCAGTATCGCGACCTCGCGCCAGTCGAGACTGGCGGCGATGATCAGGCGGTTGAATGGGTCGTTTTCGGCCTCGCCTGTCCAGATACGCTTGAAGGCGTCGATGAAGATATCGCGCATGTCCTGCAGATTGACGACTTCGCGGCCATGATGCTCGAGCGTGAAATCGTGAATCCAGAACGCCTTGTCCGCCCGGTGGATGCCGTAAGGACGTTCGCCGAGGACGCGAAGCCCCAGGTTCTCCATCATCGGCAATACATCGGAAAGCGGGATCGGCGCATCGCCATGGAACAGCTTGAGGTTGACGCCCTCCTCGTCCTCTTCGACCAATCGGTAGAGACTCAGGGCGACCGGCGCCCCCTCGTCGACTTCGCCGATGTGCTTAAGGTCATAGACGGCGGTGCGCGCCGTGAAATCCTCACGATAGCTGCTCGGAAAGGCGTCGCGATAGCGACCCATGAGCCGGTTGGCCCGTTCCTCGCCGACACCTTCGACCAAGGCGTTATGCAGGTCGTCGCGCCAACTGCGGGCCAGCCCGGCGATCTTGTTCTCGAGCTTGCGCAGATCGTAGTCGGTCGGACTGTCGCCATTGAAGCGCAGAATGAACTGGATGCGCGCCAGCACCGATTCCGACAGATACGTGTTGAAATCGCCGAAGGTGGCGTCGAGCTCCTCGCAGAGCAGATTCTGGATACGCACCCGCAGGTCGGTGGAAAATACGTCGCGCGGCACGAACACCAGACAGGAATAGAAATGGCCAAAGCGATCCTCACGCACGAACAGACGTACCCGGCGCCGCTCGCGAATATTGAGGATACCCAGCGCCGTCTCGGTCAGCTCCTCGGTGCTGATCTGGAACAGGTCGTCGCGCGGATAGACCTCGAGGATCTGCAAGAGATGCTTGCCGTTGTGCCCCTTGGGGTTGACGCCGGAGGCATCCAGCACCGCCTGAATCTTTCTGCGCAGTACCGGAATGTGGCGCGGTGAATCGTTGTAGATCACCGCGGCGTAAAGGCCGATGAAGCGCCGCTCGCCGATCACGTTGCCGTCCTTGTCGTAGCGTTCGATGGCAATGTAATCGGGATAGGCGGGACGGTGAATGCGCGCGTGATAGGCACTCTTGGCGAAGGTCAGCAGTTCGGGAATCAGTACGTAGCGATCGTCCTCGATGCCCTGGTCGCTACGAATACGCTCCTGATAGCGCGGCTGGTCGAGCTTGAATACCCCCAGCTCGCTGCCCTTGACGCGCTGCAGTTCCTGGCGGCCCTGCTTGTCGATCACCGCGTACTCGTCGTAACCGAGGAAGGTGAAGTGGTCGTTCTGCAGCCACTCGAGAAAGGCGATGGCTTCGCTGTGATTCTCCTTGCTGACCGGCTTGGGGCGCGTGGCCTTGATCTCTTCCAGAGCCTCGCCGACCCGCGCCAGCATGGGCTCGAAGTCCTCGACCGCAGTGCGCACATCGGTCAGCACGTCGCGCAGGCTCGCCTCGAGATCCTCGAGTACCGGGGCGTCCGAGTGGCGATCGATCTCGATGACCATGATCGATTCCCGCCCCTGCGGCGCATCCTTGTCGCGCGGCGACGCGGTCCGCTTGAGACGATGCTGGCGGTCGCGCTCGACGGCGAGCACCGCATTGTGGATGGCATGCACGGTGATGCCGCGGCGATTGAGCTCGATGCGCACCGAATCGACGAGGAACGGCATGTCCTCGTGCAGCACCTCGATCAGCGTATGCGAGGACTGCCAGCCATGCTCTTCGAAATCGGGGTTGTAGACATGCACCTTGGGCGAGCGCGGATCGTGATGCTGGATGAAGTGCCAGGTCATCAGCGTCGCCCCGTAGGTGTCGTCGAGGTGACGCTCGATTAGATCCTCGAGCGGCGCACTTGCATAAAAAGCCTCGGCGAAGGTCGTCACGGCCTCCACCTTTTCCTGCGGCAGGCGCTTGGCGAGCTGCTCGCGAAGTTGAGCCAGGAATTCCTGTTTGCCATCGATTGCGACGTGTTGCATCAATCACCTCGGCTGCATCCAGCCGCTGCCTGCGGCCGGGAGATATTCATTGGCGCGGTCGATCACACGCTGGCGATGAGCTTACTCTAGCTCTACCTCGCTTCCCCATCGTCATGCCGGCTTCTTCATGATGCATGACAGTTGTGCATCGTTCCTTGACTTTACAAGCGCTCGCAGGAGACGCCTTCAGCCTGCCAGCATGCCGGGCTCAGCGCCGTTCGAGCAAGACCCCGCACTCGCAGTGATCGGTCCAGGGAAACTGATCGAACAGCGCGAAGCGCACGATACGGTGAGTGTCGTGAAGCTGGCGCAGATTGTCGAACAGCGTCTCGGGATTGCACGAGATGTAGACGATGCGCGGATACTCGCGCAAGCGTTCGCAACTCGCCGTATCGAGCCCTGCCCGCGGCGGATCGACCAGCACGGTGGTGAAAGCGTAGTCGCCGAGCGCCATCGCGGACACTCGCCGCCCCTGCCTTTCACCGGCCAGCGCCTCGGCGAACGCCTCCGCCGACATTCGCGCCACGACGGCATTGTCGATGCCGTTGGCGGCGAGATTGACCTGCGCCGAAGCCACCGAGGTGCGCGATATCTCGGTCGCCAGCACCCGCCGGAAGTTGCCGGCCAGCGCTACCGTGAAGTTACCGTTGCCGCAGTACAGCTCGACCAGATCGCCGGAGTGGCTATCGCGGGTCGCCGAGCGCGCCCAGCCGAGCATGGCGCGATTGATCTCGGCATTGGGCTGGGTAAAGCTGTTCTCGACCTGCTGATAGGTCAGCGTTTGGCCATCGACGGCGAGGCGCTCCCAGACATGGTCCCGATCCAGCACCTGCCGTTGCTTGCGCGCCCGGCCGATCAGTGCGACCCCCAGGTGCGCCTGCAACCACTGCGCCTCGGCCTCCCAGGCGGCGTCGAGCGGGCGATGATAGATCAGCGTCACCAGCGCCTCGCCACTCAGCGTGGTCAGAAATTCAGCCTGAAACAACTTGCGACGCAGCAGGGGACGGTCACGGATGGCCTCCAGCAAGCGCGGCATCAGCGCGTTGATGGTCTCGCTGGCCACCGGATACTGATCGAGGCGGATCACCCGCTTGTGCTTGGGATCATCAGGCTCGACCTCGAACATCGCATAGAACAGCTCGTCGCCCTCATGCCAGATGCGAAACTCGCAGCGCATGCGGTAGTGGCTGGCTGGCGAGGCGAAAACCTCCAGCGCCGGCGGCGATAACCCGGCAAAGCGCTGGCTGATACGCGCTCGCTTGGCTTCAAGTTGCGCCGGATAGCGCTCGGGGTCGACAACGGGTACGGCCACGCAGGCTCCTTGTAAGCGTGAAGTCGGGTTTGCAAGCACACGCAGCCGCCAGGCGGCGGCTCAGCGTGGCAAGGTGAGTGTCTCGGCAGGCAGTGCCAGCGCCTCGAGCGAGGTAAAGCCGTAGCCCGCCAGGGTCGCCGCCAGCCGCGCGTTCGGCGCACTCGCCCAGGCGCGACCTTCGCGGCCTTGCGCATAGCCGGAAGTATCGAGCACGCAGGCCACCCGGCGCGCGATCGCCTCGCCGGAATCGACCCAATTGATCGTTCTCGGCGCGCTGGCTTCCAGGCGTCGGCGCAGAAGGGGGAAATGCGTACAGCCGAGCACCACGGTATCGAGCGTCGGCTGTGCCCAGAGCGGCGCCAAGGCCGCCTCGAACACGCGCGCATCCGGCGCCAGGCCGGCCAGCTGGCGCTCGGCCTCGTCGACCAGGCCATCCGCGGCGACCCGCACGATTTTGCAATCCGCCGCGAAATCCTCGATCAGGGTCTGCGTATAGGCCCGGTTGACCGTCGCCGAGGTCGCCAGCAAGCCGATGACCCGCGAGGCCGAGAGCCGGGTCGCCGGCTTGATTGCCGGCACGGTACCCACGACCGGTATCGTCAGACGTGCTCGCAGTTCCCGCAGGGCCAGCGTGCTCGCGGTATTGCAGGCCACCACCAGGCCAGCGGCGCCGCTGGCCCTGACCGCGCTGGTGCAGGTTTCGACGATACGCGACACCAGCCAAGCGTCGGCCTTGGTGCCATAAGGCAGCATCGCGTTGTCGCAGACGTAGGCCAGCGCCGCAGTCGGCAGCCGTGCCCGCAGCGCCGCGGTGACCGACAACCCGCCGACGCCGGAATCGAAGATCAGGATCGGCCCGGGCATGCCGTCTCCCTATCGAAGTGACGGATCGACGCCTCGAGACGCGCCACCTGCTTGCCGAGCATGACATTGATACCTCATCGAGCCTGGTGGATGCCCATTCTAACGCACCCGACGCCCGCTGACCCGACGGGCTTGCCGCGCCTCGCAAAACTGGCTATTTTTACAGTCATGGCTCCTGATCGAGCGGCGACGGCGCTTCACGGAATTCGGCGTATAGTTCGGGATAGCCCTCCTGGAGGCGGCTCAACTTTTCCTGGGCGCCTTCGGGTAGCGCCTCGGCGAGGCTTGCCAGATCCGCTTCGTCGAAGTGCTCGCGAATCAACGGAAACAGCTCCTCGCGCTCCGCCCGCAGATAGGCGCGATGCGCTTCCAGGTAGGCCTGGAGGTCAGCGGCAAAGCGATCCATGGGCACGATGGCATCCATCAGGATCATGTCGAGATCGTCGGAAAGGCGCATCAACCGCTGATGCAGGGCTTCATAGTCGGCGGTCAAGCGCACCACCAGATCGTCCACCTCGGGTAGCCGTTCCACCAGGCGCTCGCCGAAGATGCGCTCCAATGGCACCGTGAATCCGCTCATGTAATCGAGAATGAAGTCGACGACCTCGCGCACCAGCTGGAAATTGGGCCGCTCGCCCTCGTCCAGGGTTCGATGCTTGAGCGAGAGCACGTGCAGCAGGCGCGCCATGTTGGCATGATCCTGGCGCAGCTGGTTGAGCATTGGCATGGTGAGAGCCTCCTCTGCTAGAGACCGACAGGGGAAGTACTAGAACACTAGACCCCATGTAGGCAATGTGCCGTGGCATGTAGCCAGGCTTGACGTCACCGGCGTTAGACAGCCTTGGCGAACTGCCCCTCGCCATGTCGAATGACAAACCCGCTGTATAAACCTGACGTATAAACCTGAAGTATATAAACCTAGTGGCAATAGCGCCGTTATGCTCGTTGAATGATAGCTAACGGCCGTTCAGCCTCCTCGACGAGCCGACGACATTATGGACCTTTTCAGCCAGCAAGGCGCCGACAACGCGCCTCTCGCCTACCGGATGCGCCCGCGGCGACTCGACGACTATGTCGGCCAACAGGCCCTGGTAGGCCCCGGCAAGCCGTTACGCCGCATGGCCGAGACCGGCCAGTTGCGCTCGATGATCCTGTGGGGACCGCCCGGCGTCGGCAAGACCACCCTCGCCGAAATACTCGCCGACGCCTCCGGGGCCAGCCTCGAGCAGCTCTCCGCAGTGATGGCCGGGGTCAAGGAACTGCGCGCAGCCGTCGAGCGCGCGCGTGGCGCCCAGGCGCAGCAGCGGCCCACGGTGTTGTTTCTCGATGAGA
>Ga0114911_1000686_pt1 | contig 20521 bp, 14 predicted proteins | sample MalvireepMed_904_FD_89688 | JGI IMG/M metagenome (GOLD analysis project Ga0114911, IMG submission 89688) | Marine viral communities from the Global Malaspina Expedition - Malaspina viral metaG DeepMed_904 | ecosystem: Environmental > Aquatic > Marine > Oceanic | place: Mediterranean Sea...
CCATTGTCGATGGCGTAGACGTACATGCCCTGGCGTACCAGCTGATAGGTCCAGCCGCCCGGCGCCGCGCCCAGATCCGCCGCCTGCATCCCCGCGTGCAGCCGCTCCGGCCATTCCTCGCGAGGGATGAATTCGTGCCAGGCTTCCTCCAGCTTGAGCGTGGAGCGGCTCGGCGCGTCATGGGGGGAGCGCAGCCGGCGTATGCCGCCCAACGTCTCACTGCGTTTACCCGGGAAACTCATGCCCAGCTGCACGCCGTCGCCGGTCGTCCAGTAAAGATGCAGGCGCCGCCCGCCGGCCTTGCGCCGCAGCGCACCGCGCTTGCGCAGCGTCGACTCCAGCGGCCGCTGCAGCGCTTTCATCAAGCCGGCCAGCGCCTTGGCGTCGTTGGAATCCGGCGTCTCCTGCCACAACGACTCGAAACTCCAGCCGCTGGCCACGACCTGCGCGATGATCGGGGTCAATCGGTCGTCGCGAGAGAGCCCGACGAGCGGCGGCAAGGCAACCAGCGATTGGCGGGCGAAGACCAGCGCATCGAGCGGCAGTTCACGATGCAGGCCATTGGCGGCCCGGCCATTGTCCATTATCCAGCTCACATGGCCGGCGTTCGGCTCGGCTGTCGCATGCCCCGCGGCGTCCCGGGCATCCAGTGCGTCGATCCTGGCCTGCAACTCGGCACTCAGGTCGCTCTCGAAACCCGGCCGGCAATACAGCAACAGCTCGTTGGGCACCAGCGTCGCGGCGGGCTTGGCGTGCGGCTTGTTGCGGGATGAATTCGGCGGCATGACGGCTCCTTGGAAGGCCCGCAGTCTAGCCGCGCCACCCTTATCGGACAACCCCGACGCAGCGCACTCGTGCCGGCCGGAGTCGTCGCGTAAACTGACGGAATTTCGCCACCAAGCGCCCAGCATGCTCGACAATATTCGCATCGTTCTCGTCCAGACCTTCCACCCCGGCAATATCGGTGCCAGCGCCCGCGCCATGAAGACCATGGGGCTCACCCGGCTGACGCTGGTCAATCCGCGCTGTTTTCCCGATGCCGAAGCGACGCGGCTGGCCGCCGGGGCCAGCGACGTGGTCGAGCAGGCTCGGGTCGTCACCAGCCTTGAAGCGGCGGTCGGCGATTGCGTGCAGGTGATCGGTGCCAGCGCGCGCCTGCGCAGCCTGCCGTTGCCCCACTTCGACGAACCCGACGAGATGGCCCGTACGGTAATCGCCAATGCCGCGCAGGGCCCGGTGGCGCTGGTCTTCGGTCGCGAGCGCTACGGCCTGACCAACGACGAAATCCGCCACTGCACCCACCAGGCCAGCATCCCCGCCAACCCCGACTATGGCGTGCTCAACCTGTCCCAGGCGGTCCAGGTGCTCGCCCATGAGGTCCATGGCGCCTGGCGGCGGGCCGATAACGCGGTGCCCACGGCCTCGCCAACCCACGGCCCGCTGCCGACCCAGCAACAGCTTGGCTACTTCCACGAGCACCTGCAGCGCGTCATGGAGAGCTCGGGCTTTCTCAACCAGCCCCATGCGCGGACCTCGGATCACCTGAATGCGCTGTTCGCCCGCGCCCAGCCCAACCGCAAGGAGCTTTCGCTATTGAGAGGCCTGTTGAGCGCGCTGGAAACGCATATCGACCCGCCACCCTGAACCGTGTCGGCGTGGACGCGGTCTTCTCACCCGCCGAGCGGGATTAAACGAGCGAGTATAAAAAAGCCGCGACCCGAAGGTCGCGGCTCTTATCTGGCCATCTTGCGTCTTGCGTCTTGCGTCTTGCGTCTTGCGTCTTGCGAGACTAGTGGACGATCAATCCTGACCCATCTGCTGCTTGATCAGGTCGCCGATGGTGGTCGGGCTGGACTCGCTTTCCTGCTCGCGCAGGCGGCCCATGTTGCGGCGCGTGTCCGCCTGGTCCTTGGCCTTGATCGACAGGCTGATGCCGCGGTTCTTGCGATCGACACTGACAATACGGGCCTCGACGCTGTCGCCTTCGCTAAGCACGTTACGCGCGTCTTCGACACGATCGGCGCTGATCTCGGAGGCCTTGAGGATACCGATGACATCGGTCGCCAGCTCGACGTGAGCTTCCTTGGCGTCGACTTCGACGACACGACCGGTAACCATCGAGCCCTTGTCGTTGACCGCCAGGAACTCGGAAACCGGGTCGGTCTCGAGCTGCTTGATGCCCAACGAGATGCGCTCGCGCTCGGGGTCGATCGACAGGATGACGGCTTCGGCTTCGTCACCCTTCTTGAACTGGCGCACCGCCTCTTCGCCGGTCTCGGACCAGGAAATGTCGGACAGGTGAACCAGACCGTCAATGCCGCCTTCCAGACCGATGAAGATACCGAAATCGGTAATCGACTTGATGGTCCCGGCAACCCGATCGCCCTTGTTGTAACGGGCGTTGAAGTCTTCCCACGGGTTGGTGGTGCACTGCTTGATGCCCAGCGAGATACGCCGACGCTCTTCGTCGATGTCCAGCACCATGACCTGAACGTCGTCACCGACCTGCACGACCTTGGACGGATGGATGTTCTTGTTGGTCCAGTCCATTTCGGAGACGTGAACCAGACCCTCGACACCCTCTTCCAGCTCGGCGAAGCAGCCGTAGTCGGTGAGGTTGGTGACGCGCGCGTCGACCTTGGTGCCTTCCGGGTAACGCGCCTTGATGTTGACCCAGGGATCTTCGCCCAACTGCTTGAGGCCCAGCGACACGCGGTTGCGCTCGCGATCGAACTTCAGCACCTTGACGTTGATCTCGTCGCCGACACCGACGATCTCGGACGGATGCTTGATGCGCTTCCAGGCCATGTCGGTGATGTGCAGCAGACCATCGACGCCGCCCAGATCGACGAACGCGCCATAATCGGTGAGGTTCTTGACGATACCCTGGATCTGCTGGCCTTCCTGCAGGGTCGCCAGCAACGCTTCACGCTCGGCGCTGTTCTCGGCTTCGAGTACGGCACGGCGGGAAACGACCACGTTGTTGCGCTTGGGATCGAGCTTGATGACCTTGAAGTCGAGCTCTTTGTTCTCGAGGTGCGTGGTGTCGCGCACCGGGCGCACGTCGACCAGCGAACCCGGCAGGAAGGCGCGGATGGAAGCCACGTCGACCGTGAAACCGCCCTTGACCTTGCCGTTGATCACGCCCTTGACGATCTCGTCCTTCTCGAAGGCGGCTTCCAGCTCTTTCCAGGCTTCGGCACGCTTGGCCTTCTCGCGGGACAGACGCGTCTCACCGAACCCGTCTTCGACGGCTTCGAGTGCAACCTTGACTTCGTCGCCAATGCCGATGGTCAGTTCGCCGTTATCGTTACGGAACTGCGCCACGGGGATCTGGCCTTCGGATTTCAGGCCGGCATTGACGGTAATCCAGTCACCTTCGATGTCCACCACGGTGGCCATGACGATGGCACCGGGTTCCATGTTGATGTCCTGGAGGGACTGTTCGAACAGTTCAGCAAAGCTTTCGCTCATGAGCATCCTACGTGATCAACGGTAATGGCGGTTGTCGCCTTCTCCACACCACCAGCGAGTGCGGGCCTACTTTACAAATCCCCGGGGATGTTGGCGCTGGTTCGACCTGATCCGGCTCTCAGTCGCATGGGGTCAGGTTGCCGGAGCACGTCATTACATCTTGCCGGGGGCACCCGGAAGCGTCGTCGCATCGGGGACTTCACTTCAGATCGAGGCGATCAGACTTCGATCCTCAAGCAGCCTCTGAATGTGATCCACCACATCCGGTATCGACAGCTCGGTGGTATCCAGCTCAATGGCATCGTCGGCCGGCTTGAGCGGAGCCACGGCACGCTGCATGTCGCGCGCATCGCGAGCCTGAATCTCTTTTAAAAGACTCGGTAGACTAGCATCCACGCCCGCTTCCTGCAACTGGAGGCGGCGGCGGCGGGCACGCTCCTCGGCGGAGGCGGTGAGAAATATCTTCAGCGCCGCGCCGGGAAACACCACGGTGCCCATGTCGCGGCCGTCGGCGACCAGCCCGGGCGGCTTCTGAAAGTCGCGCTGGCGGGCCAGCAACGCCTGGCGAACCGCCGCCAGTGCCGCAACCCGGGAGGCGCATTCGCCCATCGCCTCGGTACGGATCGCCGCGCTGACGTCCTCGCCCTCGAGCACCACCCGCGCCGCGCCGTCCTCGGCGAGAAAGGCGACATCCAGCGACCCGGCCAAGCGCGCCACCGCCGGCTCGTCGTCGAGGGCGATGCCGTGCTTGAGCGCCGCCTGGGCGGTGAGTCGGTAGAGCGCGCCGGAATCCAGCAGATGCCAGCCCAGGCGTTCGGCGATCAGCCGGCTGACCGTGCCCTTGCCAGCCCCGCCGGGGCCGTCGATGGCGAGCACCGCGGCGCAAGCGTCCTGGCTCATGCGCCCTCCTCGGCCCGCTCTTCGAGCGCCAGCCCGACCTTGCGCGCCAGCTCGATGAAGCCCGGGAACGAGGTCGCCACGTTGGCGCAATCGTCGATCTCGATCGCCTCGCGGGCGCGCAGCGCGGCGACGCTGAACGCCATGGCGATGCGATGATCGCCGAGGCTGTCGATGCGCCCGCCGCCATAGCTGGGGCCGTCATCGCCCTGACCGTCCAGACGACCGACGATGTCGATGCCGTCGGCGTAGAGGGTGGCCTCGATGCCCAGCGCGGCCAGGCCGTCGGCCATCGCCTGCAGCCGGTCGGACTCCTTGACCCGCAGCTCCTCGGCGCCGCGCAGCCGCGTGGTGCCCTCGGCGCTGGCCGCGGCGACGAACAGCGCCGGGAACTCGTCGATCGCCAGCGGCACCTGATCGGCGGGAATCTCGATGCCCTTGAGGGGTGTGTAGCGCACGCGGATGTCGGCCACCGGCTCGCCGCCCACCTCATGCTGGTTGGAAAGCGCGAGATCGGCGCCCATCGCCTTGAGGATATTGATCACGCCGATCCGCGTGGGATTGACGCCGACATGCTCGAGGGTCAGGTCCGAGCCCGGAGTGATCGCCGCGGCGACCAGGAAGAACGTCGCCGAGGAGATGTCCGAGGGCACGTCGATCGGCCCCGCGGTGAGCGTGCCGCCGCCCTGCAACCAGGCGAGATCGCCGTCGCGGGAGACCGGATAGCCGAAGCCGTTGAGCATGCGCTCGGTGTGATCGCGGGTCGGCGCCGGCTCGCGCACCCGGGTCTCGCCCTGGGCGTACATGCCGGCCAGCAGCAGGCAGGATTTCACCTGGGCGCTGGCCATCGGCATGTCGTAATCGATGCCCTTGAGTGGCTGGCCGCCCTTGATCCTGAGCGGCGGCCGGCCGCCCTCGGCGGTCTCGATCACCGCGCCCATCGCGCGCAGCGGATCGGCCACGCGGCCCATCGGCCGCCTGGTCAGCGAGACGTCGCCGGTCAATTCGGTATCGAAGGCCTGACCCGCCAGCAGCCCGGCGAACAGCCGCATGGCGGTGCCGGCGTTGCCCACGTAGAGCGGCCCGACCGGCGCCTTGAGGCCGTGCATGCCGACCCCGTGGATGGTCACGCGGCCCTGGTGCGGCCCCTCGATGGCCACGCCCATCTCGCGGAACGCCTGCAGCGTGGCCAGGCTGTCCTCGCCCTCGAGAAAGCCCTGCACCTGGGTCACGCCCTCGGCCAGCGCACCGAGCATGATCGAACGGTGCGAGATCGACTTGTCGCCGGGCACGCGGATCGTGCCGCGAACGCTGCCGCCGGGCTGCACGCGGTAGCGGATGTTGCGTTGTTCCATCGCCTGATATCTCGTCTGGTTCAAAAGGGTGTCGAAATACTGCCGAGCATGGCTGGCACGGTCCAGCGTCGCCAGCATGGCATCGCCGTCGCCACGCTCGACCGCGCTGCGCAGCCGCGCCACGCCGGCCTCGAAATCGTCGAGCGCGGCGAGCACCGCGTCGCGATTGGCGGTGAACACGTCGCGCCACATCACCGGGTCGCTGCCGGCGATCCGGGTGAAGTCGCGAAAACCGCCCGCAGCGTAGCGGAAGATCTCGAGCCGCTCGTCCTGGCGCGCCAGGGTGTCGACCAGCGAGAAGGCCAGCAGGTGCGGCAGGTGGCTGGTCCGCGCCAGCACCTGATCGTGACGCTCGACGGCCATCTCCAGCACCTCGGCGCCGCACGCCGCCCACAGCGCGCGCACCCGCGCCACCGCCTGCGGGTCGTTGTCGGGCTCGGGAGTGAGGATCACCTTGTGACCGCGATAGAGCGTCGGGTTGGATGCCGCCACGCCGCTCTTCTCGGAACCGGCGATCGGATGGCCGAGCACGAAGCGCGCCGGCAGCGCGCCGAATACCGCCTCGGCGGCGGTGCGAATCGCCAGCTTGGTGCTGCCGACATCGGTGATCACCTGATCGTCGAGCAGCGGGCGCAGCGCGGCCATCACGCCCTGCATGGCCATCACCGGCACCGCCAGCACGATCAGGCTGCTGGCCTCGACCCACGGCGCCAACTCGCTGCTGCCGTCGTCGACTACGCCCATGGCGATGCCGCGGGCGATTTCGTCGGGATCGCGATCGCAGGCGACGATCTCGCCGCGATAGCCGCCGGCCTTGAGTGCCGCGGCCAGCGAGCCGCCGATCAGGCCCAGGCCGACGATCAGGATCCGCGATTCGGCGACTTGCCGCGCGCCGTCGTGGCTTCGCTCCAGCGTGTCGTGGCTGCGTTTCGCCACCGCATGGCTGCGTTTCACCACCTAAAGCACCCCCTGCGGATAGGAGCCCAGCACCTTCATCTCGGCGGCGCGCAGGCGCACCTCGTCGAGCAGCGCGGCGACCTCGGGCTGGTCGACGTGGCCCTTGAAGTCGATGAAGAACACGTAGTTCCACACCCCGCTGCGCGACGGCCGCGTCTCGAGCCGAGTCATGTCGATCTGATGACGATGGAACGGCTCGAGCAGATCGTGCAGCGCGCCCGGCTGGTTGCGCATCGCCACCACCAGCGAGGTCTTGTCGGTGCCGCACATCGGCACGTCCTGGTGACCGATGATCAGAAAGCGCGTCGAATTGTCGGGGCGGTCCTCGATCTTCTCGGCGATCCGCTCGAGACCATAAAGCTTGGCCGCCATGTCGCCGGCGATCGCCGCGCTGTGCCATTCGCTCTGGATCAGCCGCGCGGCCTCGGCATTCGACGACACCGGCACGCGCTCGGCATGCGGATAATGGGCATCGAGCCACTTGCGGCACTGGGCAAAGGACTGCGGGTGCGAGTAGATTCGCGAGATCTTGTCCTGGCGGGTGGTGCCGGCGATCAGCAGATGATGGTGGATGCGCAGCACGACCTCGCCGCAGATGTGCAGCGACGAATCCATGAACGAGTCCAGGGTATGGTTGACCACCCCTTCGGTGGAGTTCTCGACCGGCACCACGCCGTAGTTGACCGCCCCCGCCTCGACCTCGCGGAAGACCTCGTCGATCGCCGCCATCGGCAGGCTCCTGGCGCTCTCGCCGAAATGCTTGAGCGCGGCCTGCTGGGTAAAGGTGCCCTCGGGGCCCAGATAGGCGACCTTGACCGGCTGCTCCAGCGCCAGGCAGGCGGACATGATCTCGCGAAACAGCCGGGCCATCTCCTCGGCGTCCAGCGGACCGGGGTTGAGCGCCATGATGCGACGCAGCACCTGGGCCTCGCGCTCGGGACGATAGAACACCGCCTGAGGGTCGTCGGCGGTCTTGATCTGAGCGACGCGTTGCGCGCACTGGGCGCGTTCGCTGATCAACTCAAGGATCCGGGCATCGATCTCGTCGATGCGCTCGCGCAAGGCATCGAGATCGACGGGTAATTCACTCATCGCATTCTCCCGCGCTGGGCTGCGGCCAGCTGTTAGCCGTGACGTTGCTCGAAATCGCGCATAAACGCCACCAGCGCCTCGACCGCCTGCTGGCTGACGGCGTTGTAGAGGCTGGCGCGCATGCCGCCGACGCTGCGATGGCCCTTCAAGTTGAGCAGCCCCGCCGCCTCGGCCTCGTCGAGGAAGGTGTCGTTGAGCGCCTCGTCGGCGAGCACGAACGGCACGTTCATGAGCGAACGGTTGGCCGGGGCGATCGGGTTGCTGTAGAAGTCGCTGGTCTCGATGGCGTCATACAGCGTGGCGGCCTTGCGCCGGTTGATCGCCGCCATCGCCTCGAGGCCGCCGATGGCGTCCTTGAGCCACTCGAAGACCAGCCCGGCCAGGTACCAGGCGTAGGTCGGCGGCGTGTTGATCATCGAGGCGTTGTCGGCGTAGACCTTCCAGTCCAGCAGCGAAGGCGTCTTCGGCAGCGCGCGCCCGAGCAGGTCGTCGCGGACGATCACCAGGGTCAACCCGGCCGGGCCGATGTTCTTCTGCGCGCCGGCGTAGATCACGCCGAATTGCGAGACGTCGAGCGGCGCCGAGAGAATTGACGAGGACATGTCGCAGACCAGCGGTACCGCCGCGTCAGGCCTGGTGGTCGCAGGAACATAGTCGTAGGCCAGGCCGCCGATGGTCTCGTTGTGACAGTAATGCAGATAGGCCGCGTCCGCGGACAGCGCGATCTCGCCGCTGGCCGGCACGTCGACATAACCGCCCGCCCGGCTGGTGGCGGCGAGGTGCGAGCCGGCCAGATAATCGGCCTCCTTGATCGCCTTGCCCGACCAGATGCCGGTGTCGAGATAGTTGGGCGTTCCGCCGCCGCCCAGCAGGTTGAGCGGCACACAGGCGAACTGCATCGTCGCTCCACCCTGCATGAACAGCACCCGGTAGTTGTCGGGGATCTGCAGCAAGCTGCGCAGGTTGGCCTCGGCGGCCTCGGCGATGGCCGTGAATTCGGGGCTGCGGTGGCTCATCTCCATCACCGACAGGCCGTGGCCCCGGTAGTCGAGCAGTTCTTCGCGGGCCCGCTCGAGTACCGGAGTGGGCAACGCGGCCGGCCCGGCGCAGAAGTTATAGCGGCGTGTCATCGGCGTTTTATTCCAGATAATATAGAGGAAGTAATCGGCTACATCGGCATTTATCAACCAGCACAGTATGGGCTGCATCGGCCTAAGCCTGGATGCATGCCTGGTTTTCGTGGGAGCGAATTTATTCGCGAATAAATTCGCTCCCACATTGACTCTCTGCCCTCACGTGACAATTGCGCGGCTGACTGTCGCTTACTCGTTCGTCTCGCCCAGCGAGGCGTCGTCCGCCGCCTCGGCCTGCTCCTCCTCGGCGGGCTCGTCGACGCGCACGGTCTTGACCAGCGACTCGCTCTCGCCCAGGCGGATCAGCATCACGCCCTGGGTGTTGCGCGAGGTCGCCGAGACCTCCTCGACACGGGTTCGCACCAAGGTGCCGCGGTCGGTGATCAGCATCATCTCGTCGCAGGCGTGCACCTGAATTGCCGAGACCAGATCGCCATTGCGCGCGCTGGTCTGCATGGCGATCACGCCCTGGCCGCCGCGTCCGCGCAACGGGAAGGCTTCCAGCCGGGTGCGCTTGCCGTAGCCGCGCTGCGAGGCGGTCAGAATGTAGATCTGCTCGTCGGCGGTGTCGACGGCGCCGGTCGTCGTCTCGACGGCCTCGCCCTGCACGGCCTCGTCGGCGACGTCCTCGTCATCGGCCGAGTCGCTGTCGTCGATCTGCGTCGAGCGCGGAATGATCAGGCTGATCACTTCGGCATCGCCCTGCAGGCGCATGCCGCGCACGCCGCGCGCGGTACGACCCATGGCGCGGACGTTGCCTTCCTCGAAGCGGATCGCCTTGCCGTTGGACGACAGCAGCATGGCGTGGTCCTCGCCATTGGTCACCGCGGCGCCGACCAGGCGATCGCCCTCGTCCAGATCGATGGCGATCAGCCCCACGCTACGCGGCCGCGAGAACTGGTCGAGCGTGGTGCGCTTGACAGTGCCGTTGGCGGTGGCGAAGAAGATGTAGCTGTCCTCGCGATACTCGCGCACCGGCAGCATGGCGTTGATCGCCTCGTCGCCGTCCAGCGGCAGCAGGTTGACCAGCGGCTTGCCCCGCGAGCCGCGACTGGCCGCTGGAATCTCGTAGACCTTGAGCCAGTAGACCTTGCCCTTGTTGGAGAACAGCAGCACGGTGTCGTGGGTCGAGGCCACCAGCAGGTGCTCGATGACATCCTCATCCTTCATGCTGGTCGCCGACTTGCCGCGTCCGCCGCGGCGCTGGGCCTGGTAGTCGGTGATCGGCTGGGTCTTGGCGTAGCCCGAGCGCGAGATGGTGACCACCATGTCCTCTTCGTTGATCAGATCGGCGATGGTCAAATCGAGGCGGCTGGTCTGGATGACCGTCTTGCGCGCGTCGCCGTATTGATCGCGCACCGCGATCAGCTCCTCGCGGATCACCTCGAGCAGGCGATCGGCGGACGCCAGGATCGCGCTGAGCTCGGCGATCTTCTCGAGAATGCCCAGGTACTCGTTGAGCAGCTTCTCGGTCTCGAGCCCGGTCAGCCGGTGCAGGCGCAACTCGAGGATCGCCTGGGCCTGGGCCGGCGACAGCCGATATTCGCGCTGGTCGCCGGAAAGCCCCAGGCCTTCCTCGAGGCCTTCCGGCTTGCACGACACCGCCCCGGCGCGCTCGAGCATGCTGGTCACCTGGCCCGGCTGCCAGGCCTTGTCGAGCAGCTTCTCCTTGGCTTCGGCGGCGCTCGGCGAGGCCTTGATCAGCTCGATCACCTCGTCGATGTTGGAGATCGCCACCGCCAGGCCTTCGAGGATGTGACCACGCTCGCGGGCCTTCTTGAGTTCAAACAGCGTGCGCCGGGTCACCACCTCGCGGCGGTGGCGGACGAAGGCCTCGAGTATCTGCTTGAGATTGAGCGTCTTGGGCTGGCCATCTTCCAGCGCCACCATGTTGATGCCGAACACGGTCTCGAGCTGGGTATGCGCGAACAGGTTGTTGACCACCACCTCGCCGGACTCGCCGCGCTTGACCTCGATCACCACGCGCAGGCCGTCCTTGTCGGACTCGTCGCGCAGCTCGGCGATGCCCTCGATGCGCTTGTCCTTGACCAGCTCGGCGATCTTCTCGATCAAGCGCGCCTTGTTGACCTGATACGGCAGCTCGGTGATGACGATATGATCGCGACCGCTCTTGTCGTGGTGCTCCACGCTGTACTGGGCGCGCACGTAGATGCGCCCGCGGCCGGTGCGGTAGGCGTCGAGGATGCCGGCCTTGCCGTTGATGATCCCGGCGGTGGGAAAATCGGGCCCGGGGATGTACTCCATCAGGTCGTCGATGGTCAGCGTGTAGTCGTCGATCAGCGCCAGGCAGCCGTTGATCACCTCGACCATGTTGTGCGGCGGAATGTTGGTCGCCATGCCCACCGCAATGCCTGAGCCGCCGTTGACCAGCAGGTTGGGCACCCGGGTCGGCAGCACGTCGGGAATGCGCTCGGTGCCGTCGTAGTTGTCGACCCAATCGACGGTGTCCTTCTCGAGATCGGCCAGCAGCTCGTGGGAAAGCCGCGCCATGCGCACCTCGGTGTAACGCATCGCCGCCGCGCTGTCGCCATCGATCGAGCCGAAGTTGCCCTGGCCGTCGACCAGCACGTAGCGCATCGAGAAATCCTGGGCCATGCGCACGATGGTGTCGTAGACGGCGCTATCGCCATGCGGGTGATACTTACCGATCACGTCACCGACCACACGGGCGGACTTCTTGTAGGGCTTGTTCCAGTCGTTGCCCAGTTCGTGCATGGCGTAGAGCACACGACGGTGAACGGGCTTGAGCCCATCGCGCACGTCCGGCAACGCGCGGCCGATGATCACGCTCATCGCGTAATCGAGGTACGACTGCTTGAGCTCGTCCTCGATATTGACTGGCAGAATCTCTCTGGCGATGTCACCCATGTGTCGTCGAATCCTTTGCACTGCGACTGATAAGCGCTGGCATAACAGCAAGCGATTAACCTTCGCTCCCGTCCGGCTGGCACCGATGAGGTGACGAGGCGAAGGCTGTGCGCCCCGCGGGGCGACACGATCGAGCGATTATACCATCGCGCGGCCCATTAAGGCAGCGCCGGGGAGGTCGGCTCGCTGACGCCGCCGGTTGCGCGCCTCGGTCTAGACAGCCGTATGCGGCTCGCCGAGCACGTAGGGGAGCAGGGTAGCGCGCAGCTCGCCGTCGATCGGCAAGGTCTTGCCGGTGTTGGTATCCAGCAGCACGAAGGTAAAGTCGGCATCGGCGATGCGCTTGCCGTCGCCGACCCGGTTGATCTCCTGATGGATGATGGCGCTGCGCTGGTTGAGACTCGCCAGCGACGTCAGTATCTCCAGCTCATCGTGGATCACCGCGGCGCGTCGATAATTGATGTTGAGATTGACGGCGACCGCGGCCAGGCCCTGATTGAACAGCGCCGCAAGGTCGAACTGCTGCTCGAAATACGCCCAGCGCCCCTCCTCGAGAAACTCCAGGTAGCGGGCGTTATTGACGTGGGCATAGCCGTCGAGATGAAAGCCGCGCACGCGCAGCGTGGAACGGGCAATTTTGGGGTCCATGGCGAGCGATCCTTGGCATGAGGAAAACTGCATAAATGTCTGCGCGGGCAAATCGCTGCGTTGTGCGGTGCTGGTACGCCAGCCCGGGCGGAAACCTCACATATACCCCATATGCTCCGGTTCCTGTGCTCCGTACGCCTTGCGCTTCACTCCGCTCGCTTATTTATTCAGCGTTTCCTGAGATGAGAGAAAATGATGTGCTTAGGCCGTCTCGATTCTAGCCAGACCCCGACAGGCTATCAAACGAGAGTTTTAAACCACTCTTTAACAAACGGACGAGCCAAGCGAAGTCGCTCGCCCTATGGCACCCGACGGGACGATTGGCCATAATGTGCCCCTTTTGCAACGGAACGACACCATGTGGTTCAAGCACTTGCACCTCTATCGCGTGCATGACGCCCCGCCGCTGACCAGCGACGAGCTGACGACTGCGCTCGACGCCCAGGCCTTTCGGCCGCTGGGCGGCAGCGAGGCCCGGCGGTTGGGCTGGAGCGCCCCGGCGGGACGCGCCGGCGAGCAGCTGCAGCACGAGCTTCACGGCCACCGCCTGCTCTCGGCGCTGCGCCAGGAGCGCCTGTTGCCGGCCTCGGTGGTCCGCGAGGAAGCCGACTCCCGCGCCGCCGAGCAGGAAACCCATGAAGGCCGCCCGCTGCGCCGCCAGGAAAAGCAGGCGCTCAAGGAGCAGGTCTATGAAGAATTCCTGCCGCGCGCCTTCGTGCGCACCCAGCGCTTCGACCTGTGGTGGGACACCCAGCGCCAGCTGATCGGCGTCAACGCCTCGAGCCGTGCGCGCGCCGAAGATATCCTCGACCTGCTGCGCCAGACCCTGGGCAGCCTCAAGGTCACGCCGCTGGCGACCAGGACGACGCCAACCCGGGCGATGACCGAATGGCTGACCCAGCCCGACAATCGCCCCGCCGCCCTCGAACTCGGCGACCAGGTCGAACTCAAGGCCACCAGCGGCGACGAAAGCGTGCTGCGCGGTCGCCAGGTCGATCTCGACGGCGAGGAGATCCAGACCGTCCTCGCCACCGGCCGCCAGGCCACGCGGCTGGCGCTGACGATCGACGAGGCGGTGTCGCTGGTGCTTCACGACGACCTGGCGATCAAGTCGCTGCGCTTCGCCGACGCGGTGCTCGACGAGGCCGCCCAGGTCGAGGACGACGACGACCCGACGCTGCGCCTGGAAGCCGATTTCGCGCTGATGACCCAGGTACTCAGCAACGCCATCGAACAACTCATCGACTGGCTGGGTGGCGAAGCCAACCCCGCCGCGCCGACGCCATGACTCAGACGCCTTCAGCGGACAACTTCGACAGCATCCGCCCCTATTACGACGCGGAAGTCCCCGCGGTGCTCGATCGCCTCGCCCACGACCGCGAGTTCCTCGACGCCATCACCCGCTATCGCCTGCCGCGGCTGTCGCGCCATGCGCCGTGGCTGGCCCGCGCCCTGGCCGGTTTCAAGCTGCAACGCCAGATGCGCGGCGTGACAAGCGTGCGCGACTTCCAGAACCACATCGCCTATTACATGCGACGCATGCTCGCCACCAGCACCGACGCCTTCGAGGTCGAGGGCCTGGACAAGCTCGACCCCCAACGCGGCTACCTGTTCATCGGCAATCACCGCGATATCGCCCTCGACCCGGCCTTCGTCAACTACGCGCTCTACCAGGCCGGGCGCGACACGGTGCGCATCGCGATCGGCGACAACCTGCTGCAAAAGCCGTTCGTCACCGACCTGATGCGGCTCAACAAGAGCTTCATCGTGCCGCGTTCGGCCCGCGGCAAGCGCGCCATGCTGGCCGCCTACCAGGCGCTGTCCGGCTACATTCGCCATTCGATCACCCGAGACAATCATCCGGTGTGGATGGCCCAGCGCGAAGGCCGCGCCAAGGACGGCATTGACCGCGCCGACCCGGCGATCATCAAGATGCTGACCATGGCCCACCGTCAGCACGACAAGAGCGCCAGCCTCGGCGACGCGATCCGCGAATTGCGCATGGTGCCGGTGTCGATCAGCTACGAATACGATCCCTGCGATACCCAGAAGGCTCGCGAGCTGCACGCCGTGCACACCCAGGGCCGCTATGAGAAGGTCGAGTTCGAGGACATCCGCTCGATCGTCGCCGGCATCACCGGCGCCAAGGGCCGCATCCGGTTGAGCTTCGGCGAGCCGCTCAGCGCCGACTTCGAGACCCCCGAGCAGGTCGCCGCCGAGATCGATCGTCAGGTGCTCGGCAACTACCACCCCTTTCCCAGCCATCAGCTGGCGCTCGAGGCCACCGGTCAGGCCCCCGAACTGCTCGACTTCAGCGAAGTCAGCGAGGCCGACCGCGCGCGCTTTGCCGCGCGCCTGGCGGGCGTACCCGAGGAGTTGCGCGACTGGTGGCTGGCACAATACGCCAACCCCATACTCAACCGCGCCGGGCGGATCAGCGAGGAATAGCTACGGGCTGGGAATCGCGTGAGCGAGGGTTTGGTGGGAGGGACTTTAGTCCCGATGGTTGCAGCCACTTCGATCGGGAATAAATTCCCTCCCACGAAACTAACCCAGGTGGCAGGGGCCTGGTGGGAGGGACTTCAGTCCCGATGATGGTTACTCCGAGTTCGCCTCCCTACCACTCATTTCCGCCAGAACATCGGCGTCAACAGCACCAGCACCGTCAAGATCTCCAACCGGCCCATCAGCATGCCCACGCTGAGCAGCCACTTGGCGGCATCGGGCAGGCTCGAGAAGTTGCCGGCCGGGCCGATCACGTCGCCCAGCCCCGGACCGACGTTGGCCACCGCAGTGGCCGCGCCGGACAGCGCGGTGACCAGGTCGAGCCCCAGCGCCGCCAGCGCCAGCGCCAGCCCCGCCACGGTCAGAAAGAAGAAGAACGAGAACGCCACCACCCCGCGCACGATCTCGTCGCTGAGCAGGCTGGCGTTGTAGCGCTGGGCGAACACCCCGTTGCCGTGAATCAGAAAGCGCAGCTGGTTGCGCAGCATCAGCAGCGCGATCTGGAAACGGAATATCTTCATCCCGCCGCTGGTCGAGCCGCTGCAGCCACCGACGAAGGTCAGATAGAAGAACGCCACGATCGCCAGCCCACCCCAGAGGGTGTAATCGTCCGCGGCGTAACCGGTGGTGGTGACCACCGAGATCACGTTGAAGGCCACCTGGGTCAGCGCCTCGAAGGCCGGCGTGCCGCTCATGACGCGATAGGTCGTCAGCATGACGATCACCAGCGCCAGCAACATCAGCATGCCGCGCACCTGCTGGTCGTTCCACAGCGCCAAGGGCGCGCCGCGCATGCTGCGGATATACAGCACGAACGGCAGCGCACCGCTGAGCATGAACAACGACCCCAGCCACAGCAGCAGCGGCTGTTCGGCATAAGCACCGAACGAGGCATCGGAGTTGGCGAAGCCGCCGGTGGACAGCGAGGTCATGCCCAGCACCACCGCATCCAGCGGCAGCATGCCCGCCAGCCAGTAGCTCACCACCGCCAGTCCGGTCAGGCCCACGTACACCGTCATGGTCGCCTTGGCGATGCCGCCGGTGCGCGGCATCACCTTGTCCGACCAGTCCGAGGATTCGGTGTGGAACAGCCGCATGCCGCCGACCTTGAGAAACGGCAGGATGGCGATCGCCATGACGATGATGCCGATACCGCCCAGCCACTGCATCATGCCGCGCCACAGCTTGAGCCCGTCGGACAGCCGCTCGATGCCCACCAGCACCGTCGAGCCGGTGGTGGTGATCGCCGAGACCGACTCGAAGACCGCATCGGTGAACGACAGCTGCGGCGCGCCCAGCACCAGCGGCAGGCTGGCGAAACCACTCACCGTCACCCAGCTCAGGGTGGTCAGCACGAACATCTGGCGTGGCTTGAGCGCGATCTCGACCTGCCGGGTCAGCAGCAGCGCCATCGCCACCGTGGCGAGGATGATCGCCAGCGACACCGCGAAGGCCCGCGCATCGGGGTCACCCTCGGTGATCAGCACCAGCCAGGGCATCACCATGAAGGCGGCCAGAACCAGCCACAGCACCGCCAGCACCTTGATCACCGGTGCCCACGGCGCGAGTGCCAGGCGCGGCATCGCGAGTGAGGCCATTCGATCGATCCCTTGCTTCCCTGAGTTTGGGCGGCAACTATAACGCAGAAATTTTTCGCCTTCCCGGATCACTGCCCATGAATTCGACAACGAGCCAGCCCACCGACACCCGCACGGCCCATCGCGTCACCCTGATCGGCGGCGTGCTGAACACCGTGCTGGGCATCGCCAAGATCGTGATCGGTCTGCTGGTCGGCTCGGCGGCGCTGGTCTCCGATGGCATCCACTCCTTCTCGGATGTGGTCACCGACAGCTTCGTGATCGTCGCCACCCATTTCGGCCGCCAGGCGCCTGACTACAACCACCCCTACGGTCATGGCCGCATCGAGACGCTGGGTACCCTGCTGCTCGGCAGTGTACTGCTGTTCGTCGCCGGCGGCATCGCCTGGGCCAGCCTCAGCCGGCTGATCGAGGGCGCCCAAATCCCGCCGGCCGGGGCACTGGCGATCGGCCTGGCGGTGGTCGCGCTACTCCTCAAGGAGTGGCTCTTTCGCTTCACCCTGAGCACGGCCCGGCGCATCAACTCGCAGCTGCTCGAGGCCAACGCCTGGCACCACCGCAGCGATGCCCTGTCGACGGTCGCCGTGCTGGTCGGCCTGATCGGCAGCGAACTGGGCCTGGGCTGGCTGGACGCCGCGGCGGCGGTGGTGGTCGGCCTGCTGGTCGGCAAGATCGGCGGCGAGCTGCTCTGGGACGCCGGCAAGGAGCTCATCGACACCGCTCTGCCCGAGGACGACCAGCGCCGCATGCGCGCGCTGGCGCTGGCCGTGCCCGGCGTGCAGGACCTTCACCAGCTGCGCACCCGCAAGGTCGCCGATCGGGTACTGCTCGACCTGCACCTGGTCGTGGCGCCGCGCCTGACCGTCTCCGAGGCCCACGAAATCGGCAACGAGGTCTGCCGCGACCTCTACGATGCCTTTCCGGAGCTCGCCGACATCACCTTCCACATCGACCCGGAAGACGACTCCCACGACGAGGTGCCGGCCCGCGACGACGCCCTGCCATTGCGCGAGGACGTGGAGCAGGCCCTCGATGACGCCTGGGGCAACCTCGACTGCTGGCAACGCCGTATCGCCCTGGACCTGCACTATATCGGCAACCGTATCGATATCTCGCTCTATGTCGCCGAGCGCGCCACACCCGGCAACCTCGACAACCAGGCCCACCGCCTGCGCGAGGCCGGCCGGGAACTGCCCTGGCTGGGGCGCCTACGCGTCTGGGAAGGCCCGGGGCGGGCCTAAAGCCATTCAGGAACGTAAGCGGCTCAACGCCAGAATGGGCCACCGAGCGCCGTCAGAAACGACGCTGGGCGGCAAATGCTGAAATCGGGTCGTTCGACAGGGATGTCGAACGAGGCATGCCAGGACAGGACGTCCGTGCCTACCGACCCGAATGGAAGTGTTTGGTTGCCCAGGGTTTCGTCGTTTCGTGGCGCCAGAGAGGGAGAGCGAAGAGAGGGTGATCGATAAGCCCTCTCTTCATTGACCAGGCTCGCTGGAGCAAGAAACAACGATACAAAGCAAACTTGCCAGAAATCCGTCTCGCCGTTATGAATGTTCCGAGCCGGTCAATCAGTGTTGTTCTTCGAAACGACTCTCCCCCACCGCCCTCTCGACCCGATGCTGATACCGCATCAGGCGCCGGTCGGCGAGTTTCTCGCGCGCCGCCTGCGGCAGGTCCTCAAGTCGTAGAATACCCCCGGCCAGCAGCGTCTCGACCAGATCCTCGAGCACGCGCACAAAGGCCTGATCCGACTGCCGCCAGCGCCCCTGGCGGGCATCGCCGCCGTCAAGAAACGCCAGCCACTCCTCGGCATCCTCAGCCAGGTACTCCGTACAATCCGGCGTGGCATGCCGGCTGACCAGTTCGATTTTTCCGTCGGGGCTACGTTTGATATACATGAAATTCCTCATTGGAATGGGTCGATGCGAGGCAGACCTTATTATCATCAAGCATTACAATATGCCGCTTAGCCGCACGCCAATGCCGGCAAACGATCTCGCCTCGGTCGTCGTCTTGCATTGTCCCGGGTGGCAAAACGCCGCCTCACCGTTTTGCCTCATTGTAAAACGAAGCCCACCTGCTGGTAACATAATTTCACACAAAAAGATGGTTTTCTTCAGCACTGCCGGCTGAGATTCGTGCACCCGGCGCGACCAGAGCGAGCATTCGCCGCGGTGAGCCCGATAAGCACGCTGACGCTGCCGGCGGCGCCATGCTATCGTTGCCGGTAGATTAACCACTTGCGGGAGTGAGACCGATGGCCGGTTCGGAAATGCAGAAGATTCGCGTGATCAACGAGCTGCGGGAATTCATCAAGAAGCTGCTGCAGGACCCGCAGATTCTCGAGCAGTCGCTGACGGTGGCCCGGCGCCATCTGGGTCAGGGCAACGACGACAGGGTGCTGGCGAGCATCGCCAACGAGATCAGCGATACCACCAGCGTGCATATCCCCGACGACCCGGCGGAGTTTTCCGAGGCCGATCGGCTATATCTGGAGTTGCTGAAGGAAGTGGTGAACGAGGAGCAGGCTTTGTATTAAATAAAAAGGCCGGCACTGCCGGCCTTTAACATTATAGATCTCTATTTAGCCGAAATTACGTGCCTGATGCTATGTCGCAATTTGTCACGGCTGACTGAGGGGAAATATCGCCGGAAGTCTGACAATCCCACAGTCCGTCTCCACCAGTGTTGTAAGTATATGTTACAGTTCCTGACACAACACTCTCTACATCGGAACCACCAGAGCCAAATGTGTAAGTTGCACTACCAGAGGGATAGGTGACTTCATCCTCACCAGAACCAGTAGTGGATTCGCCAACAGAAATAGCCGTTAACGCCCCATACTCACCTTGCTCTTGTACACCCCATTGAGCGAAATCGTTATCATCGGGAGCATTACGCCCGCTCTGTATAACTTCAGCAATTACTGGTTTGACCCCACCAAGTAATGAATGAGCTTCAGCAAACTGACTTCTTGCCACATAATCCTGATACCGCGGGATCGCAATTGCCGCCAGAATCCCGATAATCGCCACCACGATCATCAATTCGATCAGCGTAAAACCGCCCTGCCGCCGGTTCGCCCGGCCCATCTGCTTCTTCATTCTCGGCTCCCTTGAAGCTCAGTACATGCAGTGTCTATGTACCAGATACGTAAGCATGACGCTATCACATCGCTGGTACCATGACGGGAGAACGCCTTTTCAACGCTGCGTGGAACAGCTCCCGCCCCGTCGCCCCCGGCGCCATCAAGCGCAACATTATTTTACACCAGTCGGCTAAGCCGAGGAGTACCGTAAAGAGCAGAAAACGTGTCATTCTTGCTCTCAGATCAGGGTATGGCGAGTGTCGTACCAATCGATGAGCCAGCGCCTGCATCAGGTCAAGGCAACACGCCAGGACCCGCGCTATGCTACCCACTGCAGGGCGTCGGGCGTTTCACTATAGTGAGTAGAATCAGACGCCGGCGTGAGACACGTAGGCCGCGCCGTGGTGTGCCCGTCGCAGGTGATTGATCCAACGAGAGGCAGAAAGCCCGAATCCATGTCTTCCTATCAACCGCCGCATTCTTCGTCCCCGGTCGCGGGGTCACGCACCGAGCCCGCTGCGGGGAATTCCCACTCGCCGCTGGCCCGCGCCTCGACGCCGGTCGATGATGGCCTGCGCGGGCTCTCGCGCCGGTTGCTCGCCGAAGGGCTGGTCAACGAGGCGGCGATTCACCGCGCCGAACAGGAGGCCCAGGCCAGCGAGACCTCGCTGCTCAAGCACGTCATCGACACCGGGCTGGTGACCGCCCGCGAGGCGACCCAGGCGGCGGCCCGCGAGTACGGCCTGCCGATCCTCGATCTCGACGCCCTGCGTCGCGACATCCTGCCGCCGGCCCGGGAGATGCCCGAGAAGGTCCTGCGCACGCACCACATCCTGCCGCTGATGCGCGTCGAGCATCGCCTCACCGTCGCCGTGCCCTACC
>Ga0114911_1000689_pt1 | contig 20486 bp, 16 predicted proteins | sample MalvireepMed_904_FD_89688 | JGI IMG/M metagenome (GOLD analysis project Ga0114911, IMG submission 89688) | Marine viral communities from the Global Malaspina Expedition - Malaspina viral metaG DeepMed_904 | ecosystem: Environmental > Aquatic > Marine > Oceanic | place: Mediterranean Sea...
GCTTTACGAGCTTCCGGGTCGCATCGAGCTGGTGGTAGCGGACTTGCTGAACCACGCGTAAGCGGTTGGCGCTGTAGCGATTGGTGATTTCCGGATTGAGGCCGCTGGCGGGCTTGAACTGCGCCAGACGGATGGTGCGACGGATGCCGACCATCTCCATGCCAGAGCGTAGAGTGGCGAGAGTGCCCTTCTCGTCCAGCACCTTGCGCACGCGATCGAGAAGTTTGTCCTTGGTTCCGTCTTCACCGTGCCGCTTTTCCAGCGTCTCCCACACCTCGGGCTGTGTTTGCTGCACCCAGGCAATCAGGTCCGGCGCATAAAGTGCGCGCTGGCGGTCGTAGTCAATGTCGGCTCCGTAATCGTAGAGCCAGCCCTTCGTCTGCAGGGTGCCGCAGATCTCGCCTTCCATGGTGGCTTCTTCGTGCAGCTTGGGCATCAGTCTGTATCCGCAATCGCTGCCAAGCGCCGCGACTCCCATTCCTTGTAGGTCAAGCCGCTTTCGATCTCGTGCCAGTCCAATTGACCATTAGCACTACGCGCCTGAACCACCGAGGCTGCCGCGCTTACGCTAGCAAAAACGTAATTTTCTCCGAACTCTAACAGGTCGCCGCTCTCGACTAGAACATTGGACCGGCGCAACTCTGTATGAAGGTCATAGTAGCTGTGCCATGTAGACGCCTCGCTAAATTCCTTCTTTGCCTGTGATCCGGCAAGAACGATAAATTCCCCGTCTACCAGCGTCGCTCTTGCTGAAAGCCCTTGCCGACTGTTCTCCAATACAAATGTGGCAAGTGGTTCCCGAGGCGAAGCTTCAGCCTCTGGGGCCGCCTTTTTCGCTTCGACAACGGCCTTCCTCTTGCGTTCCACAAACATATCGATGCGGAGCGCAGGAAAGACAATCAAGAGGTAGCCAAGAAACGCTTCCATCTTGGAGACGTCAGCTGCGCTCAAGCTGGGCAACCAAGGCTTTGTTCCGTTTGCCAATGGAATACGACCGATTTCATGCGCGCGCTCTATCAACCGCGACTCTAGATAACTGATGTGCGCCCTGTTGAGCCTGTTTTCCGCTGCGGTGACGATTGCAACTTGGGTCCACCAATCTTTGTTGACATCATGGTTCCGAATACGGACCGCAATGTCCTCGGCCTGGCCGATATAGGCGAGCGGTGCGCCATCGCTATCCTCGCCAGTCAGCAGGTAGATACCGGAATGCCGCGCTTGATCGTGGCTCTCGATCATGCGCGACAGCTCTGTGCGTGGAGCCAAGAGAACGCTGCCCGTCCAGTTGAACATTTCCGCTGTGACGATGCCATCCGGGCGGCCATCGACGTAGAATAGCTCGAGCGATTGTCCTGTCATACTTACTTCGCCTTGATCCCGATCCGCTCCAATCCTGCGACCACATCTGGCTTCATGGTGAAGCCGGATGTCGCCTCGTCGTAGTCAGCGAGAATGCCGGCCTTGAACGGTTCATTCCGGACCTTCGACCAAGGCGCTGGCCACAGGTAGTCCTGTCGGTCCCAGCCGATCTTTCCAAAATGGAGCTGCCAGGCTTTGTCCTGCCAGCCGATCGCTTCAGTCAGCGCGGTGGAGGTAGCGCCCGGGTTATCGAGCAACACCTGCATGAGCGAAACTTCAAAATGGCTCGGCGGCATTCGTGCGAAGGCGTTCTCAACCTTGCTGACCGGATCGGACGCGGACTCGCGCTCCTGCAGCTGGGCGAAGGCGTCCAGAACCTTGCGGCCCGCCTCTTGCTGCTCGGGCGAGCCGTCTGCCACCCAATCCTCGGCACGGGCGCGGATGGTGCGGCGCTCCTTGTCGGTCTTGCCGGGCAAACTAGTAATAAGCGGATCGACGTTCATGCGGCCTCCTGCTCCTTGCTGTAGACTTCGCCGCGCACGTCGATTTTGCCGGTGACGGCAGCGGAGACAAGGGCCGCACGGCGTTCCTTCAGCAAATGGATACCGTCCTGACACCGAGCGATAGCGTCATCGTATTTGCGGTCGATGCCGTCGCAGTATTCGAGGACGGCATCCTGCTCAGATTCATCGGGCACTACGATCCAGAAATCGGCAAGCAATGGCCGCCGCAGCGACTCTACCGTCGATTTTGCCGTGCCCTGCAAAGTTACGCGTGCAAAATACGATTTGAAATAGTGGTAGACCAAGCGTGGCAAGATACCGTCAAATTCGTGGAACACGTAGACCCGCTGGTGTGCGGTGAACTTGCCGGCAAAGTGATGATAGATCTTGCCCACGCCGGCGCCATCTCCTGAGGTCATCACCGCTTCGCAATCGAAGCTGTAACGATTGATCGTTTCTACATTCGGCGACCGCACGAAAAATGGGTATTCGCCGTCCTTGACAGCGTCCTGCGTATCGCCATCACCGGTTTCGATTTTGCAGAGGAAGCGAAGGCGTTTCGCCTCCCAATGCGCTGGGATCTGGCCGATCCATTCGATGCCGCTGTCTTTCATTGTGGCGTCGGGGTCGAGGCCCTTGGTGACGGCGTGGGAGGTGGTCGCGGCGCGCTTTTCGGCGAGCAGCGCAATCAACCGCTCCTGCGCCGCCACCGCCGCATCGATCTTCGCCGTCTCGCGGTCGAGAAAGGAGGCGATCGCTCGCTGTTCTGTTTGGGGCGGCATCGCGAGCATGATCGCCTTCATCTCGCTGTAGCGGGTCGTCCACAGGTCCGCGACAATTCCATGGCCGTAGCGATAAAATTCCTCGGCGAATTCTGTAGTCCGCAGCAGGTAGTGAATGAAATTCGGATCAACCTCCTGCGGTGGTTGCAGAACCGTATAGATGAGTGACACGGACCCATCGTAGCTGGACACGCCTGCGGAGTTCTTCCGGTCCGAACGGCTGTTGATTACGAAGTCGTCGACAGCGACCCGCTTCCGGTTATCTTTCGCATCAGTTTTCGCAGCGTTTTCGAGCTGTGGCACGATCCCTTTCTTCGTAACGGAGAGAGGAGGATAATCCGTATCGTTGACGGTTTCGCGCCTTTCGGCAAACTGGCTTCCTAGGCGCGTTACCTCCCAGCCCGCAGGCACTTCACCCAGCCATTCGACCCCACTGTCCTTGTATTCTGCATAAGCGGGAAAGCTCACGCCGCCATCTCCTGCAGCATGGCCTGAATTTCCGCCGTCACCTCGGCCAGTTCGGCGTCGATCTCTGCTAGCGGACGCGGCGGCTCGAATACGTAGAAATGTCGGTTGAAGGGAATTTCGTAGCCGACCTTCGTCTTGCTTTCGTCGATCCAGGCATCGGACACGTGCGGCAGAACCTCGCGCTCGAAATACTCCTCGATCTCTTCCGTCAGCGGCACCGTCTCGGTATCGCGCAGAGCCGTGTCCGGCTGCGGTCCGCCCTTGTTCTTGCCGCGCGTCACCAGAACAGGTTCACCGTACTCGTTCAGTAGCGGGCGCTCGACCGTGATCTGATGGTATCCGAAGGCGTCGTTCGGAAGAACGAGCGATACCGGAGCACGCTTCGCCTTGCCGCCTTCAGGGGCATCGGGCGTGGGTTCATCGGGAGTGATGATGCTGCGATCGATCTCCTTACCGTCCGCGTTCAGCAGCGTGACCATGTCCATCGGTTCGCCATCGCCGAACAGCTTGACCAGCGTCTCACGGTCCTGCTCGCCGATCTCGCGCCGCTTCGATCCCAGCGACTTGCGCATCTTGCGGAAGAAAGCGCTTCCATCGATCAGCTGCGTCTTGCCCTTGCGCGCCTTCGCCTTTCGGTTGGAGACGACCCAGACATAGGTCGCGATGCCGGTGTTGAAGAACATATCGGTCGGCAGGGCGACGATCGCCTCTACCAGATCGTTCTCCAGCAGGTAGCGACGGATCTCGCTCTCCCCGCCACCGGCACCGCCGGTAAAAAGCGGCGAGCCGTTGAGCACGATGCCGAAGCGGCAACCGCCATCGGCCTCGGGCTGCATTTTGGAGAGCATGTGCAGCAGAAACAGCAGCGATCCATCGGACACGCGCGGGGTGCCGGGGCCGAAGCGGCCGGCAAAGCCCTGTTCCTTGTGCTCCTTTTCGACCACCCGCCGAATGCCCTTCCAGTCCACGCCGAATGGCGGATTGGCGAGCATGTAGTCGAAGGTCTTTCCCTCATGCCCATCGTCCGACAGCGTGTTGCCATAGACGATGTTATTCACATCCTGCCCCTTGATGAGCATGTCCGCTTTGCAGATGGCGTATGACTCCGCGTTCAGCTCCTGACCGCTCATCACCAGCTGCACACCGTAATTGCCGTCGCGCAGGAATTCGTCGGCGACTGACAACATCCCGCCCGTGCCAACGGTCGGATCGTATATGCGGCGGATGAGGCCTTCCTTTCCACCGAGCACCGCGTCATCCTCGATGAAGACTAGCTCCACCATCAGCCGGATGACATCGCGCGGGGTGAAGTGCTCACCGGCCGTCTCGTTCGAATCCTCGGCGAATTTGCGGATCAGCTCCTCGAAAGCATCGCCCATCTGGGCGGACGTAAGATTGTCCGGGTGCAGATCGACGCGCGGATCGAGAAACCGTTCGAGCACCTGGAAGATGAGGTCCTTCTCTTCCAGCTTGTCGACCTGGGCGTGAAATTCGAACTTCTCGAAGATGTCCCGCACCTCGGGGCTGAACGCATCGATGTAGCTGTGCAGGTTGCTCGCAATGTTGGAGGGGTCACCAAGGATGCCCTGCAGGTCCAGCTTCGACGCATTGTAGAAGCCGAACCCGGACGCCCGGCGCATGAACGCGTCGGGGTCCATGTCCTTCCCCTCCCACTTCGCCTTCTCGGCCAGAACGGCCTCGCGCGTGTCCGCCAGCACGAGGTCCAGGCGGCGAAGGACGGTGAATGGCAGGATGACCTTGCCGAAGTCTGCGCGCTTATACGCCCCGCGCAATAGGTCTGCGATCGACCAGATGAAGGACGACAAAGACTGCTGATTCATGAACTTCCCTCTTTCCCCAGTCACTATCAGCAGCTTGTCAAGTCCGCCAGATACAATGGCTCTAGATGGAATAGATGAAGGTCCTGAACCCCAGTGGTGGTGACGGAGCCTTCTTTTTCGGTTTCGGGCCACGCCTCAGCACCGGTATTTCTTCAATCCGCGTAATCCGCGAACTGGCCCACGCAGAGGCCGACAACTCTGTTATTTGAATCAGATCAATAATTAGTCGATCTCCGAAACCCACTTTTACAATCTCGGGCATCTGCATATCGACCCGGGTAATGAATTCGTTATTGGTCGGGGAGCGGAAGACTAACAACCTTGGCACTCGCTCGTGCCGTGGGCTTGCATAGATGAGCTCGCATGGCAGCAAACGGTTGGCGAGGCCGTGCCTCAAATGGTGCCTCGTGGGTGGCCTTGGAATGATCATGATCGCAAAATCTCCCGGATTACTGGCAGAATTTCTTCTGCGCATCGCGACCCGGCGCGGAACCGACGCGCGAACGCCTGTTGAGCGGCAGCAACTTCACACTCGAAGGCCGCGGCACGTGCGCGGTCACGTTCGGCATTTCGCGTTCCAGCATCTTCAGACGCTCTGCCAATTCCTGCACTTCGCCTAGCGCCAGCGCCCTCCGGTTATACGAATTGGGTCCGGTGCCCTTGGACTTGTGACCCATCTGCCTATCGATGATTGTCTGACTGGTCTGCGGGGAGGCCAGGACGCTCTGCGTGTATGTGCGCTGCGAGTGGAAGTCGGCCTTCTTTCCTCGACGGGTTTCGGGGAGAGGCATGAGAGCGTGAGTGGCATCGACAATGTAGACCCACGAACGGGCGTAGAAGCGCTTCCCGCCAGTTTCTGGGGCGAGCTCTCCATCGCTTCGCTTCTTTGCTTCCGCGAGATAGAGTTCAGGAAAGATCGGGACGATCTTACCTGGTTCATACCCCTGCTCCCTTGCCACCGCTTCAGCGTAATTTTGCAGGCCAAGCTGCAACAGTTGGGAATGGATCGGCATGATCCGGTAACGCGACAAGCGCTTCAGTCCACCGGGTGTTTTGCCGTCCTTGCTGCGCGTCATGTTCTCCCGGACGCGGAGGAACGGTATCTCGCATTCGAAATCGAAATCTTCGACTTCAAGCCCGCAGATCTCTTCTCTTGCCATCCCGGTGTATGATCCGAGGAGGGGGACCCAGTAGGCCGCGTCCTGATAGATCGTAGGATTGTCCGAGGGCTTTAGACGATTCACCGCGCCGCCCCCGCCCTGCCAAAGCGGCAGAGGGCACCCCGCCACCCACAAGATACTGGCGGCAGCTTATCGTGTCGTATCCATCGTTCCACACGATGCCGCCCAGATCGAACCGGACATCATCGAACAGGTGCTCGATGGGAGCTGGAGCGATGATGAAAGGAAGCTCCTGCACATTACATTGCCTGAAGTGACCGATTCAACAATGCGTGATGACCGCTCGATCAATCGCGATCTCAGCCTGTTGCAAGCGATGTCAGAGCATCTGGCGAAGTCGCACTGGAGGCTGAAATACGGCAAGGACATCGAGATGAACTTCTCGTCCTACACCATCCCGATCAAGGAAAATCCCGCAAATCCCAAGCGTATGCCTTGGACACCGAAGCATCTCGAAGTGATGTATGGGCTACCGGTTCCTATTGGAGCGGTCCTGTGGCGGGTGGCGTGCGCGAGCTCATCCTCCAGCGCTTTGCGGAACAGCTTTTCGCCCTCGGCCAGTGTCAGAGTTCCGCGCGTAATTCTCTCAATAAGCATGCCGTCTATCTCATCCCATATGGCAGCCAGCCGGCGGACGAGACGACGTGCCTCGACCGGATCAGCTGTGCCCAACGAAATGCTTATAGGGCGACTACACTTGTAGGCGGAAGCGAGGCGGCGGCGAAAATGATATCGGGCGCCTTTTCGCGCCAAATAGGTCGAATTGCCCATAACTACTGACCAAGTCCGCCGAACGCGTTCGGTATAACGCCAACGCGCAAGGTCCGGCTGTGAGAAGCTATGTGAGAAGCTATGAGATACGATGTGCCCAACTCCGCCTCCGAAATGGCGGTTTTCTGCGGGCTTTGAAGGATTATGGAGCGGGTAAGGGGAATCGAACCCCTCTAGCCAGCTTGGAAGGCTGGAGCATTACCACTATGCTATACCCGCTCGGGTGCGGCGCCAATGCCATCGAAGCGGCTTCGGCGTCAACACGCTATTGTGACGTATCGCTGCTTTCACCGCGTTCTTCTTCTGCCGAGGATGCCAGCGTTTCCGCCAGTGTCGGCTCATCCTCGATCGTCGGCGGTTCGCGCGTGAGGACCTCGATTTCGACGCGCCGGTTGGCGGCACGGCCGTCTTCGTCGGGCGTACCGTCCGGGAGGGCATTCGGGGCGATGGGGTTCTGCTCGCCGAAGGCGATTGTGCGGATCCGGTCTTCGGCGACGCCGTTTTCGACCAGCCAGTCGCGCACCGCCTCGGCCCGGGCGAGCGATGCCCGCATATTCGCCTCGTCGCTGCCACCGCTGTCGGTGTGGCCGCGCAGATAGATCAGCCCGCCTTCCTCGTTCTGCGGCGACGCAAGCACTGTGGCGAGCGCTGCGCGGCCTTCTTCGGTCAGCTCGGTGCCGTCGGGGAACTCCACAGTGGTTTCGAGCGACCCGCTGGGCTCGAAACTCTCGATTGGCTCGACCTGGAACTCGGGCCGGAAGATCGAGCGCTTTTCGGGCGGCGCGTCGGCATCGGAGGGCGGCTGCGGCTGATCATCCTTGCAGCCTGCAAGCATCGTAGCCGCCATGGCGGCCGCCAGTGTCAGAGTGGAACGGTGCTTCATCTCATGCCCCCTGTTCGGCGGTCTTGTTGCGTTTGCGATCGCGTTTGGCAGCCGCATCCTGAGCGCTGCGTTCCTGCGGCGGCGCGAAACTGACGATCACGTCGCCTGCCCGCGGCTCGGGTCGCGCGGCATGCGTGAAGAAGCGCAGCGTGCCGTTGTCGCGCACCAGCAGCAGCATGGCGGCGGCATCGGGCAAGCGATCCTGCGCCGCGGCAAAGGTGAATTCTTCCGAGAGCTTGGTCTTGCGGAACACCCAGCCCCGCGCGAGCCGTTCGTTTACGTCTTCGACGCCGAAGCCGCTTTCGAACAAGGCGCGGCCGCGGATGCCGCTCGGCAGCGCGTGGCGGTCCTCGTCGTCGATCGCATCACCGAGCTGGAAAACCGTATCGCGTCCGATCTCATAGGCGAATTCATTGCAGACGAGCGCGTTGTACGCCTCGTTTTCGGTTGCCGCCACCAGCACTGAATAGGGGGTCAGGTCGAGATTGTGCTCGGTCGCCTCATTAAGGATTTCCCCATGGTAGAAAGGCAGCCCCTTCTGGCGGGCGAGCGCGAGCCGCTGCCAGCTCGAATCGACGACCATCACGGGCGCCTTGAGTTCCTGCATCATAAGCGCAAGCGAGATCGTCCACGGCGTGCTCCCGACGATGAGCACGCCCGGGCGGTTGCTGCCCTTGAGATTGAGCAGGCGCGCGACGAGATCGATCGTGAAACCGTGCGCCACGATGGTGGCGACCACCACCGCGAAGCTGAGCCCGATCAGTGCCGTACCGTCATAGCCGATATCCTCGAGCCGGAGCGCGAACAGGCCGGAGATGGCGACCAGCACGATACCGCGCGGTGCGATCCAGGAAAGGAACAGCCGTTCGTTCCACGGGACCGAACTGCCGAGCAGGCTCAGCAGGATGGTTGCGGGTCGAACAAGGAACAGCAAGGCCAGCAGGAACAGGCCGAAGTTCCAGTTGAGATAAGCCAGTTCCTCGAATTCGAGGCTGGCCGAAAGCAGGACGAATATGCCGGCGATAAGGATTACCGCGATGTTCTGCTTGAACGGATGGATGCTGCGCAGGGACGAAACGTTCATGTTCGCTAGCGCGATGCCCATCACGGTCACCGCGACCAGCCCGGCTTCGTGCTCGATCTGGTTGGACAGCACGAACACCACGATGACCGAGGTAAGCAGCACGGGCACCTTGAGATATTCGGGAATGGCCCCGCGCGGAAATGCCCAGGCGATCGCCGCGGCCGCAACATAGCCGATCAGACCTGCGATGATGGCGGCGATGATCAGCGGCGGGACGACTTCGAACAGGCTGGCACCAGGCGATTCGGTAACCGCGCGAAAATATTCGTAGGACACCACTGCGAAGAGCGCGCCGATGGGGTCGTTGACGATGGCTTCCCACTTGAGGATCGCTGCGGGCCGTGCCTTGACCGACGATTGGCGCAGCAGCGGCATCACCACCGTCGGCCCGGTGACTACCAGGATGCCGGCGAACAGGATCGCCACCGGCCATTCGAGACCGCCGATCGAGTGCGCAGCGAATGCGCCGAGCACCCAGGCGATCGGCCCACCCAGCAAGACCAGCCGCCAGACCCCTTCGCCTGCATGCCGAAGCTCACGAAAATCGAGGCTGAGCCCGCCTTCGAACAGGATGAGCGCGACCCCGATAGCGATCATCGGATCGAGCAGGTCGCCGAATGCATGTTCGGGATCGAACAAACCGAGCACCGGACCCGCCAGGAAGCCCGCCGCAAGCATCAGGACGATGGCCGGCCAGCCCGTCCGCCAGGCCAGCCATTGGGCACCTATGCCCAGCATGCCGACCATCGCAATGACTAGTGATTGTTCCATGGGTCTCTCTGGCTGCGCGGCTGTCCGCCGACCGGTGCGCCGCAACGCGCGAGTACCCTTAATGCCCGATGGACAGAATATATCCAGTCCTGCGCGAAACGCTTAGTCGCCATCGAAGGCCATCAAGGCGCGGACATCGAGCGACTGGCTGGCCAAGCGCGCATTGCCGCCCAGATCGGGCAGGTCGATCACGAATGCAGCGCGATCGACACGCGCACCGGCCTTGCGGAGCAGTTCGGTAGCGGCGACCGCGGTGCCCCCGGTCGCGAGCAGGTCGTCGACGATCGCCACATGCTGGCCTGCGCCGACCGCGGCGGGATCCATTTCCAAGCGGTCGAGCCCGTATTCCAGTTCGTATTCGACGCCAATCACTTCGCAGGGCAATTTACCCGGCTTGCGGATCGGCAGGAAGGGCAACTCGAGCCGGGCAGCCACCGCTGCACCGAAGATAAAGCCGCGCGCTTCCATGCCCGCAATCGCTTCAGCGCCCGCAACCGCCTGCGTCAACCACTCGACCGTTGCAGCAAAACCGCGGCCATGACCGAGAAGCGTGGTGATGTCGCGAAACTGGATACCCGTCTTGGGGAAGTCCGGAATCGTGCGGACAAGTGCTTTGATTTCGTCAGGCGTCATGGCCTACCTCCCCGGAATCGAAACGCCCCTCGCATCACCGGGATGCAAGGGGCGCGAAAATCGTCAGACCGAATGGGTTCAGTCTTTCTTGGGCTTTGCCGCTGCCCAGATCTGCTGTTTCGACAAATAGGCCAGAACCGTAGCGAAGAGCAGGAAGATCAACACCGGCCAGCCGGTCTGCTTGCGCTGGACCATGGTCGGTTCTGCGGTCCAGGCGAGGAAGGCCGCGACATCGGTCGACATCTGTTCCACCGTCGCCTCCGTCCCGTCGTCATAGGTGACCTGGCCCGTGGTGGTCAGCGGCGGAGCCATCGCGAGGTTGAGGTTCGGGAAATAGGGATTGTGATAGAGACCCGGTCCCGGAGCGGCTTCGGGATGCTCCGCGAGCAGTTCCGCCGTCGGCTCGGAATAGCCCGAAAGCAGCGAAGCCACGTAGTTCACGCCGTCGCCGCGCGCCTTGGTCATCAGCGACAGGTCGGGCGGGATGGCGTTGTTGTTCGCCGCCGCAGCCGCAACATTGTTGGGATAGGGATCGGGGAAGTAGTCGGTCGGAAGGCCGGGGCGCGTGGTCGCTTCCCCGGTGTTCGGATCGATACCCGGCACCTGCTTCGAAGCGGCGAACGCCTTTACCTGGCCCTCGTCATAGCCAAGCTGCTCGAGGTCGCGGAAGGCGACGAACTTGAGGCTGTGGCATGCCGCACAAACCTCGTCGTAAACCTTGAAGCCGCGCTGCAGCTGCTGGATGTCCCACTTGCCGAACGGCCCGTCGAACGAGAAGGCGATATCCCGCGGTTCCTCGTAGGGAAGGTGCCCGGCAGGCTCTTCGGTCATCCAGGCATAGGCACCCAGGACGAAGGAATAGAGCGCAATCAGTGCGAAGCCGAGGCCGACGAGAATGGCGACGAGGCGGATGCTGAGAAGCTTGGTCATGTCTGGTCTCGTAACTCGCTTAGACGGCCGGCGTGGTGTTTTCACCGAGCACCGCCTTCTTGTCCGAGCCGAGGACGGCTTCGGTGATCGAATAGGGCAGCGGTTCGGACTTCTCGATCTGGCCGACGATCGGCAGGATCACGAGGAAGTGCAGGAAGTAATACGCCGTCGCGATCTGGCTGAGCATCACATAGGGCTCTTCCGCCGGGGCACCGCCGCAGATGAACAGCACGACCATCGCGGGGATCAGGCCGAACCAGAAGAACTTGCGGAACAGCGGGCGGTAGTGGCCGCTGCGCACGGGCGACTTGTCGAGCCAGGGCAGGATGAACCACACAAGGATCGAGCCGAACATTGCAATCACGCCGAGCAGCTTCGCGGGGAAGAACAGGAAGTCGACGGTGAAGGCCCGCAGGATCGCGTAGAACGGCCAGAAGTACCATTCGGGCACGATGTGCGCCGGCGTCGAAAGCGGGTTGGCTTCGATGTAATTGTCCGGGTGGCCCAGCGCATTGGGCAGGAAGAACACCATGGTGAAGAACAGCAGCAGCGCGATGCCGAGGCCGAAGCCGTCCTTCGCGGTGTAGTACGGATGGAACGGGAGCGTATCGCTCTCGCTCTTCACTTCGACACCGGTCGGATTCGACGAACCGGGAATGTGCAGCGCCCAGATGTGCAGGATGACGACACCCGCAATCACGAAGGGCAGCAGGAAGTGGAGGCTGAAAAAGCGGTTGAGCGCGGCATTGTCGGGCGCGAAGCCGCCCAGCAGCCACACCTGGATCGGTTCGCCGACCACGGGAATGGCACCGAACAGGCCGGTGATCACCTTGGCACCCCAGAAGCTCATCTGGCCCCAGGGCAGGACGTAACCCATGAACGCGGTCGCCATCATGAGCAGGAAGATGACCACACCGAGCAGCCAGATCATTTCCCGCGGGGCCTTGTACGAGCTGTAGAACAGGCCGCGGAAGATGTGGAGGTAGATCACGATGAAGAAGAAGCTTGCGCCATTGGCGTGCGCATAGCGCATCATCCAGCCCCAGTTGACGTCACGCATGATATGCTCGGTCGTCGCGAAGGCGACCTGCGCATTGGCGGCATAATGCATCGCCAGAACCACACCGGTGACGATCTGCACCACCAGGAAGAAGCCGGCGAGGACGCCGAAATTCCAGAAATAGCTCAGGTTGCGCGGCACCGGATAACCTGCGCCGACAGCGTTATAAACGAGGCGCGGCAGCGGCAACTTCTCGTCGAGGAATTTGGTGACCCCATTGGTGGGGGCGTATTCCTTGGCCCAGGGAAAGCTCATCGTATCGTCTCTTCTCTCTAAGCTCAGCCGACCTGGATGACGGTGTCCGAGGTGAACTCGTACTCCGGCACTTCGAGGTTGGTCGGTGCCGGACCCTTACGGATACGGCCCGCGGTGTCGTAGTGCGAACCGTGGCAGGGGCAGAAATACCCGCCGAATTCGCCCTTCACTTCGCCTTCGGCCGCCCCGAGCGGGACGCAGCCGAGGTGGGTGCATACACCCATGGTGACGAGCATGTCCTCATGCCCTTCCTTCGTCCGATCGGCGAGGGATGCCGGATCGCGAAGCGAGCCTGCCGGCGTCGCATTGGCGGCGGCGACTTCAGCCGGGGTAAGCCGGCGGATGAACAGCGGCTGCTTGCGGAAGACGGCCTTGATCGCCTGCCCCGGCTCGATCGCCGAAACGTCGACCTCGGTCGAGCTGGCGGCGAGCACGTCCTTCGACGGCGCCATCTGAGTTACCAGCGGATAGACGACCGCGAGGCCGCCGATACCTGCCGCGCTTACCGCAGCGATGTCGAGGAAATCGCGGCGGCGAATGCCATCGGCGGTGTCGCCTGCCGTTTCGGGAGTTGCGGTTGCAGCCGTGTCTGCCATCAGCGCTTTGCCTTGCCTGCCTTGTACCTGCGCCCCGGGCCTGGACCCGGAGACGCGCTGTGCGAATTTATCGACCGGGTGAGGTGGTAAGCCGGCGCACACGACATAGATAACGCGTCCGCAAAAGCCCCATATGTGCCCGGTTTGGACGCGCCTCTAGCCGCTCTGCGGCGGGTTGCCAACCGCCATTTTGGCAAGCTTTATGCAGTCGCGTGCAACCGAGGCCCGTTCCGGCCCGGCACCGGCGATTGGCTCTATCGGCCAAGCCCGATGATGCTGAGCTGGCGGCCGGCCGTTTCCTCGCCCCGGTGCCCTGCGCGGCGATAGGAATGAAACCGCTCTGGCTGCGTGTAGGTATCCTGTCGCACGTCGGCGATCCGGGTGACGCCTGCCTCGCGCAAGCGCTGGGCCGCATAGGCCGGGAGATTGAACTGCCAATGTCCAGCGCGGCCGGGCGTGAAGAAGCGGGCATCGGCGGGCGTGAAATGGTCCCGAAACGCGGCGTCGACCTCGTAGCTGGCCTGGGCAATTGTCGGCCCGATGGCCGCCCGGATGGCCCCGCGGTTTGCGCCGAGGGTCTCCATCGCGGCTACCGTGTTGCCAAGCACGCCAGCCAACGCACCGCGCCACCCGGCATGCGCCGCGCCGATGACGCGCGCCTCCGGATCGGCGAGCAGCACCGGCGCGCAGTCCGCGGTAACGATACCCAGCGCAAGGGCAGGCCGGTTCGTGACGATTGCATCGGCTTCGGGAGGCTCTTCCCAGGCATCGCAAGCGGTCACGACCGTCGCGGAATGGACCTGCCTGACGCGGACAAGCGCGGCGCCGGGAAGAATCTGGTCCGCACCAAGGCCCGCGGAGCTGGAGAACCCATGAGGGATATCGCCCAGCGAGGAAGCCGTAAGATAGTCGCGCATCGTACTAGCCCAGCGAACGGGTAACCTGTTCATATGTATCGCGCGACAACTTCGGCGCTTCGGCAATCCGCTGGAGCGCTTCGCGCATCAACTGCGCGCGGCCTTCCTCGATCCGGCGCCAGCGCCCCAGTGCGGGAACGAACCGGGCAGCGGTTTGCGCATTGATCGGATCGAGTTCGAGGATCAGATCGGCGAGCATGCGATAGCCCTCGCCATCGGCAGAATGGAACGCGCCGGGGTTGCTGGCGAAGGCCATGTAGAGCGACCGCACGCGATTCGGATTGCGCAGCGCGAAATCCTCATGTTCGCGCAAGGACTTCACATGGTCGATCGCGTGGGGATGAAGCGAACTGGCCTGCAGCGCGAACCACTTGTCGATCACCAGTGCGTTGGCCTGGTATCGATTGTAGAAGTCGAGCAGCCGGCCGGTGCGTTCCGCACTGTCGAGCCCGGCCAGCACCATCAGCGCGCCCTGCCGATCGGTCATATTGTCCGCGCGGTCGTATTGCCGCGCCGCAAGACCGGATGCGGTGGCCGGATCGCCGGCAGCGGCATAGGATAGCGCCAGCGTCTTGACCTTGCGCGCGCCCTTCGCCTCGGCATCGAGTGCAAAGGGCACTTGGACGGCTCTTTCGTAAAGCGCATGGAGAGGATCGGCGAGCCGTGTGGCTACGTCCGCCTTGAGCGCTTCGCGAGCGGCATGGATACTGCCCGGATCGGCGATCAGCATCTGTTCCGCTATGTACGCCTGGCTCGGCATGACCATCAGTTCGCCGCGCATCAGATCGTCGAGCGCGCTATCCTCGATCACTGCGCGCATCGCCTGCGCGATATCGCCGCGCGCAGCGTCGCGCTCGGCATCGTCGAGCTCGCCCGAGACGCTGCCGACAAGATAGCCTGTCATCAGTTCCTGCATCGCTTCGTACCGCGCGAAGGGATCGTCGTCGCGCGCGGCGAGGAAGACGAGTTCGTCGCGCGGAACATCACGGTCGATGGAGACCGGCGCCGAAAAGCCGCGATTGATCGAGAGCACGGGTCTGGTCGCAAAGCCGTCGAAGGAAAATTGCGCGGTCTCGCTATCGAGCACTACCAGTTCTTCACCCGCGTGATTGCCACTCTCACGGTCGAACAACGCCAGGTTCAGCGGGATAGGCATCGGCTGCTTGTCGGGCTGGCCTGGCGTCGCAGGTACGGTTTGCGTCAGCGTGAGCGTGGCGGTCTGGCCTTCATGTGTCAGCCGCGCGGCAACCTTGGGGGTCCCGGCCTGCGAGTACCATAGCCGGAACTGCGCAAGATCCAGATTGGCGCCGTCCTCCATCGCGCGTACGAAGTCCTCGCAGGTCGCCGCTTCGCCATCGTGGCGCTCGAAGTAGAGATCGGTGCCGCGGCGGAAGGCTTCCTCGCCTGCCATCGTCCGCATCATGCGAATGACCTCGGCGCCCTTGTTATAGACAGTGGCAGTGTAGAAATTGCTGATTTCGCGATACGAATCCGGACGGATCGGATGAGCCAGCGGCCCCGAATCCTCGGGAAACTGCACACCGCGCAACACGCGTACATCCTCGATCCGCTTGACCGGCGCGCTGCCCATTTGCGCGCTGAACAGCTGGTCGCGCAGTACCGTGAAGCCTTCCTTCAGGCTCAGCTGGAACCAGTCGCGGCAGGTTACCCTATTGCCCGACCAGTTGTGGAAATACTCATGGCCGATTACGCCTTCGATCCCGTCGTAATCGCCATCGGTGGCGGTCTCGGGGTCGGCAAGGACGTATTTGGTGTTGAAGATGTTGAGGCCCTTGTTCTCCATCGCCCCCATGTTGAAATCGGATACGGCGACGATGTTGAACAGGTCGAGATCGTATTCGCGCCCGAAGACTTCCTCATCCCAGCGCATCGAGCGCTTGAGGCTTTCCATCGCGTGCTCGGTCCGGTCGAGATCGCCGTCGCGGACATAGACGTTGAGCTCCACCTCGCGGCCGTTCATGGTCGTGAAGCTGTCGCTGCGGGCGACAAGATCGCCGGCGACGAGTGCGAAGAGATAGGACGGCTTGGGCCACGGATCGTGCCATTCGGCCCAGTGCGTAGCGCCTTCCTCGCCCTGATCCGTCCGATTGCCGTTGCAGAGCAGGACAGGAAACAGGGCCTTGGGCCCGCTCATCCGGACGGTATAGGTGCTCAGCACGTCGGGCCGGTCGGGGAAGAAGGTGATCCGGCGGAACCCTTCCGCTTCGCATTGCGTGCACAGCATTCCGCCCGAAGCGTACAGCCCCATCAGTTGCGAATTGGCCGACGGATCGATGACGGTGACGATCTCGAGCGAATGGTGTTCGCCGGGAAGTGTCACCAGCAGATCATCGCCATCCATCCGGTAATCGGTACTTTCGTCGCCGTCGCACGATAGGGACTCGAGCTGGAGCCCGTCGCCATTCAGGCGGATGGTCCGCTCCGCTTCAGCCGCCGGATTGCGTTCGATCTCCAGTCTTGCGGTAACTCGCGTTTTATCCAAGGCGAGATCGAACGTCAGGCGGATGGTCGGAACCAGCCAGGGAAAGGGCTTGTAATCCTCGCGGCGGATTTCGGGTGGGGCCTTTGGCTGGATGGCGGCGTCGGCCATTTCGGGATTGCCGTCGGGGGTTGCGGGAGTGCGCGCGATATCCATGGAATTCCTGTCGAATGCGTAGCTTCTTGGTCTGTCACTCCTTGCAACGTCCGTCGAGACATTGCGTTCACAAGGCGCTGCGCCGATTGCAGCGATTGACAGCGCCGCTGGCCTGCCCCAGCCAGCGACCTCGCATGACCCTCGTGTTCGACCTCTTTTCTGCGGCCAATATCAGCCGCGACATTTCCGCCCCGCTCCGTGCTGCTCCGAGTGCCTTTTGCACGCGGTCCACCAGGCAAGCGTTTGGTTACGGCGTGGCATGACTCGCCTGCTGATCTTCGGCCTCGGCTATACAGCGACACGGATCGCCGATGCGCTGCGCGGCAGGGGCTGGCATGTCGATGCTACCGGCAGCGCGGGCAATCTGGCGTTCGACGACCGCACCGCCGTCGCGCAGGCTGTGGATGCTGCCACCCATGTCCTGAGCAGCGTTCCGCCCAGCGAAGGAAGCGATCCGGTGCTCGACCGCTATGGCGACCTGATCGGCGACCGGTGGCTGGGCTATCTGTCGTCGACGGGGGTCTATGGTGATGCGCAGGGGGCCTGGGTCGACGAGGCTTCCCCCACCGGCGGCGGACGGCGCAGCACACGGGCGGAATGCGATTCGCGCTGGCTGGATGCCGGCGCGCGTGTGTTCCGTCTTCCCGGCATCTACGGCCCGGGTCGTAGCGCATTCGACCGGATCGAACAGGGCAAGGCGCACCGCATAGATCTTCCGGGGCAGGTTTTCAGCCGCGTTCACGTGGCGGATATCGTGGCGGGCGTGATCACTGCGGTTGGCCGCGATGCACCAGCGGGCGCCTATAATCTGGCGGACGATCTGCCCACGAGCCAGAACACCGTAATTGAAGAAGCCTGTCGTCTGCTGGGCCAGGCGCCGCCGCCGCTGCAAAGCATCGAGGATGCAGGGCTGTCGCCGATGGCGCGCGGTTTCTACGCCGAGAACCGACGCGTCGCCAATGGCAAGGCGAAACGCGTGCTTGGCTGGGAACCCGCCTTCCCGACCTATCGCGAAGGGCTCGCGACGATCATGGCTCGGGCGTAGCCCGCCGCGGTGGTGCGGTTGCCCGGCCTCGCATGGCCACGACCATACCGACCAGCGTGACGACTGCCCCGGCGGCCGGCAACGGTCCCCAGACGAACCCTTCGAACAGCGTCGAGAGGATCATGGCCACAACCGGGACGATCACCGAGCTGTAAGCCGCCTTCCCCGCCCCGACCTTGCGGACGAGGCCGTAATAAAGCGGGAAGGTGACGACCGATCCGGCGAGGCCGAGAAACAGGATCCCCATCGTGTAGGATGGTCGGGGATCGAATTGGGGCGGGCCTGCCGTTACCAGCGCAAAGACGGTGTTGATCAGCACGCCGATTGTCATGGCCCATGCCAAGAGCGCAAGGAAAGGCTGCTTTTTCGCGCCCTCCATTGCTTGCGTGATATTGGCTGCGCTGGCCGAAAGGATGCCGCCAACCGTCAGGCCGGCCCCGAGCAGCACCTGTTGCAGTGTTGCCGGCGAAGAACGCCATTCATGCGCGAACAGCAGCGCGACACCGATCGCCGCAATCAGCGACCCGAGCACGAATGCACCGGTGATGGGTTGGTACAGGAAGATCCGGCCCAGGACGGCATTGGGCACCACCAGCAAGGCGAACATCACTGCGACCAGGCCCGAGGTGATATAGGCTTCGGCATTGTAGACGAACGCGAAGTTGAGCGTGAACTGGAAGAGGCCGAGCAAGGCCGCCCAGCGCAGCCCCCCCGGGACCAGCAGCAGCGGTTCGCGGCGCAGGGCGGCAAGTGCGAACATGCCCAGCGCGGCGATTACGAAGCGGTATGAGATCGACCAGCTCGCCGGAACGCTGGCGATCTGGTCGCGAATGACCAGCCAGGTGCCGCCCCAAATCAGGCTGACAATCACGAAGGCGATGAAATTGCGAGGGGTAAACAGGCTCTCGGCCTCGGCAGGCGCGCTCATAGGCTGGCGATGGCCCGTGCCAGCGCGGCGGCGTCGGCGTCGCGCGTGTTCCAGGCCGTGACGAAGCGCGCCGCATCTGTACCCCAGTCGTAAAAACCGAAGCCTTGTTCGCGAAGCACATCGCGCTCGTCAGCGGTGCAGCGAACGAACACTTCATTGGCTTCGACCGGATGCATCAGCCGCGTTTCGCACGCGCGTGCGATCTCCTGCGCAGCGGCATTGGCGTGCCGGGCATTGTCCAGCCAGACGTCCCGCTCGAGCATGGCGTGGAGTTGCGCGGCGAGAAAGCGTCCCTTCGACTGGAGGTGCCCCGCCCGCTTGCGGCGATAGCGCGCGACATCGGCGAGCTCCTGATCGAAGAATACGATCGCCTCGGCGCTCATTCCGCCGTTCTTGATAAAACCGAAACTGAGCGCGTCGGCCGCTCCGACCGCGTCCCCGGGCGCGCAATCGAGGAACGCGACCGCATTGCCGAACCGTGCGCCGTCCATGTGCAGGCCAAGCCCGCGTTCGCGCGCCAGTTCGGCGATCGCGGCGATTTCATCCGGTCGGTAAACGCAGCCATATTCGCTCGGCTGCGTGATCGAGATCGCATGCGGCTGAACCTGGTGAACATCGTCGCGGATCGGATCGACCGCTGCGCGAATGGCCTTCGGTGTCAGCTTGGCACTAGTGCCCTCTGCCAGAATCAGCTTGGCCCCGTGGAGGTAAAAGCCCGGCGCACCGCCTTCATCCATTTCGATATGCGCTTCTTCGTGGCAGACCACCGCTCCGTGGGGCGGGACCATGGTGGCGAGAGCGAGGCAGTTCGCTGCGGTCCCGGTGCCTGCCCAGAGTACCGTGCATGGGCGGCCGAACAGCTGCGAAAACCGGTCGTCCAGCGCCGCGCTCAACCTGTCGCCGTCATAGGGCGAATCGGGCTCGTCGGCGGCCTTGAGGGCGTCCCAGACCGCAGGGTGCACTGCGGCTGCATTGTCGGAGAGAAACAGCATCGGAACCCCTTAGACAGGGGAACGTTGCTTGCCCAGAAGGGAAACTTTCGGACATGGAAAACGACGAAATTGTAATCGAACGCCACGATCACACCACTCATGGCGAATATCTGGTAAGCATCGGCTCGGGCGAGGCGGCCGGAAAGCTCACATGGACGCAGCGCGGCGATGTCCGCGATGCCGAGCACACGATCGTACCGCCGGAACTTCGCGGACAGGGTATCGCCGGGCGGCTGGTGGATGCGCTGGTGCGCGATGCCCGGCGCGAAGGCTTCAAGATCATTCCCAGCTGCTCTTACGTCGCCGCGCAATTCGATCAGCATCCCGAATGGGAGCCGCTGCGCGCCTAGCAGCCGGTCGGCGTCGCCTCACCGATCTGTGAAAAGTCGTTCGCAGCCATGCTGTCGAGCACTGCCGCACGCACCCGCTCGGCTTCGGCCACCGACAGCCCGCGCAGGCGCAAATTCCCGCCGGCCAGCCCAAAGCGGACGTCGGCATAACCGCGTAGCCGGGCCAGCGGATGCTGCACCAGCTCGACCGATTGCAGTTTATGCCGCGCGGCGATGGTCATGCCGGGCGCCAGCCACCCGCGCCGCGTATAGAGCCGATCACGATCGAGCGCATGGCGAGTCCAGCGCCAGGTAAGGAACTGGTCGAACGCAATCGCGCCGCCACCGAGAATGGTTGGCACGATCGCCAGCTTCCAATGCCCCAAGGCTAGGGCTATCCCGGACAGGACAAGCATCGCCGCCAGCCCCAACAGGAAGGCATCGATTCGGTGGGCCGGTGCCCCGCGATGCCAGTCGGAGCTTTTGTCAGGCAGCGCGAACC
>Ga0114911_1000698_pt1 | contig 20246 bp, 19 predicted proteins | sample MalvireepMed_904_FD_89688 | JGI IMG/M metagenome (GOLD analysis project Ga0114911, IMG submission 89688) | Marine viral communities from the Global Malaspina Expedition - Malaspina viral metaG DeepMed_904 | ecosystem: Environmental > Aquatic > Marine > Oceanic | place: Mediterranean Sea...
ACCGGAACTTTCCTTTGACAGTGCCAGGCTCAGCCCTTATCATGCGCGCCACGTTGATCAGGGGTTCCCTGAGCAACAACCAGTTTGATGCGGGGTAGAGCAGTCTGGTAGCTCGTCGGGCTCATAACCCGAAGGTCGTAGGTTCGAATCCTGCCCCCGCTACCATATAAAAGAAAGGCAGATCAGTAACTTACTGGTTTGCCTTTTTTGCTTTCAGAATCTGAATTTTCCTCCGTGCCCTCACCGTGCCCTATGCGTGCCAATTTCCGATTTGGATGTTTTGGCTCATTTTCGCTTTTGACCTTCAGTCTTCTGGGGCACGGAACATTAACTCCTGCTCTCATGCCTAGAAAAAAGAGTCACTTCACGTCTTCAGGTTCTTCAGACTCGCCTGAGATTTCCTTGATGTGCGTGATCAATTGCTCAACAGAACAGTCGAAATAAGTGCATAGCTTATCAATGTTGTCCGTTACTGTGCTGTGGCCGGGATGATTGATGATTTTCGACAGTGTCATCCTGTTGATGCCAGTGTCCTTGGCGATTTCACCGATAGTGATTCGTCGTTTCTCGGCAAATTCCTTATGTGCTATCAATTCCTTTAAATGGAAACGGATCATCTTTTTGCTCTTTTGATAAAAATAAGTATCAAACGCCACTTGCAATTATCGTAATAGGGCGTATATTGATGATCAATTGATAACAAAAGATATCAACTGATCATTGGTTTGCAAAAGGAGATGTTCTCATGAACAACACATACCTGACAACTGAAGAGCTTTCAGAACGTATCAAGTATGACCCCCGCACTATCCGTCAGTGTCTGAAAGACAGCGTCCTGTTGGAAGGCAAACATTATATCCGTCCATTTGGTGGCCGAAAAATTCTCTACATCTGGGAGATTATTGAGGAAGACATGCTCAGCATGGCTCAGAACAATCTGGCCATCCCGATGGCAAGCGGAGGTGTTTGTCATGGCTAAGGTCCGTGCACGAGCCGATACAAAGAAGCTCTTTATTGATTTTCGGTACCAAGGAATACGCTGCAGAGAGCAAACCCTGCTAAGCGACACTGCCCGAAATCGTAAACAACTCGATACTTTGATCCAGCGAATGGAAGCCAAGATGTTAGTCGGGGATTTTGATTATGTAGAGTTCTTTCCTGGGAGCAAGAACCTCAAAAAGCTTGAAGATGCAGGAGTTCTTTTCAATAAGAGCGACCTTGCTTTTGAGCAATCGGAGTCTACTACTCCACGATTCCCAGACTTCGCCGACCAATGGTTTCTGGAATCTAAAATCCAATGGCGCAACTCCCACGTCCGCAATGTGACCTCTATTCTCGAAAGCTCGCTCAAGCCAGCGTTCAAGAGCAAGCGAGTAGGAGAGATCACCAAGGCGGATATTCTGGCAGCCCGTAACAAAATGGCTCGGCGGAAGGGTAGGGGGCCCAGTGGATTGATGGCACCCAAGACCATCAATAGCCACATGACAATTCTTCGGATGATATTGACTGAAGCGGCCGAACGGTATGATTTCACGAATCCTTATCTCAATATCAAACCGCTGAAACAGCAGAAGGTTCATATCGAGCCGTTTTCTATGGCGGAAGTTGAGACCATCCTCAAACGGGTGCGCGAAGACTATCGCAATTACTACTTGGTGCGCTTTTACACCGGCATGCGCACCGGAGAAGTGGATGGCCTGAAGTGGGAGCATGTGGACTTCGAACGCCGTGAGATTTTGGTGCGTGAAACCTTGATTCACGGCAAGACGGAATACACAAAAACAGACGGCTCTCAGCGCGAGATCCCCATGTTTGGCCCAGTGCACGACGCACTTAAAGAGCAATACGAGGCAACCGGAAAGCTCAGCAAGTTTGTGTTTTGCAATCGCCTCGGTGAGCCGCTGGACCACAACAACGTCACCAAGCGAGTTTGGTATCCCTTATTGGAGCACCTAAAGCTAAAAAAGCGACGGCCTTATCAAACCCGCCACACGGCCGCGACATTGCTTTTGGCATCAGGTGAAAACCCAGAATGGGTGGCTCGTACGCTGGGCCACTCATCTACAGAGATGCTGTTCAAAGTGTACTCCCGATATATCCCGAACCTGACTCGTATGGATGGCAGCGCCTTTGAGCGCCTGATTCAGAGCCGGGTGATCGACAACGACCAGGAGCTGGGAAATGAAACTGAATGATCTGCGCCCGTTAGTGAAAAAGACCTTCAACGGCACCTACCGCCTGACTGGCCGCGTAGCCTGTTTTGATGATGATGGTATTCCGTATCTGAAACTTCGCTTGAGCAGTTGTGCCAGCGACATCGTGGTACTGGCTGTGATTGGTTCTCTGTTGATCCCAGAGCATCTAGGTCACATGGATCTAGTCGTGGTCAAAGGTCAGGTGTGTGTCGGTGGGGAGGAAAGTGAGATTCTGCTGACCGATATCCGCCGCCCGTTGCAGGCAGACGTTGCCAGCCTACCAGCACTGCAAACGTTGCCACGGACGTTCTGCCCAAAGCCGGAGGCACTGGATCAGTTAGTTGCTGCGGTTCGGTCTTTGCGGTCAGCTTCATTACAGATGTTTATTAAGCGAGTATTGGAGCGCCGTGACAGGCTGGAAGTTTTTCTGAACGCTCCTGCGAGCAGAAATTATCATCATAACGAGCCCGGCGGGCTGTTGGCTCATTCTCTGGACGTGGCGAAGAACGTGCTGGTCATGACGGAGACTAATGAACCCGGAATGCCTCGGGAACTTCAGGAACTTGGTTTCGTTGCGGGATTGTTGCACGACATCGGCAAGACCTACACCTACGACAAGTGGGGGAAACCAACAGCAACCGCGAGATTGTGTGACCACGCCGACTTGACTCTGGAGGCCTGTGCCTACGGTTTGGCTTATCTCGATAAACGAGATCCTGATGCGGCTCTTGCACTCAGGCATATTTGGACCTGTGCATCGCCCGGCGCACGCTATGGTGTCAGCCCTGCGATGACGCTTGCCCGCTATGTTCGAGACGCCGATGCCCAGAGTGCCATGGCTGACAATCAGCGGAAGGCCTACCGAAAGCGTCAGCCAATCGGTTTTGGACGGCTCGGAAACAACGTGTATTGGCGGCCATCGATAGAAGCTCATGGATGAGACAGATGAACAGTACAGCGAGGGGTGTGGTACGGTGCGGCTACACCCCTTTTCTTTGTCTGCCGGGGCGTAAGGACAGCGCTTCCAATAGGACGAAGGCATTTGCCCGCCAACGGTGCTAAGGTCAGGAAAATATAGCCTCCAGAGCCAAGGATATGCCGAAAACCTACTACCTCCACGGCTTCGCTAGCCGCTTCGATATCACCAGCGATAAACTCAAAACACTCGCAAGACTTGGCCCCGTGTATGGTCACGACATCGACTACACTCAGGCCTCGGAAGACGTTATTGAAGATAGTTTGGACAAGCTGATGCAAGTGAACCCGGATCTTCTGGTTGGGACCTCAATGGGGGGATGGTTGGCGGGGATTTTGGGAGCCGAAACCGGCATTCCGTTTGTCGCCATCAATCCGGTGACGGATCCGGCTCACACTCTCAAGCCGTGGATAGGGCAAGGTGTGGATCATCAGGGGCAAGCCTATCAACTGACGGCTGAAGTGGTTTCTGGCTACTATCCTTTCACCCACTGTGGCAGCGGGCTCGTGCTGCTAGATCAGGGGGATGAACTGCTTCCCTGGAATGATACCGTAAGAGCGCTTGGGGATTATTTTCCGGTCCATAGCTTTGAAGGCGGCAGCCACCGGTTTGAGCACATGGAAGAGGCGTTGAAGCTGATTCGGGAGCATGTGAAGGATTAACGCCAGTGGGAGCTCGGTTTAACGGCAAGCTGACGTTTTTTCATTCGGTTTCGCAGCTGCCGGGTGCGTCAGGGCTCTACCGATCAGGTAACCGGTCACTCCACCGACCAACGCCGACACGGGCCCGATGAGGCCTCCCACCAAGCCACCAACAAACATCAGTACCACGCTTTTCATACAGACTCCTCCCGCCTTCCTGGCAGCTGCATTAGTCCAAGTATAGGGCATTGTGCCCAATGATGAGTTGACCTGTTGATATTGTCTCGCCAGAATACTGTATATTCAAACAGTATTCGGTGTAAAGCATGTCCTGCATTTTGCTAGGTGACTACGAATCTATCTCACGCCTGAACATCCCGATGTTTCTGGAGCGGGTTTCTGCTGGTTTCCCATCGCCGGCGGAAGACTACGTTGAGAAAACCATCGACCTGAACGAGCTGTGTATTCAGCACCCGGCTGCCACGTTCTTTGTGCGGGTTCAGGGAGAGTCCATGATCGAGGCGGGCATCTATCCTGGCGATGTTCTGGTGGTGGATAGGTCACTGAGGGCCGGGCACGGAGACATTATCATCGCCAGCCTTGAAAGCGAGATGACGGTGAAGCAATTGCACATCACTCCGCCACCAGTGCGTCTCCTGCCGCGAAATGCTGCTTTCCAGGCCATTGTGGTCGAGGGTGACATGGTGATGGAAGTATTCGGGGTGGTCACCAACGTGATCCGTTCACTCAAGCGGGGAGGGTAGAGATGGTATCGATTGGCCGGAGTCAGGCCGTATTCGCGCTCGTGGACTGCAATAATTTTTACGCCTCCTGCGAGAAGCTGTTCCGTCCGGATCTGCGCAATACGCCTGTGGTCGTGCTATCCAACAACGACGGCTGCGTGGTCGCCCGCTCGAAAGAGTCCAAGGCACTGGGGATAACGATGGGCGTGCCGGTCCATCACATCAAATCGGAAATTCGCCGGTACGGTATCCAGGTGTTCTCGTCCAACTACACCCTCTATGGCGACATGAGCCGGCGGGTTATGACAACACTCGAAGGCCTGGCCCCACGAGTGGATGTCTATTCTATTGATGAGGCCTTTCTGGATCTCACCGGTATTGACCGGGTAGTGGCCTTCGAGGACTTTGGCCGAGCGATCAAAGACACCGTGCATCAAAACGTCGGCTTGCCGGTCTGTGTGGGTATTGCCCCCACGCGAACACTGGCAAAACTCGCCAACCATGCCGCCAAGAAATACCCGGCGACCGGAGGCGTGGTGGATCTGACAGACCCCGCTCGGCAACGGCGGTTGATGGCTCAGGTACCGGTTGAGGACGTTTGGGGTGTCGGGCGAAAACTCAGTGCCAGACTTCAGGCTATGGGCATTGTCACGGCATTACAGTTAGCCGATACCCATCTGGCGACGCTCAGAAAACAGTTCTCTGTCGTGTTGGAACGCACGGCCCGGGAACTCAATGGCGTGCCCTGTGTACCGTGGGAGGATGTGCCGACCCCCAAGAAGCAAATCATGTGCTCCCGATCGTTTGGACAGCCCATTCAGGAACTGAGTGACCTTGAGGAAGCCGTTGCGCACTTTGCAACACGCGCGACCGAGAAGCTTCGGGGAGGCCAGCAATATACGGGGGAGCTTATGGTGTTCATCCGAACTAACCCCTTCAAAACTGCAGCACCGCAGTATTCACGCAGTGCCAGCGTGAAGCTCATCCAGTCCAGCCAGGACTCCCGGGTTATTGTGAACCAGGCTCTGAACCTGCTTCGACCGATGTACCGGGAAGGATTTGATTACGCTAAGGCCGGCGTTATGTTGGGGGAGCTAGTGGAAGAAGCGGGGCTTCAAGAAGATCTCTTCCAGGCCGCCCCAGAGCAAGTGCCAGACAATGGTAGATCGGAACGCCTGATGGCGGTGATGGATGCCATCAACTGGAAATCCAGGGCTACGGTCTACATGGCCAGAGAGGCAGGGCCTGCGGCTTATGCGATGCGCAGGGGGCATTTGTCGCCGGCGTATACGACCTGTTGGGATGACTTGCCAAAGGTTCGTTAATAAACAAAAGCGAACATTCGGATCTCACGCGTTTTGGTCTATTTTCAGCCGTCGAGAGGTCTGAGTGATCGCCGATCGATTATGGAAAATCGGAATCTGATGGTAGAAAAACTTAGCACAGGAAACTCAAACCGGTTCTAGCCCCTAGCAGCCTGTCGGACTTAACCAAGCAGTATCGACATGAGATAATCGGGGCAACACGGGCCACAACCGGAATTCACTGATGGGACATTTCGTAATAGCTGACCGGGACACCGACTTCCTGCTTCCACCGTCTGTTCAAGACTGGTTGCCTGAAGACCATCTGGCCCGTTTTGTCGTCGAGGTCGTTGATCAGCTCGATCTGTCTGAGCTAACGCGGCAGTATGCCGGGCGCGGCTCACGGGCCCATCATCCTGCCGTATTGCTCAGCTTGTTGATTTATGGATACGCGACCGGCGTTTTCTCCAGCCGCAAGATTGAGCGCGCTACCCACGACTCGATTGCGTTCCGTTACCTGGCGGCCAACACGCATCCGGATCACGACACGATCGCCACCTTCCGCCGTCGCTTTCTTCCTCAGGTTGAGGCTCTGTTCGTGCAGGTCCTGCTGCTGGCGCGGGAAATGAATCTGGTGAAGCTGGGGCGGATCGCCCTGGATGGTACCAAGGTAAAAGCGAACGCCAGTAAGCACAAAGCGCTGTCCTATGCCCACGCAAATAAGATTGAGGCGCAGCTCAAGGCGGAAGTGAACGCACTCGCCGCTCAGGCGGAGGCCGCAGATCAGGCACCAGTACTTGAGGGTATGGATATCCCCGCCGAAATCGCCCGGCGTGAAGCCCGATTGGAAGCGCTGGCAGACGCCAAGCGGGCCATAGAGGCGCGAGCACAAGAACGCTTTGATCAGGAGCAGGCCGACTACCAGCAAAAACAGGCCAAACGGCAGGCCCAGAGGGACGCCGGAAAAAAGCCCCGGGGCCGGGCACCTAAACCACCGCAGCCCGGCCCTCGGGATACCGATCAAGTGAACCTGAGCGATGACGAATCGCGCATCATGCCCGTCTCCGGCGGGGGCTTTGAGCAGTGTTATAACGCTCAGGCCGGAGTGGATACCGAGACGATGCTGGTTGTCAGTACCCACATGACCCAGGCGACAAACGACAAACAGCAGATTACTCCAGCCCTGACCCAGATAGGTGCGTTGCCGCAGGCCCTGGGCACCGTCACTGATCTGCTGGCCGACACGGGCTACTTCAGTAAAACCAATGTTCAGGCGTGCCGGGAAAATAACATCCAGCCGTCACTGGCGGTGGCCCGCGATCAACACCATCTGTCCGTATTTGATCGATTCGCAGCCGATGAACCAGCGCCTGTCACGAACGACCCGGTGGTGCAGATGAAACACCGGCTCACTACCCAATCTGGGCGAGCGCTGTACGCCTTGCGAAAACAAACAGTGGAGCCCGTGTTCGGAATTATCAAGCAGGTGATGGGCCTGAGGCAGTTCTCGATGAGGGGGCTGAAGAAGGTTGCAGGCGAATGGACGTTAGCCACGCTGGCATGGAACGTAAAGCGTATGAGCGTGTTGAAAATGGCGGTGTGAGGGCCTTTTGCCGCCATTTTAAGGCCTTTCATGGTGTACTTTAGGTGCCATTGAGGCCAATCTGTGCACCCCGATGGCCACTTGCGGTGAAAGTCGGGAGCCAAGCGAACAAGATCACTTTAAACGCTGTCTGTCAGGTGCAAGTCCGACAGGCTGCTAGACGCCTCTGCATGGCTCTCTGGTGCTCAGGGTCAAAAAATGCGACCCCGCTGCCGCCTCGTTTCCCTGCGATCAGAACAGCGGATTCCGCCAATTCAGGCAGATTCTCAACGACCGTTGAATGCTCTGGGAAAATGGCGACGCCAATCCGTCCTTCCAGCTGAAGTCGATGATTATCAATCAAGAATGGTCTGGTCACGTTGGCGAGAAGACCTTCCGCAAAAGAGAGTGGATCCTCAGATTCTCTGAGCTCCACGGCGATGAGAAAATCATCTGCTCCAATTCTTGCGCAGACATTTGGACGGTCGATATGGTGTTTGATCCGTGCCGCCGCCTCAATCAGGACGGCATCTCCCACCTCATAGCCATAGCGCTGGTTAATGAGGCCAAAGCGAGCACAATCCATGTGAAAGAACCCAACAAGTGGTTTGTCAGTTACCCAATGCTGACAGGCTTCTACAAAACTTCGTTTGTTCAGAAAGCCTGTAAGCGGGTCGTGCCTTCGGAAATACCGCGCTTGCCGGAGTGCTTTTTCCTGATCAGAAATGTCGATACCGAAGCCCTGTAATTCTACTCCGCCGATCGAGGTTTCAGCCGCTCGACGGAAAGTCCAGTCGACCAGTGCCCGGCCGCCGGAGTTTGAGCGCATGAAAATTTTTACCGATATTTCTTCGGCCTGATTTTCGCCCGAGAAAAGTGCGGAAAGTATTTCTCGTGCAGCCTCTCCCTGTTCTTCCGTGAAAATCATGATAGGGCGGCCCAGAAGGGCTTCGTCTTTTACACCTAGCGCCTGCATCAGAGAGGCGTTGGCAAATGTGATTCTCAGGTTGCTGTCCAACCGGCAGATGAACTGTTTCTGACTGTGAAGGATTTCACTGTAACGTTGCTCCGCAATCGCCAGTTGTTGCAGCGCGTCATGATAGGACGTCAAGTCATGGCAGATACCAACGAAGAGCCGCTCGCCGTCCAGGACGGACTCCCCGACTGACAAATGCATTGGAAAGGTTTCGCCCGTTTTTTTCTTTCCTCGCACGTCGCGTCCGACACCAATAATTTGGGCACGCCCCGAATTCAGGTAATTGCTGATGTATTCATCATGAGATGACGAATCGGGTTCTGGCATTAAAATCGAGACATTTTTTCCTAGCATCTCTTCATGGTGATAGCCAAACAGGGCGGAGGTTGAGTGAGAGCACTCTCGAATTATGCCTCGATGGTCGATCACGATGACGGCGTCGACTGCGGCGTCCAGCAATGCAGAAATCAGAGTACGCCGTTCGAATCCCGGTTGGAGATCGTCAGACATCGTTATTTGAACCTCACGACTAATTCATGAAGCTCTCCGGCGATCTTTTCCATCTTCTGGACACTGGCCGTTGATTGCTCACCTTTGTCGAGGTTGTCGGACGCCAGAACGGAAATATGCTCTACCTGCTCGTTAATTTGATCAGAGACTTGCGCCTGCTCTTCAACAGCTGCCGCCATCTGGCCAGCCATGTCTGCGATGGTTCCCACAGACTCGGTTATCTGATTCAAAGTCTCTTCGGCTTCCAGCATTCGTTCGAGGCCCTCATCGGCAGCGTTGTTACCCTGCTCCGCGACCTTCACCGATTCGGAAGACCTCCTCAACAGCATATCGATGATGCCATGAATCTCCCGGGTGGAATCCTGAGTGCGCTTGGCCAAACTTCGGACTTCGTCCGCAACTACGGCAAACCCTCTTCCGTGCTCTCCAGCCCTTGCGGCTTCAATGGCGGCATTCAACGCCAACAGATTGGTTTGCTCGGCAATGTCCTCGATGATTTTCGCGGCGCCGGCAATTTTTCCGCTCTCGGCGGACAGCTCACCCACCGATTCGCTGATACCATGAACGGTTGTCTTGAGGTTCTGTATAGATTCGCGGGTCTGCGCTACAACCGCGGTGCCACGGTCAGCAAATTCACTGGCGCTTTCAGCTTTCTCTGCCGTCTGCTGAACATTCGCAGAGACTTCTGCGATGGTCTGGGACATCTCATGCACGGCTGCCGCAACCTGCTCGGTCTCTGCCTGTTGCTTGCGGAGGGTTTCCTGCGCCTCGTAGGTGATCTCCAGGCCCTGCATGGCGCCGGCCCGAACACTGCCGGCTGAATCTTCAATTCGCGTAAGCACCGCATCCAAGTGCGCCTGCTGCGCCTTTACCGCTACCTTTATTCTGCCAAGCTGCAAATCATCGTCTGTGTAACTGCGAGCCGCCAGATCGTCGGTAAAAGTCTTACCCATGAGATCCGTAATTGACTGTATCAGCTGTCGCTTCGAAATATTGACCCAAATTGCATACGCGACCACGCCACCCGCCAAGATGATCTCGGATACCATCTGCTGCTCAACGAGAAACAAAATCAGTGCAGCTAAGAATACCGCAGTCAGAAACAGCGTGCTGGGTGCAAACCTCTTCCAAACAGGATTGCCTGTCCTGCCGCTACGAATGTTTGAATAAAGTTTTTCGGCACGCTCTACGTCGTCACGCTCCGGGCACGAGCGTACTGATTCGTACCCGACTACATCACCATTTGATGTGACGGGTGTAACGTAGGCACTTACCCAGTAAAAGTCACCGTTTTTACAACGATTTTTGACCAACCCCATCCAGGGACGCCCTGCTTTCAGGTGAGACCACATGTTTTCGTAGGCCTCCGACGGCATGTCTGGATGACGGACGATGTTGTGGGGCTGCCCGATCAACTCCTCGCGATTGAAACCACTGACTTCAACGAACGCATCGTTGCAGTGGAGAATTTTGCCTCTGAGGTCCGTCGCTGAGATCAGTTTCTGTGTTTTAGCGAACGTCTTTTCCGTGTCTGTAACCGGCAGGTTCTTACGCACAGGGCATTTCCTTAAGTCAGAGTCGATGTTGAACTATTTTCGGTAGTATCGGCACGTATTTCCGCAACTCCAGTGCTTTTTGTAACTAACTGAAACACAGATAAAAGTCGTCAAAAGCTTGCTGCGATCCTGTCAAAGAGGAATTTTTGGAAATCGAAGTAACTTTCATGGAATTTCATAGGGTTACAAATTCGCAAATTCTTTCAACTACCGCCTTTCTGCTTGGAAACCGTAATTGTTTAGAGAGGGGCGTAAATACCCTTATAGACCACTGGCTAACAAGCATAGCGAGACGCGAGGACGGTAAAATTCGCATGATTTCAACCTTTGAAAAACCGTAGTTTCAGACGGAACCGGTTCACGTCTCCTGATCTGACCCGTTGTTCATGGCGTAATTTGTATGCATCAACTACATATAAAACTTAGACTGTGCACAATAAAAGGGCAAAAGTGATCTTAATGCCTTCGAGAAATAACTTATGAGCATGCAAGCCAGCAGTGCCCTGCATGATTTAGTCGATTTCTTTGCGCATCGACACGGCCCTTGTCATATCTCTGTTCAATATGGCGATTTGGAGCCAATTGTCCACGGAGAGGCGATTCAGTCTTCTACCAATTTGTTCACAACCATCGATTTGATCGATCGTGATGCCGTAACCATCGGTACGCTTTCTGTTGAGTGGAAAGATGAAAGTGCCCTCGCAGACGATCGCCGTGAGGCCGTTAATCGTTTCGCGCGACTGGTCCAAGATCATTTACAAATAGCCGTTCTCGATGAGCTGCATACCAGCCTCAATGACAAAAATGCTCAGATTGCCCTTCTCTCGGAGGTCGCACGCCAAACCAGTAACGGCGTAGTCGTGACTGATCTCGAAGGCCGTATTAACTGGGTCAACGATGGATTCCAGAAGGTCACTGGTTTCAGCCGTGAAGAAGTGGTCGGCCGGAAACCCGGATCCTTTCTGCAAGGCAGTCTAACGGATCCTGAGACGGTTGGGTATATGCACCAGCGCCTCAGTCAGCAACGGGATTTCGACGTAGAGCTGATCAACTACAACCGCAATGGCACGCCTTATTGGGTTCGTATCCATTGTGAGCCACTGAAATTATACGGCGGCCGAACCTCGGGGTTTATGGCCATTCAAACCGATATTGACGCTGAGAAGCGAAGTAAGGAAAAACTGGAGCGCTTTAGGCAAACACTCGATAGCACACTCGACTGTGTATTCATGTTTGATGCGGCAACGCTGAAGTTTTTCTATGTCAATCAGGGTGCCGTTGACCATCTCGGTTATTCAGAAGCCGAATTGCTCGAGATGCATCCGTACGACATCAAGCCACGCTACGGCGTAAGCGAGTTCAGAAAGCTGGTTCGGCCCTTGGTCGAACGAAAAATACCACGATTCAATTTTGAGACCGTTCACAGGAATAAGAACGGGACAGATGTGCCAGTGGAGGTGTTCCTCCAGTACATAGAGCTTGAAGGAGACAAGCCCCGCTTCGTAGCCATTGTTCGAGACATCACAGAGCAAAAAAAGCAAACTCATGCCATCGAACAACTGGCGTACTTTGACCCGTTGACGAAACTGCCGAATCGGCGTCTTATTCGAACGAAACTCGATCAAGCAATGGCATCCTGCGCGAGCACTGGACAATTCGGAGCGGTGCTTTTGTCTGATCTTGACGACTTTAAAACCGTTAACGACACCCTCGGTCACCGGTTCGGGGACGATCTTCTGGTCGAGATTGCAGGTCGATTCACTCGGGTTTTGCCACATGCAAGCGACCTTTCAAGGTTGGGTGGTGACGAATTCCTGTTTATCTTGACCGCGCTGGGCGACTCCACCGAAAGAGCAATGGAGAAGTCCATTGCGATCGGTCAAGCGCTGTTGCAAGCTGCTGCATCACCCACCGAAATCTTGGGAGATACCAAATCGGTGTCCACCAGCCTCGGGATAGTGCTGTTCGACGGAGACAAGATCCCCGCCAGTGAACTGATGCGCATGGCCGATATAGCCATGTACGATGCAAAAAAGAAGGGTAAGAATTGCTTCAGCGTTTTTGATGATGCCATGCAGAAAAAACTCATCAATGAGCATGATCTGACGCGGGATTTGATCCTCGCAATCAATCGTAACGACGAGATTGTTCCCTGGTTTCAGCCAAAGGTTGACCCCGATGGTCGATGGGTGGGATTCGAAGCACTCGTCCGCTGGGATCACCCCGAGAGGGGCTTGCTGAATCCAGGTCAATTTGTCGATATCGCGGAGAGTCAAAACCTGATGCCGGCTCTTGGCGAAGCCGTTTTGGTCCGCGCCTGCGAATTGATGAGCGCTTGGCGCCAGCAATATCCAATTCAGAACTGGACCTTGGCTGTGAACGTCAGTCAAAGCCAGCTTGCCATGGACGACTTTCCAGCCAAAGTCGAACAGGTGCTGGCCAGAACAAATCTCCCGGCTCAAAACCTTCAGCTCGAGATAACCGAAAGCGTCGTTGCTGAGAATATTCATGGCTGTATCGCCCAAATGAATCGCCTACGCCGCCTCGGTGTCAGCTTCTCACTGGACGATTTCGGTACGGGCTACTCCTCGCTTTCTTACCTAAGGCAATTGCCCATTGACGAGCTCAAAATTGACAAGAGTTTCGTGGAGACGCTGCTGCTCTATGAGGAGGGATATTCAATTGTACGAGCTATTCTGCAACTAGCTCAAAGCCTGAACCTGTCCGTGGTTGCTGAAGGTATCGAGGAAGAAGCGCAGCTCAAGGCCCTCGCAAACCTTGGCTGCAAACGATATCAAGGATTCTTATTCAGCCGCCCTCAAGCGCCAGGAAAAATCAGAGATCGTTTAGCCGCCATGAGAATCGTTAGCTAATAGATTGGCTCTGCTAATGTGTCCTCGCTCTCATAAACTAGAGTGTTATCTCATCACCTGAATGTTCGCTTTGCGACCGTCCCGCATCCTACGCGCCACCTAAACCGTGGATTCAACCAATAACCGCAGCACCGCTCATTTATAGTGCTCCGGAATATTCACCCCAGAACACCTCCGCCGGTGTCCGGTAGCCCAGTCGTTTTCTGGGCCGGTTATTCAGTTGCTCAACCACACGGTTGATGTGCGTTTGAGACAGCTTCGCGAAGTTCGTCCCTTTCGGGTAGTACTGGCGCAGCAAGCCGTTCGTGTTCTCATTCGTGCCCCGTTGGCCCGAGCAGTATGGGTCACAAAAATAGGCAGCCAAGTCCAACTCTTTGGCCACGTGTTCGTGTTCCGCAAATTCGCTGCCGTTGTCCAATGTCAGTGTTTTCGCAGCACCTCGGATTGGCCTCAAAAGCCTGATCACAGTGCGCGTTGTCTGGTTGGCCGTAAATCGCTTTAGGCGTCCTGCGAGCAGGTAACCGCTGCGGCGCTCGACCAAGGTCACCAGGCCGGATTGTTTGTGACCCTGAAGCACGGTGTCGCCTTCCCAGTGGCCAAGCGTGGCACGATGCTCAATCTCTTTTGGACGGCACTCGATCCCGACCCGATTCGGGATTTTACCGAGGCCTGCTTCCTTCGCTCTGCGTTTGCGACCACGGTTATTCCGGTGCCGACAGAAGCGCCAAAGGCGACCACCCAGGAGACGATCACGATGGATCAAGTCATAGACCCACTGGTGACTGACTTGCACTGGAATGTTCATACGGCGCATGAACCCAGCAATCTGCTCAGGGCTCCAATGTTCCCTAAGCCGTTCACTCACCCAATCCGTCAGCCAATGTACTCGTTTGTGGCGCTTGAAGGCGGCTCTACGCCGGGTGTTGGCCTGATGTTGCGCCATTTCTGGTTCATAGCCGTGAACGCTGTTACGCCGCAACTCGCGGCTGATCGTGCTGTTATGGCAGCCCAACATTGCTGCGATCTGTCGTTGGCTTTTGCCGGCCACACGCAGGGCCGAAATCTGGTATCGTTGTGTTTGGGTTAGTTGTCGGTACTTCATCACTGCTTCACTTTGGTCGGTAAAGCCCGTGAGGGTACCGGCGACGGCCCTCCCGCCTCTACCTGGTTACGCCAAAGTGCTGCAGTTATTATCTGAATTCACGACAAAAGCGAACATTCACGTAAGCCCTTGATCAGTGCCTCTAGGCCAATCACTGATTCTCCATGCAGTATTGTTGGTGGAGCAAATCAAAGACGTCAGACGATTACATGGAAAGGAAACTAGGCCTAAGATAAGCTTCTGTTTTATAAATCTATAGGCAGATTGATCGAAGGCGCAGCAATCTTAATAACGAAGATGTCAGATTTCTGCAATATCGAATACCTCTGCCTAGTTGTGAGATATCGCATAAAGGATTGTCGATGACCCCGCCTGAGCGACTAAAAGACCTGCTAATGAGAGTCCGAGACTCCATACCAAACGAAGAGTTCTGCGGCGTTGGCGTTGTTGTATCGGCGGATTTTGAGCGTTTGCCTATTGCTTCGCTTTGTACTAGCGCCACTTTTCCTGTCCAGCAGGATCTTGCCGAGCAGATTGCCGAATGCAGCCTATACAGCCGGTCTTGCCATGACGGATTCCAAATCGTTTCTGATCAGTGGCAGCTGGTGCAGCGAAATCAGTATTTTGCACCTTTTCCTGCGGCAGAATGTAGAGAGCTTATTGGTAGTGTAAACGTAGGTTCTCGGTACATGGCAGCTAGATTTGGGTCGCTAATCGAGGGAGTTGTGTGTACGGGACTTCTGAGCGAAAGAGACGGAATCGTGGTTTTTGAAGGTGGTCTGCCCGTTGATTAATCTATTACCGATAACAAAGTTGATCGCTTGGGTAGCCGGTCTGTACGCGGGTATGGTGGTGCTAATTTCAGCACTGGTCGGAGCCTCTGGGCTCGCATCATTGGAAACGGCTTTAAAAGGCGTGGCCATTCTGAATCTAGTGTTGCTTGGCGTGGCCATAGGCGGGTGGAGGACGGTGTGGCGGTGGATTCCTAAGCTAAACGACTGGGTGTTCCCCGATCTTAACGGCAAGTGGACGGTTGAGATTCAGTGGAACTGGGGCAACAAATCTGGCGAGAAGAACGCGACTGCCTTCATCAAACAGAGCCTTCTGAAGGTAAGTATCGAACTGTCTTCGGACGAATCTGAGTCTGAGACATTGATGGTTGCTCCCCACAAAGACGCCCAATCTTCGCGTCCTGGCTTGTATTACATCTACAGGAACGTGAGTATCGCTGGTGCGGCAAAGAAACAGGACCCTCACATAGGGGCAGCTATTCTCAAGATCAGCCAAGAATCAAATGACGTGCTTCGGGGTAATTATTTTACCGATAGGTCAACAAATGGGCAGTACACCATGCGCCGTGCCGGCGAAATCTAACAGTCGGCTATTGGCGGCGCACGGGTGCTGGCGCTCAGGTTAGCCGCAAAGCCATGGCGCGAGTTGCTTTTCCAGATCAGGAGTAGATAAATGAGCAGGGATTGGGAGTCTGTATTTGCTAATTGGTCGCAAGGGCCAGGAAAGGCAGAGCAAGAACGAGCGGAAAATGCCGAAAGGCAGATAAGGCAGGCGATACAAGCAAGTGATAAGTTAAAAAATCGGAATATCCGAGTATTCACACAGGGTTCTTATAGGAACAGAGTAAATGTAAGGCAGGACAGCGACGTAGACGTTGGCGTACTGTGTTTTGACACGTATTTTCCTGAATACCCTGACGACAACGTAAAAATGGAGCTTGCAAAAAGTTTCGTGCCGGCAACTTATGAATACGCCACATTTAAAAATGAATTGGAAGAAGCGCTTGTAGATAGATTTGGAAGAGCAGCTGTTACACGTGGCAGTAAAGCTTTTGACATAAAGGAGAATACTTATCGCGTAGAAGCAGATGTAGCTGCGTTCTTCGAGCATCGCCGATATGTAACCACAGGCTATTATCATTCTGGTGTAGAACTGATACCAGATGATTGCAACCCGCCTAGGGTCAGGAATTGGCCGGAGCAGCATTACCGGAATGGCGTTTCAAAAAATGGCGCCACAACACGAAGATACAAAAGATCTGTTCGGATATTAAAGAAGTTGTCGAATGAGATGGCGTCAAACGGTATCAAATCGGCAGAAAATGCGCCGAGCTTTCTTATTGAGTGTTTGGTGTTCAATGCATCAATTCCATGTTTTCAGTATCAATTATTTAAGCCGATGATGAGAGCAGTTCTCGCAGAACTGTTCAACAACACTTTGTCTATCGAAAAGTGTTCCGAGTGGGGGGAAGTAAGTGAATTGAAATATCTTTTCAGAGGTTCCCAGCCATGGACGAGAGAGAGTGCGCACCAGTTTTTGAGTGATGCATGGAACTACATAGGCTACGAATAATGTTAACGCGACTCCATATTTCCACTTTTATTGGTCTAACTATTGCTGTTTGGTTGTTGGCGCTCTGGATTCAAGGGATGCCGGTATTGAGCTCGGATTTTGTTAAACCATTTGGCGTCGTGGTTGGTGTGATCACTGCTGTCGTAGCGCTTTTTAATAAATACATATGGGCATGGAAAGTATTTAAAGGATGGTATGTTAAGCGCCCTGACTTAAGAGGAACATGGAGGGTTGAGCTAAAAAGCAGCTGGGTAAATCCAGAAACTCGGGAAGAAATTGCCCCAATATATGGTTATGCAGTAATTCGTCAATCATTGAGTTTTCTAAGCTTTCGCCTAATGACCAAAGAATCTCGGTCAGTGTTGGTAGCACATAGTATTGAGCAGCAAGAAGATGATGATCTTTTCAAATTGGTAGGTGTATATCGCAATGAGCCAAAAATTGAGCTCCAAGGTGTGCGTAGTGAGATCCATCATGGCTCGTTTGCATTAGAAATTCATGGGGCACCGGTTTATGAATTGGAGGGGCATTACTGGACGGATCGCGCAACTAAAGGCGCAATGAAGCTCAGTGGTCGAGTGAAAAAGCTATACGATACGTATGAACAGGCAGAGCGCGAGATAGGCAATTAAGAAGGCGCTGCTGCTGGACATGGACTTCCCCCGATTTGCTGAAGCTTTGCCACAGGTTATGGCGGGCGTTATGAGCAACCTGAATGTCCGCTTTGCGACCGTAGCTTCAGTTTGTACCTCAGCCAATCAACCTGCGAACATTCCTGTTTCAGTCGCACCGCTGATTAACGTTTTCCACCCTTGGTATTTCGCCAGTGCCCCGCCGCCAATCGCTGGACCGCTCACTCCTGAGTTATGCCGTTAAGTTCGACTCCTTCTCAGCATTCTGGAAGCCAGCCGGAATTTCCAATGGTGTCAGGAACACCGAGCAAAAAGGCGGACACACTTCAGTACCAACGGCCGGCCAAAATGGGTTCAAGAACATTATCAGCGCCACCTTCCCACCAATTGCGTTCACTACTTCAAGAAAGATAGCAAGTGGTCAATTTGCAAACGCGAAACTCGCACGAGCGATGGAAGATGACCCCCAATACGCGCTTTATGGTCTGTTCTTCTTGTGAGAACGTCATGGCGAAAAAAGGACTAAATTAGCTCCCCGATTAGGTCGCCATGCCCCCTATCCTGGCGGCCACTCCCTCCCGTTTACCACCATAACTATATTGCAAGTATACTTGTTGGGTTTTTGTCCGGTCGCTCTATAATTATAAGTATACTTGCAATATTTCCCTCGATATCCAATAATACTGCAAGTATTCTTGCAATGTATGGTGGTCGCGCATGAGCCTTACCCTCCAAATTCACTGGGACAACCAGTGGCATGATGCCGGCGTTATCGAATTCAGAGACCCTGACCAAGGTCTCAGAGGCAACCCGACATTCTCTTATGACATGGAGTACGCTCTGAAAGCCCTGGAGCGGATTGGAGATTTTGACCATCAGGACTTAATGGACCGGACAGCTGTGGGAGTGAATCTGCCTTGCATTTTGGCAGGCGACTACATGAATGGTGAGATTGTCCCGATCCTTAGAGACATCATTTCTCAGGGAGCTGGTCGCCGGCACTGGGTTAGAAGCCTTGGATATGACCGCGATCCCGAGCATCTAATCGATTACCAGCTCTTGGCTGAGGGGTGTGTTGGTCCAGTTGGCAACTTGCGAATCAAAGAAGCGGCGGAAGCGTTCGAGTCTGAAGTTGCAAGGTCAGAGGTTGTTTTATTCGACCGTGAAGAAGTGTGTACCCGGGCCGACAGCCTTATCCAATATGCTCACAGCCTGCATGTTGCAATTGGCGGCGCAACGGGCGCTGGGGGTGACGCGCCCAAGCTTTTGTTGGTCGAAAACCATTATGGCCGGTATGCGCTTGAGGGAACCATTCCTGACGAAGAGATTGCCCGGCACTGGCTGGTTAAATTTCCGAGGGGAAAGAGGACCCGAGACGATATTTGGGTACTTGAGGGTGAGGCCGCTGTTTACCAGTTCCTTGAGGAACAGGGCTTTAAATCCATCACCGGGGCTGCTTTCGATGACATCTACGGCGATGTTGCTCTTTGGTTACCGCGTTTTGACCGAGAAGTTAGGCAAGAAGGCATCTTGCGTCATGGAATAGAGTCTGTTTATTCGATGATGGGCATGATCGGCGATGGTGCTCGCCTGGATCACGTCGACGTGATCCGGAAACTCCAGAACTGTGTGACCAAGCCTGAGGACAAAGATGCTCTGCTCGCGGATTACCTGGTTCGGGATGTTTTGAACACCGCAACGGGTAATCGCGACAACCACGGTCGCAACACGTCACTGATTAAGCGAGGTCATGATATTGAGTTGGCGCCGGCCTATGACATAGCCCCTATGGTGTTGGACCCTGAATCGATCGCGATGTCTACATGGTGGCCACATCACCTGCTGGACCAACGGCGGAATCCAGATTATTCGCTGATTCTGGAGGAGCTTGCTGTTAATCCCAAAGCAGCTGCGAGCATCATGGAAGGTGAGCTGCTGAAGTTGATGGACATGAAGGCTGGCTTGAAGCGGTATGGAGCTCCGGACGCAATGCTGACTCATATTGCGATCAGGATGCATGAGCCGGAATTGGTTCATGATCAGCTGGAACGCTTGTTGTATCCGTGCTGAGTCATAGTGGGGAGTGTATTTAGCATGCCTAAATTGAAACGAACACCGCTAACGCCAAACGAACGGTCACTGATTCGAGAACAGACCTTTGCAGAGCTCGAAGCCGGAAAAATTCATCTGGGCCAGGCCCTTCGTCGGTTTCGCCTGAAGTTCACAGGGTTGAACCAGAAACAATTCGGAAGACTTGCGGGGTTCTCTGCCACGACTATCTCTGCGATTGAGAGGGACCCAGAGTCGGGCACTGTTCGAACGATCAATAAGATTCTTCGAAAGTTTGGTATGCAACTGACAATGGGGATGATTAATCGAAGCAGTGAAACTCAGACAGTGAGTGTCTCCCCGGCTGGGAAGAAGCGACGTTTTCTCTCGCCCGAGGAGGCAAAAGAAGCCATTGACCGTGTGGTATCTGGTACCTGATTGATCGGACTTTTCGTGCCGAAAATTAGACGCTCTCATACATCGACTGCCTCGCCTTAACCACGAATAAAGTAGAACCCTATGTATGGAGCGAATACATAGGGTTCTACCCCGTTACTGCGGACATTCCTAAAAAGAGGCTGATTTTCTCCAAGAGCAAGTCGTGGTCTATCCGCCTGAACGTTCGCTTTGCGACCTTTGTACCCTTTTCGAACCTCATTTTGGGAAGCCTGAATCTTTTACTGCGAGCTTGCCACAATAAGTTACCAACTATATTGTGATGGATGTGGGCTTTATTCTCGGCG
>Ga0114911_1000700_pt1 | contig 20244 bp, 18 predicted proteins | sample MalvireepMed_904_FD_89688 | JGI IMG/M metagenome (GOLD analysis project Ga0114911, IMG submission 89688) | Marine viral communities from the Global Malaspina Expedition - Malaspina viral metaG DeepMed_904 | ecosystem: Environmental > Aquatic > Marine > Oceanic | place: Mediterranean Sea...
AGGTAACGGGTAACCAGATCGCCGGTGGAGTGAGACACGATAATGCAATAGTCATTGCACAGCCCTTGCTGACTGATCTGCCTTATCTGTTCATAGGCCTGCTGGGCAATGCCGCCTTCAACGCGCCCGTCACTGCCCCAGTCGATACGGGCTTCGGCACGGGACAGCCAGAAGGTGCGCCAGTAGTCCTCGCCGGCGTTTTTCACTTCCTGCAGGTTGGCAGGAGGGTTGGCCAGGTCTTCCTGCTGGAAACCGTGAACCAGGATCACATTGTGCCCGGCCAGCTGGGCCTGGGCGGTGCCGGCAAACAAACTGCCGGTGATAGCGACCACCAGGGCGGTCTTACAGGCACTTTCGATCTTTGTTGTTTTCATAGTTGCTCCGTCTTTGCTGAATTATTGTTGTCACAAGACGTTTCTCCGCCATTTGCAGCGGTACAGCCCGGCGTCAGCCGGCGCAGAGCTTACGCTCTGCCATCAGAACTTGTCGGCAAGCTGCCGGAGCAGCGCCGCCCGTTGTTCCGATTCGGGGTTCACCGCCGGGGTATCGGTGAGGCTGTCGAGGTCCGGCGGTGTGAATGCGTAGCCCTCGTCGGGCCCGAACGCGTAATTGGTTCTGTCACCTGGCCTGGCTGGAAGCTGGCGAATCTGCAGGTTTTTCAGCTGTAGTTGACCGTCCACGGTCTGATTCGCCAACACAGTGCCGTGTGCCTTCAGGTTGATGGTGTCCGAGGTGCTGTCGAGTCTTTTCTCCACCTGCAGTTGGGCAATCGGGCGCTGCCCGACGTAAAGCTGGGCCGAGAGCGCGTAAAAGCCGGGATCTTCCGGTGAGAACCGAACTGGGATGATGAGGTTGTTGTTGCTGATGCGGGCATTGCCCAGTCCTTCGAATTCACCCAGGTAGGGCTCAATGGTCAGCGTCGAGGCATGGCGAACCGGTTTACCATCGAGACGGGCTTCGACGATCAGGCGGTATTCACCCGGTGATTGACTGGCGGATAGAACACCCTCGAAGTAACCCGGCGAGCCGGCTTCCTCCAGTGTGGTGCTGGCGACGGCATCCCGGCTTTCGGGGCTCTCCAGGGTTGCTGAGAGAGGGCGCCCAACCACCTGAGGACCCTGGATAGCCGCAGCAACAAGGATCTGCTCGCCCTCTGTAAACCGGTACTTTTCAAGCGTGACCGTGAATTGCCCGTTACCCTCCAGCGGCAGGCTGACCGGCTCGTAATGATTGCCACGGTAGGCACTGGCCCGTTCCGGGCTGAGAGGCACCGACCAGGCAGGATAACGGGTGGATTCGGCGTACTGGTCGGCAACGCTGGCCAGCATGAAGCCAAGGGCGTTTTCCGTTGGCGGCTCGGGTTGCTGAGAGGGGGAGTTGGGCGGTTGCTTTGCCAGCGGTGTGTTCTGAACGGACGCAGATTCGTCTTTGCTGGCCAGCTCAGTGAGCCAACTGAATTGAGTATTGTTGTCGGCGGAAAGCAGATACCCGGTGCCAACCACACCGGCGGTTACCATTGTCAGCAGTAAAACAGCCTTACCGGGCATGCGGCAGGTCCCTAGTTTATTGTTGTAGCCTTAAACATAACGGGATTTACGCCGCACCCCAAAAATCCGGCCTAATTGTGTAACAGAATGTGTCCGGGTTGTGCTGTGGGTCACATTTCCGTTGTTCGGGAATCAGAGCCAGCCAGACTCCCGAATGGCTTCGAAGCCGAAATGCAGTTTGACTTCATCACCGACCATTGCCTGATCGATGCCGTAGGTCATGCCCCATTCACTGCGCTTCAGTGTGGTCGAAGCACTGATGCCAAGGGTGTATTCCTCGTGGCCGAAGGGATACACGTCAGCCTTGTTAAGGGTCACGTCGAGCACCACGGGTCGGGTCTGGCCGAGCAGCGCCAGGTCGCCTGTTACCTTGCCGGTGTTCTCGCCGGTGGTTTCAAAGTCGGTAACGGTGAAGGTGATCTCCGGATGCTGTTCGCTGTCGAGAAAGTCTTCATTGCGAACGTGTTCGTCTCGCTTTTCGTGGTTGGTAAACACGCTGTCGCTCTGGAATACCAGTTTTCCGGATTTGAGCTCCCGGGCTTTCTCATCGTAGACGAACTCACCCTCGACTTCCCGAAACATGCCCATCACTGGGGCGTAGCCGATGTGCATGATCTCAAAGAACATCGAGAAGTGTTCGTCATCCACGACATAGTTTTCTGGCTCCGCCATTGCCACCGGGCTCAATGCAAGAGCCGCAGGTAGCGCAAGGGCAGAGCGGGAAAGGGTTTTCTGGTTAATGCACAACATGGGGATGTCTCCTCTGGTAAAGCCAGCGAATATCCAGGAAAAACGACCACACCAGCAACAAAAGGGCGGTTGCAAGCGTGGTACTGGCAAACAACGTATTGACTGGCGGCAACACCGCCACGAGCAGGGTAACGATCTGCCAGACGCAGACGGTCTTGCGCCTGAAGCTGTCCGGCAGTGGGGCGTTCAGCCAATCCAGGCAGTGGCTGGCAGCAACAAAGGCGTAGCGTATAAGGCCGAGGGCCAGTACCCAGATGCCTGCCTTGCCCAATGCCAGAACGGCAATGCTCAGCCCGAGAATGAACAGCGCATCCAGCTCCATGTCGAATCGGGCGCCAAAGTCGCTCTCCGATCCCGTCGCTCTCGCGACTTTGCCGTCCACTCCATCCAGAATCAGCGTCAGCAACGCCATCCAGCCATACAGCCAGAGGCTGTTAGTCAGGTGTTCGGCGAATGGGGCTAAAGCCACCAAGACAATTACCAGCCCACCCCTCAAAAGGGTTGCCCGGTTTGCCCAGCCGAAGTCCCGGGTTTCGGGCCAGGCCCGGATAACCAAGCCACAAACGCTCAGGTACAGTGCGGTTGTCAGCAAATAGAAAAGAGCGGGCGGCGAGGTTAGCCAGCCTGTGGCAAGGCAGAGCAGGGCGACAAGACCAAAACCCCAGGCCAGGTCCAGTGCCAGTGGAACCCTGAGTGAAGCTGAATGGCCGTTAGAATCCATCACTGAACTCCAGCGTATAGGTTTGCAGGCATTAAACACCCCGGATGCGCTGTACACTGACTATAGTTGATATGTCTGAGTGTGCTTACGAGCATTGACCGCGTTCAGACCTGAAGGTTCAGCGCCGGAAGGACGACGACCAGTGCCGCTGATTACACCGCCAAGTAAAGGAGCTCCTTTTGCAACGCGACCGTGATGTTGCCAACACCGAGACAATGGCCCGTGCCTGGTGGATAACCGGCGCTGGCAAGGGCGAGATTCAGGAAACGCCGCTTGCGGAGCCCGATGATGTAGAGGAAGGAAAACTGGTCACTGTCCAGGCTCTCTACTCGGGCATCAGTCGGGGTACCGAATCACTGGTTTTCCATGGTCGTGTCCCAAGGAGTGAATACTCCGCAATGCGGGCACCGTTTCAGGGGGGAGATTTCCCCTGGCCGGTGAAGTACGGCTATGCCAGCGTCGGCAAGGTTGTGGAAGGGCCGGCTGAGCTGGTTGGGCAAACGGTGTTTTGTCTGTACCCGCACCAGAATCGCTATCGGGTGCCGGTGTCGGCAGTAACGCCTTTGCCGAAAGATCTGCCCGCCGAGCGAGCGATTCTTGCCGCTAACATGGAAACCGCCGTCAACGGCCTCTGGGATGGAGCTCCAGCGGTCGGTGACCGAATTGCCGTGGTTGGTCTCGGTGTGGTTGGTTTGCTCGTGGCCTGGTTGGCCAGTCGCATCCCGGGAACCCGAGTAACCGCAATCGATACGAATCCCGAAAGGCAGGCAGTTGCCGAACAGCTGGGGCTAACCTTCAGCAGCGAATCCGGCGCCGATGACCACGACCTGGTGATTCATGCCAGTGGCCACCCATCGGGCCTGGAGACGGCGCTGGGACTGGCTGGCCAGGAGGCAACCATAGTTGAAATGAGCTGGTACGGTGATCAGCTGGTATCCGCACCACTCGGTGCTGCATTCCATCCGCGGCGCCTGACCCTGAAATCCAGTCAGGTGGGCCAGATAGTGCCCTCTCGAGTCCCAAGGTGGGACTATCGCAAACGCTTGGCGCTGGCGCTGGAATTGCTCCAGGATGAGGCGCTGGACGCCCTGATTACCGGCGAATGCCGTTTCGATGACCTGCCAAAATCCATGGCGGGAATTCTGATTGATGGCCGGGAGACTCTCTGCCATCGAGTTGTGTACTGAAAATTCAAAACCATCTGCGAAGGAGAGATTATGTTCGGCTTGACGGTCCGGGACCATATGATGATTGCCCACAGCTTCAATGGAGAGATCTTTGGTCCTGCGCAAAAGGTCCACGGGGCCACCTACGTGGTGGATGTGACCTTTGAGCGTCACCAGCTGGATCAGGATGATCTGGTCGTGGATATTGGCCTGGCCTCTGAACTGCTCAACAACATCCTTTCCGAATTTAACATGCAGAATCTGGACGAACTGCCCGAACTGCGAGGGCGCAACACCACCACCGAATTCATGGCCAAACTGGTCTTCGACCGGATGGCGGCAGCCATCCACGGGGGCCGGCTGGGTGAGACTGGAAAAGGCATTTCCAGCCTCAAAGTCACCCTCTCTGAATCTCACATTGCCTGGGCCAGCTACCATGCCGGAATCTGACGCACCGGGATGCGTCGAGTTTCTGGTGCCAGGCGATCCGGATCAGAACACCGGCGGTTACCGGTATGTCCGCAAACTGGTAGAGGCTCTTTGCGAGAACGGGTGTATGGCCCGGGTAAGCGGTTTGCCCGGGCATTTCCCGCACCCGGATCAGGTCGCCCGGGACGCCATGGATCAGACGCTTGCGAGCTTTCCCGATGGCACTTTTGTGGTCCTGGATGGTCTTGCCATGGGTGGTCTGCCCGAGATCGTCGAAAAGCACACCCAACGCCTGAATCTGCTTGCCCTTGTGCATCACCCCCTCGCTGACGAGACGGGCCTCAGTGAAGCCGACAGGCAGTGGTTCCTTGAGACCGAAAAACACGCGCTCGAATTTGTAAAGGGTGTTATCACCACCAGCCAGCATACGGCCGCCCGTCTAGCGGATTACGATGTACCGGCAGAGGCCATTCGGGTCGCTGAGCCGGGTGTGACCAGAGCCAAAACCCCGCAAGTTCGGGGTGAGTCCTCTGAAAACAATGCCCCCCAAATTCTGTGCGTCGCCCATTTGTCACCACGCAAGGCCCAACACCAATTGGTGGAAGCGTTGGAACGCCTGAAGGCCTTGCCGTGGCAATGCACGCTGGCGGGGTCTGACCGTCGTGATCCGCAATACAGCCAACAGGTGCGCCTGGCAATTGCCAAGGCCGGTCTTGAAGACAGGGTTGAGCTGGTAGGGGAGGTGGAAGAATCGGGGCTCTCCGATCTCTACAGGAAGGCCGATTTCTTTGTGTTGCCCTCGCTCTACGAGGGCTATGGGATGGTGATTGATGAGGCCCTGGCGGAAGGTCTGCCGGTCATTTCATCTGATGGCGGCGCCCTTGCGATAACGTCCTCGAGGCCGGGGGTCGTTCAGTATTGTGCCGGCGACGTCAGGGCCCTTGAGGCCCGGATCAAAAACTGGCTGGAACATCCGGACCAGTTCGATCATTCCTGCAAGCTTGCTGTCAGAGAATCGAAGCGGATTCGTGTATGGGCCGATACCGCGAGGGACGTCAGCGAGGCGTTGCGGTACTTCAGTGGCTTTCCTGCAAACCTGCACCAGCATTCTGAATTCGAAAGTGAATGGCTGGCGGCCCGGGAGTCCGCAGATCATCGTGCGCGCTCGAAGGCACTGACCGATGAGTTGAACAAATGGTTGCTGAACCGCTACGACGCGCTACCGCCTGAACGCCATTGCCCGATGCAGATCGTCGACATTGGCGCTGGCCGGGGTTCCAACGCCCTGTTCCTGGTGCCCGGGCTGCAGGTACCGCAAACCTGGCTGGCCCTGGATCAGGATAATGCGCTACTGCGCGAGGCCAGGCAGCGTGTGGACTTACTGGACGTTCCATTTGAGACGCGCACTGTGCAGTTATCGCCAGAGAACATAGAGCAACACCTGCCTGCCGAGATTGCCCTGATCACGGCGGCAGCACTGATTGATCTCGTTTCAGAGTCATGGCTGAAAGCTCTCAGCCAGGTGGCGGTGCGCAGGGACTCAGCGATGCTTATCGTACTGAGCTATGCAGGGCATTTTGAATTGTCCCCCGGCCATCCCGATGATGAGCTGCTTCAGACTCTGGTGAACGAGCATCAACACGGCGACAAGGGCACCGGTGCGGCGCTTGGGCCCGAGGCACCGATCGTTCTGAAGGAACTGCTTTCCGCTAAAGGTTACCGGGTTGAATTGGCGGAATCCCCCTGGAGGTTAAGCAGCGAGGATCGGGCCTTGGCTCAGATGCTCATGCAGGGCTGGACCGAGGCGGCCATCGAGCAGTCTCCGAAAGACCGGGACCGCCTGGCCCACTGGCTTGAAACCCGATCCCGGCAGCTGTCCGAGGGCAATCTGGCCATTGTCGTTCGGCATCTGGACCTGCTGGCACTGCCACCCGGGGAGCAGCCTTGACGGAACTGCGTCAAAAGCGGGTGCGGCTGGCGGCCCGGTGGTTGTTCACGGTATTGGTCATCGGATTTGTCATCCGCTCTGTGGATGCCAGCGCGCTTTGGCAGGAGCTCGCCCGTTTTTCCCCCTATGTTCTGTTCCCTGCATTGGCACTAACGGGGGTCCAGGTGGCGCTCTCTGCCTGGCGTTGGCGTTACACTGTAGAGAAGCTTGGATTGCCTCTGGACTTCGGCGTTGCTGTCCGAGAGTACTATCTGGCCACATTCCTGAACCAGGTTTTGCCCGGCGGCGTCCTTGGTGACGTCAACCGGGCATGGCGCCACGGCTCCGGTGCCGGTGAACGTCTCTCCGCCGTGCACGGGGTGGCTATCGAGAGACTCTCGGGCCAGTTGGTGTTGGCGCTGGTGGTTGCCATTTCCGTCGGTTGGCTTTTCGGTTCCGGGCAGCTTACGACTGGTCAATGGAATGGTGAGTTGTGGGTAGGTGTCGGCATTGTCCTTGTTATCGTCTTGCTCTGGCTCGCCCTGAAAGCGGGTATTACGGATTACCTACAGCGCCTCCGGCGTGATCTGTATCTGTCGTTGTTGAACCGCGTGGTGCTGCCGGTCCAGTTAGGTTCTTCGTTAATGGTGCTGGCGAGCTATCTTGGGGTGTTTCTTTGCCTCGCCTGGGGTGCAGGCTATCTCCATACTGCGGAATCTGTGGTGATCATTGCCAGCCTGGCGAGTATTCTGCTGCTGAGCATGGTCATACCGCTGACGGTTGCCGGCTGGGGTATCCGGGAGGGCGCCGCAGCGGTGCTCTGGCCGATGGCAGGATTGCCGGCGGAGCAGGGGGTGGCACTCAGCGTAGGGTATGGGGCATTAGTGCTGGTTTCGAGTTTGCCCGGGGTGTTTTTTTTGTTTGGTGGCAAGCCGGCCAAGGGGTGAATTTTCGGTTTGGTTGTCGGATTACGCCTTTGGCTAATCCAATCTCGTTTCGCGGGAGAAATCCAGGTCGAAGAGCATGTCACTGCCGAGGTTAATCAGCTGCGCCCGGGGCCGGAGGGCGTCGTCCAGAAAATCAATCTCCGGAAGCGAGAAGGCCGGTCTGCCACTGCCGATGATCATGGGAGCGACCATCACGTGCAGTCGGTCCAGCAAGCCTGCATTGAGAAACGAGGAGACGGTGACGCCGCCGCCTTCCACGAACACCTTTTTCAACCCGAAATCCGCCAGAACCTGAAGGATTAATTTTGGATCTACGGCTTCCTCGGCGTCCGCATCCCCAAGACAGGGAATCTCTGTAACACCCGAACCGATAGACGGGTTTTCCATTTTCTCATACTGGCCTGCCACCAAACGCAGGGTCGGGGCTTCACCATCGGTAAACAGGTGATGGCTGTCTGGCACGCGATGGTGACGGTCGATGATCACACGGACCGGGTTTCGGCCGCTGGTACGACGCACGGTCAGGCGGGGATTGTCTGTGGAGGCTGTGCCGGCACCCACGATGACCGCATCGGACACCGCGCGGATCCGGTGCAGATGGGTAATGCCGTCGTCACCATTGATAAAACGGGAGCGGCCGGTCACTGTTGCTATCCGCCCGTCCAGGCTCTGGCCCAGTTGGCCGATGACTTTGGGGCGGCCATCATCTGGCACTGGCCGACACAGGGGAAGGAACACGGAGAGCAGATCCTTCGCTTCCCCCGTGGCGGGTTGCATCAGGTGCCAGGCGCCGTGGCCGTTGAGCTTGACTGCTTCATTGTTTGTACCCGGCAATGGCAGTGTCACATTGCTGCGGTTAACTGCGCTAAGGACCAACTCCCATGCCGAGTCGATATCCAGGGTTCTTGCCGCCATAAATAGCCTGTTAGGTTGTTGCCATCTTCAGTATAGGCAGATTGTGTGCAAAGCTATATGTACGTTACATTTCCAGATTGATTCACTTCGCAGGGCATTATCGGGACGGGTATCCCGATTTGAATGACGAGGTAAATGGCCATGCAACATGCGCAACCCATTCAACACTGGGAGCCAGAGAAGCCCGAGGACCATGGGCAACTTGAGCTTCCCGGTATTGCCCTGGACAAGAGCGATGAGCTTCTGGAGTCGCTGGCTGAGCTGGAGGAAGCGCTGGAAAAGGTGGAGCTGACCGGGGAAGAGGTGGAACTGCTTCGCCGGTTCCGCAGGACAAGTGCGGAAAACCGGCGAATGATTCTTCAGATCCTGGGCAGCTGATCCCGCCCAAGATGCCTTACTTGCCTTTCTTGTAGATATTCTCGTAGACGTAGTTGGTGGCTTCCACAAAGCCATCAATGCTGCCGCAATCGAACCGACGACCCTTGAACTGATAGGCCAGCACGCAACCGTTTTTCGCCTGTTCAAGAAGGGCATCGGTAATCTGGACTTCACCGTTTTTGCCCGCAGGGGTCTTTTCTATAATGTCGAAAATATCCGGCGTGAGAATGTACCGTCCAATAATCGCCAGGTTGCTAGGGGCATCTTCCGGGGCCGGCTTTTCCACCATATCGGTGATGCGGTAGAGGCCATCTTTCATGGATTCACCGGCAATAACGCCGTACTTGTGGGTCTCGTCAGCCGGCACTTCTTCAATGGCAACAATGGAGCAACGGAACTGGTTGTAGAGTTTAACCATCTGCGCCAGTACGCCATCTTCACCTTCGGGGCCAATGCAGAAGTCATCGGCCAGAACAACCGCAAAGGGACTGTCACCTACCAGGTTGCGTCCGGTCAGTATGGCGTGGCCGAGGCCCTTCATTTCATTCTGTCTGGTAAAGGCAAAGCTGTTGTGGTCGATCAGATCCCTGATTGAGGTCAGCAGGTCTTCCTTGCCAGAGCCGGCGATTTGATGTTCAAGCTCGTAGCTGATGTCGAAATGGTCCTCGATGGCCCGTTTGCCCCGGCCGGTCACAAAACCGAACTCGTGAATACCGGCCTCCGCGGCTTCCTCGACGCCATACTGAACCAGGGGTTTATTCACCACCGGCAGGATTTCTTTGGGCATCGCCTTGGTTGCCGGAAGAAAACGAGTGCCGTAGCCGGCGACGGGAAACAGGCATTTTTTGATCATATTATTCGTCCTTTGATGGTCGGTTTCACGGCCTGTGGGCTGATCAACGCCTCTGCGTTGGCCTACGAACGGTTGTTCTTTCACAAAGTGTGCCGAGTTTACCCAAGTTGTTGAGACAAATGCAGGGGGCATTCATATTTGTAACTGTGAGTATCTCTGTGTGTCCAGCAGGGAGTGGTTCGAAACGTTAAGATACAACTTTCACAGATCTCCATAACACTCTGTTTTTTTGAAAGATTAAAATTGTAAGTTTTAGCAATAAACCATAGCCCAAACTGCCTACGTCTTTTAAAGTGTTGGTCATCCTGAACCTGACCGGCCGAGGCGTTTGATTTGCGAATTCATTGTCTGGTTGCACTACTTTGGTGCGCACCCGCCAGTGCCGTTTCCGTGGCTGAGACGCTGCCTCTCAATCCAGCAGACTGGAAGCTGTATCCGGCGGACCTGCTCAAGTCTGTCACCAGCTATCTCGCCTCAACTCTCCAGGTTTCCGGAGCTACGGACCATACCAACGACTCAGCGGGAGGGAGTCTTAGCGTGGCCGGCAGCAACATGATTTTGTCCAGCCACGACATCTCGCTTGATTTCAGGGATTCGGTTTCACGCCGGAGCGGAGGTGATTTTCAGTCTCTTGCATTCCGATACTCGTTTCCGGTGGCTGGCGTTGACTTTGCGCTCTCCCTTGAAGATTCAGAATACGGAGGAGTGACCACCAAAGCAGGGCAGCAACTCGATGCTCGTGGCGAATACAGCGGTCTGAGTCTGTCCGGAAGTCGGGCATTGTGGTCATGGAACGCCTTTGAAATGGACAGCGTATTCAGCCATTCCAGTGGCACAAGGCACAGATACGAAGAGTCGGTCTGGATTTCGGATACATCTCATCAGCTGTCCAGTTTTGGTGTGCGATGTTCAGGCAAGACGGAAGTGGTCGGTGGTTTTCAGGCTGGCACCCTCGTCACTGCAATGGGGGGGCTGGAAAGTCGTGAATCCACCAGTGTATCGACGGTTACTTCTGAGCGCACCCGCTTCCACAAACTCACGCTGGGCGCATCCCTGAGCCGTTCGTTTTATGCCTGGGATCTCGGACTGGACGGTCGATATCAGTTGGCACCGGAAGATCTTGCTTCCTCGGAATACCTTTTAGTCGCCGGGCCTTCGATGTCGAAGGGCTTTAATGGCCAGTCCCTGTATGTATCCGAGGGTGGTTGGGTTCGTATGAACGTCCGGAGTCCGGGGTATTCCCTGCCTTTTTTGAATTCGGTCAATTCCTATGTCTCGGTTTCGGTTCTCAAAGGGTGGGCGCCGACATCGGCAACCGACGGACAGGCTTTCGGCGCCAGTACCGGTGAAGTCTCCCTTCGCCTCCAGGGCAGGGGATTTTATGCCAGCATGAACGTTGGGCAGATTCTGGATCTTTCAGGGGACGCGATGCGACGTCCGGCGGGTCCGGATGTATCTCTTTCCATGTCCCTGGGAATCTGATTCCTGCGCCGGAAAGCCGGCAAAAATCCTTTCAAGGCCGTTACGAAGATGTCACTTGAGGTGATGCGCCTACCAAGTGCTACATTCAAGTAACGGAATGTAAGGGATTTTGTGCATGAAAGGTTCAGGACTACCAACAGCTTGTCTGATGATGTTTTTTCTCGCCTGCCATTCGAATCTGGCGAGCGCCTTTGGTTTTGAGGATGTGGCTAGAAAGGCTAATGAGCTGGCCGGGAAAAGCTATCAGGAACCACAACCTGCACCGGATTTCCTCCAGACGTTGGAATACTCTGTTTACCAGGGGATCCGCTTTAAACCCGAGGCAAGTCTCTGGCGTTCTGGAGGCTCCCCGTTCCAGATAATGATGATCCCTCAGGGCAGTTTCTACGCTCACGCGGTAAAACTCCACGTGATTGATAGCGAGGGGGTGAAGCCGGTGAAATACGACAAAGCCGATTTCGACTACCCGACTCCCGAACTTGCAAAACGCGTGCCGGCTGATCTTGGGTATGCAGGCTTTAAACTTACCTTTCCATTTGATCGCAAGAACGTTCAGAACCAGTTTCTGGTTTTCGGCGGGGGCAGCTATTTCCGTGCTATTGGCAAGGGGCAACAGTTCGGCCTTTCCGGGCGTGGTATCTCGATTGATACCGGATTGCCCGCAGGAGAGGAGTTCCCGTCTTTCACAGAGTTCTGGCTGGAGCGTCCGGCCGCAGACAGCGAAACGATGGTGGTGTACGGGCTTCTCGACGGGCCCAGTTTGACCGGTGCATACCGTTTTGTGATTCAACCAGGAGAAAGCACACGGATTCGTGTAACCGCTGAACTGTTTTTCAGGGACGATATTCAGCAGTTGGGCCTGGCGCCGCTCACCTCCATGTTCTATTACGGTGAAAACACCCTTCGTCCCCGGGGCGAGTGGCGGCCTCAGGTGCATGATTCAGATGGACTCCTGGTTCACGATGGCCAGTCCGGAGAATGGCTCTGGCGGCCGCTTCTAAATCCATCTCAACTGCAACTGAGCTTTCATCAGGTGGGGCAGTTGAAGGGGTTTGGTTTGATGCAGCGGAATCAGCAGTTTCAGCAGTTCCAGGATAGTGAAGCGCGCTACGATCTGCGCCCCAGCGCCTGGGTTCAGCCAGTAAAAGACTGGGGGCCGGGCTCAGTCGTACTTGTTGAAATTCCCTCCGGTGCGGAAACCAATGACAACGTTGCGGCCTTCTGGAAACCGGATCAGGACGTGAAGCAAGGGGAAAGCCGCCGATTCGAATACGATCTGGCAGTCGGACGGCCAGCAGTATCCAGCCACCCTTCCGGTCGCGCGATCCACACATTCGTGGGAGATGGAAACCGCACTGGCGGAGGCAACGAGGTTGGAGCCTATCGGTTCATCGTCGACTTTCAGGGCAAACAACTGAGCGCCTTGGGGCCAGAGGATGCCGTGGTCAGTCAGGTATCGGGTGGCAAAGGCGTCGAGATAATAGAGCATTTTGTCGAGTACATCCCTGCCACTGATGTCTGGAGGCTCTCGATTCTGGCAAGACCCCCGGAAGAAGAGCCGCTGTCATTGAGGGCATTCCTGAGCCTGGGTAGTGAGACGTTAACCGAAACATGGACATACTCACTGCCACCGGCTACGGGATTGCGGGCGAAATCTGAGTGACGGCGGCGGACGAAAGGAGGCAACGATGACAGCGCAGACGCTACAGCGGGTAGTCGCTCGATTATCCACCTACCTGACGGAATCTGGCGTAACGATGAACCGAAGCATGTCCCGCAAGCTTTTGAAAATGCTGGATGATGCCCTCGCGGAGACGGTCGGGGAGGGTGTGGCCGATGATTTCAGCGAAGCGCAGTTACTCTCCCGCGCCATGGATCGCCTCCCCGACTACTTCCCACTTGTGGAGGAAACGATTCCCGCGCCAGCTCCGCCGCTGTTGCGCGGAAGCATCGGGTACCCCGCTCATGGCTGAAGTTCCCGGCGCCACCTTGTGTCAAGGCTACCGCTGGCGACACATTGCATTCGCTCGCCGTAGCCTGCTGATCCTGTTCGTGCTGGGGCAGACAGCCGTCGCGAGCTACTACCTGCTCTGGGTGCTTCCATACCATGGAGGGACCTGGCTTGAACTGGGTATGACAGCGCTGTTTGCCATTCTTTACGCATGGATTGCAGTCGGTTTCTGGACGGCGGTATTCGGTTTTGTGCTGCGCCTTACCGGTGGCGACCGGCACGGGCTGTTGCGGCGCCATACTCCGGAAGCCCTTGCCGCTACGCCATTGGCAAAAACGGCGATTTTGCTGCCGATATACCACGAGCCGGTAAAGTGGACCCTGAGCGGCCTGAAAGCGGTGTACAGAGACATTGAACGAACAGGCAGGATTGAGCATTTCGAGTTCTTTATTCTCTCCGACAGTCGTGATCCGGATGTCTGGCTGGAGGAGCAGCAGCGGTGGCATGAGCTAGCCCGAGAGCTGGGCGCAGAGGGTAGGCTGTTTTATCGTCGGCGTCCGGTGAACCTCAATTACAAGAGCGGAAATGTTGCGGACTTTCTCCGGCGCTGGGGGCGCCGGTGCAAGTATATGGTGGTGCTTGATGCCGACAGCCTGCTCAGCGGTGATACGGTTGTGCGCATGGTGCAGCTGATGGAACGGGAGCCCGGGGTCGGCATTCTGCAAACCAATCCGACCATCATCAACGGGAAATCACTGTTTGCCCGGGTTCAACAGTTTGCCAATCGGTTCTATTCAACGTTGTTCGCTACGGGCCTGGCCGCGATTCAGATGGGCGACGCCGCTTTCTGGGGGCACAACGCGATCCTCCGGATCGAACCATTCATGAAGCATTGTGGTTTGCCCAAACTGGGCGGATTCGGCATTTTTGGTGGCCCGATCATGAGCCACGATTTTGTCGAGGCAGCCTTCATGGGTAGGGCGGGATACGAAGTATGGCTCGAGACAGGACTCGGCAACAGCTTTGAGGAATCTCCTCCCACGCTTGCTGATGAACTGTCCCGAGACAACCGATGGGCCAAGGGCAACCTCCAGCACCTTTGGGTGATGTTTCGTGAGCCGGGACTGCGCTTTGCTCACCGGATGGCATTTCTCAATGGGGTCATGGCGTACCTCGCATCCCCACTTTGGTTCGGCTTCCTTGTTTTGACCACTTTAGAGGCGGCCAGCATGACCCTGGCTCCAATCGAGTACTTTCCGGAAGGCCATCAAGGGCCTTTTCCGCTCTGGCCGGAATGGCGTCCGGACTGGGCCCTGGTACTGGCGTTAAGCACCTTCGCTCTGCTGTTCCTGCCCAAATTTCTGGCCATTCTTGATGCTGTTCTCCACCGTTATACCCGGGAATTTGGAGGATTCCTTCGGCTATTCGCCAGTGTGTTACTTGAGATAGTGATCTCGATCCTGTTAGCGCCGGTAAGAATGTGGGCACACAGCCGGTATGTTGTGGCAGCGTTGCTCAATTTGTCGCTTTCCTGGTCGGGCCAGAACCGCACGGAGGAAACAACCTGGCGGCAAGCCCTGGTTAATCAGTTTCCTGGAATGCTTGTTGGTGGTTGCTGGTCGGCGTTTGCATTGAGCCTGGATAAACTGTTCTTCCTCTGGTCATTGCCAGTTGCCATTCCGTTGTTGGTGGCGGCTCCAACCGCCGTTTATCTGAGCAGAATCGGGCCGGGCAGCGTACTAAGCGCGTGGGGCCTTTTGGGAATACCGGAGGAGCGCGAGCCTCCAATGCCTTTGCTGGATGATGCGCGCACTTTTCGTTCTGAGCCCGTTTGCGATTCCATATGGAGTCCCTTTGAACAGGCCGTTCTCAATCCCGGCCTGAACCGGTTACACAGGTCACTGGCGAAAGACCACCGCAGAGGTATGCGGAGCGAAGAGCTCATGGCTGCCGTTGACCGCTGCCTTAAGAGCGGGCCAGCGGTGATGAGTCGTGCAGAGCTGAGTGGCCTGGCACGAGACAGCCAGTCCCTGGCTGATCTGCACAAAGGCGCTTGGCGTGCACCTGAGCGAGGCTACTGGGGCCAATGCATCACCCGCAGTAGTCATGAGCAGGTTTCCGGGCAGAAACCAACATCTGGCTAACGGAGCCGGACGCCGGAGCCAGAGACAGGAGCCAAAAAAGGAGAGTCACGATGGTGGATAGACGATCACTGGTCAAGGCTTTGGCCGGAATCATAGGGGCCGGTTTCCTGCCGGTAGCGCCTCTGGTGCATGGTGCCGGAATTCAACCTGTATCTGGCAGCAGGCCCCGTGCATTCAGCTACGCCTGGCTCAAGGGCCGCGCCCGGGCGCTGGCAGCCGAGGCGTATGTGTCCCATGAAGGTGAATTGCCCCGATCCCTGAAGAATCTTTCCTGGGACGACTACCAGGCCATTGGTTTCCGCGCAGATAAGGCGCTTTGGCAGGACGACAATACCGCTTTTCAGGTTCAGCTCTTCCACCTCGGACTGTATTTCCAGCAACCTGTCAAAATCCATGAAGTCATTGATGGCCAGGCTAATGAACTGGCCTATAGACAGGATCTGTTCCGATACAGCGGAGACCAACCTCTGGGCGATCTGCCAGAAGACCTCGGCTATGCCGGATTTAGGGTTCACTACCACAACAACTTTGCCCTGGATCTGGCCGCCTTCCTAGGCGCCAGCTATTTCCGGGCGGTGGGTTCCGAGATGCAGTACGGCCTGTCGGCCAGGGGATTGGCCATTGATACCGGCACTGGTCGCGAAGAAGAATTTCCCCGGTTTTCCGAATTCTGGTTGGAGAAGCCGGCACCGGGCAGCCAGCTGCTCCGGGTATGGGCTCTGCTGGATTCTCCCAGCACCACCGGCGCCTACGCGTTTGTTCTAGACCCCGGGCGTAACATGGTCATGGATGTCGATGTGGCGCTGTACCCGAGGACCGAAATCACCCGGGCAGGGATTGCGCCGCTGACCAGCATGTATCAGGTGGGTGAAAATGACGATCGCATGGGCTACGACTGGCGGCCTGAAATACACGATTCGGACGGCCTGGCCATGCGTAACGGAAGCGGCGAATGGTTGTGGCGGCCCTTGGTGAATCCCGCGAATCTCCGGTTCAGCAGTTTCCAGGATAACAACCCCGTAGGCTTTGGCCTGTTGCAGCGGGACAGGAATTTCGACCACTACCAGGACGACGGTGTGTTTTACGATCGTCGGCCCAGCCTCTGGGTGGAGCCCCGGGGAGACTGGGGGCGGGGCAGTGTTGATCTAATGGAAATCCCCACTGTGGATGAAACCTTCGATAACATCGTTGCCTTCTGGCACCCGGAAAACCCCCTGTTGCCGGGCCGGGAGTACCTTTACAGCTACCGCCTGCACTGGGGCGAGCAAGCACCGTTACAGCCATACGAGTTGGCCACGGTGCGGGCAACCCGGACTGGGCTGGGCGGTGTGGTAGGCCAGAAGCGGACCTACTTCTCATGGCGCTTTGCTGTTGATTTCGTCGGTGGCGCCCTGGCGATGCTCAGTGAGGATGCGGATGTGGAACCGGTCATCAGTGTAAGCCGGGGCGAGGTTGAAATCACTTCGGCCAGACCATTGTCTGCAATCGACGGCTACCGAGCCATGTTTGATTTGGTGCCGGATGACTCGGTTGACCCCATCAATATCCGCCTCTATCTCAGGCTGGGCGGCGAGCCCCTCACGGAAACGTGGCTATACCAGTACACACCACCCCCGGTTGCGCAACGCAAGCTCTATTGATTGATTGCAGCTATTGTAGACAATCTCAGGCTCAATTTAGTCAATATTGTTGACAATATGGCCGCTCAGGCGTAGCTTTGCTCAAAAATAACCCGGTTTTGTTGACAAACTATGGCTGAGTTACTGTCTACCACTTACACGCGCGCCGATGAAGCTTTTGATTGTCTGCAAACAGCAATCGTGAAAGGCGAACTGGCGCCGGGCGAAAAGATTGGTGAGCTGGAGCTGTGCTCTCGGTTCAACCTTACTCGCGGCCCCCTTCGGGAAGCACTTGGCCGACTTGAATCCCGTGGGTTGCTGGTGCGGCGTCCCCATGCCGGCGTGAAGGTGGTTTCAGTTAGCGCATCGGAACTGATGGAGCTCTACCGCATTCGCGAAGTCATGGAGGGGCTGGCAGCCCGTCAGGCTGCCGAGCGCATGACGGATCAGGAAATCGCCGACCTTCAGGCGACCCTCGACACCCACGAGCGCATGATCGACGAAGCCCAGGGCCAGGCTTATTACCAGGCCGAAGGGGACTACGACTTCCACCACAGGATCGCCACCGGTAGCCGCAATACCAAACTTGCCCAGATGCTGCTGGGTGATCTTTATTACATGGTACGGATGTACCGTTACCGTCTTAGCACCTCCACCGGGCGCCCCCAGCGGGCCCTTGGGGAACACCGCCGTATCGTCGAGGCCATCGCCCAGCGCGACGGTGAACTCGCCGAATTTCTGATGAAACGCCATATCAATGCAGCAAGACAGAACATCGAGAAAAAGATCCAGGAAGGCGAACTGACTATCTAACCGTATGTCGGATCAGCCGAACGCGGTATCCGACAATAAAGAATCCAAAAGAGAAGAGGCCAACATCATGTCTAATAAACTCAGCCCCGGCGCCCGCTTCCGCAAGGCGCTCAAAGACAATCACCCCCTACAGATTGTCGGCACCATTAACGCCTACGCCGCTATGATGGCCGAAAAAGTTGGCCACCAGGCCATCTACCTTTCCGGTGGCGGCGTTGCTAACGCCTCCTACGGTTTGCCGGATCTGGGCATGACCTCCATGAACGACGTGGTCGAGGACGTTCGCCGGATTACCGCGGCAACCGACGTACCACTGCTGGTCGACATTGATACCGGCTGGGGTGGCGCCTTCAACATCGCCCGCACCATCCGTGAGATGGAACGTGCAGGTGCTGCAGCTGTCCATATTGAGGATCAGGTTGCCCAGAAGCGCTGTGGCCACCGCCCGAACAAGGAAATCGTGTCTCAGGAAGAAATGGTTGACCGCATCAAGGCCGCCGTAGATGCCCGTGAAGACAAAGACTTCTTCATCATGGCCCGTACCGACGCGTTCCAGAAAGAAGGCCTGGAAGCCGCCATTGAGCGCGCCAAGGCCTGCATTGAAGCTGGCGCCGACGGTATCTTTGCTGAAGCGGTTACTGAACTTGAGCACTACAAGGCCTTCTCTGAAGCCCTCGACGTGCCAATCCTGGCCAATATCACCGAATTTGGTGCCACACCTTTGTACAACCGCAAGGAACTGGCCGAAGCCGGCGCCGACATGGTTCTGTACCCGCTCAGCGCCTTCCGCGCTATGAACAAGGCGGCCCTGACTGTTTACCAGAACATTCTGGAGAAGGGGGATCAGAAGGACGTGGTTGACATGATGCAGACCCGGATGGAGCTATACGATTTCTTGAACTACCACGATTTCGAGCAGAAGCTGGACCAGTTGTTCCAGCAGAGTAAGGGCTAACGAAATTTGTTGGGTTGGCCATAGGCCGAATCCGAAAACCGAAACAAGATAAAGATGGGAGATAACAATGGCTGAAGCAAAACAACTGAGTGGCGCTGGCCTCCGTGGCCAGGTAGCTGGCGAAACCGCCCTGTGTACCGTCGGGCAAAGCGGCGCTGGCCTGACCTACCGTGGCTACGACATCGCAGATCTGGCTGAGAAAGCTCAGTTTGAAGAAATCGCCTACCTGCTTCTGCGGGGCAAACTGCCGAACCGTCAGGAACTGGACGCCTACATCAAGAAGCTCCAGAGCCTCCGTGGCCTGCCAGCTGCCCTGAAAACCGTGCTTGAGCAGATCCCCAAAGACGCGCACCCAATGGATGTGATGCGAACGGGGTGCTCTATGCTGGGCAACCTGGAAACCGAAGAAGATTTCAGTGAGCAGGACGACAAGATCGACCGCATGCTGGCCGTGTTCCCGTCTATCATCACCTACTGGTACCGCTTCGCCCACGAAGGCGTTCGTATCGAAACCGAAAGCGACGTGGACTCCATCGGCGGCCATTTCCTGGAGCTGCTTCACGGCAAGAAGCCCAGCGAGCTGCACGAGCGCGTGATGAACGTCTCTCTGATCCTGTACGCAGAGCACGAATTCAACGCCTCCACGTTCACCGCCCGCGTGTGTGCCTCCACACTGTCTGACATTCACAGCTGTGTGACCGGAGCGATCGGTTCGCTGCGCGGTCCTCTGCACGGCGGTGCCAACGAGGCCGCCATGGCGCTCATCCAGAAGTTTAAGACCCCGGAAGAGGCCGAAGAAGGCCTGCTGGGCATGCTTGAGCGGAAAGAAAAGATCATGGGCTTCGGCCACGCGATCTATAAAGAGTCCGACCCTCGGAACGCCATCATCAAGCAGTGGTCCAAGAAGCTGGCGGAAGAAGTGGGCGATACCGTGCTGTATCCGGTATCCGAGCGCTGTGAAGCGGTTATGTGGCGCGAGAAGAAACTGTTCTGTAACGCGGACTTCTTCCACGCATCCGCCTACCACTTCATGGGCATTCCAACCGAATTGTTCACCCCAATCTTCGTGATGTCCCGGGTATCCGGCTGGACCGCCCACGTGAAAGAACAGCGTGAGAACAACCGCATCATTCGCCCAAGCGCCGATTACACCGGCCCGGCGGATGCCAAGTGGGTTCCGATTGAGGAGCGGCCATGAACACTGAATACCGCAAGAGTCTGCCAGGTACCGACCTGGACTATTTCGATACTCGCCAGGCCGTGGAAGACATCCAGGCCGGCGCGTACGACAAGCTCCCGTACACCTCCAAGATCCTGGCTGAGCAACTGGTTCGCCGGTGCGATCCTGAGGTGCTGACGGATTCCCTGAAACAGCTGATCGAACGCAAGCGCGACCTGGATTTCCCCTGGTATCCGGCCCGCGTGGTATGCCACGACATTCTTGGCCAGACCGCTCTGGTGGATCTGGCAGGTTTGCGTGACGCCATTGCCGAGAAGGGCGGTGACCCCGCCAAGGTCAATCCCGTGGTTCCGACCCAGCTGATCGTGGATCACTCGCTGGCCGTGGAGCACGCCGGTTTCGAGAAGGACGCGTTCGAGAAGAACCGTGAGATTGAAGACCGTCGAAACGATGACCGTTTCCACTTC
>Ga0114911_1000702_pt1 | contig 20183 bp, 23 predicted proteins | sample MalvireepMed_904_FD_89688 | JGI IMG/M metagenome (GOLD analysis project Ga0114911, IMG submission 89688) | Marine viral communities from the Global Malaspina Expedition - Malaspina viral metaG DeepMed_904 | ecosystem: Environmental > Aquatic > Marine > Oceanic | place: Mediterranean Sea...
ATGGTCGGCTCGCCTCTAGAGCTGCCTGCGCTTCACTGGCTCGACGAGCGCTTCGCCGAGGCCGCCGCCGGCGAAGCGCTGCCCAGCGACCTGCGTCGTCGCCTGCTGGCCGGTTGCGACGCCGGCGAGGCCGACGCCGGGCCTACCGTGTGCAGCTGCCATCAGGTCGGCAGGAAGGCGATCGTCGAGGCGATCCGCGCCGGCGACGACGATGTCGAGGCGCTGGGTGCACGGCTGGCTTGCGGCACCCAGTGCGGCTCGTGCATTCCCGAACTCAAGTCCCTGATCGAAGAGGAGGCGGCCCATGCCGGCACCGAGCAAGCGCTTGTACACGAAGCGGTTTGATCGCGCGGACCTATTGGCGCGCGTGGGCGCCGGGGCGAATCGCGCCTGGACGGCGCTGGCCGGGTGGGTCCCGGTTGGGCACGATACGCCCGAGCTGGGGTCGGGCGACGCCCGGCCGGGGCGCGTCTATCTGGTCGGCGCCGGGCCGGGCAGCGCCGATCTGCTCACCCTGCGTGCCGCGCGACTGCTGAATCAGGCCGACGCCATCGTCTACGACCGGCTGGTTGGCGACGCCATCCTGGCGATGATTCCCGCCGGCCGCGAGCGCTACTACGTCGGCAAGGCGCGCGGCCATCACAGCGTGCCGCAGGCCGAGATCGGCGCATTGCTAGTCAAGCTGGCCGGGGAGGGCAAGTCGGTGGTGCGCCTGAAGGGCGGCGACCCTGGCGTGTTCGGACGCATGGGCGAGGAACTCGCCGCGCTGGCCGAGGGCGCGATACCCGCCGAGATCGTCCCCGGCATCACCGCCGCCTCCGGCGCCGCCGCGGCGATGGGCATGGCGCTCACCGACCGCGCCCACGCTCAGCAGCTGCGCTTCGTCACCGCCCAGCTGTGCCGCGAGGGTGGAGCGCCCGACTGGGCATCGCTCGCCCGCACCGACGAGACCCTGGTGTTCTACATGGGGCTGGCCAAGGTCGCAGCGATCTGCCATGGCCTGCGTGGCGCTGGCCTGCCCGACGACTGGTCGATCATGCTGATCAGTAACGCCAGCCTGCCCGATCAACAGTCGCTGACCGGCACGCTCGGTAATATGCCCAAGAAGCTTGCCGAGAATTCGCTGCCGTCGCCTTGCCTGATCGTGGTGGGAAGTGTGGTGGGGATGGCGGAGGTGACGCGGTGGCAAGAAGAAGTGGCGGAGGAGGCGTGAGGGGCTTTGCCCTCTGCCTCTTCAATCAGCCAGTCGATAAACCGCTGCACCGTCGATGGGGCGTTGCCGGTGACGGGCAGGATCAAATCGTAGGTGAACGGCGAGTCGATCACGTAGCGGTCGCCGAAGGGACGCACCAGCACGCCGCTGGCTAGGCGGTCGGCGACCACGGCTTGCCGCGCGCCTCGGAGTAACGAGGCATGAGTGTCTCCTTTCGCCCCCTGGTCGGTTTATAAGAACAGGGTATCAAAGGGCACGACACTCATCCTGACACTGGGGGCCATGAACGGTTCCAGAACGCCCATGCCCTGTGACGATTCGGTGTTGAGTTGCACTCACGCTTGCCGGTCCATCGACATGTCGGCCAGCGGCTTGATGACGCTGTTCTGTCTGGTGCTCGGTTTCCAGCAGGTCGCCATTAAGGCGGTGGCTGCGGATATCTCGCCCTGGCCCAGGTCGGCCTGCGCTCGCTGGTGGCGCTGCTCGCCCGCTGGTGCGGCATCGTGCTGGTCAGTCGCTAGCGCAACGCCTTGTGCATGATATGCGTATCGACGAGCCCGTGGCGGGCGTGGCGGTAGCCGCCCGGCACCGTGCCGATGATATTAAAGCCCAGCGATTGCCAGAGCCCGATGGCGGCCTCGTTGGTTGCGACGACCGCGTTGAACTGCATCGCTTGGTAGCCCGCCTCGAGGGCCTGGTCCTGGGAGTGCAGGCAGAGCGCACGCGCCACCCCCTTGCCGCGTGCCTCGGGGGCGACCATGTAGCCGCAGTTGCAGACGTGATCCCCCGGCCCGGCGACGTTGGGCTTCAGGTAGTACGAGCCGAGGACCACCCCGTCCTCCTTGGCGACATAGGTGAACTGCGGGAGTTCGCACCACAGGGCATAGGCGTCGTCGAAGGTGATTTCCGGGTCGAAGGCGTAGGTTTCCCGCGACTCGACCACGGCCTTGAAGGTCGGCCAGAAAAGCGCGAAATCGTCTGGGGTGATCGGCGTTATCTGCATGAGACTGTCTCCGGAGCGCGAGACGCTATCCTCGCAGGGCGGGGCGCGGTGGGCAATCGGGGCTTTGTGGTCAAAAGCGTTGGCCGGTACTGGGTCACTTTACTTGGCCATTAACATTCGCTCGTCGACTTTTCAGACAGTGCCTAGTACTACAGCCGTAATTGTTGTGAATCTTCGGCATACTTCTGTCGCCTTCTACGGTGACACTGCCAGGCACGGTACTGGTGCCGTCGACGCCAGTCGGACCAATGCCACCAGTGCGAAGCGGTTTCCATGCCCCGCCACACCAGACGAGTCAGTAACTTCCTGGTCTCCGGCAGTGTCAGACTGACTCGTCTGTGAGCTGTTTTTTTTGCTGGGCTGTTTGGCGCATCGCCACGAGCAAGGCATGGGCCAGAAGCGCGAACGTGATGTGCCGGTACCAGCCCGACCAGCGACGGACCTCATACTGATCCAAGCCACATTCTCCCTTGGCGGTCTGAAAGCCTTGCTCGATATGCCAACGTTGGCCGGCGACCCGGATCAGGGCATCCAACGAGACCTGATCGCGAGGAGCAAACGCCATGTAGAATGCCCGGTCGGTAGGGTCCGTGCACGATTGGCGAATTAACAGATAATGGCCCCAGTGTGGCTCTTCTTCCGATAAGTGAAGGCGCCATAAGGGGGTCATGGCCCAGTCGTACCAGCGCTCGCCCTTGCTGCCGCTGCCGGCGGATAGCCGGCGCCAGATGCCGGGCGGCAACGCCTCTGCAATCGTATCGGCTCGGGTGTACTCCGGCCCCTGCCACCATAGCGGCTCATTGCATGGCACGGCGAGGACGAAAGGCTGTTTCCGTTCTTCGAGCCAAAGGCGAAGGCTACGGTTGCCCCCATAGACGGAATCTCCGGTGACCCAGCCGGCAGGCATGCCGCTATCGAGCGCTCGTTCCAGCATTCGCCGGGCCAGTTCCGGCTTGCTGGCAAAGCCGACTTCATCGGGAATCCCGGCCTTGCGACAACGTTCACGATCCCGTGTCCAGGCCTTGGGCAGGTACAGCTCACGGTCGATGAAAGCACTTCCCTGGGAGCTGACGTAGCAGAGAAACACGCCAATCTGACTGTTCTCGACACGCCCGGCTGTACCGCTATATTGGCGCTGAACACCGGCGGAGTGCTGCCCTTTCTTTATGAACCCCGTTTCATCCAGGATCAGCACGCCATCTGGTGAGCCCAGGCACTCTGCTATCCACTGGCGCAATACATCACGCGCCGCCTCTGGATCCCAGCGGGCCCGTTCAAGCAGGTACTGCACGCCATCAGGAGTCGCGTCGCCCAGCCACTCGGCAAGCTGCCAGCCATTCTTGCGTTCACATGGGCTCAGCAGCCCCTTGATGTAGGCCATGGCTCGCTCGCGCGTTTCGGAGCGCGGAAAGAGCGTACCCAGCCGGCTGGCCATCGCGTCGAAGCATCTGGAATCAGGGAAATCACAGCACACCATGACACATCCGTCTCGGAAGAAGGCTCTGCTTCAAAGCGTAGATCAACCAACTACGGCTGTAGTAGTAGGGCCTGTTGACGTTTCACAAGAGGAGCGTTGCTGAATAGGAGCAGACCCGCAGAATTGAGGTTCTCCCACCGACACTCTGCGAGTCTGCAATGCCCCGATTGATGCTCAGTGACGAACTCTGGTCGAATCTGGAGAAAATTCTGGTTCAGCAGGCTATCTACCGCAAGCCTGATCTGCGGATGACGGTAGAGGGCACCCTCTACCGGATGCGCGTGGGCTGCCCATGGCGGGACCTGCCCCGTGCATTCGGGTATTGGAACTCGGTCTACAAGCGCTTCAATGCCTGGTCAGCGGCAGGCAAGCTACTCAGGGTATTCAACGCCCTGATTGAAGAGCCTGACTTCGAGTGGATGTTCATCGATGGGACTTATATCAAGGCGCACCCACACAGTGCCGGCGCTGCCAGCAGACAGCCTGAAGCTATCGGCAAGAGCCGGGCGGGCCACACGAGCAAGATCCATCTGGCGGTTGATGCCTATGGATTACCTGTCGCTTTCAGGCTGACGGGAGGCAACATCAACGACAGTACCGAAGCCCCCGGTCTAATAGCCCAACTGCCTTCTGGCGAGGCGATTGTGGCTGACAAGGGGTGTGACAGTGAACGCATCCGTGAGCAGATCGAGGACCAGGGAGCCCGTCCGGTGATCCCGAGAAAACGTAACTCGCTCAAGGGCAATGCCGACCTGGACAAGGGACTGTATCGTTATCGGCATCTGGTCGAAAATGCCTTTGCGCGGCTAAAGCACTACCGCGCAGTGGCGTTCCGCTATGACAAGCTGAAGCGGAATTACGAGAGCATGGTGGCCATGGCGTGTGGATTCCTCTGGCTACCCATGTGAAACGTCAACAGCCCTAGCAATAAATTTGTAATGCACTGATTTTTAGTATTTTTCTGTAGCTGAGTAGAGTTGTCATGAATAAGGCGGGATTATGCCTTCACGCTGCTGGGGTGTTCGCTAGTCTGTTTGAACAAGCTTCGAGGCAGGTTTTGAAAGGCACACTAATACTTCAGTTGTAAATAGGCACTATACTTCATTGGCTGTGTCCTTGAGTGAATGAGGTGTGTGATGCTAAACGGCCTCTTGACCCTTGAACATCTGCGCGAACAGGTTCGTGACTGGGAATCAGAACACTCCTCTTGGGTGATAGAATTGGGCCGCTACGTCAAGCGGGCCGAGGCCCGGGAGCGCCTCGGCGCCTACCTGCGAGGCCTGCTGGGCGAGATCGGACGACGCAACAGCTGGCAACTGGCCGAACATCAGGGCGACGCCCATCCCTGGGGCTTTCAGCACCTGATCAATCGTGCTCGCTGGGATGAAGACGGGGTCCGCGATGCGGTGCGACAGCGTGTCTACCAGACCCTGCACGATGAAGACGGGGTCTTGATTGTCGATGAGACGGGATTCCTGAAGAAAGGCCGGCATTCGGCAGGCGTCAAGCGTCAGTACAGCGGCACGGCCGGCCGGATCGAGAACTGTCAGGTCGGCGTGTTTCTCGGTTATGACAGCTGCTGGGGGCAGGGCCTGATCGATCGTGCCCTGTTCCTCCCCCGGATTGGGCGGAGGATCGTGAGCGCTGCCGTCAGGCGGGCATTCCGGACGAGGTGACGCACCGGCCCAAGACGGAGCTGGCCCGGGATATGCTGCTGCGCGCGTTGGACAGTGGCGTCACGGCCCGCTGGGTGACAGGCGATGCCGTTTATGGCGAGTCCTTCCCGCTACGTTGGGCCCTGGAAGAACGCGGCCAGGGCTATGTGATGGCTGTCAGCCGCAAGGCGCATGTCTGGCAGGGGGCGGAGCAACGCAAGGTGGGGATCTGCTGGAAGCGCTGCAAGCGAACGCCGACACCGGCTGGACCCGGCTCAGCGCCGGGGCGGGTAGCCAGGGACCCCGGGAGTATGATTGGGTCTATCTGCCGGTGAATCCGGGCCCTTTCGAGGGATGGCGGCGCGGGGTCCTGGTGCGGCGCAGCCTGGATGACGCCCGGGAGATGACGGCGTACTTCACCTTCGCCCCTTGTGGCACGGCACTGGAGGAGCTCGTCCTGGCCGCCGGGGCGCGGTGGAACATCGAGCGCTGCTTCCAGGAGAGCAAATCGCAGCTGGGCCTGGATCAGTACGAGGTGCGGACCTGGACGGGCTGGCATCGTCATATCACCCTGGTCATGGCGGCTTATGCGTTGCTGGTCACGTTGCGTCGACAGCAGTTGAAAAAAAACCTGTTGCTGAGCCTGGGTGGGCAAGCCCCGTGGTACTTTCCCTGGCCGAGATGCGGCGATGGCTGTGCCTTACCCCCATTGCCCAGCGACGAGGAAGGCTTGAGGACGCGTTGCAATGGTTCCACTGTCGTCGGCTTCATCAGCGCATCGCCCAGTATTACCACTGGGTGAGACGGCAACGAGCCGAGGGGACCGTAATTCCCATCTCGCTCAGTGATTATTTGCAACTGTAGTACTAAAGATAGGGTGAGGGAGAGGTATCATGGGACTGGCGATCAAAGACGATGGATGGCGGTTGTCGAACGAACTGTGGGCGCGGATGGAGCCGCTGCTGCCGGTGCATACGGCCCGGCCCCATCCGCTCGGGTGTCATCGCCGGCGTATGCTGGATCGGGCGGTGAGGGAGGCGATCCTCTTCGTTCTCAGGACGGGCTGCCAGTGGAATGCGCTCGATGCCACCGGCATCTGCTCGTGTGGGAGCGCCTATCGACGCTTTCGCGAGTGGCTGGACGCGGACGTGTTCGAGGCGTTCTGGCGCGAGGGCTTGCTGGAATACGATCGGCTCAAGGGCATCGACTGGAGCTGGCTGTCGGTGGATGGTGCGATGACCAAGGCCCCCTTGGGAGGGGAAAAAACCGGCCCCAACCCCACCGACCGCGGCAAAGGCGGCGTCAAGCGAAGCTTGATGACCGAGGGCAGCGGGATTCCGCTGAGCGTGGTGACACCGCCCACATCCGCGCCCGGGGTTAGGAGGCGCAGGCGATCAAACGCGAGGCGGGCTTCAAGGCGCGCCGCTGGGTGGCCGAGCGCACCCACAGCTGGCTCAACCGCTTCCGCCGGCTGCTCGTGCGCTGGGCAAAACGCGCCGACACCTACCTCGCCATGCTCCACTTCGCGCTCGGTATCATCACCTGGCGAGCCGACAGGCAGCACGGCAGGACGTGATCGACTACATCGAGATAGAGTACAACAGCTGCCGGCTCCACTTGACCCTGGGCTACCAGACGCCGAGGGAGATTGAAGTGGCAGCTGCGGCTTGAAAATGTGTCCGCTCTGACTTGGCCAGAACAGGGCGAGGCAATCCGTTTACAGACTATCCGGAAGCCTACGCCCTTCGAGACGTGATGCGCTGCATCGCTCCTCAGGCGTAGGCTTCCTTCGGTTCTTCAACCTACAGCGCCTCGATTCCGCCGCCGTCGACATGCAGCACTTGGCCGGTGATGTAGGTGGCGCGGGCGCCCGACAGGAAGACCACCGCGTCGGCGACCTCGGTCGCCTCGCCGAGCCGGCCGAGCGGCACGCCCTCGGCTGGGTTGTTCATGCCGGCCTCGATCATCTGTTGCAGACGCTCCGATATGATCGGCCCGGGCGAGACCATGTTGACGCGGATGCCCTGCGGCCCGAAATCGTTGGCGAGCCCCTTGAGCACCAGGTTGAGCGCCGCATTCACACTGCCGCCCGGCAGGTGGATGCCGTCCGGCTTCTTGCCGCCGGTGCCGGTAATCGCGGTGATCGCGCCCGATCCCTGCTTCTGCATTACTGGTAGCACCGCCTGGCAGCAGGCGATGTAGCCGAGATACTTCACCTCGAGCGCGGCGCGGAACGTGTCGGCGTTGATCTCAAGGAACGGCCCGAAGGCCGGCACCGCGACAGTCGCGACGAGCACATCGATGGCACCCATCTCGGCGGCGATGTCCTGCGCGCATTGCCAGACCGCCGATGGATCGGTCACATCGACCGGGAAACCCTGCGCGTCGCCGCCTATCCTGTGGATCTCGTCGACCAGCGCGTCGAGCTTCTCTGGCGTGCGCGCCGAAGCGGCGATGCGTGCGCCCTCGCGTCCAAAGGCGAGCGCAATCTCACGGCCGATGGCGCCGGTCGCGCCGGTAATCCAGACGACTTTTCCGTTCGATCCCATGTCCACGTTGTGTTTTTCCTAGTCTCGAATGAATTTTCAGATGTATCTGTTGGATATGCCCGGCGCCGTACCGGCCGCAAAGGATGGCGCGCGACCTCGCCGGATGGCGCACGACCTCGCCGACCGGCAGGCTATCCCTGGAGATCGTGGATGAGCACCCAGCGCAGTGAGAGCGGCGACTGGCCGCTGTGGGCCACACGGCAGTGAAGTGGTCCCCGAAATTCGCACCAGGCGCTAAGCTCTGATCCTACACCGTCAGCCCGCCCCGCCTGCTTGCTGAACTGCCAGCAACTCGGCGACGGTGCCGGCCATCCCTATTCACATGGGGAAATAGATCCTTTCGTAGGAGGAAACACCGCTAGTTCAATTGATTCAAATTCCTCCTTTGAGAGCGAAATTTCCTCCCTGTGAGTCAAAGCTTCGACGTGACCGCAAAGGATTTTCGAGTAAGCCCAACTCGATTCAGCGATGACCGTTCCGTTCTTGCGGCATAACTGCAGGATCAAGGGTGCGTCCCGTCCGCTAGCGGAGCAGGATTGGAAACCGTCGCCCACACCAAAGGCCTCGATCCGGCATAACCCATCGGCGAGACGCTGAACACTCACTTCAATCTCGGCCACCCCGACCGAGGCGTCGGAGTTCTCATCGTAGAAGTAGACATGCCCGATTCGACCGTACCGCACGTCGCCTAGAGATGCGTCACCGGGAACCTGCGGGTCGGCGCGGCCGGGCATACGCGGCGGCAGCGAGCCAAGGCTGCAACTTTGATACTCGCTAACCACCTGAATTTTAATAATATTACACACCGGCACGGACATGGTTGTGGATCTCCTGATTTTCATGTATTAAAAATAATTTAAACAGTCTAGATTGTTTGTTTTGATGTTCGCAAGCGAGTTGACCGAATCCCAAACAAAAAAGTAGCCAGCGAGAAAGAGGCCAGGGCTCGCCTGTTCGAGCGCGACATCCCAGCAGAGGCAGCTGCCCATCTGGAAAGATTGCACGCGGAAAACGGCGTCCGTTTTCGCTATGGCGTGAGGCCCATCTCCAGTGTCGGGCGCGACACAACGCTGAGCGACGGTTCGGTGGAAAGCGCCGATCAGGTGATTGACGGCATTGGCGTGGAGCCTTCGCGCGGGATCGCCGTGATGTTCGGGCTGCTTGCGTGCCCTGTTCAACACCTGCTCGCATCGAGGCGCGCAGGTATGTCGCGAGCGCGCGGGAAATGCCAAATCGTTTCAGTGCTTCTACCACGGTTGGGTCTTCGGTCAAGAAGCTTCTGGTAGAAAAGGCATCGATGGCTACCCATGGATGTCTTCAGCCGCAAAATCGCTGGGCACGAGATCTACGCGACGGAGACCGGCGAGTTGGCTACCGAGCTGATCCAGAAGATCTGCTGGCGAGAGCATCTCACGGATCGTTACAAGCCATTGATTCTGTACTCAGCCAACGCAGTCCGATGAAGGCGGCGACCTTCCTGGAGAAGCGCTACGACCTGGGCATCACCTCGTCTCAGTGTACTGTCTTAACGGGTTGTCCACTGCTGCTGGGCAAGATCAGTACCGGCCGGGCTTTCCTGTCGACGGTTTCGCGATCCTGGCCGAAGCCCAGGAGGGGGTCAGCAACTCTCCGAGAGGTACAACCACACGAGCACCGGCACAGCAGCGCCCTTCGCTACGTCACGCCGAGTCAGCGTCATAGCAACGAGGCCAAAGGCATCCTGGCGCGCACCGCCGGAAGGTCTTCGAGGCGGCAAAGCAGCGTTACCTGAAGCGCTGGTCGGGTGACATCCGAGACCTCAGCCTGCCAGAGGTGGTGCACCTGTACCCCCGAGAGGGAGGGATTCGGTGTCGCAGGCAGCAGGATTTTAAAGCCAGAGCCATTTCATTTGCCATCTATGTTGACAGGCTCCGAGCATGACGCACCTCGTTCAAATGCAGGCGTTCAATAAAATATAGCCTTTATCTCCAACTATCGTAGTAAAGACAATCGTTCCAAACAGTCTAGATTGTTTGTTTAGATGTTCACAAGCGAGTTGGCCGAATCGCAAAGAAAGTAGCCAGCGAGAAATTAAGGAGGGGAGATGCAGCCCAACATTCTTGGTGACGTCACGGTCTCGTCCTGTGACCAGGACAGTCGGCGCATGGCCAAGCGCGTCGTAATCGTTGGTGCAGGCCAGGCTGGAGCGCGTGTGGCGTTGGGTTTGCGTTCGGCTCGATTCGGCGGTTCTATAACCTTGATCGGTGCGGAGCCGCACCTGCCCTACGAACGGCCGCAACTTTCCAAGGAAATGCTGATCGATTCAACCCGGTCGCTGCAGTTCATCAAAGCCGTGGAGGACTGGCGTGCAGCCGAAATCGATCTACGGCTTGGAAGTGCCGTGGTCGGTGCCGATCCGAAGGCGCGGGTCGTAGCACTTGCGGGTGGGGAGGAACTGCCCTACGACCTTCTTGTGCTGGCCACCGGCACCATCGCCCGGCAATGCGCCGAGCTTGTCGGGCTCACCGTGCCGGTCCATGTGGTGCGCACCGCCGAAGATGCCGCTGCTATTCGGGAGAGATTGGCGCAGGGCGGTAAAGTACTTATCGTTGGTGGCGGGATCATCGGGCTGGAAGTGGCTGCAGCCGCCACAAAGACCTGCGATGTCACGGTGATTGAGGCCGGGGCCCGCCTGTTCGAGCGCGGTATTCCAGCAGAGGCAGCCGCCCATCTGGAAAGGCTTCACGCGCAAAACGGCGTCCGTTTTCGCTATGGCGTGAGGCCCGTCTCCAGTGTCGGCCGCGACACAACACTGAGCGACGGTTCGGTGGAAAGCGCCGATCTGGTGATTGTCGGCATTGGCGTGGAACCTCCGCGCGGGATTGCCACGATGTTCGGGCTGCCCGAAGAGTCACCGGGGCTGCGGGTGAACGACAAGGCCATGACCGAATGTAGCGGCGTGCTGGCCGTTGGCGACGCGACAGAGCAGTTCAGTCGGTGCCATGATCGCTGGATGCGGATCGAGACCTGGGCAAACGCCAACCAGCAGGCAGCGGCGGCGGTGGCGACCATCACGGGCACGTCGCAGCCGGCAGCGCCACCGCCCTGGTTTTGGACCGATCAGTATAACATGAACATGCAGGTCGTTGGCGACGGGGTCGGTGAGGAGACCGTTCTGCGCGGCGATCCGGCCAGCGGACGTTTTACCGTCGTCGCATTGCGCGGCGGAGAAATTGTCGGCGGAACCACCATCAACGCTTCCAAGGATATGGCCGCGCTCAGACGACTGGCCGGGCGCGGCGTCCAGCTAAAAAGGAGCTTTATCGAAGATCCAGCCAACAGTTTAAAACAGGCAGTTTCTGCCTAAGCGCCAGTAACCGAAGGAGTACAATACCGATGAAAACGAACGGAAACGATCCTTTATTGATGATCGACAACGACCGGCCTCTCTTCAAGGTCTCAAGGAACAACTTTACCGATCCCGATGTGTTCGCGAGGGAGTGCGAGCACATCTTTTCGACCTGCTGGCTTTATCTTGGCCATGAGTCGGAGCTTCAGAAGCCGGGCGATTTCGTGACCCGCATAGTCGGTGGCCGGAGCATCCTGTTTAACAAAGATCGTCAGGGTAACTTGCGTGCCCTGTTCAACACCTGCCCGCATCGGGGCTCTCAGGTATGCCGCGAGCGCGCGGGAAATGCCAAATCGTTTCAGTGCTTCTACCACGGCTGGGTCTTCGGTCAGGATGGCGCACTGAGAAGCCAGCCGGGCGAGGAAAGCTATGCTCCGGATTTCAAGAACGACCCCGACACGAACATGCGCCAAGTGCCCCGGCTTGAGAGTTACCGTGGGCTTTACTTCCTGTGCTTCGATCCTGATGCTATTTCGCTAGAGGAGTACCTCGGGAACGCTAAGGAATATCTGGACCTGGTCTGCGATCAGGCGACCGAAGGCATGGAAGTCATCGGCGGCACGCAAGAATACGCGATGAATGCCAACTGGAAGCTTTTGGTCGAAAACAGCATCGACGGCTACCACGCCGTAAGCACCCATGCGACCTATCTGGATTATCTAAAGTCCATGGAAGGTGGTCTTGCCGATGTCGCATTGAAGGGCGTCGGTCGGGATCTTGGCAATGGCCATGGCGTGATCGAATACAAGGCTCCCTGGGGCCGGCCAGCCGGTCAGTGGGTCCCGCTCTGGGGCGAGGAAGGCAAGAAAGAGATCGATGCCCTCAATGCCCGCAACGAGAAGCTCTATGGTAAGGAAAAGGCCGAACGGATCGCTTATAAAAATCGAAATCTGCTGATTTTCCCCAACCTGATCATCAACGATATCATGTCGTTGACGATTCGTACCTTTTTCCCGCAATCGCCGAACCTTCTTCATGTCAATGCCTGGGCGGTCGGACCGCGGGAAGAGAACGAAACGGCGCGGCAGATCCGTCTTTCGAATTTCCTGGAATTCCTGGGACCCGGCGGATTTGCGACGCCAGACGATGTGGAGGCGCTAGAGCACTGCCAACTGGGCTATCGAAACAGCCAGGAGGTGCGATGGAACGACATTTCTAAAGGTATGAGCCGGGACGAACCCGCCGTGGATGACGAAGCACAAATGCGAGCGTTCTGGCGTGAATGGAATCGCCGGCTCACCGGCGCCGAGCAAACCCAAGGCAAAGGAGCACGGGCATGACTGTTGTTGCAGCCGCCAAGACACCCGACGAGGTCGTAACGCGCCCGGAAGTCGAGGATTTTCTCTATGCAGAAGCCGAACTTCTCGACGAGTGGCGCCTACCGGAGTGGTTGGAATTGTTCACCGAAGATGCAACCTACCATATCCCGCCGACAGATATCCCTGCGGATGCCCGGCCCGAAGAAAATCTATTTTATATCGCCGATGACAGGTACCGTCTGGGCGAGCGGGTCAAACGCTTGATGAAACGGACGGCGCATGCCGAATATCCGCATTCGAAAACCAGCCATCAGATCTCGAATGTCCGCATCCTTTCGCAAGGATCGGGTCAGGCCGAGGTTGCGTGCAAGTTTACGACATACAGAACCAAGGACGACTTCAGCAACTTTTTTTTCGGTAAGCTCCTATATACGCTGACGATTTCAAATAGGGAGATCAAGATCAAGACCAAGCGCGTCGTCCTCGCTACCAACGGCCTACGCAAACAGACCCGGATCAGCATCATCCTGTGATCCGGCGTCGACGGTGCCTCGATACCGTCGGGCACCGTCAAGGAAGAACAAAAGGAGTCGAAAATGGGCGGAGCATTGTCAGGCAAGGTTGCCTTGGTAACAGGTGCGGGGCGCGGAATTGGCTTGGCTATAGCGGAACGCTTGATGGCGGATGGTGCCCGCCTGGTCATTGCCAACTTCGACGAAGCCGAGGCAAAGGCTGCGGCCGATGAAATGTCAGCGCGTCATGTTGATGGAAAGCCCCCGGTCGTCGTGCCGGGAAATCTCGCCGACGAAAAGGTGGCCATGACGGCCGTCAAGGCCGCGGTGGACACCTATGGACGTCTAGACATCCTGGTCAACAACGCAGGCGGCGGGATCATCAAGGCATTTTCCGAGCAAACACCGAAAACCTTGCGTGAAACTATTGACCGCAATCTCTGGACGGCTATCTGGTGCTGCTGGCACGCACTGCCCGTCATGCGCGGCCAGGGTAGCGGCAGGATCGTGAATATCGGCGCGGATTCCGTGCGCAACGGGCTTTGGGATCACGCTGCCTATAATGCCGCCAAGGGAGGGATGCACGGGATGACTACCGGGCTCGCCCGGGAATTCGCCCTTGATGGCATTACCGTGAATACGGTGGCACCCTGCGCAACGAATACACCGCAGATGGCCGAAATTACCGAACGCGATCCGAAATTAGCCGAGAAGTTCATCAGCGTGATCCCGATGGGGCGGCTGGCGGAAATGGCCGAGATCGCCTCGATGGTAAGCTACTTGTCCTCGGACGAAGCGAGTTTCGTGACCGGACAGGTAATTTCGGTAAACGGTGGGAGCTCAATGCTGTGAGTCTGGATACGGTAAACACGATCGCACTTTTTCCGGTCGAGGACCTGCCAGAGGGTGAGATCCGTGGAGAAACCCTGCCGAATGGCGAGGTCATCGCCATCTACAATGTTGATGGTGCGTTCTTTGCTACTCAGAATAAGTGTTCGCACGGGGAGGCGTCACTTTCCGAAGAAGGTGAGCTATGCGGCAAATTTGTTGAATGCTCATGGCACTTCGGGACATTTGACGTGACCACCGGCGAGCCGGGGCTGATGCCCTGCGAAATTCCACTCAAGACATTCCGCGTTTTCGTCGCGGACGGGAAGGTCTGCGTTGAGTATTGATGCCTCTTCTAAAGCCCGGAATGTTAGCGCCAGTTCCGGTAATGCGACCCTTGTGAACTCAACCTCACGCTCGCAGGACGAACGCAGCGAGAAAATGCGCGCCCGCCTACTGGCTGCCTCGGTTGAGGTGATGCGCGAACGCGGTTATGCCGGTTTTACCACAGAAATGGTCGCACAAACTGCCCGCGTCTCGCGGGGCGCTCTGTTGCACCATTTTCCGCGCAAGCGCGATCTGATCCTGGCGGTGCACAAGCACCTCTATCAGCTAGCCGTGAATAGTAGCGCCGAGATTGCTTGCGCGGCCACCGACCAGAGCACAATCATCGACAATATGCTGAAGGATGCCGAGAACTTCTTTCTCGGTGATCAGTTCTTCAGCGTTCTCAGCATCGTCGTATCTGTCAGCACCGAACCCGACATTAAGGCCGAGATTCTCGATGCGAGTCGGAACGCACGCCTGGCGATCGAGGCGGCCTGGGTTGATAGAATGAGAGAATTCATGCCGCGGCCGCTGGCTGAGATTATCGTCTACATGACGTTCAATATCGTCAGGGGTTACGCCATTAGAACGCTCTGGGAAGACGACCCCGCAAGATATGCCGAAATGATCGCCACCTGGAAATCTCTGATGGCCGTACTGCTACTTCGTGAAGGAGTAGACTGTACGATCTGAATTGTCGGCACGAAAAACTTCTAAAGGCTCGAAATCACTACTGGGAAGTATTGAAATGAGGCAAAAAATTCAAAGCTTTAACGCTTGCACCCGGATGTCATACAGGAGGGAGCAGTTATGATTGAAGAACTTCGATTTGTTCGGTTGCCAGCCAAGACACTAGATAAATTCAACCGGTTTCTGTGTGACATTGTAGGCCTTGAGGCAGCGGACGGTGGTAATGGAATCGCCCGGTTCAGATCCGATGAACGGTCTTATTCAGTGGAGTGCGACGCCACCGGGGTGACCAAAAAACCGGTTGTGGGGCTCAGCGTTCGGTACGAAAGCGACCTTGACGATATCGCGAAAAAACTGGCCGGGTGCGGTCTGTCCACGGAACGACTCTCCTCGGATCTCTGCGCCGGCAGACTTTATCGGGACGCAGTCGCCTTTGAAGATCATGCCGGCAACCGGTTCGAGATCGTTGTGCGACCGGAGAACAAGAGCCAGAGGTATTTCCCCGCCAGGGACGCAGGAATAAAGGCTCTTTCGTCGGTGAATTTGCGTAGCCCCGACCCCGAACGCGACATGGCGATCTGGGTGGAAGTATTCGGCGCCGAAGTGCGGGATTTCGTCGGCCAATGCTGTCAGCTGGGCTTCGACGAAAGACACCATCGCATCGGCTATTATGCCAGCCAGCAAGGCGGGCTTTTGTCTGTTAATTTCGAGGTCGACGATCTGAATGATGTGATGCGGAGTAATTACCTGCTCGCCAATCGGCAGGTGCGAATTCTTGACGGCCCTGGTCGCGACCCGGCGAGCGGCGAGATCTTCCTGTATTTCCAGGGTCCGGAAGACCTAATTGTTTCTTACGAAACCGGAATGCAGCTTGTCGGCCGCGACTGGGCCCCGCGCCAGTTCGGAAGCGCACGTGACTCGTTCTGCATATGGGATTCCGACACTTTGATACCCGAACGTGCCGGTGCGAAATGGCACTCCTGGGGCTCTAGAAAGGTAGGCACATGATGATTGAATTGCTTGATGTTTCCTACGTTCGATTGGGGACGAAGGATGTCCAAACCAGCACCGATTTCGCGACATGTATTCTGGGTCTAGAGGTTTCCGAAGCCGGTCGCAACACTCGCCATCTCAGATCGGACCAGCGGGGCCATACTCTCTACTATCACGAGGGAGACCCGGGCGATCAGGTTGTCGGCTTCGAAATCCGCCAGGAACAGGAGCTCGACAGTGCAGCAGCGACGCTGGAGGAACTCGGACGCGAGGTGCATTGGGGCACACGAGACGAATGTGATTCTCGTCACGTTCGGAATTTCATTGCATTCCGGGAACCCAGCGGCTTGAAGATCGAACTGGTCGTTCGGCCAGAGATTTTTGGTAAACGGCATTTCCCAAGCCGGGACGCCGGGATTACTGGCTTCAGTCACGTCGGCATCTTCAGCCAGGACTGTCAGCGCGACGAAGCGTTCTGGACCCAAGTGTGCAATGCCCGCGTCAGCGACCGTATCGGTGACGTTCCGCTTTTGCGCATTAATAAGATTCACCACACGGTTGCCCTTGTTCCGGCATCGCACGGCGGTCTTCAGCATATCAACCACCAGGTTGAATCGTCAGATGATGTCATGCGTTCGTACAACCTGTTGCAGCAGCACAACGTTCCGATCGTGTTCGGTCCCGGGCGTCACCCGACATCGGGCGCCCGGTTTCTCTATTTCCAGGGGCCCGACGGAATGACCTTTGAGTATTCGGTTGGGGTTCATGAGGTGGACGAAGAGACATACCGCGAGCGTCAGTTCGGTTTCGAACCTTTCAGCCTGTGCATGTGGGGCGCGAAGTCAAAATTGGGCGGTCTTGAAAACTGAGGCTGGACCCGAATGTCGTCACTTCGGGCGGCGAAAGGTTCGCACGGTTGATGGAACATCCATTGGTTGCATGACGACGAAGGAGGAACTTGGATGAAGGATCCGCGGTCGCTTGGGGCCATTGATGTCCACAGTCATATAGTGCCGGATCATTTCCCGGGCGGAGCAGGGCGCGATGCACGCTGGCCTTCTGTTGTGCATGGACAAGACGGTTCGGCCCAGGTCGTGATCGAAGGGAAGCCGTTTCGCCAAATCGATCATCGGTCCTGGAACGCCGAGGCGCGAATCGCCGACATGGAGGCAAGAGGCATCGGGCACCAGATTCTGTCGCCGATGCCCGAGCTTCTGTCCTATTGGTTCGACGGTAACAGTGCAACGGCGATCTGCGAGTCGGTCAACAGCTTTCTCGCCGGTCTGGTGGCCGCGCATCCGGCCCGGTTTTCGGCCTTCGGTATGGTGCCGCTCCAAACGCCCGAGCGAGCCGCCCGTGATCTGGCCGGGTTGCGCGAAATGGGGCTAGCCGGTATCGAGATCGGCACGCATATTCAGGGCACGCCGCTGGGCGATCCGTCACTTGTGCCCTTCTTTGCCGAGGCCGAGCGGCTAGGCATGACAATCATGGTCCATGCGCTTCATCCGGTCGGGGGCGAGCGGATCGGCAGCATTCCGGCTATGGATGCAACGGCTGTGTTTCCGCTCGAAACCGCTCTAGCGGCCGTGTCCCTGATGATTGGAGGGGTATTGGAAAAGCATCCCGATCTTCGCATTATTCTGTGTCATGGAGGAGGTGCCCTGCCTGCCATTCTGCCCCGGTTAGATCATGCGTACCGGTTAGGGATGCCTATCCAGAATTGCATGTCAGTGCCGCCCAGCGAACTGGCATGTCAGTTCTATTTTGACAGCATCGTTTATGGGGGCGCGGCATTGCAGTTTCTGGTAGCCGCCGTCGGCGCTGATAGGATACTGACCGGGACCGACTATCCGTTCCTAGTCATGGAAAACGATCCGGTGGGGTTCATTAGGCGTACTCTATCGAAAGATGCCGCCAGTACAGTCCTGTACCGGTCATCGGCACCCATTTTGGGGATGGTTCATAGCAAATAGTAACTATAAATCAAGGAGTCAAAAGGTGTATGAAGAAAGATAAAGGAGTGACCATCGCGGCCGAGGCATTATGGCAGGCTGAACGCGCCGCTACGCCTTGCGACCCCATTCATGAATATCTCAAAGACGGCGATCTTGATGCTGCGTATGCCGTGCAGCAGGTCAATATTGAGCGACGCCTAGCCCAAGGTGGTCGGTTGATAGGACGAAAGATCGGCCTTACTGCTAAAGCCGTTCAGGTACAGATGGGTGTTGATCAGCCCGATTTCGGCACTTTGTTGTCTGACATGATCGTTGGTGACGGCGGCACCATACCGGCGGATCGCGTTCTGCAGCCCAAGGTCGAAGCCGAAATTGCATTCATTCTGGGTAACAATCTGGATATAGAGCATCCAAACGCAGCGGACGTGTTGCGCGCCACCGCCTTCATCGCCCCGGCGATCGAGATCGTCGATAGCCGGATCGCCGGCTGGAAAATCAATTTGCTCGATACGATTGCCGACAACGCGTCTTCGGGGTTGCTGGTTATGGGTTCTCCCACACGGTCGCCTTTGGAGTTCGATTTTACTGGATGTCAGATGAAAATGGCTCTGAACGGGGAAACGGTTTCGACCGGAATCGGAGCCGCGTGCATGGGCAGCCCGGTCGCCGCAGTTGCCTGGCTAGCCGAACGGATGCGCGACAACGGTACACCACTTCTGGCGGGACAAATCATCCTTTCCGGGGCGCTGGGGCCGATGGCTCCGGTCACGGGCGAAGCCACGGTTCGGACCACTATCGATGGTCTGGGCCATGTCAGCGTTACATTTACGGAGTGACGGAATGTCAAAGATCAAAGCGGCTATAATCGGAACCGGCAATATCGGTACCGATCTCATGATCAAACTAATGCGGAACAGCAATTTGCTGGAAATGGCTGCATTCGTCGGTATTGATCCAGAATCAGACGGGCTGAAGCGGGCCGAGAGGCTGGGCGTTCCGGTGACGCCCAAGGGCATCGACGGCCTGCGAGAGATGTCCGGCTATGGCGAAATTTCAGTGGTGTTCGATGCTACCTCGGCAAAGGCTCATGCGCGGCACAGCGAATTGCTGGCGGCCGATGGCAAGCGGGTTATTGACCTGACGCCCGCAGCTATCGGGCCCTATGTGGTGCCGCCAGTTAACATATCCACGCATCTGGGTGCGGCTAATGTCAACATGGTCACCTGCGGCGGCCAAGCCACGATTCCTATCGTGGCCGCAGTTTCGCGCGTGGCGCCCGTGCGTTACGCCGAGATCGTCGCCTCGATTTCGTCCAGATCGGCCGGCCCGGGAACGCGCGCGAATATTGACGAGTTCACCGAGACCACCTCGCGCGCGATTTGCGAGGTCGGCGGGGCCGAGGAAGGCAAGGCTATTATCATCCTCAATCCGGCAGAGCCGCCACTGGTGATGCGCGACACGGTTTATTGTCTGGCCCAGACCGACAACGCTGAAGCCATCCGCGCTTCGGTTCAGGAGATGGTCGAGGCGGTGCAGGCCTATGTGCCGGGCTACCGCCTCAAGCAGGAGATTCAGTTCGAACGGCTCAGTTCGAAAGCAATGGCCGGGATACCCGGCGGCCCGGCCGAAGGCGGGCTGAAGGTTACGGTGTTTCTCGAGGTCGAGGGCGCCGGACATTACCTGCCAAAATATGCTGGCAATCTGGACATCATGACGTCGGCGGCGCTGGCTACCGGCGAACAGATCGCTCATCTGCAAGAAAAGGCCCTTCAATGACACAGAAACTCTATATTCAGGATGTGACGCTGCGCGATGGGATGCACGCCGTGCGTCATCAGTTCACTGTCGATCAGGTGCGTGACATCGCGGCGGCGCTGGACGCCGCTGGCCTCGATGCGATTGAGGTTAGCCACGGCGACGGTTTACACGGGACCAGTTTCAATTATGGCTTCGGGCGTCACAGCGACCTAGATTGGATCGCCGCGGCAGCGGAGGAAGTGAAGAAGGCCAAGTTGACCACGCTTCTGGTTCCCGGCATCGGAACGATTGCCGACCTGAAGGATGCCTATTCGGCCGGTGTCCGGTCGGTTCGTGTCGCCACCCATTGCACCGAGGCCGATATCGCCAAGCAGCATATCGGCACCGCGCGTGAGATCGGGATGGATGTCTCGGGCTTTCTGATGATGGCCCACATGAACGAGCCGGATGCATTGGCCGAACAGGCTCGGCTGATGGAAAGCTATGGTGCACATTGCGTTTATGTTACCGACAGTGCCGGTGCGCTGACCGTCAGCTCTGCGCGTGCGCGTGTACGAGCCCTGCGCCAGGCGCTAA
>Ga0114911_1000705_pt1 | contig 20156 bp, 42 predicted proteins | sample MalvireepMed_904_FD_89688 | JGI IMG/M metagenome (GOLD analysis project Ga0114911, IMG submission 89688) | Marine viral communities from the Global Malaspina Expedition - Malaspina viral metaG DeepMed_904 | ecosystem: Environmental > Aquatic > Marine > Oceanic | place: Mediterranean Sea...
GCCGATTCACTAGTACGCCTAAAACTTCAGGCACTAGATCCGGTTAGCCTACGCAATATGGGCCATCGAACCTTGGCCGCCGCAATCGAAAAGACTGGCGCTCGCGCTGGGGAATTGCGTGAAGTAACCGAAGCCGTTAACCGGACAGCCACGGCCATTGGTCTAATTCGGGAAGGGCATACGATGGAGCGGGCAATACAGATTACGAAGAATGCTCATGTTCCTTATGAGCGTTTAACTTCCTTTGAGCGAAATTCCCTAAAGCGAGCCTTCCTTTACTACTCGTTCCCCAGACACTATATGCCCTGGGCTTGGACGAAGTTTATGGAGGACCCTACTCACCTAAGCAAAATTACCAATACGATTAAGAATGAGCGGATCATCTCTACTGATGAGGGTCGCGCTCACCTGAAACTAGGTGATTACCGGATTGATCTTGGTAGGGCAAATGCCAACATGGAAGCGTCCATGATGATCGGTGCCTTTGCTGATGCCTTTGCTATGCCCGTAGGACGGCTTGCTGGTTTAGGCCCGAGCAATGCTTATCCCTATGATCCGAATGTTTTAACCGATCAAATCACGGATGCTGGTTTAACTTCCTTCGGTGGGCTATTTAGTCTATTTACTGGTGGGGCGCGCCTCTTGCCTCAAGGCTCACGGTCAGGTATGCGTGAGGCAAACACTTGGGATGATGCGCGCAGGCTCGTCTGGCCGATGAAGTTGGCCTTCACTACTATGCGCCTAATGAATGCTGATGCAGGTATCCCAACTAAAGAAGAGCAATCGCCATATGTAGACTACACTCCAATGGAACGCATGATTTCAGATACGGATTTCGGCCTAGGTGTGCGTAAAGTTCGCCCTGGCGCAGAGGTTCGTAATGCTTATTATGAATATCGCGCCCTTGTACGGGGTCTCCGCTTAAAGGCTGCCGCAACTACTGACTCAGCACTTAAAGAAAAGTATTCCGAGAATGCAAAATTACTTGGTGAGACGCTACGCGCAATGAAAGATAGCCATGACCTACAGGAGTTTGATTGATGTCTACTCATCCGACTACCAGGGTACCTCTTGAAGATCGGCTCTTGACCTTCGCCAGTAGAACACTACTTGCCATTACTATGTTTCTTCTCACCACACTATGGTCTAAAGTAGATCGTCTGGATGAGGAGAATAAAAACCGTGACCGCGAATTGGCTGCTTTCATGTTAGAAATTGAACACCGTATGACCACCCTGGAGACGCTAGCCGATGACAATTAAAGCCCACTACCTCCTCCTCACCGCGCTTTGCGCTTCCTGCGCTAGCCTTGGCCGTGCTGGTGGCGCTGCGGCGGGTGCTGCCGCTGGGTCTGTTATCGGCCCTGGTGGTGCTGCGGCTGGCGCAGCCATCGGCTCTTTAACTTCCGAGGCTGCATTCCCAAGTGAGAGCGCGCCGCAACCCGAGACAGTCTGGGGCTTACTAGGAAAACTAGTGGACCAAGCCGCGTGGCTAGCCTTCGTTATGGGGCTTCTATGGATCCTGACTTGGATCGCGCCCTCACCGAAGGATCTGTTTAAACGCGCTATAGCCCGCTGGCGTAGTCCAGAAGTTCCGCCGTCTTGAAAGACACGGATTGGGCATATCTAGCCGGATTCGTAGACGCTGACGGATCTATTATGGTAACCAAATGGTTATCAATAGATAAAACTTATCCTCGTTTTTGCTTACGCCTGACGGTAACGAACGCGAAGCAAAATATCATGGACTGGCTAGTCAATGAGATGGGCGGCAAAGTCTATCTGGCCAATAAGGCTGCGCCGAAGAACCACCGATCTATGTGGCGCTGGACTATAACGGGTCGCAACTGCGGCCCGATCCTATTTAATCTCTTGCCCTACCTTCGTCTAAAAGAAAAGCAAGCCGAGTTCGCCCTGCGCTTTATCAGCACTATGAGCAAACCCGGCGAAAATAAGCGCCTGACTCCAGAGGTTCTGGACGAGCGCAATCACATTGTTACCCACATGAAACGAATGAACCAGCGAGGCCGTTCCCGATGATTATTCTTGGAGTAGACCCAGGCTATCGAAACCTTGGGCTTAGTGTTGTCGAGATTGATGAATACAGTACACGAATCAAAATCTTGTCCTCTCAGAATATGAGTGTGGGCAAGGCGACTGCGCCCCTGATGTTCACAAAATTTCTGTGGCCAACGCTTTCAAGCCTTCATAGTCAGTATGGTATTGACGCTATAGCGAGCGAGACCCCTCCGTTTATCATGGGCCAGATTAAGACAACCGCATTCTTGTGGGCTGTCTCGTCGATCATCGTGGCCTGGGCATACTCCGAAGATATCCCGTTTAGACACGCCTCACCGATCTCTCTGAAAAAGGCCGTATCTCGCGTACTTCAAATCCCTTGGTCTAAGAAATACATGCCCAAGAAGTCAGATGTGAAGTCTGCTGTCGAGCGCTTGTCTGGCGAGAAGGGGTTACCTACTTCCCACGAGAACGATGCAACACTAGCCGCCGCTTTAATGTTTAGTAGTCTAATTCCCGATGCAAACACTAAGAGTCAGATCCCAGATTAGTCGGATGTCTTTTAATGATGTCGCGCTGTCCTCGTTCGAGGTACGCATGATGCCTATTGAAAGCCTTTGGGCACCTGTTCGTACTGTGCCTTCCTTCGTAGACGCCGTGCGCGATTCAATAGAAGAGACGGGTCTACACAACCCCATCATTGTAGTGCGCCTGCCCCGCGAAGATGCTGTGCAGCACTTTCAGACGATGAAGCGAGCCACATATTCAAAGCGCGATCATCCCCCTGAAAAGTTAGATCCCCCTCATGGCTTCCCTGAAACGCCTGTGGTCAACATTATTTGGGGTGGGAGTAATCGGCTAGATGCCATCAAACAACTAGGCTATACTCATGTTGATTGTGTCTTGATCCCCGACTTTCATGTAGCGATGCAGATACAGGAAAAGCAGCGGAACGCTTATAGCGCCCACCTTTCTGGAGGTAGTGATGGCTCTGCCGGAGTCTAGCCGTCCACCCAGTTTGAGTCGCCTTCCGTCTGTCGAGGAGTTGGCCCGAGATCGATTTGGCGATGTCGAAGGCTTGGCTATAGTCCAGAAGACTACGCTGGAGTTGGCCAAGCATTACTCCGAGCGCTTTGACCTCGACTCCCATGACCCGGAAGTGACCCTGGTAGCCTCCGCCTTGGCCTTCGCCAGACACAAGGAATTCACCTTGCTTGTTCAGTTGGAGCGCGATCTATTTACGCGAGTGGCTACCTCACCCGATGGCTCAAGTTATGGCGAAGTCCTGTTCAATGTGACTCGAACGGGGGCCTATCGTGAGATACATCGCGAGATTGATAGGTTGCACAGTAAGGCGGGCGTGTATCTGAAAGAGTTGAAGGAGTTAAATGAGGACTCATTACGAAAGCCAACCTGAAACCTATTACGCAGCCGACCGTTTTTTTCGCCATAAAGGATTCTTCTCGCCCATTTCGGATGATGCGCGCATTTTGAATCTCGGTTGTGGGCGAGGTGAGGCTTTGAAAAAATTTACTAAGGGAATAGGTATCGACTTCAACCGTAATTTGAGAAGTGTTTGGCAAAGGATAGGGGTATCTGACCGCTGCTTTATCTTAGACGCTACGAATTTACCTTACCAAGAGCATGAGTTTGACTGGACAATCTCCACGGACTTTCTAGAGCATGTTCAGCCCGAGACTATTGAACCTATTGTTCGTAATATCTTTCGATTAGCGCCACACGGTAAGCATGTGATATCTCTCGCTAAACAATCAAAGTATCGTGGGCCTGAAGGAGAGAACCTACATCTTAGTGCAAATGACGCAGGTTTCTGGATGCGCCAATTTTCTAAGTATAGACCACTTCCCGCTTTCCATAAGAAAAAGAACTGCCTAACGGTTACTTGGTGACTTAAATGATTGAAAAACTACCGTCAGACTGGTACGAAGATGGGCTAGAAGAAACCAAAGGTTTCACGCCTTATATTAAAAGGACGGAAATAGAACAAACCTGCGTTAATTGTGGGGACAGTTTAAACAGACCGATTGCTTGTGGGATCAAACAACCGTGCGCTGCTTGTGGGTTTCCTTATCCGGGCGGGGACTGCTCTGACTGATACTTGCGGTGTCCCCGCATAATCAAGAGGTTCTCAGCGAACCCCTGGATATCCTCTAGGCTGTCTTGACTAGGGCCAGCCTTGCTCATACACCGGGCTATCTTCTGAAGCAAGTTCAGGAAACAGATGTCGTCTGCCGTGAGCGGTTTAAACTTATCTACCCGGCTGTCCAGAAACGCATTCCAGAACCGGGCGGTTCGGGCGTGATTCTCAGCGGGAGGCCCATAAGTAGCCCCCCGCTCCGCCACGATCTCCTCAAGCGTCTTGGGCATCGTTAGCCTGCCGCTTGTCTCTCCAGTCCTCTAGCCGATGCCAGAGGTAGACTGCCGAGAACACTCCAGCAAACACGATGCTGACATTCGTAATCCACAATGTGACAAAGGTAATGTAATCAGTCATTTCCATTCTCCTCGGCCTGCTCGTTGGTAACGGCGCAAGCCCTTTGGTGTAGTATTGCCATGACAGTAAGGCCGATCTTAACGAGATCGGTGTCGGGCAACTTGGACATCTCTTCAACCAGATAAACCGACTCCGGGTTATCTTCTTCGTTCTCTTGCTCTGGCTCAGTCGTCATGTTCTTGGTCCCTACTAGGGTTGTCTTTGCAGACGGCCTTAAAGGCGCAGTATCCTGGCCTTCCACCCCGACCGCATTGGAAATAAGCGTCCGAACCGTGCCGGACTAGGAACTCTTCACCAGGATCGGACCCTTCGACAGCCATGTCTATGGCAATCTTTACCCTAGCCAATTCATCTTTCAGGGTCTTAGGTTCGATTAGCCTAGGGTTGAGTGGTTGGGTTAGCGAGTCTCGGTTGATCCCGGCGATTGTTGCCCCGCCGTCAAGCACACCCAGCGAGTCAGCGTAAACGGCCAACTGTGCAAGGTAGCCGAAGGCGTCAGGGTCTTCACCCCAGACAGTCTTGCCGTGCTTCTTGTAGGTGAAGCCGCCCATTGTCTTGAAGTCTACTAGCATCTTGGTTGGCTGCCCCTCGGCTAGCCATTCGCTAGTATCCTTGCCTGTGATGAGCATATCTACATGGCCTGACTGGTTGAACTTATCAGAATCCTTTGGCCACCATTCGGGCAAAGTTACGGGCAACTCTGTCTCCACGACAAAGCCCGATGGGATAGCCGAACGAACAGCAGCGTAGGACAACTCGTGGAGTAGATGGCCTACCGCGAAGGTTGTCCCGATGTTGTCAGGCATCTTGCCGGAGTCTTCCCCCTGCACGCTGTAGTATGTCTGACGGGCGCAAGCCAGGAAGGCAGACGGCCTAACCTTGCGCGCCTCGTTTCGCCGTGTAAACACTTCGAGGATTGACTTCGCCGCATTGGCGGTATGCTTGGCGGCATACTCTTGGTCGATGTTGGACACGGACATACCGTGCATCCAAACATCCTTGAGAAACCTGGACCAATTAGGGTAAGGCTTCTCGGGTTGGGGTAGCGTATTACGCTGCATTTAAACCTCTGGTCGTATTGAATCTAGAATCTCGTGAGGCTCATGCTCCACGGTGATTGCTTTCTCAGAGCCGCCTATGAAGATCATCGTGCCGCCCAGGCGGAAATTAGGGACGACAGACAATATGTTATCTACTCGGATCATGCGGCCACCACTATCATCACGCAAGTAAAGAAAGGCTGAGGAGCCTATCTGAACTACCTCGGCACTATGTGGGCTGCTTTGATTCATTGGAACTTAAAGTAAAGTTGGGGCCTAGGTAATTTACTACCCAGGCCCCTTTGCACCTACTCGGCGGGGGTAAAGCGGAACTCAGCCCACTCGCCGAAGTCGCCGTCTTCGTGGAAGACATTGATGTTAACCGTCTCGCCAATCAGGTCGCGGGGGGTCTTGCTGACCGCCACCGACTTGTCTGGCCAGACCGCCTTGAGCAACTTGGTGTAAGTTGCGCGGGCGTTTAGCGGTCGCTTGAAGTTGATCCAGGTCGAAAGGTCAACATCGCTGCTAGAGCAGTCGAAACTGACCAAAAGGCGAGCCTGAACACCCTTCTCCTTGGCCTTTTCGTGCGGTTCAAACGCACGGACATCGGAGATAGTGCTTTCGGGGTACGCCCCTTCCGGGGTCATCGGACGCTTGCCCTCGTACTCGGCTTCCGTGATGGAGTCGTTGAGGATTGCGTCTGGGTCAAACTCGTCACTCATTTGTGTTGTCCTCTAGAGGCTTAGGGCCTCGTTCTAGGTTCTTGAGTAGTGCTAACAGGTCTAGACCGTGGTCTGCTGCCAATGGCTTGGCTCGAAGCAGTTTCTCCACAGTCCCAGCGAGGGCTTCTTTGTCCCTCGGTGGACGGTCGCCCATCTCCCCAAGTGCATCACGCACTCGGCGGTCAATGAGATTGGCTATAGATTCTTCGTGATTGGGAATATCAGACATCGCCCCAGGTAGCCCCGCTAGTCGCGGAGGCGGGGAATTCAACATTGGAGAAGGTGTCATGGTAAGCCTTGTTCGCGGCGTCTTCCATCACTTCTCTTAATTCTTCAGCCCTGGTTGAGTCCTGACCCCCTATCAGGACCTCATCGTGGACCGATAAGATCGGGTTTAAACCTGCTTTATCAACCGCCACCAGAGCAGTGCGCATTAACTCCGCAGCAGACCCTTGAACTATGACGCTAATGGCTGGCCTAGTCTTCTCGTAGCCAGCAAAGATCCGTGTCCTGCCTGCTACGGTGCGCGCTACTCGGTAGGTTTCAGCCTCCCGCCAGACCTTTTCCATCCAGTTATGTAGGTCGGGGAGGTTCCGGCGGTACTCGTCAAGGAATCGACTAGCCTCTCGCTTGTCTGTTTTCAATTCCAGGGCTAGCCGCTTGGCCCCCATACCATTTAGGATGCCAAAGTTTACTGCCTTAGCCTTGAAGCGTTCGTCAGGCGTGATGTTCTCGGCCTTCTTACCTAGCATCTTGGCCGCTACTTCTCGGTGAGGACATTCACCCTCTTTAAACGCCTCCAGCAGAACTGGCTCTTCAGCGAATGAGGCAGCCACCCGCAGTTCAACTTGTGAGAAATCGCAGGCTGTCACCCCAGCCTCGTCTACCGCTGTTAGGCAACTGCGGATTGACTTACCTAATGGTCCCCGCTTTGGTATCTGCTGAAGATTAGGGGTGTTACACGAAAATCTACCCGTTGCTGTGCGGGTAGTGTTTGTGCGTGGGTACAAGATTCCATCTTGCGCTAGCCTAGGCAGCGGCTCTATAAAACTAGACCGCAACTTGATTAACTTGCGCCAAGTTAGTAACTTCCCCGCTAGGTTGTCCCCCTCATCTGCCAGACTTTGCAGGACAATTTTCGAGGTGCTAGGTTTGCCAGTAGGGGAATGGGGTAACTTCCGCCCCTTACCTATTAGCCACTCACTTACTTGCGGAGGTGAGTTTAAATTGCCGACCATGCCCGCTGACCGCAAGGGTTCTTCGCTAGATAAGATCATCTCATCTAACTGCTCCCCTACCTTGGCCAACTTGTTGTAAAGCAACCTCATACCTCGGCGTTCCATGCGGTAGACCGCGCCCTCAGTTTCGTAATCTTGGACTGCCCGCTCTACTTGCAGCGTCTTGGCCATCTTGGCTGTAGTCAGGCAATCATCGGCAAGGTATGCGATAAGTTCCTCGTCGTGCATATCTAAGATGCGCCCTTGCTTGAGAAGATCGGGGGTTGCGACCTTTCTCCACCCCTTGACCTTGGCAATGTGATCCATTGAATGCCTGCCCGTGGTGTGTCGGTAGTACGAGGCTACCATTGTGTCAGTCCAGGTGCGGGTAGGGTTTAAATTCAGGGCGTGGAGATCGAAGCGTAGGTTATGCCCTACAAGGCGTAGCCCCTCTAGGATTTGGCCTAGGTTCCAGTCGTCGAATTCCTCTCGGGTAATAATGAAAGCGTGCTTACTACCTAGAGGCATGAGACCAATCCAGAAGGCTCGGTGCGGTGCGTTGTGCCCGACAACTTCCAGCCCGTTAGTCTCCGTGTCCATAACCCACTCTCGTTCAGGCTCCGCTAATAGCAGTCGTTTGATATCACTATCGCTAACACGATGCGCGAAAACTTCACCTTGCATGGCTAAATACGCCCCCCTTCCAATGGTTTAATAAACTTATAGCCGCCTAACTTATCTGTGTAATCGGACATTAACCCCTTTGTCATCATGCTTTCTAGCAGCGCCCCCGGCGAACCAGAGGTTGGTTCTACGATGACCTCAACTGACTTCTGCCCCTGCTCAAGTAGGTAAAGGCAACGATGCCTACCATCATGGTCAATTATTTGCCAAGCCGGAGGGACTGGGTAGAAACGAACCCGTAACCAAAGTGGGCCAACCTTGCCTTGTCTAGCAAAGTGTTTAAACGATGCAGCAAGTTGCTGGGGTGTCTTGCGCTCAGGGTCAGGCAACCCAACTAGAGCCAGGAAATCTTCTGGCTTGAACACCGCTAATAAGGCGCGCATCTCCATAGAACGGCGACAGTAAACCCGCATCATAGCGCAATAGTCGCCCACTCGATTGTGTAACGATCATCGTTAAACCTAGTGAATAGCCCATTGCTAATTATGTCTGTCAAACATTCCTTGGTTGCGGGTGCGTCTTCTTCATGGAATCCATGTACCCGGATAAACCCTTGATCTTTGTCTGCCATGAACTGAGCCACCCTAGCATCTTCGCGGCTAGGCTTAAGCACTTTCCAGCCGCCCTGATTTGGTACCAAGATTAGCCGTAAGGGTTTCCAGATTAAGCAGCGTTGCCATCTTTCCTCAAGAGCAAGGCGTATCTCGTCTGTCATAACCGGAAGACCTACCAAGTTAAGGTAGGTCGATGGTGACATACTAATTAAATAACCCCTACGCCTTACGATACTAGGCGCAAAGATAGCGCGCCCAGCGTTTCGCCTTGATGGCTTGGTTGCATCTGGGGCGCTTACCCAAGAGGGCAACTTTTCCGAGAGTGGTTTTAGTAAACCTCGTTTAGACGCAATCGCCAGTTGCTCATCTAACCGTGTCCGATAGTAGTTTATCATAGCGGTAACCTAGCCTTGATAGTTCGGGGTAAGAATACTCGACGCTTTGCCCTAGTCAACATGACATAGAGTAGTCGGATTGTCTCTGGATCTCTCCGCTCAAAGCGGCCAATCGCCACCCTTGACCACGGGAGAATATAAACATCGTCTGCTTCAGCCCCCTTCGCAGCGTGTCCGGTACTGAGTACCAGTTCCTTATTGGCGGCAGCCACATTGGGCACAATACCTGTACGGGCTAGCCCCCAATTTCGGAATGCCTTAGCCACACCACGGCGGGAGTAGCCAAGGACTAGCCCCCGCATAGGGCGGCTTTGCGAATCCCAAGCCAGTAGTTCGGTCTTGTGCTTTGCCCGGAAGGTATGGGCAGGGCGGTCGTAGTAACTGTGAAGTACCCGCGCAGCCACGGTTGCGGTCGGATCGCCCACTCTGTAACCCGTATTCATTACAACTTGCTCATCGGCTCTAGTCCAAAGCGGGGGTAATGCCCCACCTAAGACACCTTTAGCCGTGGCAAAGATTGATTGGCCGGGGTCACCATAGGCTGTCACTAGCCCACTTGGTTTAACCAGGGCGATTGCTGCTCGCAACTCAACCCAAGACATATCTTGCGCCTCGTCAATAGCAATCTCATCCAACTGCTCTGACTCTGGTATGGGGCTGCCTGCCTCAATCCAGCGGGCTAACGGAAGCAGGAATTTCAACGCGCCCTTGGGTACCTCGTGTTCGAGTTTAAACGGGGGAAGCCCACCAGCCCAAGAGTGCAGTTGTTTGGCTAGCGTGTCTTGTCGGGTGACGGGCTTATTACTTGGCGCATCATCCACATACTGAAGCAATGCTGGGTCAAAGAGGTGGTGTATTCGCCGGGTACTGTATGCTTGGCCTCCAGTTGCGGTGTTTACCTGGCTACCCTGAATGAAGGGTTTAACATAGGGCCATGTTAGGGAGTATACGGTGCCTGCTTGAAGTTGGGGGGCGCGCCTATGTAGTACCCCAGCGGCATCGTTCGTGTAGGTGACAACGGCAGTCTTACCTGTCCATCCAGCCGCAGTCTCGACGATTGTCCTCGTCTTGCCTGTTCCTGGTGGACCGTCTACTGCGACAACTTGGGGTACCTGAGTACCCATCAAGTTATAGATATCCAGGTTAGCCCAATTATCGTCCAACAGATAACTATTATCAGCAGCGATACTAGGCAACCAAAGAGAGTCAGAAGGGAACTTTGCTGTTCAGTCATCATTGACTCGCTGGTTTAAACTTACTTTGGTGCCGCTTAATTCAACGATTTTCTTTGCTTCAGCATAATCGTGTTCTGCTGACTTAACGGCCACAGCCCATGCAGCAGCCACGATAAACAAGTCTTGGGCAGCGGCCAGGAAACTCTCAACGGCAGGGTGCTTGCGGTTTGGGTTACCCGCCCAGGCGTTAGCCATGAGACGGGTAACCCGTAACCTAAACTCCTTCTCGTCAACTTCCCGGCCAAACTTTACCTCTAGAGGTAGGTTGATCCGAATAGTTGACATGGCACTACGACCCCTGGTTGTTCAGGTAGTCACGCAATGCAGCATCCATGCAATCCCGCACAGTCCAAGGGAACTGGCGGTTAGTCTGACGCTTTGCTCTGAAGTTAGAGAACTCAGCGTGCAGGGTAGAATCCACAGGCACCATCAGCGGCTTGATTCCGCTCGGCTGGGTCTGCATCTTTTTGGCTGCTTTCTTAGCAACCTTTTTGGCTTGTTTAGCCATAGTTGTTCCTCCTTTGGAACTAATCTAAGTCTTTTCGTCTAACAAAATGCTCGTACTGCGCTCCCAGATATTCTTGTGTCTCTGGTTGCAGTTGAGCGAGGGGACACACCCAGACCCGTTGGCCTGAGCGCATACCCACCAGCGTCTTTTGGAGAAGATGTTTAGACACTAGCCGCTTGGCTTTCGGAATGTCTCCCAGTTGGGTTAGCATCGTCTCTTGAAGAAGCGGTGGAATAACTAGTGCCGGAGGCTGTTGTTCGCCTAGCGGCCACACAATGAATGCGGTACTTGTACCAAGCGGGCGTTTCTCTGTCCAGGCTTCGATGAACAGCAGGTCACCCGCCGAAATCCTAGCCCATTCCTCAAGCAGTTCCCAGAACCGCTCCTCGGGTGGGATACCCAGTTGGTCAACGGCCTTCTCGGTACTCAACATATACTCCAGAACCTTGCTCCACCCTGGCTGAATGAACAGCGGGGAGCGGGCTACGGTATCCATGCTCGCACTCGATAGCCGGGTCAGGGTTGGCAGTATATCTCGGAGGTCGCTTAGGTGAGTCACCCGCCGCGCTTCGTGTCGTCGTTTAGCCGATCCGCCGAAACCAACCATGAATTCCTTGGCCTTCCCGGTACTGTCGCGCACTTCTACTAGCCAGGGTATCCCAGCAAAGATGCCTTCGCACTCTGCTCGGATGTCGGTCACGCTTGGGTGCTTCTCTCTGGCTTGGTACTTTTCTGCGTTCTTGCTGCCCGTAGTCCAGCCTGAGTTGACTGCTACCCGAAATTCCTTCTCGCTAAACCCTGGCCCTAGTTTGGGGCTAAGGTGAGACCAGATCAAAGCCACTAGTTCGGGTGCCAACTTTTTTCCGGGGTGTAAACGCCCCATAATTTGGCCCACACGGGCTACGAAGTTGTTTCGGTCGCCCTCAGTTACCTCGGCTAACTGCTCTAGCAGGCCGATAAAGTGCATGACTTCGGTGGGCTGGTTGCCCTCTTCGGCCTTGCCCTGGTCTTTGCGCGCCACTAGCCGCGCCATTAGATGGGAAGGGGGTTGCGGAAGTGAGGCAGGGTCTAGTCTACCCTGCAAGATGCGGTATTTTGCAGGCTTGCCGTTCTTGTTTACGGCTAGCGAGTCGGGGAGCATGATGAGACGCCTCGCTTTAGACGACGCCCTTACCTCCCCCGTAACCCCCTCCCCAAAGTCAAAGGTAGCAGGTAACCGTTCGACTTTCACCCCTTCAGGAAGTTTAAACCACACATGAAACCCACCGCTTGGTGACCCTACTACCAACAAGTTTGGGTCAGGTTCTTCACCGGGGCAGAGGTGCGCCCACAGATCCCCGAACGACATCCCATAGGTGTCGAGATCAAGGATGAGTAAGCCAACCCGGTCGGATGGCTGGGGGCAAAGTGCGGCACCCGTCCCTGTTTCATGCAGTAAGTGAGCGTGGAGCAGTTCTTGGTCGTTCTCTTCTATGAAGGTGTCCCACTTGCGCTGATTGAACGCGGTCGGGTACTTCTGTCTGTTGCGGGTAGGAAAAATCCAGTACCCGGCTTCGCTCAGGCTAATCCAATCCTTGGACATTCGACAAATCTCCCGTGTTGATCTCCCCTGCTATCACACGCCAGCAGCGCGCCACAGCAAGCCCCCATAGGTCTCCGTGATCTTGCGAGCAGGTTTCCCAGGCTAATGTATGCGCCCACTCATGGGCTAGCACTAGGTAAACTGCATCTGGAGATCCCAGGACTACGGCTTTGTTTAAACGAATTAGATAGTGGTCTTTGCGCTGGGTGCAATCTCCCAGGCGATCGTCGGGAACCGCATCGGTGATGCGTACCCGCACATTCCGGCCATCATTGGGTGCCGCAAAGATACGCAGCAGCCGAACAACCCGCAGCAATCTACGCCTTCGGTCGTCGCGTTCGGCGTTTATTACCATGTGTTGCCCCCTCTTGCTCCAATAGTAGTCGCACAGCAAGGCGAATGATGCCAGAGATAGGGCGATCAACTAGAAAAGCGTAAGCCTCCAGGGTCTCCAACTCTGTCTGGTTCATTCTGATCTCAATGCGATGGTTTCGGGGTTCCCGCCCTCTCAGATTGGTCATGTTATACTCCTCGATCAACAGGGGATTTGGGACGCTGCCTATTAGGCACCTTTCGACCTATTCGACCGTCAAAAAACGCCGTCATTACGGGCTTTTCTCCCGATTGCGTCGATTTCACGCCTACGCCGCACGATTTCACAGCACCAGCCACAAAATTCTCCAGCGGCGGAACACGCAATTCCAGCGAATCGGCCAGAAACGCTGCAACGGCGGGCTTTTCGGGCAGTTCGATATGTCGAAAGGTGCCTATAAGGGGACCGCTCACTTGCTGGATCCCTCTTGAATCCATGTCGCCCTCCAACCCGGCATAAGAATCTCTTTCCTAGCCTCTTCAACTTCCGCCCTGGTACCTGCCGTGTAGAAAGACTGGGCCACAGGGCCAAAGCCCGTTTCGTTTACCCATTGCCCACCTAGGGGGCTAGGGTGCGGCTGGTCGTAGGGTACCCAATGCTGGATATGAAGGACTAGGCGGTACTGCCGCTTGTCTTCTATGATTTCCCGCACTTTCTCCGAGGAATCACGATGCGCTGGGTCGTTACACGGCGCGCCCTCCATCACCTCGTCATACTCTTCTGTTTCTTTCATGGGTCAAATAACTCCTGCCAATATCAGCGCACTACGAACCGAGTTGCGTTTACACGCCCCGCACCAGCCGCGCTGTTGGTCTGGTTCAACTCGCTCAATGTTGCCGCAGCCCCAGCAGATGCCGGGAACCACGGAGTCTAGCCCGTTGTCATCCAAGAAGCCAGCCAAGTCCTCGCCGTAGCCCTCCTTGTCGAGCAGATCAAGTAGCCCAAAGGATGCCTCAGGCATCTTTTCGGTGCTACCCATCACTAGTCTTGCCCTCCATAGCGCGGCCTTCCCGGCCATTGGACTGGAAGGTTGGCCCCGAATTTGGCCCCAGTACCCGCTCAAAGAACAGCCGCTCGGGGTCACCCTCTCCGCAATGGTCTTGCCGCCAATCTAGCCGATTTCGCAGGGCTAACTTGGCAGAACTATCCTTGGCCAAGGCTTCAATGATCGGCTCGCTAACATCGGTCCACGAGTCCATCGCCTGTGTAAACAGGCCGGACTCGTCGTAGTCGCCCACAATGGCTATCCGATCTCCCGCCCAGGAGCCGACCACTTGGTTCTCCTTCAGGGCCTCATCCGGGGCCGCGTAACCGTACCAGTCGCCGCCCCCGCCCTCGTTGCTCTGGCGTATCAGCAGGGCTAACCCCGCCAAAAACCCCGTACTTGACATCAGAAACTCCATGAACTTCAGCCCGTCACCAAAGCGGTGCGGGTGAATCCACTCTTTGCGATCCTGGTTGACCGCTATGAAATACTGTCCCATGCGTTTAGACCTCCTTTTGGTCTTCGTCTGTCTTTTCTAAAGGGCAGTCTGCTGACCGCAAGTGCGGCCTTAGAAATCGAATTGCGGCCTTCACATCTGACTCAACCGCGTCTGATAGCGCGTCAAGATAGTTATAGGATCTCTCTTGTACCTTGTGTCTATCGAAGGCCATCCGAGTGCTACCTAGGCCGTCTTGCAAGCGATCTAAAATCTCTGCCCTAGCAGAAACATGGCCTGCCTTCGTAGCCTGCCTATCCAACTTGAACAATTCCTCCTCCGACCGGGGAAGGGCAATCAGGGCAGGTCACGGGTTATCTAACTCATCTTCCCACTTCTCTGCCGAACCCTTCCCGCAGAAGATAGTCTTGCCCGCCGCCTCAAAGTCAATAAGGCGTTGCTGCTCGTCTCCGTTTAGACGCTCGAACGCTCCGAGCAACACGCTCTGAATACTTTTAGTCAACATCTTCTTTCGTCCCCTTTTCAGTAGCCTCAATGTAGATCCTCGGCTCTTCGCCCTCGATCTGGTAAGTGTTATCAAAGGACAGCGTTGGGTACTGGCTAGCCATCGTGTGTAGCCAAGCCTCGGGTGGACACCATGCAGTCGTGTACCAAATTTCCCGCCAGCCTGAGCCAGAGTCGTGGTCTTCGCCATCGTAGGCATCCCACTTGGTCCCCCAGTTAGCGACTGACCACTCGTACCAACAGGCAAACCCGTACTTGGAGCGCAACTGCTCCGCCTCTTCGGCAGTCGTGTTAGCACTATCCCCCTCAATTCGCACGGGGCTAGTGGTGCCATGCAGTTCCTCTGGCATCGGGACGCTACCCTCGAATGTAAACTTCATCTTCTTTGAGTAGTTGTCCAACTTGTAGTGGTCGCCTACCCAGCGAATGACATCCTCTTCCGGCCCCTGAACACTCAACTTGTTTGAGCAATGGTTAGGCATTATTTCACATCCTCTTCGTTACAGATAAGCACATCACCAACAATCATGTCGTACTCCAAGTTAGCCTCTTGGGTTGCGCCGTAGTTTACGGCCAGCCCTTTCAGTTTACCCTCCTCGTTGAGAACCATTATCCTGTGATCTTGGACGGGGATGATCTCAATGTAGCCTCCCACAATCTCTTGCAGTTGCTCTAGCGTGTAGCCGCCGTCATCTCCCAGCGGCTTGGGTGCAGGCTCAAACGAGCCATCAGCGCGTAGTATCTTGCTCTCGGTAGGCATTAGAAATCCCTCTCAATCACATCAGCGATTTTTGCGAAGTCCATGCCGTGATCGTTGAGGTAAGCCAGGGTAGCGGCTTGATTTCTTCCGTTCATCACAACCTCTTCGTTGGTCTTCGGGTTAGGGTTCACGAGTTCTGCCCACTCCATTACGCTTTCGGGCAATTCACCCTCGTTGTCGTCATACCACCCCATCGCACTCTGGTCATCTGTCCCCGGCAGCCCCCACACCATGTCCACTCCCTTGTCTTGGCTGTGCAAGTCACAGAGTACCCCAAGGCAACAGAACGCCTCGTTTTCCCCTGAGTATGTGGCTTCCTTCAGTTTCCCTTCCGTTTGCCTATACTTGCCGCTTCTCAGGGCCTCCAACCACAACTTCTTGATTACAGAATTCATTTGGTCTATGCCTCTCGCATGGGTTCTTGGGTTCCGTGAAAGACTTCACCTACTCGCCGGATACCGCACCCGCAAGTAGGCGGCCCAACTTCGTCGAGCCACTTTCTAGTCATGCGGGCAATGCACCCGCAAGCAACACACTCTACCTTCAGTAGCCTAGATCCAGGCTTTTTCTTGTCCCTGTTGGACAGCCCAGGGTGCGGGTAGTCACCCAGATCCTTGGCTATGATTTCCAGCATCTTGTCTAGAGGCCCATCCTTCGGGGCCAAACTGGTTGTCATAGGCATAACAAAGCCTAGGGCTAGCCCGACCTTGCGGAACTCTTTGCGGTGACCGCACCGCGTACCCACGCTGGCATGAACCATCTCATGCAACAGCGTAGCCAGCACATCCTTGGCATCTGTCAGATTGGGGCCAATGAAGATGTGCGCCCTCTCTTTGTCACCGCTGGCCGTCTTATCCCAGCATTGGCCGATGGCCGTACCCCTGCCTCGGTGACCCTTCGGCCAGCCAACCGATAGCAGCGGATCCTCGAACTCGCTTGCATCAGCGCAAGCCAGCACCCAGGGTTTCATGTGTTTACACGCCTTATCCAGCCACTCCTCCCGGTTCATCGGAACCCTCCTTGGTAATGGGTAACTTATGCAACTGTACCCAGAGCATCTCGTTATGCTTGTCACACAGTTGAATGTCCTTGTTTCGGTTCAGGGCAGTAGCCCCAGCCCGGTAAAAAATGCCTGCTGATTGGCGGCAACGGGGAAACGAGCAACTCTCATCCCCTTGCTCCCGCTCTTGAAACTGTTTCATGCCTAACAATCTCGTTAGTTATCCTGCCAGAATGAAAGTGGGGCGACGACCCGAACAAAGTCGCCGCCCCTAACCTAACCCAGTAGGGGCAGGAAGGGCTGGGATAGGTGTGAGGGTGGGCCTTCCCGCCTAGGGACAGACTAACCCATGCTTAGTGATCTAAACTGAAGCACGGTTGTCCTTTCGGCGAGAAGACCGCTTCAAGCGCAGCATTACCGGGCAGAACTCTCACGAGAGGCCGAGAGGCTGTCGTAGCCTGAAGTGGAGGGAGGGCGTGGCTGCCTAGTATGGCTCGTTTCCTTTCGCACGACAGAGCATGATACAAAGCGTCTTGCATCGAGCAGTTGCCGATAAAACCCCGTAGCCACGGAGTCTTGCTGGTCACTTGCTACCCCCCGCCGAAGCGGGGACGCTCTGGGCCTAAAGCCTGTTTATACTCACCCAGTTGAGTCGTGGTTTCGTGACATTCATACAGGCGGAAATCCGGCGATCCCTCCGTCGAATCCAGAAAAAGTTTTCAGCCATTAGGCTATGCCCAGCCTAACACGGCATCGAAAGTGCGGCTACAAATAGGACAACTGTTCAGGCTGTCAATGGTCTCCTGGTCTGCTCCCAGGATGCCCCATCCACACCCACAGAGGATGTTTTCCCTAACATGGCCTGTTTGCTCCTGCCGTTGCCGTTCCCAGCAACTAGCACACAGTTCATCCGTGACCTCGAACTCAGGCACACGGTACTCACATTCTTTGCAGCGTATAAACACACTTAGCCTCCGGGTAGCAATGTAAGGAATAGAATTAGTAGCGTGAAGAACACAATGTCAGCGAGTGTATCTTTGCTCATTAGATATCTTTGCTAGGGAATCCTAGGGTTCGTGCGTACTTTAGTGCGTCACGGTATGTGCCGTCAAAGTACCCGATTACGGTGTAGATTGAGGATCCCCAGGTTTCCTCATAGTCGCGCCAGACTTTTACAGCGCCACCGTGCGTTTTAGTAAAGCGTACAATTACCCAAGATTTGAACATTACTTCGTCTCCTCGATATCGCCGTACTCCAAGCCTTCAGCCTTGGACCACCGCTCTGCCTCAGCAACCGCCCCGCTGCGCTTCTTCCAGGCAACGATGCTGGTCTGGTAAGGCTCCCAAAAGCCCGTTTTACCTTTCCAACCCGTAATGGTTGTCTCTGGGTCATTGTTCCAGCAATAGTGGGTGGCTACCCAACCACGGACAGCCTTCCGCACAACGATGCGATCTGGATGCTTGCTAAACATTCTTGAACCAATCCTGCTGAAAGACCCAGGTATTCTGGAATGCCCCTTCTTTCCACCCAATACGGTGCGGTCCATTAGATCCCCAGCACCCACAGCAATCATGCTCATGCGAGCATTTTTCTGGGGTAGCGTTTACTTCGTCTGCCAGCCAGTCAAAGACTGCCGTCTCAAACTTGTGGGAGCGCGGAGTACGCTTGCTATCATGCACTACAAATACCCTAGTAACCGCTTCGTCTAGACTATCCGCTGGCCCATCTTCTGTGAACGAATACACTTCCAAGCCTTCAGTACGGGATTGTCCCATGTTGTTTACCTCTTGTTCAGGTTGGTGGGAATTGTTCTCTGGTTTCACGCCTTACGCAGGCGCACGCTACCCGTGGAAAAGAAGAGAGACCCCCGAAGGGGTCTCCCTTTTTGCCTCTCAACTAGTCCTTATAGGCTAGGCTGGTGTGGAGTTCATCCACGGCTTCGCCTTTCTTGTTGATGCCAGGTCCAGGCTTGGTATAGCCTTTCGCCTTGTCTTCCTTGATGAATTCCCTAATTTGCTCAGAGAAGTCAAGGATGCGTTCCCATTGGTTCGCATACAGGGAAGTTGGGAATCTGCCTTGGTGTCCGTAGATACTCAGGCATCCTTTGGCTTCCGATACCCGGCAAGATAGCCGGGAATTTTCGGCCAGTTTGGCAGTCTTTTCGGCCAGTTGAGACTCCGTGGAGGCTAACCGGGCCTGGAGAGCGGCCAGTTGAGTGGCCATATCATTGCTATTTGTCATAGGTTTCACGCTTGGTGAATGGTGACTGAAGCGGGCCGATATGACCCATGTCGATAGGGCAGGTTGCCCCGGCGACACTCATACAGGCGGATCCAGGCCGATCCCTCCGCCCAACTTCCGCGATGCTCGTAAGTCGTTTATTTTCAACGGGTTACGGCGAGATTTTCAATCGGACGGAGGGATGGGGCGGAAATCGCCTGTATGAGTGGCAACGAGGGCCGGACCCGGCTAGCATCAGGCTAGTCAATCCGGCATTCGGGTTGGCTTCATTCCATTCCATTCCATTAGATACCGATGAATAACAACCTTATTTCTTTCCCTCAATACAGGATCACTCTGGCCGATGGCCGTAGTGAAACCATACAGGGACGCCTACCTCTCAGCGAAATAGTCGCTACCTATCCCAATGCACCCAAGCGGCATAAAACCCTGCAAGGGTCACACATTGAAGAGTGCGAAATGCACACCCAAGTTGCGGGTAGGTGGCGTTGGCTTGCCGTTGACCTGGAGTTCGCTGTATGGGCAGAGAACGCAACCTTTGACGATTGGGCCGATCCTGACAGTTGGGTCAACGCAAAGTGGAGAGGAGACTCGAACTCATGAGTTCCTCCCACGCATTCGGTAGGGGACGGTTCCAGTCGCACGATTACGAAGGCTGGATGGTCAACCTACGGGGTCGAACTGAATCACTTGCACGCAGTATCCTGAGCGGACGCCGCAAGCGGGTGAACGGTAGGCTTCAGGATGTTGCGCCTATGGCTCCCTGGATCTCAGCGGGTGTGACCCGTTGTGGCCGGGTTGACCTGGAGCGTAACGAAGACGGCGAAGTGGTGGGAACGATTGACAACCGTTGGGAAACCGATGGCTCAGTCGTTCAAGACGCCGTGCATGATGCGATTCTGGCGGCCTTGTCCAAGTGGGATAAGTTCATCGGTCCGCGCAACCCTGCCGATGTCGCTAACGAAGTTGGGCGGCGCGCGATGAATTGGGTCCGTACTTGGGATAGTCACCCCGGGCAGTTCATCCCTTGCAAGATGTCCCGTTCAGACACGGCACCCACCCAACTGGATTGGGCGGCGTGCGAAGAGCAGTTGCGAGTTGCGGCGGCGCAGGTCAGCACTACCCAACTGGAGCACGCTGAACTGGCGGCGGAGGTATTGGGCAAGTTATCGGACACGGCCCGGCGAACCGTGAATGACCTGCTCGCATGGCGCAAGTTGCACCCGGCGCGCACGGCCATGTCTGACCGCTGCCCGGTTCACCCGAACCGAGTGGTCCAGGCCATGTCCGAGATCGGGACGGCCATGCTAGCCAGTCGCTAGCCTTGGTCTCGCCGGGGCGGGAGCGGGTCCGCGAGGCCCGCTA
>Ga0114911_1000714_pt1 | contig 19905 bp, 21 predicted proteins | sample MalvireepMed_904_FD_89688 | JGI IMG/M metagenome (GOLD analysis project Ga0114911, IMG submission 89688) | Marine viral communities from the Global Malaspina Expedition - Malaspina viral metaG DeepMed_904 | ecosystem: Environmental > Aquatic > Marine > Oceanic | place: Mediterranean Sea...
CGAACCTTCTTAACGTAAGCGATACTACCAGGAGTTCTAGATGACCGAGCGTGTCGATATCAGTATCCGGGGCATGTCCTGTGCTTCCTGCGTCGGTCGCGTGGAACGCGCCCTCAAGAAGCAATCCGGTGTCACGGATGCGCAAGTGAACCTGGCGACTGAAAAGGCCACGGTTACTTTCGAAGAGCATGCCAATCCCGGCCAGGTAGCCCATGCCGTTGAAGAGGCTGGCTACCAACCCGTCGTTGAAACCGCTGAGATTCCCATTATCGGCATGACCTGCGGTTCCTGTGTCTCGCGGGTTGAGCGTACCCTCGAGAAGCTGCCAGGTATTGTCCAGGCCAGCGTGAATCTCACCACGCAAAAGGCTTTTGTACGGTTCCTGCCCGCTGCGGTAACGTTGCCACGCATTCATCATGCCATTCGCGATGCCGGCTATGAGCCGCAGGACCAGGGAGAGAGTACACAGACCGAGCGCGAAGACCAGGAAGGCGTCCAACTCCGCAACAAGGTACTGATTGCGGCGCTATTTACGATTCCGGTCGTGATTATTGCCATGGGCAAGATGATACCCGCGCTTGAAGCGATTCTCACCAGCATCATGCCGTATCGAGGCTGGATGAGTATCGAGTGGTTGCTGACTACCCCGGTCCAGTTCTATGCCGGGGCGCGTTTCTATCGCGCCGGCTATGCGGAACTGCGACATGCGAATCCAGGAATGAACAGCCTGGTCATGATTGGTTCGAGTGCCGCCTACTTTTATTCTGTGGCCGCGCTTCTGATTCCCGGCTTCTTCCCGGCTGGGACCGCCGAAAGCTACTTCGAAGCGGCTGCGGTCATCGTCACGCTCATCCTGCTGGGCCGTTACTTCGAACATGTCGCCAAGGGCCGCACCTCCGAAGCGATCAAGAAACTGCTTCAGCTACAGGCAAAAACGGCCCGCGTCATTCGGGATGGCGACACAGTGGAAGTGCCGATCGAGGCCGTCGTACCCGGCGATCGCATTCTGGCCCGCCCAGGCGAGCGCATTCCCGTCGACGGCGTCGTCGAGGAAGGTCACTCCTACGTCGATGAATCGATGATCAGCGGTGAGCCGGTGCCGGTCGCCAAGCAGAAAGACGCTGAGGTCGTCGGCGGTACGATTAACAAGAACGGCGCTCTGACGTTCCGCGCCACCCGAGTCGGCGGCGATACGGTACTGTCGCAAATCGTCAAGATGGTGGAATCGGCGCAGGCCGAGAAGCCGCCGATCCAGAAGCTGGCCGACAAGATCGCCGGAATCTTCGTGCCAATCGTACTCGCGATCGCGGTGATCACCTTTGCGGTGTGGTTCGGCTTCGGGCCAGCCCCGGCGCTGTCGTTTGCCTTTGTCACCACTGTCAGCGTACTGCTGATCGCCTGCCCCTGTGCCATGGGCCTGGCGACGCCAACCGCAATCATGGTGGGGACCGGCAAGGGCGCGGAAATGGGCGTACTGTTCCGCAAGGGGGCGGCACTCGAGACGCTGGCCAAGGTGGACACGATCGTGCTGGACAAGACCGGTACGTTGACCATGGGGCGTCCCGAGCTGACGGACTTCGTTGTGCTCGAAGGGCAGGAAAACGACGTGCTCCGCTGGGTCGCCGCGGTCGAAGCGCAGAGTGAGCATCCCATTGCCGAAGCGATCGTACGTGGGGCGAAAGACCGGGGCCTAGATCTGCCATCCATCAGCCGCTTCCAGGCCGAACCTGGCTTTGGCATCGAGGCCGAGGTCGACGGCCACAAGCTCAATGTGGGAGCCGACCGCTATATGAGCCGGCTCGGCATCGAGCTAGGCAAGGCGGAAGAGCGTGCCGTGGCGCTTGCCAGAGAGGCCAAGAGCCCGCTGTATGCGGCAATCGATGGCAAGCTTGCCGCTATCGTTGCTGTTGCCGACCCGCTCAAGGAGGGCTCGGTTGAGGCTATTGCGTCACTCCAGGAACAGGGCCTGAATGTAGCCATGCTCACCGGTGACAATCGCGCCACGGCCGAGGCTATCGCCAGGCAGGTGGGGATTCATCAGGTGCTCGCCGAAGTGTTGCCGGATCAAAAGGCAAACGAGATCAAGCGACTACAGGCTGAAGGCCACAATACCGCATTCGTCGGCGACGGCATCAACGATGCACCGGCATTGGCGCAAGCCGACGTGGGCATTGCTATTGGCACAGGTACCGATATTGCCATCGAAGCTGGCGACGTCGTGCTCATGCGTGGCGATCTGAGAGGCATCGTCAATGCCACGGCACTGTCCAAACGCACCCGCAAGACCATTCTGTCCAACTTCGCCTGGGCTTATAGCTATAACGTGGCGTTGATTCCAGTAGCGGCAGGGGTGCTGTATCCGTTCACCGGCTTTTTGCTCAATCCAATACTGGCAGCTGCGGCCATGAGCTTATCCAGCATCTTCGTCCTGACGAACTCTCTGCGGCTGCGTCGTTTCCAGCCTCAAGGAAATGCACCTGACCCGAAGGCTAACAACGAGGAACCTGCCCTTGAATACTCAGCCTAGGGCCTGAGTGGTTTGCAGCAAGGAAAAGGCTTGACCTTAAAGTTCGCTTTAAGGCTATTGTAGGCAATGCATCATTCAACCCCAACGTGAGGATAGCGTGATGGCTTTGCAGCTTGGAGAAGTAGCACCCGATTTTACAGTGGAATCAACGGAAGGCACCGTCAGCTTCCATGAGTGGCTTGGTGATAGTTGGGCCGTGCTGTTTTCCCACCCGGCCGACTATACGCCTGTCTGCACGACGGAGCTTGGCGCGTTTGCCCAGCGCAAAGGCGAGTTCGACAAGCGCGACGTCAAGCTGATCGGCGTTTCCGTCGACCCGCTGGACTCCCATGCCGGCTGGGCGAAGGACATCGAGACCACTCAAGGGACTTCTCTCAACTATCCGCTACTGGCTGACGAGGATCGGGTGGTCGCAGAGCTTTACGGGATGATTCATCCCAAGGCCGACCCCAAGGTGACGGTACGCACCGTTTTTATCATCGACCCGGACAAGAAGATTCGTCTGACCCTGACCTACCCACCCAGCACGGGTCGCAATGTCGATGAAATCCTGCGGGTCATCGATTCGCTGCAACTGACCGGCAAGCACAAGGTGGCAACCCCGGTGGACTGGCAGAACGGCGAAGACGTCATCATCGTCCCCTCCGTGTCGGACGAGGAAGCCAGGGAACGCTTTCCTGAAGGCTGGGATGCGCAGACATCGTACCTGCGTGTGGTCCGCCAGCCCAAGTAACCAACAGAAAGATCAGGTGGCCCGGTTGCACCGGGTTGCCTGAAGTGTCGCTGAGGAACTCTTGATGAAAACCTACAGTATCGGGCAACTGGCCGAGCGCTGCGGCATTGCCACCCAGGCGATCCGCTACTACGAGCAAGAGCGGCTCATGCCGAACCCCCAGCGAACGGAATCCAACTACCGCCGCTATCCCGAGGCGCATGTGGCCAGGCTGCGGTTCATTCTTCAGGCCAAGCAATGGGGTTTTACCCTCGATGAGATTCGTGAGCTGCTGATCCTGCAGGATGCCAACGGCGACCGGGCACAAGCCAAGCGGATTGCCGAAGAGAAGCTGGTCAAAGTTCGCGAGCAGCTCAAGCATCTTTCTAAGATCGAGTCGGTGCTTTCAAAAACGCTCTCCGAATGCTCAGGAGAAGGGCCCATGCAGAAAGGATGCCCTATTATCGAGGCAGTAGTTAAGAATGACGTTGCTGCGCCAAGAATTGCTTGTAAACCGTCCATGTTAAAGGCATGACTTACCGGCAACGTTGTGGATCAGGAACGGCATTTTGACGGCATGCCTTATCTAATCATTAACTACCACCAAGCAAGTTTGCTGGCCTTCAGGAGTATTTTAAAACCTGCTGCTGCGAAACATAGCCCTAACCTGCTAAATTAATAGAGATGGTGAAATGATGGGAAGTGACGCATGCACCTGGGGAATGGTTGGACTTGGTCTGATAGTCATTCTTCTGGTGGTGGCGCTGATACTCGGCATTGCTGCGTTAGTTAAATATCTGTTTTTCAGTAAACCCCGGAAAAGCGCCGAGTAGGTTGATGAATATTGACGCAGTCGAGAGGCTTAGCCTCATGATAAGAGGGCGTATGGCACACAAGCTGCGTTTACAGCAGAGGCTCGTCTGGGGAGCTTCGGCACTAATTGGCCTGGCTGTTCTCTACTGGGCGCTGATGGAAACAGGGGCTTTATCAATACTCGCAGACAAACAAGCGTTACGTGAGTGGGTCAATCAGCTTGGCCTCTGGGGGCCACTGGCTATTATTGGGCTGATGGTAGGGGCCATTGTTATGAGCCCAATCCCCAGCGGGCCGATTGCCATGGTGGCTGGGGCTACCTATGGCCCTTTCTGGGGAACTCTCTATGTGGTCATCGGTGCCGAGGCCGGTGCTCTAATTGCCTTTTGTATTGCACGCTTACTTGGTTATGAGGCGGCTAACCGCTGGTCACATATTAGACCTGTGCTGACCTGGCTAGGCAAAGAACGCTCGCAAACGGGAATAATGCTGATAGTTTTTGCATCCCGATTGGTGCCGTTCATTTCATTCGATGCCGTCAGTTACGCGGCGGGCCTCACACCGCTTGCTTTTTGGCGATTCTTGGTGGCCACCTTGGCTGGCGTAATTCCGACAGCGTACATGATCGCCGCGTTCGGCGAAGCGTTCATCACTGCCGACTCCAGGGGAATGACAGTTATCCTGCTTTTGATTAGTGGAATTACCCTTTTACCCATCTTGACGAAGCTGGTTTGGGTTTGGCAGCGCAACCGAAAGAATCGCTCAAGTTGACGAGATGAAGGGACTGCCGTTCTCAGCTTAAATAACGTCACTCAGGATAGATTATTCCATGCTCGTCAAAATCATTCCTGAGCTAGGACTCTTTGCGTTGATCGTGGCATTCTACGCTAACCAACAAGACAGAGGAAAGACAAATGCTGCAATACCCCACCATTGATCCTGTGGCTATCGCCATCGGGCCGATTAAAGTCTATTGGTATGGGCTGATGTATGTGATCGGGCTGGCTGCCGCCTGGTGGCTTGGGCGTCGGCGTGCCCACCGTATAGGCTTGAGTCACGATGACGTAGGCGATCTCATTTTTTATGGTGCTGTCGGCATCATAGTGGGAGGACGCGTTGGCTACGCCTTGGTGTATGGGTTCGATCAGCTACTTGCCAACCCTTTATGGTTATTCAAGATATGGGAAGGAGGAATGAGCTTCCATGGCGGGCTCATCGGGGTACTTGTTGCCGCCTTACTGTTTGCTCGAAAGCACCAATTGGCCTTTTTCCAGCTTACTGATTTCATAGCTCCATTAGTGCCAATTGGCTTAGGGGCCGGACGTATCGGAAACTTCATCAATCATGAACTGCCTGGACGCGTCAGCGACGTCCCCTGGGCTATGGTGTACCCATCAATGATGGGGTTTGGACCAGAGCCGCGTCATCCTTCATCGCTTTATGAGTTCGCCTTAGAGGGCGTTGTCATGTTTGTTGTGTTGTGGTGGTTCTCGAGCCGTCCGCATCAACGCGGCATGAACTCCGGTCTGTTCCTGGTGCTCTATGGTACCTTCCGCTTTGCTGTGGAGTTCGTACGTCGGCCCGATCCTCAATTAGGTTTTATCGCCTTTGATTGGATGACCATGGGACAGCTACTGAGCCTGCCCATGATTCTTGCAGGCCTGGTGCTAATGGCTTGGGCTAGGCGTCAGCCGTTTGGTAGCGAGAGCAGGACAGTATCTTCATGAGAAGTAACTATTCAAATGGTTTCGAGCAAGGATCGCCAACCAGCTGATTTATCTTGCATAGTGTCCCGAGACATATAGTGTCCCGAGACATATAGTGTCCCGAGACATATCACGCCATTCGGTGACATGGCCATCAGCGACATAAACATCGACGAAGCCTACGAAAGGAATTATTTTATGAATATTAAGAAAACCGGCATATGGTCAGGAATAATCGTGGCAGTCATAGCGGTATTCGTGTTCATTGGCATCAACGATAACAAATCATCACCGCAGGCCGCATCAAAGGCCTCGCAGGGTTCAATGGCTCCCGACTTTGATTTGCCTTCGTCTGACGGCAAACGAGTCACGCTATCAAGTTTTATAGGTAAACAAAACGTGCTTATCTATTTCCATGAAGGGTTGTCATGTGACGCTTGCATGCAGCAAATGCCGGAGCTGGATAAGTACCTGTCTGACTTCAATAAAATGGATGTCAAATTGCTTTACGTCGCACTGGACTCACCAGAGGCAATGAGCAAAGCCAGTTCGCGTTACGGTTTGAAGTCACCTGTCTTGTCATACCAAGACGCCCAAACCGAGCAAGACTATGACCTCTTGCCCTATAGCATGGGTATGGGCCGGCGGGCCGGGCATACATTCGTGTTAGTCGGCAAGGATGGCAAGATTCTGTGGCGCAAAGACTACTGGCCGAGCGTTGGCATGAGCGTGCCTGGCGGCAGGATGTTTGTGCCTGGTTCAGAAATCCTGTCTGAGGTTCAAAAAGTGCTGGGAGGTAGCTCATAGTGGATGTCGGCAGTGCTTCAGCGCTTTTAACCAGCGCATCGTTAATTGTCGCCTTTTTCGGCGGTGCTATCATGCTGTTCGCGCCGTGCTGCATCACGCTGATGCTGCCGGCTTATCTGGGTACGGTGTTCAAATCGCGCTCCAAGGTGATTTTCTTGACATCGGTATTCGCGCTGGGGATTGCCTCGATCATTCTGCCTATCGTGCTGGGAGCCCGTTTCCTGACCTCCTTTTTCTCGGCGTTCCACCCCTATGTCTTTGCGACCGGCGCTTTGTTGATGATTGGCATCGGGGTCATGACCTTGTACGGTAAAAGACTCAAAATGCCGTTCGTCAGCCGGTTGCAGTCACCGCGGGTGACCAACGCGGCGTCTGCTTATTCGCTGGGAGTCGTGTCAGGCATTTCCAGTGCCTGCTGCGCGCCGGTGGTGCTGGGTGCCTTGACGCTGGCTGCCATTTCGCCGACTCTTCTGCAGGCCGGTGCCGTCGGTTTGGCCTATACCTTTGGCATCGTTTTCCCGCTGTTCGTGCTCGGCCTATTTTACAAGCAAGGCCTGTGGCGTAAGAGCCAGAAACTGCAAAAGAGCCAGGTTCGGCTTGGCAGCCTGACGGTTCCGCTCTCCAACTTTCTGTCGTTCATTGTATTTACATTGGCCGGTGTTTCTTTCCTGATCTTGTCGTTACTGGGATGGAATACGGCGAGTTCGTTTTCTTCGGAGTTTTCTATCAAACTCAAGAGCTGGGTGGACGTTCTTGCTGGGGCTGTTGAAAAAGTACCGTTTGGCGAGGCGCTTTTCGGGTTGCTGCTTATTGCGCTGCTTGTATTTTTGGTTCGTTTGGTTCGAAGGGAGCTGAAACAGCCCGATGACGACGAGAGCGGAACACATGTATGACATGGCAGTAATCGGCGGCGGCCCAGCCGGCATGATAGCGGCAACGACCGCAGCGCGGCGTGGCCTGAAAGTGTTGCTGGCCGCCGATTCGTTACAAGGTCAGCTGGGCAAAATCGACCAAATTGAAAACTGGCCCGGAGAAATGCGCGTAACCGGCAGCCAGCTGGCAGCGAGCTTCGCAAAACAAATAACGGAACCTGGAAATTCTATAGATTGCCGGAAATCAACCGTAGCCGGAATACGGAGGGCAGGCCAGCTGCTAAAGATTACGTTAGCTGGCGGGGATACGGTTACAGCTAGAACTGCCATCATAGCGACGGGAGTCCGGCATGGAACACTAGGTCTGCCGGGCGAAAAGGAGCTTTCAAGCAAAGGTGTCTCGTACTGCGTGACCTGTGATGGTCCGTATTTCAAAGGTAAAAAGGTGGCGGTCATCGGCAGGCCGGAGCAGGCTTTGGCCATGGCGGAGCAACTGTCCCGCATCGGTGCCTACGCCTATCTTCTGCAATCGCGGCCGGTTCAGCCAGCCTTCAGTTATGATAGGGTTACTTTGCTGCCAAAAGGTTGGCCAGTCGAAATTATCGGCGATCAAAAGGTTGCTGCTCTCAGATATCATGGTGATCACTCTAATAATATGACTGAAGAACTGCCGGTCAGCGGCGTTTTCATAGCTGCTGAGCGTATGCCCAATACCCAATTCACGGATGGCATACTAGACTTGGACGAAGATGGTTACATTAGTGTTGACTGCCGGACTATGGCCGCGTCCGTGCCCGGCGTATACGCCGCCGGTGACGTTACGAGCGGACCGCACAAACAGATTACGACGGCCGTCGGGGACGGAGTCAAAGCCGCCCTTTCAGCCGCGCAGTATATTGATACGCAACTTAAACGGGAGATTAAATCATGATTATAACTTTAGTAAGCCCGCCTGACTGCCAGAATTGTGCCGAGCTGCAGGCTGAGATCGATGAGTTAAAAAATAGATATTCGGCACTCGAGGTGGCGCATATTGACGCCTTATCGCCGGAGGGTGAAAAACTGGTACTGCAACACGGTATCCTGGCAAGTCCGGGCGTGCTTGTTGACGGCCAGTTTTTTGGCATGGGGGCTATTTCAATAGAGAAACTCGAATCACATATCATGACAGGCAGTTGATGCCTGACGACCCCCACGAGCCTTGTGCTACCCATCGCCCAAGGTCTATCTTTTGATCGCTTTCTGGCTGGAGGACCTCACGACGCTGTGCCAGAATGCGCCCGGCTGTGCCGCTGCTTGGGGTAACGTGGCGAAGGGCGCCATGGCGGTGCTTGTATTGTACCATTCAGTAAACTCCCGGACCCACGCTTGCGCCTAGGCCAGGGTGCAACGCCGTCGACGGGAAAGCCCGGCCGGTACTGCAGCATCTTGAACAACGCGACCTTCAACAACGCGACCTTCGAGGCCATCGGCCTACCGGCACCGACCGCACCCCGCTTGCTAGTGCCAATTTTTACAACGCATTTCAAGGTTAATCAGTAACTTACGCCCCTCTGTCGAACTCAAGGGAAGATAAAAGCCGAGGCAAAAAAGCGCCTAAAACTCCTTGACTCTAAAGCCTACTTTAAGGATATGCTTTGAGTAAGGCTACCGGTCCCGCCTAGCCCGAATGTTGCATCAGGTGCCGTGATGATCGCGCAGATAATTGGTTTCACAGAGGTTTTTCCGATTGAGCGCCGTACCGGGGTGTACGGTCGAGTAAGGAAAAATTGACTGTGGAATCAAAGAGCAAGCGAGGGCGCGAGCGACCTGGTGCAATATCCGGGCTACCAAACGCAGGAGATAATACGTTGACCTGCAGGCAGGGCTTAGGTTCTAGGCTAAGGGTGTAGTGCTTGATATAGTGAAAGCCTTTTCGGGGCGATGCACTACTCCCTGGTGAAGGAAAAGGCCAAACCAAGCAGCGAGGGGTTTGTCATGCGAAAGATGCGCAATATAGTATTCACAGCCACAGTGATGACCGTTAGCACCTTTGGGGCTAGTTCACTCTTCGCGCAGGAAAATGTGCAGAACGAGGAAGACCAGCAAGACAGCATGATGCAAGAAGGCGGTGGCATGCAAGGCAACATGATGCAAGAAGGTGGTGGCATGCAAGGCAACATGATGGGCATGATGAAGCAAATGAATTCCATGATGGAGAAATGTAACGACATGATGGAAAAACAGAAAAACGACACTAGCGCCTGATTGGGCTGGCTGCTCTGTGGCTTCGCCTCGGGGCAGCCTGCTTCTAGATATCACGCACAGTGGGGGCATAATGCATGAAAAATATTGCTATGCTCCGTTATCTACCTTATCAAGGTTCGCTGCTGCTAGCGTATCTGCTCGTTCGCTCCAAGAAACCGAGACAGAGTTGCGAATATGGGCGAGCTACGCACTGGCACAATCGCAACGGACAATAAAGAAGCCACCACTAGCATTAGTGAAAGACCCAAAAGTTTTGCTCAATGGTATTTTAGACAAGCTGCAACACTATATTTATATCCAGCTTGCTATATAACCAGAGCTGGATAAATATTAATTTGCTAGAGAGACGATCAATGAAACACGTCAAGACGATAGCCTTCACTGCCCTGCTGATGCTCCTGTTCCCCTTGTCAGGTCTCGCTGCAGTAACGCAGGCTACCCTCTACAAGAGCCCGAACTGCGGATGCTGTGCCGCGTATGCCGATTATCTAGAGAAAAATGGTTTTGATGTCGAAGTGATCGATACTAATGACTTGGCAGAGATCAAGGCAGAGTACAACATTCCTGAAAAGCTTTACGGCTGCCACTCTACGCTAATCGATAACTACGTCTTCGAAGGCCATATCAATGTCGAAAGCATCAAGCAGGTGTTGGCAGAAAAACCGTCTATCAAAGGCTTGAGTGTACCCGGCATGCCTCTTGGGGCACCGGGCATGGGAGGCGAAAAACAAGGCCCTATCGAAGTCTATACCTTATCATTTCAACCAACCAATTCACCTGAAGTTTACGCCACTTATTAACATCGGCATCGGTAGTTGCTGCCACTTCCCCTTAAGCGGGCCGTAGCAATCGTGTGCCTGATAGCGGCGGCATGGCCGGAGCCAAGCTTGACACTGTGGCGATTCCGACGACGTTACTGATCGATCCCCATGGTGAAGATATCGGGCGCCTGGTGGTCGCCACTAGGTGGGATAGCCCCGAAATGGCCGATTTTCTCAAAGAAGTTATTGAACTTTCAAAAGAGGTATCACTATGAGCTGCTGTGGTGGCAACAAGCCTAATCAAGGTCAAGAAAAATCTGGATTCAAAAGCCTGATATCAGGCCCGCGCCGCTTATGGATCCTGGGTGCCGTAATCGTGGCTGGCGGTCTCGCCATGGGTTGGGACCAATTAGTCATACTCGGCATGGCCCCTATTCTGCTGGCACTATTGCCATGTCTGCTCATGTGCGGCGTAATGTGCCTGACGAAATGCAAGAAGGACAAGAAAGGCGAGTCTGCCAGCCAGAGTGAGACGGCAGCACAGCAGGCCCACGCTGACATGTCCCCCACTACTACTAAGAAAACATTCTAGCCCGAATATTGCCCCCGTACCGTGCCGTTCATCCCGGCACCCGCTTGCAGGTCAGCGTCCGGAAGAGCCACTGCTGCTCCTTGATGCGGTTCTCCATATCGCCGCGCGGGTAGTAACGACTGGCCCGCTGTTCGAAGCGACACAGCGTCGACTGGCTGGCCAGCACGCCGTCGGTATCGACCGCGGCCTGCAAAGCGATATCACGGCGCAGATGATCGTTGAGGTCTTCGTGGCCCAGCACCAGGCTGAAGAAGACGCGCTGCCGGAGCGTGGTCTCCGCCCGGTGCCGGCAGGGCGAGAGGCACGGGCGTCATCGCGACGGGCGATCCTGCTGGCGGAGCAGGAACACACCTTTCTTGGAGGTGAACTCACCGCTGTCGAAACGAGCAGTGACATGGCGGCCTTTGCAGCGTGGAAACGAGGCGGTGGGCGTGGTACATTTCGTCATAGCGGCTGTGGTCGGTGATTCTTGGTTAGGCTCTTGAATCATAACCGATTTTCAGCCGCTTTTTCATATCTGAGGAAATATCCGGGATGAGATCTATCCGATGAATGTAAAAACAGCCCTGGCCATCGGCCTTATACCAAGCACTCTTCTCATGGGTGCTTCCCTTGCTCAAGCGCACTCGGCGTTGAAAAGCTCTTCACCCGCGAATGGCGCCACGATCACCGAGGAGCCAGCCAAGCTCGAACTGCAGTTCACATCTCCCCTCCTTCTTACATATGTCGCCCTGACGCCGCAGGGTCAAGAGTCCTTGTCGCTCGAGGTACCCGAGCGCCAGTTACAAGCCGACTATGCACTGCCGTTACCAGCACTCGAGCCTAACCACTACAGCGTCGAATGGCGCTCGATGTCCAAAGATGGCCATAACATGAAAGGAAACTTCGAGTTCAACTTAAAGAAGCAATGACCACAAGGGTGAAGCCAAGGAGAGACCTATGTGGGAATTGGCTAGTTTCGTACTGAAGGCGGTGAGCTATGCCGTAGTGTTGAGCGCGGCCGGTAGTGCGCTCTTTTTAGCCCTGTTTCCAACCTTGAACGAGCGCGAGTGCAGCAGAACAGTAACGACGGCGCTCGGCCTCGCGCTCATGGGCAGTGTGCTCACAGCCGCGGCAATTCCGCTTCGCGCCGGCTTTCTGAGTGGTGAGGGGCTGGGTGGGATGTTCGAGCCGTTCTATCTGGGCATGCTGTTCGAATCTACAGTGGGTACCAGCACTAAACTTCGCTGGCTGGGGCTGGCCATGATCGGCTTCGTCTGGCTGCGGCGCCCACTCGGATATGGCATCGGGGCGCTGGGAGCGCTTCTGGTCGTGGCGTCGTTTGCGTTGATAGGTCATACGGCGAATCTGGAAGCCCGGATGGCAGGAGGACTGCTAATCGCGTTGCATCTTCTGGCAGTCAGCTACTGGATTGGTGCACTGTGGCCATTGATAGGGGTGAGCTATGCTTCCGATACCTCTCGTGTCGCAAGGGTGCTAGAACGCTTCGGCACATTGGCCATGGTCCTCGTTGGCGCTCTCGTCCTGGCGGGAATAGCGCTGGCGTGGCTATTTATTGGCGAATTTTCGGCGCTATGGGAGAGCCGCTACGGAAACATCCTTGTCTTCAAGCTAGTGGCGTTCGCCGGACTGCTGACTCTCGCCGGTCTCAATCGCTTCCGGCTCGTGCCAAGGTTCGCTGCGAATGTGCCGGGATCCAGCGCAGCGTTGCGCCGATCAATCGTCTCCGAGGTGATCGCGGTCGGCATCATCCTGACAATTACGGCAGTGCTCACCACCTACTCGTCTCCCTTCGAGCAGTGACGTCGGTGCGGATTGGAACGGTAAGGGTCATTCCAGAACGTCTGGACTTACCCTTCAATCTCTACCGGAGAGGAGCGGCGGCGAACAGCGCCTTCCAGCAGAGCGGCGTCAACCCTTCGGCGCGAGAGGCCGGAGGGAGGACGATGTGCCGTAGCACGTCGATCAGGTAGGTATAGGTATCCACGCCCTGCAGCCGGCAGATTTGCAGCCCAGAGTGCGTAGACACCTTGTGGACACGCAGGAAAAATCGGGAAGGTCCAAGCGAAGAAGGAAACCGCTAATTGCTTGAAGCAATGGTGCCGGCGGTCGGACTCGAACCGACACACTGTCTCCAGCGGCGGATTTTGAATCCGCTGCGTCTACCAATTCCGCCACGCCGGCAGCGGGTCAGGATTATACGGGTCTCGCCGGGTTCGTCAATCGCCGGGCCTGACTTAATCGCGCATGTCGATTATCATGGTGCGCCTTTGCGGGCGGCCCCTGCCGGGGAAAGCGTCTTCGCGTATCGAAGCGCCCTCCGCAGACAGGTTTTGACCGTTATCGTCTTGTTACTATCTCGAGCCTTCACGCAGCCATGCAGCGCGCCGACTTCCACTTCGATCTCCCCGACGAGCTGATCGCTCGCTACCCCAGCGAACAGCGCAGCGATTGCCGGCTGTTGTGCCTGGACGGCGACAGCGGTGCCATCGAGCACCGGCGCTTTCCCGACCTGCTCGAGCGCCTGACGCCGGGCGACGTGGTGGTGTTCAACGACACCCGGGTGATTCCCGCGCGGCTGCATGGCCACAAGGCCAGCGGCGGGCGCGTTGAAATGCTGCTCGAACGCCCGCTCGACGCCCATCGCGGGCTGGCGCACATCCGCGCCAGCAAGTCGCCCAGGCCGGGCAGCGAGTTGATCTTCGAAGGCGAGGTACGCGCGGTGGTCGAGGGCCGCCGCGAGGTGCTGTTCGAGCTGCGCTTTCTCGGCGACACGCCGCTGATCGAACTGCTCGAGCGCCACGGCCACATGCCGTTGCCGCCGTATATAGAACGCGACGACGAACTCGCCGACCGCGAGCGCTACCAGACCGTCTACGCACGCCGCGACGGCGCGGTGGCCGCGCCCACCGCCGGGCTGCACTTCGACGAGCCGCTGATGGCGGCGATGCGCGAGCGCGGCATCGAGACCGCCTTCGTCACCCTGCACGTGGGCGCCGGCACCTTTCAGCCGGTGCGCGTCGACGACATCCGCGAGCACCCCATGCACAGCGAATGGGTCGAGGTCGACGAGACGGTCAGCGCCCAGGTGCGTGCCGCCAAGGCGCGCGGCAACCGGGTGATCGCGGTGGGCACCACCAGCGTGCGCTGCCTGGAGAGCGTCTGCGCCGCCAGCGACGATGGCCAGATCGCGCCGTTTCGCGGCGAGACCGACATCTTCATCTACCCGGGCTATGAATGGCGCTGCGTCGATGGCCTGGTGACCAACTTCCACCTGCCCGAATCGACCCTGCTGATGCTGGTGTCGGCGTTCGCCGGTTTCGAGCCCGTGATGCGCGCCTACCGCGCCGCGGTCGATGAGCGCTACAGCTTCTTCAGTTATGGTGATGCCATGTTTTTGACACGCAAGCCCTGACCCGCCAGACGCGCTGATTTCAGCCCGCGGCGTCATCCATCATTTTCGAGAATTGCATGCGTAACGAATGCTTCATGAGTTTCGAGCGCCTGGCCAGCGACGGGCGTGCCCGCCGCGGCCGGCTGAGCTTCCCCCGCGGCACGGTGGAAACCCCGGCGTTCATGCCGGTGGGCACCTACGCTACCGTCAAGGGCATGACCCCGCAAAGCGTCGCGGAGATCGGCGCCGAGATCATCCTCGGCAACACCTTTCACCTGTGGCTGCGCCCGGGCACCGAGGTGATCGAGGCCCACGGCGACCTGCACGACTTCGCCCAGTGGGACAAGCCGATCCTCACCGACTCCGGCGGCTTCCAGGTGTTCTCGCTCGGCGCGATGCGCAAGATCACCGAGGAAGGCGTGCATTTCCGCTCGCCGGTGGACGGCACCAAGGTGTTCATGGGCCCCGAGGAATCGATGGCCGTGCAGCGCTCGCTGGGCTCGGACATCGTGATGATCTTCGATGAATGCACGCCCTATCCGGCCACCGAGGACGAGGCGCGACGCTCGATGGAGCTGTCGCTGCGCTGGGCCGAGCGTTCGCGCCGCGCCCACGGCGATTCGCCCTCGGCGCTGTTCGGGATCATCCAGGGCGGCATGTATCCGGAACTGCGCAAGCGATCGCTGGAAGGGCTCGAGGAGATCGGCTTCGACGGCCTGGCGATCGGCGGGCTGTCAGTGGGCGAACCCAAGGCGGAGATGATCGAAGTGTTGAACTATCTCCCCACCTGGATGCCCGACGACAAGCCGCGCTACCTGATGGGGGTGGGCAAGCCCGAGGACCTGATCGAGGGCGTGCGCCGCGGCATCGACATGTTCGACTGCGTGATGCCCACCCGCAACGGCCGTAACGGCCATCTGTTCACCGCCGAGGGCACGGTCAAGATCCGCAACGCCAAGCATCGTCATGATACCCGTCCGCTCGAGGAGGATTGCGACTGCTACACCTGCCGGCACTTCTCGCGCAGCTACCTGCATCACCTTGACCGGTGTGGCGAAATGCTGGGCTCGATGCTCAGCACCATCCACAATCTGCGCTATTACCAGCGCGTCATGGCCGGTTTGCGCGGTGCTATCGAAGCGGGTACATTGGCGGACTTCGTGAATATGTTCTATGCACGACGGGGCCTGAGCGTGCCCGACGCGCCGCAGTGAACTAGCGACGATCTTATTTATTTCGGTCGAGGCCGTGCCTCGACCTTGCTTTGCAACTCTCGCAACTCTCCAGGAGACAACAACCCATGCTGGATTTCTTCATCTCACAGGCGCACGCCCAGAGCGGCGGTGGTGCGGCTGCGGGCGGCGGCATCGCCCAGATCGCTCTGCTGGTCGGCTTCGTGCTGATCTTCTACTTCCTGCTGTGGCGCCCCCAATCCAAGCGCGCCAAGCAGCACAAGCAACTGATCAGCAACCTCGACAAGGGTGACGAGATCGTCATCGGCGGCGGCCTGGTCGGGCGCATCACCAAGGTCAACGACGAGTTCCTGACCCTGGAGATCGCTGAAGGCACCGAGGTCAACGTGCAGAAGAATGCCGTCGCGGCGGTCCTGCCCAAGGGCACGCTGAAGTCCCTCTGATAGTTCTCACGCTGCTGGCCCTTGCGCCGGCAGCGCTCTTACCGCGTCAGCAACAAGGACAGGGCTTCCATGCTCAACCGTTACCCCCTGTGGAAGTATCTGCTGATACTCGTCGTGCTCGTCGTCGGGTTGCTCTACGCCCTACCCAACCTGTACCCCGAAGACCCCGCCGTTCAGATCAGCAGCGCCCGCGGCAACGTCAGCCTCGACGAGAATCAACTCGAGCGGATTCGCGGCGCCCTCGACGACGCCGATATCGCCATCCAGCGCATCGAGGATCAGCCCAACGGCGTGCTCATTCGTCTCGTCGATGGCAGTGACCAGCTTGACGCCCGCGAGATCATCAGCGGACTGCTCAACGACGATTACACGGTGGCCCTCAACCTTGCCGAGTCGACCCCCGCCTGGCTCGAGAGCTTGGGCGCCTCGCCGATGAATCTGGGGCTCGACCTGCGCGGCGGCGTGCACTTCGCCCTCGAGGTCGACATGCAGGCGGCCGTGGAACAGCGTCTGCAAGTCAACGCCAGCGCCATGCGCGAGGCGCTGCGCAAGGCACGCCTTCGCTACCGCGACACCCAGATCGACGGCAATACCCTGACGATGACTTTCGCCAATGCCGAGGATCTCAGCGAGGCGCGCGACATCATCAGCGGCGAGTTTCCCGACTTCCAGTACCAGACGCCCGACGCCGAACGCGGCGCGCCGCTGGCAATGACCCTGACCCAGCAAAAGATCAACGAGATTCAGGACTATGCGGTTCAGCAGAACCTGACCACCCTGCGCAACCGCGTCAACGAACTGGGCGTGGCCGAGCCGCTGGTCCAGCGCCAGGGCCCCAACCGTATCGTCGTCGAGCTGCCCGGCGTGCAGGACACCGCCGCCGCCAAGCGCGTGGTCGGCGCCACCGCCAATCTGGAGTTCCGCCTCGCCGCGCGCCCCGACACCCCCGCATCGGAAACCGAGACGCTGGCGTTTCGCAACGACGAGCAACGTACCGCCGAGCTGATGCGCGACGTGATCATCACCGGCGAGAACGTTTCCAACGCCAGTACCGGCTTCGACCAGAACGGCCGCCCGCAGGTCAACATCAACCTCGACGGCACCGGCGGCACGCTGATGAACCGCGCCACGCGCTCCAACATCGGCCGTTCGATGGCGGTGATCTACATCGACAACAAGACCCGCACCCGCACGGTGATGGAGGACGGCAAGCAGGTCGAGAAACGCGAGCCCTACGTCGAGCGCGGCATCATCAGCTTGGCAACCATTCAGAGCGCGCTGGGCAACCGCTTTCGCATCACCGGGTTGGATTCACCCACCGAGGCCCAGGAACTGGCCCTGCTGCTGCGTTCCGGTTCGCTCGCCGCGCCGATGTACTTCGTCGCCGAGCGCACCATCGGGCCGAGCCTCGGCAAGCGCAACATCGAGCAGGGCATATTGTCGGTCGAGATCGGCATGTTGCTGGTGGTGGCGTTCATGCTGATCCGCTACAAGGCGTTCGGCGTGGTCGCCAACCTGGCGTTGGCCACCAACCTGGTGCTGCTGGTCGCCGCGCTGTCGATGCTCGGCGCCACCCTGACGCTGCCCGGCATCGCCGGTATCGTGCTCACGCTGGGCATGGCGGTTGACGCCAACGTGCTGATCTTCGAGCGCATCCGCGAAGAGGTACGCGCCAAGATGCCGATCCAGCAGGCGATCCACGCCGGCTACGAGCGTGCCTTCACGTCGATCGTCGACGGCAACATCACCACCCTGCTGGTGGCGGTGATCCTGTTCTCGATCGGCACCGGGCCGGTCAAGGGCTTCGCCGTGACGCTGTCGCTGGGCATCCTGACCTCGATGTTCACCGGCATCCTGGTCTCGCGCGCGATCGTCAATCTCTCCGTCGGCGGCAAGCCGGTGAAGAAACTCTGGATTTAAGGGGCTAACGCGATGCGACAGTTCGATTTCATGGGCAAGCGCCGCCTGGCCTTCATCGTCTCCGGCGTGATGCTGCTGGTCTCGCTGCTCTCGCTGTTGTTCCAGCAGCTCAATCTGGGGCTGGACTTCACCGGCGGCACGCTGGTCGAGATTCGCTACGCCGCGGCGCCGGCGCTCGAGGCGGTGCGCCAGGCGCTGGAGAGTGCAGGCTTCAGCAACGTCTCGGTGCAGACCTTCGGCGCGCCCTCGGAGATCCTGGTGCGCCTGCAGCAGGCCTTCGATCCCGGCGTCGGTCAGCAAGTCACCGAGGTGCTGCGCCAGAGCGGCGAGAACGTCAGCCTGGTGCGCGCCGAGTTCGTCGGCGCCCAGGTCGGCGGCCAGCTGCGCGACCAGAGCGGTCTGGGCATGCTGGTGGCCCTCGGTGCGGTGGTGCTCTACGTGGCACTGCGCTTCCAGTACAAGTTCTCGCTGGGCGCGCTGCTGGCGTTGGTCCACGACGTGATCATCGTGCTCGGGGTGTTCTCGCTGTTCCAGATCGATTTCGACCTGACCGTGCTGGCGGCGGTACTGGCGGTGATCGGCTATTCGCTCAACGACACCATCATCGTCTACGACCGGATCCGCGAGAACATCCGCAAGTCGCGCATCGAGCACATGCCGACGATCTTCAACGAGGCGATCAACCAGACCCTGTCGCGCACTCTGGCGACTTCCGGCACCACCCTGCTGGTGTTGCTGGCGCTGCTGACGCTGGGTGGCGACATGATCCAGAACTTCGCCCTGGCGCTGATCATCGGCGTGGGCGTGGGCACCTACTCGTCGGTCTATGTCGCTTCGGCGCTGCTGATCTCGGTCAAGCTGCAGCGCGAGGATTTGATGCCGGCGCAGAAGGAAAACGCCGACGGCGAGGAAGAACTGCCCTGACGCGGCGCCACGAATGCCTGGCAAGACCCGCGACACCCCGCCTTGGCGGGGTGTCGTCGTTCAGGCGCGGACTCAACACGGGTTGCCGATGCGCAGGCCGTGCTTGCGTAGCTTGCGCACCACGCTGGGCTGGCTGATGCCCAACCGCGTAGCCAGCGCATAGGTGCTGGGCAGCTCGCCGCACAGTGTGGCGAGAATTCCGCGCTCGGTGGCGTCGAGCGCCTGGCGCAGCGTCTGGCCCTCGGTCAACCCCGCCGGAGTGTCGACACAAGGACTGCCGGGCGGCTCGGGAGCGCCGCTACTCGCCGCATTCGTCGGCGCGCCGATCAGCTCGCCGGGACTCGCCAGCCAGGTGCGCTCCATCCAGTTTTCCAGCTCGCGCACGTTGCCCGGCCAGTCGCGGCCCATCAGTTCCGGCCATACGCTCGGGTGCAGCACCTTGGACTGGCCGTAGCGCTGGTTGAGCCGCTCGAGCTGCAGTTCCGCCAGCCCGGGAATATCCTCGCGGCGCTCGCGCAGCGGCGGCAGGGTCACCGGAATGACGTTGAGCCGGTAGTACAAATCGAGGCGAAAGGCGCCGCTCTCGACCCGCGCGGCGAGATCCTGGTTCGAGGCCACCACCAGGCGGAAGTCGACCCGCCGCGAACGGGTGTCGCCGAGCCGGGTGACCTCGCCGTCCTGGATCACCTTGAGCAGCTTGCTCTGCATCGCCAGCGGCAGCTCGCCGATCTCGTCGAGAAACAGCGTGCCGCCGTCGGCCAGCTCCAGAATTCCGGCCTTGCCCTGGCGGGCCGCGCCGCTGAACGCCCCGGGCTGGTAGCCGAACATCTCGGACTCGAACAGCGCCTCGGGGATCGCCGCGCAATTGACGTCGATGAACGGCTTCTCGCGACGCGCGCTCCAGCAATGCAGCTGACGCGCGAAGGCGGTCTTGCCGACGCCCGATTCGCCGAGCATCAGCACCGTGGCGTCGCTGGGCGCGACCCGCTTGAGC
>Ga0114911_1000715_pt1 | contig 19904 bp, 18 predicted proteins | sample MalvireepMed_904_FD_89688 | JGI IMG/M metagenome (GOLD analysis project Ga0114911, IMG submission 89688) | Marine viral communities from the Global Malaspina Expedition - Malaspina viral metaG DeepMed_904 | ecosystem: Environmental > Aquatic > Marine > Oceanic | place: Mediterranean Sea...
CTGACCTATCTGTTCATCAGCCACGATCTTTCGGTGGTGCGCGCGCTGGCCGACAGCGTGCTGGTAATGAAGGAGGGCCAGGTGGTCGAGCAGGGCACGACCGAAGCGATCTTCGCCAACCCGCGCGAGCGCTACACCCAGGAACTGATGAGGGCCGCCTTCGTCGATGACGCCGCCTGAGCCGACGAGTCGTAACGAAGAACCCGGCCTGGAGGGCCGGGTTCTTCGTGAGGCACGGAGCGAGAGTCTCAGAAGCGATAGGTCAACTGAGCACCGAAGCCATTGATCGAATTGTCGTAGTCGGCCTGGTAACTGCCTGCCGTAGCCGAGGATTCATCGACCGGGGCGGTATCCTCATCAATATAAGTATAGGCTACATCGATGGTCAGATCCGGGACTGGGGTCCAGCCCGCACCCAACGAGTAGATCATGCGATCGCCGGTAGGTACGCGCACGGTACGTACCTCATCGCTGATCGGCGACTCGTCATAGGCCAACCCCGCGCGAACAACCCAGGACGGCGACAACTGATAGGCCGTGCCAACTGCATACTGCCAGGCGTCGTCGTAATCCTGGACTTCGGTGCGCGTTCCCAACGGACTATCATTCTCGATCACCAGCTGGTCGAAGCTGCTCCACTTGACCAGAGCCGCTCCGGCCATCAGCGTCCAGCGGTCGTTGACATCATGCGTTACCGAGAAGTCGATGGTTTCCGGCAGCGTGATATCCAGCGATGCATCGTAGCTGGCATTGGGCAAGGTAATACCATTACCGACATAGACGTTACGAGTGTCAAAATCGCCCTCCAATTCGTAATCCACATCAGAGCGGTAGGTAATGCCGAAGGTAGTCGACTCGACCGGCTTGTACATTAAACCAAAAGTAAAACCGTAGGCTTCATCGTCGCCCTGAACGTTGACACTACCGTCACCCGAAGCTCCCAAGGTAGCTTTTTCCAACTCTCCTTTAATGCGGTTGTAGGTGATCCCGAAACCGGCCGAGAACTGACTATTGAACTTGATCGACAACGTCGGCTGAACCGTGATGACCGAGACATCGCTGTAGTTGCCGAAGTAGCGTCCCTCGAAACCATCCTCGTAGTCGGTGATCACCCCAAACGGCGCATAGACGCCCAGACCGAAGTGAAGGTTATCGTTGATCGGCTGTACAAAGTAGCCGAAGGGCACGGTTTTGCCAGGTACCATGTCGCCCTCGTTACTTCCAGGGAAGGTACCGCTGGCGTTGTTGATCTCACTCTCGACGTCAAGATAGGTTGCCCCGGCGGTGACCTGGGCACGATCCAGGAACGACATGCCCGCCGGATTGCCGAAAACAATCGAGGCATCGGTGACGTTCGAGCTGCGCCCGGCAAATGCCGTGCCCTGCGAACTGACGCTCTGCTCGTTCAACTGAAAGCCACCGGCCATGGCCTGGCTAGAAACCAGCGCCGCCGAGGCAGCGGCAATCGCGATGGCGAGCTTGTTGATCTTGTTGTGCATGATGATCCGTTCCCTATTCTTAAGCTGGCGTGATGATGGGCTTGCCCCTACCAGATAATGGCAGTCCTAGTCGTTTTGGCTGATCGATGAAACCAAGTCAAGAACAAACGACCGTTTCAATTGCCTGCAACACCTATCCATTGGTCGAAGACGATGCGTACCCTTCTCGCCAGGCCCCGCGCCATGCTGGATAGCGCGGAATCGCTATGTTGCGCTTGGCCGTTTTACCAATCCCTCGACCCGACCCTTTATCCATGTATGATCCTCAGGTTATAGATTCCTTGCCAAGAGCCTGCCCAGGAGGCGCCATGAAAGTCATCGAACTGGCCCGCAGCGCCGGCGTCACCGCCGAAACGGTGCGCCATTACACCCGCGAAGGCCTGCTTCATCCCGAACGTGATCCGCGCAACGGTTACCAGTGTTACGGCAACGACTCGCTGACCCGGCTGCGCTTCATTCAGCGTGCCCGCACGCTGGGCTTCAGCCTCAGGGAGATCGGCGAGATCCTCGGTCACGCCGACCACGGCGATTCGCCGTGTCCCATGGTGCGCGACCTGCTCGCCGCGCGTCTGCCCGAGATCCAGCAGCGCATCAGCGAACTCGAGCAATTGGCCGCGCGCATGGGAAGCGCGTTGAACAGCTGGGCCGAAATGCCCGATGGCGTGCCCGACGGCAATACCATCTGCCAGCTGATCGAGCACTGGAACCAACCGTGCCAATCCGCAAACAGCGTTCATGAGCGAGATCGTTCAACACCGCGCCACCACCTGGCCGCTGACCCCGGCGGCCTGACCTACGGCGGCTGACCAGCCCATCGTTCGTTAGCGCCTCATGGCTTCGGCATTGCTATGCTGAGTCGAATACCGCCATTTCCGGAGAGCCCATGCCGACCCTCAACGGCGTCCTCGAGACGGCGCTGTATGTCGCCGACATGCCGCGTGCCCGCGACTTCTTCGAAACGGTGCTGGGACTCGCGCCGTTCACCGCCGATCATCGCTTCACCGCCTACGATGTCGGCAACCGGACGGTACTGCTGCTGTTCTTGCACGGCGAGACCGGGCAGACCGTCATCCTGCCGGACGCGATGGGTACCATTCCGCCCCACGACGGCGCTGGGCGCAGCCATATGGCGCTGGCCATCGACGCCGACCAGCTCGGCGCCTGGCAAGCGCGGCTCGCCGAACACACGGTAGAAATCGAGGGGCGCACCCACTGGCCGCGTGGCGGCGAGAGCCTCTACTTTCGCGACCCCGACGGCCATCTGCTGGAACTCGCCACGCCCGGCGTGTGGCCGAGTTATTGAAGACAATTACTAAAGCGGCGGCGGGAGACTGTATTTACGTTACGAGCGAAGAGAAGCTGGTCGCCGCAGGAACACAGCTACCGCAGTTGACTTGCTGCTCAATGAGGATGCGACGGTCCGACGCTTCGGTACCTCCGGCGGCCAGCCTATCGAGCGCAATAGTAAATTCAGTGTACCGGCTCGGCATGCTCGATCATTAGTTGAAGCGACTCCTGCCCCTTCCAGCGGTTGCGCGAGAGCTTGTAGGCGCAGCGCAGCCGTGCACCGAGATCGAAGGCCGGCAATTCGCCAGGGGTCAGGGCGCGAAACCAGATCGCCCGCACGCTGGCCGTCCCCTGGCTCAGCGTGAGCATCACGTGGCTGCCATCGGCGCCGACCACCCGCAGGCCATCGACCAGGAATTCGCCATCGAACAGCGGCGCGTCGAACTCGCGACCGAACGGCGCCAGCCGCTCGAGCTCGTCGAGGGTGGTCAGGCACAGCTGCGCCGCCAGCAGCTCGCCGTCGGTATACACGCAAGGGTACAGCTCGCACTCGCCGAGCTGTTCGTCGGCTGCCTGACGCAGCGCCGCGGCAAACTCCTCGAGCCGTTCGCGGGGCACGCCGACACCCGCCGCGCCGCGATGGCCGCCGAAGCGCGGCAGCGCCTGCGGCGCCAGCTCGTAGGCGCGCTGCAGCGCATCGCGCAGGTGCAGGCCGTCGATCGAGCGCCCCGAGCCGGTGAGCATGCCCGGCGTGACCGCCGGAGTCAGCACCAGCGCCGGCCGCCCGAAGGCCTGGACCAGCCTAGATGCGACGATGCCCTGCACCCCGGCATGGCCCTGATCGAGATGCACGATCATCACCCGGGCGCCTTCGGCGAGCTGGGCCATCGCCCGTTCGCGGGCCAGCTCGGTCATTTCGGCCTCGATCGCCTTGCGCGACTGGTTGTCGGCATCGAGCACTTCGAGATGCTCGCGCGCGCTGGCGTCGTCGGCGGCCAGCATGAAGTGCAACGCTGCATAGGGGTCGTCGAGCCGCGAGCGGGCGTTGATCCGCGGGCCCATCTGGAAGGCCAGCGTCTCGGCGTCGAACGGCGTGCTGTCGGCGCCCAGGCGCTCGGCCATCACCCGCCAGCAGGGCGACTGCATGCGATTGATCAGCGTCAGCCCCTGGGTCACCACCGCGCGGTTGATGGCGCTGCCGCCCAGCGAGACGCAGTCGGCGACGGTGCCCAGCGCCACGTAGGACAGCCACGGCGACAGCTTGGGCGTCGACGGCGAGGCATGGCCGATCTCGATCAGCACCGCGCGGCTCAGCGACATCAATAGCCAGGCGACCATGCAGCCGGCGATGGTCGGATCGGGGAAGCCGCAGTCCTCGCGGGTCGGGTTGATGGTGGCGTAGGCCGAGGCCGGCGGCCCCTCCACCGGCAGGGCATGATGGTCGCTGACGATGACGTCGATGCCGGCCTCGCGCAGCCGGGCGATGCGCGGCTCGTCGGAAGAGCCACAGTCGGCGGTGATGATCACGCTGGGCCGCGGCGACAGTGCCAGCGCCCGCTCGACCAGCGGCAGGCTGATGCCGTAGCCATCAAAGATGCGATGGCCGATCAGGCTGTGCAGCTTGCAGGCCGGCACCCCGAACAGCTCGTTCAGGGTGCGCAGGATCACCACGTGCGAGGTGATGCCGTCGACATCATAGTCAGTGAGGATGCCGATGTGCTCGCCCTCGACGACCGCCCGGGCGATGCGCTCGGCGCCGCGCCGGGCGTCGGTGAGCCGCTCGGGATGCTCGAGATGGCGCAGGCTGGGTGTCACCAACGGTTCCAGCTCGCCCTGGTAGCCGGCGAGCCGCCCGGCGAGGATACGCGCCTGCAACTCGGAAAGCCCCGCATCGAGCCCACGCTGGTAGAGCGCCGCGTCGCGCGGGCGCGCCAGGATGCGCCGGGTCAGCAGGTCGCTGCTTGGGGATTTGCTCATAGGTTCGGTGATCACGACGGGCACGGCGGCTCCTTGCGACTCGGTCACGACGACGAATACGAGGGACGAGGGGCCGCGCGAGTCGGCCCCTGAATACCGGACGGCGAATCAGGCGGCTGGCGTGCGACGATGCTCGGCGACGAACGCCTGGACCACGGCCAGCTCGGCCGGCAGCACCGTATAGCGCTCCTCGCGCTCGAGCAGGTCGTCCATATGCGACGGCAAGGGCACGCCGGGAAAGCCGGCCTTGACCACGGCATCGGCGAACTTGGCCGGGTGGGCGGTGGCCAGGGTGATCATCGGCGTGGCGGCGTCCGCCCGGCAGACCTCGGCGGCGCGGTAGCCGGTAGCGGTGTGCGGGTCGAGCAGTTCCTTGGTGCGATGATGCGCCTCGCGGATCGCCTCGAGGATCGTCGCATCGTCGACGCTGTGGCTGGCGAATTTCTCGCGCAGCCGGGCCAGCGGCGCCTCGGCCAGCGCGGCGGGCTCGTGCTGGAAGCGTTCGAGCAGCGCGCATACCGCCTCGCCGTCGCGCTGGTAGGCGTCGAACAGCAACCGCTCGAAGTTCGACGACACCACGATGTCCATCGACGGCGCCAGCGTCGCTTCGAGTTCGCGCTTGGCGAAGTCGTTGTCGGCCAGCGTGCGGTGCAGGATGTCGTTGGCGTTGGTGGCGATCACGAACTGCTTGACCGGCAGGCCCATCTGGTAGGCCATGTAGCCGGCGAAGACGTTGCCGAAGTTGGCCGAGGGCACGCAGAAGCTGACCTCGCGGTGCGGCGCGCCGAGCGCCACGCCGGCGGCGACGTAGTAGACGATCTGCGCCATGATCCGCGCCCAGTTGATCGAATTCACTGCCACCAGCCGCGTACCGTCGAGGAACGCCTGGTCGGCGAAGCTGGCCTTGACCATCGCCTGGGCGTCGTCGAAGTTGCCCTCGATGGCGATGTTGAAGACGTTGTCGGCGAGCACCGAGGTCATCTGCCGGCGCTGCACTTCCGAGACGCGGTTGTGCGGATGCAGGATGAAGATGTCGAGATTGTCGCAATGCCGGCAGCCCTCGATCGCCGCCGAACCGGTATCGCCGGAGGTGGCGCCCATGATCACCGCACGCTCGCCACGCTTGATGAGGAAGTGATCGAGGATCCGGCCGAGCAGTTGCAGGGCGACATCCTTGAAGGCCAGGGTCGGGCCGTGGAACAGCTCGAGCAGGAAGTGGTTGCTGTCGAGCTGATTGAGCGGCACCACCGCCTCGTGGCTGAACGTCGCGTAGGCGTCGTGGACGATGTCGCGGAAGGTCGCGTCGTCGATCTCGCCGCCGACGAACGGTTTCATCACTCGGAAAGCGATCTCGGCGTAGGACAGCCCGGCCATCGCCGCGAGTTCGTCGCGCGAAAGTTGCGGCACGCGCTCGGGCACGTAGAGCCCGCCGTCGCTGGCCATGCCGGTGAGTACCACGTCTTCGAAGTTAAGCGCAGGCGCCTGCCCACGCGTGCTGATATAGCGCATGATTCACTCCGTGAGTGACGAGCTTCGAGCCACGAGCCGCGAGCCATCTCGCTCGATGCCCGGAGCTCGCGGCTCGAAGCTGATGTCATTGCTGTTCGTCGAGCGACTCAACGCGGATCCGCGTGACCGGGCCGGCGATGTCCGACAGCGACTCGAGCTGGCGGATCACCTCGTTCATCTGCTTCTCGCGGGTGCGATGGGTAAGCAGGATGATCGGCACCAGCTCGCCCTCGGTGGCCTCCTTCTGGATGATCGCCTCGATCGAGATGCCCTGTTCGGAAAGGATCGTCGCCACCCGCGCCAGCACCCCGGGACGATCCACCGCCAGCAGCCGCAGGTAGTAGGCGGTGACGATGTCCTCCATGGGCAGGATCGGCAGGCTGTCGTCGCCTTCGGTGATGCCGCTGAAGGCCAGGTAGGGCACCCGGTAATGATGTTCGGTGGCGATGTCGCGGGCCACGTCGAGCAGATCCGCGACCACCGCCGAGGCGGTCGGCTCGGCGCCCGCGCCGGCGCCGTAGTAGAGCGTCGGACCGACGGCATCGCCCATCACCGCGATGGCGTTCTTGACGCCGTGCACACTGGCCAGCAGGCGCTCCTTGGGGATCAGCGTGGGATGCACGCGCAACTCGAGACCGGCCTCGGTGCGCTTGGAAATGCCCAGGTGCTTGATGATGTAGCCGAGATTGTCGGCCTGCTCGACGTCCTCGGCGGTGATCCGCGAGATGCCTTCGGTGTAGGCCTTCTCGAACTGCAGCGGCACGCCGTAGGCGATCGAGGCGAGGATGGTCAGCTTGTGGGCAGCGTCGATGCCCTCGACATCGAAGGTCGGGTCGGACTCGGCGTAGCCCAGCGCCTGAGCTTCGGCGAGCACGTCCTCGAAGGCCCGGCCCTCGTCGCGCATGTGGGTGAGGATGTAGTTGCCGGTGCCGTTGATGATCCCCGCCAGCCACTCGATGCAGTTGGCGCCGAGGCCTTCGCGGATCGACTTGATCACCGGAATGCCGCCGGCCACCGCCGCCTCGAAGGCGACGATCACCCCCTTGTCGTGGGCAGCCCGGAATATCTCGTTGCCGTGCACGGCGATCAGCGCCTTGTTGGCGGTGACCACGTGCTTGCCGTTGGCGATCGCCATCAGCACCAGTTCGCGGGCGACGTCGTAGCCGCCGATCAGCTCGACCAGCACGTCGACGTCGGGGTTCTGCGCCACCTCGAAGATGTCGGCGGTGACCTTGACGCCGGTGGTATCGCAATCAGGGTTGTCGCGCCGCGCGGCGACCTGCTCGATGACGATCGGCCGCCCCGCGCGACGCGCGATTTCGTCGGCGTTGCGCATCAGCACATTGAACGTGCCGCTACCGACGGTCCCCAGCCCACAGATACCCACTCTCACCGGTTTCAACGTCATGCTCCCTATCTTGTCTGTATGGTCTCGACCCGGCCTGCGGCCGAACGCTTGTCTCCAACGCCTCCGCTCTCAGCCGGACTTGCGTGTATCGAGGCCAAGCATGTTGGCCAGTCGCTCGGCGGAAACGTAACCCGGCACCATGCGCCCGTCGGGCAGCACGATGGTGGGTGTGCCCGGCACGCCCAGCTCGAGCCCCAGATAATACTGCTCCGAGACCGGATTGTCGCAATCCGGGGCATTACTCAGCGTGTCGCCCCGCTTGGCCGCGCTCAGCGCCTCGGCGGGATTGGCGGCACACCACACCTGGGCGAATTGCCGCGCACCGCCGGATTGCAGGCCGCTGCGCGGAAAGGCCAGGTACTCGACCTCGATGCCCATCTCGTTGAGCCGCGGCACTTCCTTGTGGAACTTGCGGGAATACGGGCAGGTGACGTCGGTGAAGACCTGGATGACGGCCCGGGGCTTTTCGCTGCCGCGGAAGACGATGCGCTGGTCTTCGGGCACGGCGGCCAGGCGTTTGGCGCGCTCGGCGTTATTGGCCTGCCGAGTCTGGTTGACCTGCCCCTCGGGGCGGTTGACGTTCAGCGCGCCGGCCTCCGGAGTCGCCGCCTGGGAGAGCACAGCGATCGACAGGGTGGCGATGGCCAGCAGGCCGGCGGACAGAGTGCGTGACCTTCGATGCATGATTCAACCTCGTGGATGGTGTTCGGCGTGCAGCGCCTCCAGGCGCGCCTGCGCCACATGGGTATAGATCTGCGTGGTCGATAGATCGCTATGCCCCAGCAGCAGCTGTACGACCCGCAGGTTAGCCCCATGATTCAACAGATGGGTGGCGAAAGCATGGCGCAGCGTGTGCGGCGACAGCGGCTTGTCGATCCCCGCCAGGCGTGCGTAATGCTTGACTCGGTGCCAGAAGGTCTGGCGGGTCATGAAGCCGTCGCGGCGCCCCGCAAACAGCGGCGCCTGACGGATATCGTCCATCAACTGCCCGCGCCCGCCGCGCAGATAGCGCTCGATCCAGCGCTGGGCCTCCTCGCCCATCGGCACCAGGCGCTCCTTGTCGCCCTTGCCCCGCACCCGCACCACCCCCTGGCGCAGATTGACGCTGTCCTGGCGCAGACCGACGAGTTCCGAGACCCGCAGCCCGCAGGCATACAACAGCTCGAGCATCGCCCGGTCGCGCAGCCCCAGCGGCGTCTCGACGTCGGGCGCCTCGAGCAGCCGCTCGACCTCGGCCTCGTCGAGGGTGTCGGGCAATCTGGCATGCACCCGCGGCAGCCGCACTTCCGTCAGCGGGTCAGCATCGCACATTCCCTGGGCCAGCGCCCAGCGGTAGAAGCGCCTGAGACTCGACAATAGCCGCGCGTTGCTGCGCAGTTGATAGCCCGCCCGGCGGCGCGCCTCCAGCCAGTCGGGCAGCGTCTCGCCCCCCGGCTCGAGCAGCGCAAGGCCACGTTCCGTCAGGCACGCGCACCAGGCCTGCAGGTCATGACGATAGGCGCTCAGGGTATGCTCGCTGGCGCCCTGGTCGAGCCACAGGGCATCGAGAAAGGCATCGATCAGTTGAGTGTCGTCATCGCGACCGCTCATGGTGTCGTCCTATGTCGTCGCCATTGCCCGATGCACAGGGCCAGATACGCAAGCCAGATACGCAAAACCCCGCCCCGCAGGATGCGGCGACGGGGTCGCGTGGCGCGCTGAAGCGGGCTTGTCAGGCCAGCTTTTCCTTGATTCGCGCCGACTTGCCGCTGCGCTCGCGGAGGTAGTAGAGCTTGGCCTGACGCACGTCGCCGCGACGCTTGACCTCGATGGTCGCCACCTGCGGGCTGTAGGTCTGGAAGGTCCGTTCGACGCCGACACCGTGGGACACCTTGCGCACGGTGAAGGCGGAGTTCAGGCCGCGGTTGCGCTTGCCGATCACCACGCCCTCGAAGGCCTGCAGACGCTCGCGAGCGCCCTCGACGACCTTGACCTGCACGATCACAGTGTCACCGGGAGAGAACTCCGGAACGGCCTTCTCCATCTGCTCGGCCTCGAGCGCCTGGATCACCTTGTTCTTGCTACTCATGATGCAACTCCTTGACTGATGTTCTTGCCGGGCGGGTCGCGCCGTGCCTTGGCACGGTGACTGACGGTCCTTTGGCGACCGCACACGCCCGCCTGGCGTGTGATCCCGACGCTCAACGACGCGGGAACGAGTATGGGTGACGCGTGGCGCTCGCGCTAGCCGGTCTCGACCGGCCCCGGGCCACGCTCCTCCGCCGGGTCGGCGTGTTCGGCGATGAAGGCCTCGAGCAACTCGCGCTGCTCGGCGTTCAACGCCTGGCTCTGCAACAGCTCGGGGCGCCTGAGCCAGGTGCGCCCCAGCGACTGCTTGAGGCGCCAGCGACGAATCATTTCATGGTTGCCGCTGAGCAGCACGTCCGGCACCCGACGCCCGTCGATCGTCTCGGGGCGCGTATAGTGCGGACAGTCCAGCAAACCGTCGCTGAAGGAGTCCTCCACGGCGGACCCCTGATGGCCGAGCACCCCCGGCACCAGGCGGGCCGCCGCGTCGATCAGCACCATCGCCGGCAGCTCGCCGCCGCTCAGCACGTAGTCGCCGATCGAGACCTCTTCGTCGATGTCGCTCTCCACCACGCGCTCATCGATGCCTTCATAGCGCCCCGCAACCAGCACCAGGGGGCCGCTGGCCGCCAATTGCTGCACGCCCCGCTGATCCAGAGGCCGCCCCTGCGGCGACAGGTAGACCACCTTGGGCGGGGCGTGCGAGCGTCGCTCGCCCTGCTCGCGCGCCGCATGGATCGCCTGGCGCAGGGTGTCGACCTTCATCAGCATCCCCGGACCGCCGCCGTAGGGCCGGTCATCGACCGTGCGGTGGCGATCCGTGGCGTAATCCCGCGGGTTCCAGAGCTCGATTTCCAGGAGCCCCTGGCTGACCGCTCGACCGGTCACCCCGAAGCCGGTCACGGCTTCGAACATGCCCGGAAACAGTGAGACGACACCAATCCACACGGCAGATCCCTAGGGCCCAAAATCGACAGTGCCCCAAGGCACGTTCGGGCAGCCCGATGCTAGAAATCCGGATCCCAGTCGACCGTCAACCGGCCGGCGTCGAGATCCGCCTCGCGAATCACCTCGTCGGGCAGAAACGGCAGCAGCCGCTCCTTGCCATCAAGGCTGAGTTCGTCGCCCTGCACCACCAGCACATCGTTGGCGCCGGTCTCGAACAGGTAATTCACGTAGCCCAGATCGACGCCCTGCAGCGTCACCACCCGCAGCCCCTCGAGCTGGTACCAGTAGTAATCGCCCGCATCGAGCGCCGGCAATGTCTGCTTGGGCAGCAGTATCTCCGCGCCCGCCAGCCGTTCGGCCTGTTCCCGCGAATCGATGCCTTCGAGACTGGCCACCAGGCCATTGCCCTGACGCCGCCCCTGAACCAGGCACCGGGCCACGCGTTCGCCGCGTGCCACGACGATCCATTGAGGGTAGGCGAGAATGCCGTCCATCGGGCTGGTATACGAATACACCTTCAACCACCCCTTGACGCCGTAGGGGCTGGTCAACTTGCCCAATACGACGTAGTCGTCATCCGACGCGCCGGTAGCGGCACCCTTCATCGCGTTACTCGGCATGCCGGACACCGCCTCAGGCCTGCTGCTTGCGGGCTTCTTTGATCAGCTCGGCAACACGATCGGAAACCTGCGCACCGAGGCTCTGCCAGTGGCTGATGCGCTCGAGGTCGACGCGCAGACGCTCTTCCTGACCGCGGGCGACCGGGTTGAAGAAGCCGACGCGCTCGATGAAACGACCATCGCGAGACTTGCGCGAATCGCTGACGGCCAGATGATAGAAGGGACGCTTCTTGGCGCCACCCCGTGCCAGACGAATGGTAACCATTGCGTTACTGTCCTTCGGTTGTATTCAGAAATTACGCCACAGTGACGACTGCAGCTGCAGTCATTCGCCGCGCATGCGCGCAGCTTGCCACGAAGACGCAGCATTCTACGGAAATCGGCCGGCGTTGGAAACCTTTTTCCGCTTCGCTCAGCGGCGCGGAAATCCCCCCGGGCCGCCCATGCCGCCCATGCCGCCGGGACCGCCCATACCACCCGGGCCGCCCCCCATGCCGGGCATTCCGCCCATGCCGCGCATCATCTTCTGCATGCCGCCCTTCTTGCCGACCTTCTTCATCATCTTCTGCATCTGCTTGTGCTGCTTGAGCAGGCGGTTGAGATCGGGCACCTGCAGGCCGGCGCCGGCGGCGATGCGGCGCTTGCGCGAGCCGTTGATGATGTCCGGCTTGTGGCGCTCCTTGGGGGTCATCGAGTTGATCAGCGCCTCGAGCCTGCCCAGCTCCTTCTCCATTCCCGGACCCTGGGCCGCCTCGGCCATCTGCCCCATGCCGGGCAACTTGCCCATCAGTCCGCCCATGCCGCCCATCTTCTTGAGCTGCTGGAGCTGATCGCGGAAATCCTCGAGATCGAAGCCGTCGCCCTTCTTGACCTTCTTGGCGAGCCGCTCGGCCTTGCCCTTGTCGACGCTGCGCTCGGCCTCCTCGATCAGCGACAGCATGTCGCCCATGCCGAGAATCCGCGACGCCACGCGATCGGGGTGGAACGGCTCCAGGGCATCGACCTTCTCGCCCATGCCCATGAACTTGATCGGCTTGCCGGTGACTTGGCGCACCGACAGCGCCGCCCCGCCGCGCGCGTCGCCGTCGGCCTTGGTCAGGATGACCCCGGTCAGCGGCAACGCATCATGGAAAGCCTTGGCGGTATTGGCGGCGTCCTGGCCGGTCATGGCGTCGACGACGAACAGCGTCTCCTGCGGCGTCAACGCCTTATGCAGCGCCTGGATCTCGTCCATCATGTCGCTGTCGACATGCAGGCGACCTGCGGTGTCGACGATCACCACGTCATGAAACTGGATCTTGGCGTGCTTGACCGCGGCGGTGGCGATCGCCACCGGCTGCTGGTCGCTGGCCGAGGGGAAGAAGTCGACCTCGACCTCCTTGGCCAGGGTCTCGAGCTGGTCGATCGCCGCCGGGCGATAGACGTCGGCGGATACCACCAGCACCTTCTTCTTCTCGCGTTCGCGCAGAAAACGCGCCAGCTTGGCCACCGAGGTGGTCTTGCCCGCACCCTGCAGGCCCGCCATCAGGATCACCGACGGCTGCGTCTTGAGTTCGAGCGGCACGTTGCCTTCGCCCATGATCGCCTCGAGTTCCTGCTGGACGATCTTGACGAACTGCTGGCCCGGCGACAGGCTCTTCGAGACTTCCTGACCCACCGCCCGCTCGCGCACACGCTCGATGAATGCCTTGACCACCGGCAGCGCGACGTCGGCCTCGAGCAACGCGCGGCGCACCTCGCGCAGCGTGTCCTTGATGTTATCCTCGGTCAGTCGCGCCTGACCGGTAATCGACTTTAGCGTCTTCGACAGACGATCCGAGAGGCTCTCGAACATGTGACTCTCCGGCTATGGGTGCACGGTGCCCGGCATGGGCGGGACGGGGCGTCACGCACGGCGGCACCACGCGTTTGGACAACGATTATACGCGTTCACGTGGCGTGTCTCCATGCTCGCGACCGGCACAGGCTGGGCGCGCGCGACACAATTCGCTATAGTGGCGCGCGTATCGATTCGCTTTTCCATCCAGCTCAGAAGGTGGTTACAAACGTCGCTTGTAAGCATCTTCTCAGGTCGGCAGGACCTTTCATGCAGGCGTTCCCCTTCGCTATCTTGGCCATGGTCTTCTACGTCGCCGGCGGCGTTTGCCAGGGCCTGGCGCTGACCCGGCGCGTCCCGCCGCATCCAGTTCTGGTGCGCGCCCTGGGCGTGCTCGCCGTGGCCTGCCACAGCGTGGTGGTGGCCTCCGCGCTGGGCGATCTCGGCGAGATGAGCCTGGGCATCTCGGCCAGCGCTTCGCTGGTCAGTTGGCTGGTCGTCATCCTGCTGCTGCTGGCGAGCCTCTTCAAGCCGGTGCTGAGTGCCGCCGTGGCGCTGTTCCCGATCGCCGCCGCGACCATCCTGCTGGCCACCGAACTGCCGGTAGGCAGCCATCGGGCCGAACTCACGCCGGGGATCATGATTCACATCCTGACCTCGATCGTGGCCTTCGCGGTGTTCGCCATCGCCGCCGTCCAGGCGTTTCTGATGGCGCGCCAGAATCAGGCGCTGCGCCATCACCATACGCGCGGTCTGGTGCAGTCGCTGCCACCGCTGACCACCATGGAACGCGTGCTGTTCGAGCTGATCTGGGTCGGCATGGTGCTGCTCACCGCGGCGATCATCAGCGGCATCGTGTTTCTCGACAATATCTTCGCCCAGCACCTGGTGCACAAGACGGTGCTGTCGTTTGCCGCCTGGGTGATTTTCGCCACGCTGCTCGCCGGTCGGCATTTCCTGGGCTGGCGCGGCAACCGCGCGGCACGCTGGACACTGGGCGGCTGCGCGTTGCTGCTGCTGGCCTACTTCGGCAGCAAGTTTGCCCTTGAAGTGGTTTTCGAGCGAGTCTGAAAGCCCGCACCGATGCCCCTCGCCTTGACACCGGGGCGCTCGATTCCCTACAAACGAGCTTGATACGCGATTGAGGACTCTTCGATCTTGAGCGACGACATCCCCTTGGGACTGCTGTTCGGCCTGCTTTTCCTGCTTGTTTGCCTGTCTGCCTTCTTCTCGAGCTCCGAGACCGGCATGATGTCGATCAATCGCTACCGGCTGAGCCATCAGGCGAAAAGCGGCGAACGGCGCGCCCAGCGAGTCGTGCGCCTACTCGCGCGTCCCGATCGGCTGATCGGGGTGATCCTGATCGGCAACAACTTCGCCAACAACCTGGCGGCGTCGATCGCCACCATCATCGCCATCCATTTCTTCGGCGACGTGTCGGGCCCGGCCATCGCGACCCTGGTGCTGACCATCGTCATCCTGATCTTCGCCGAGGTCACGCCCAAGACCTACGCGGCGATCAAGCCCGAACGCATCGCCTTCCCGGCGTCGCTGGCCCTGGAGCCGCTGCTCAAGGGACTCTATCCGCTGGTCTGGCTGGTCAATGCGATGTCCAACGGCCTGCTGCGCATGCTCGGGGTCAAGAACATCGAGGGCGGCGCCGACAATCTGACCCGCGACGAACTGCGCACCGTGGTCCACGAAGCCGGCACCATGATTCCGCGTCGCCACCAGGCAATGCTGCTGTCGATCCTCGATCTCGAGAACGTCACCGTCAACGACATCATGGTGCCACGCCACGAGATCGCCGGCATCGATCTGGACGACGACCTGGAGAGCATCCTCGCCCAGATCCGCGCCAGCCAGCATACCCGCGTGCCGGTCTTCAAGGGCGACATCAACAACATCATCGGCATCCTGCACCTGCGCAACGCGGCGCGCTTTCTGTCCAAGCGCGAAGTGACCAAGGCGGCGATCGTCCAGGAGGCCCGCGAACCCTATTTCATTCCCGAATCGACGCCGTTGCATACCCAGCTGCTCAACTTCCAGCAGCAGAAACGGCGCATCGGCATCGTCGTCGACGAGTACGGCGACGTGGAGGGACTGGTCACGCTGGAGGACATTCTCGAGGAGATCGTCGGCGAATTCACCACCGACGTCGCCGGCATGCACAAGGAGATCCATCTCCAGGATGACGGCAGCTACATCATCGAGGGCACCGCCAACATCCGCGAGATCAACAAGATGCTCGGCTGGCAGTTGCCCACCGACGGGCCCAAGACCCTCAACGGCCTGATCATCGAGCATCTCGAGTCGTTCCCCGACGCGCCGGCCTGCCTGCAGCTGGGTACGACGCGCATGGAGATCATCAAGGTCAAGGACAACCTGATCACCGCGGCGCGCTGCTGGCAGTCGGCACGTCGCGGCCGGATCGCCTACTGACGCCCCTTGACCGCCTTGCAGGCCAGGCTCTGCTCGGCGTTTTGCTTGAGCGTGCGCACCCGCGCCTCGAGCGTCGCACGATCGGCCTGCCCCGGCGACAATGCCTCGCCGAACACCAGCGCGACCCGCGGCCGGAAGCGCCGCGGCAACTTGGTGAAGGCCCTGCCTTCGCAATGCGAGGTCCATGACCCCCACAAGCCGGCCAGCGCCGCCGGCACCACCGGCACCGCGTCGCGGCGCAGGATCATGTCGACCCCGCGGCGAAAATACTGGACCTCGCCGTCGATGGTCAGCCGCCCCTCGGGAAACAGCATCACCACTTGACCATCGCGTAGCGCTCGGCTGACCTCCTGCATGGCGCGGCGCACCCCGCCGGGATCGCGGCGTTCGGAATCCACCGGAATCGCCCCGGCCAGGCGGAAGAACCAGTTCAGCCCCGGCGACTCGTAGATCGGCCGGTCCATCAGAAAGCGCAGCGGTCGCGGGCTGGCCCCGCCGATCACCAGCGCATCCATGAAGCTGACGTGATTGCAGACCACCAGTGCCGGGCCTTGCGCGGGGATGTGGCCGCGTCCGACGAAACGCAGCCGATAGAGCACCCGCGTCAGGGCAAAGATCGCCAGCCGAAGTACCGCACGCGGGTTGATCGTCAGGGCCGCCAGGCCGATCAGCAGGGCGATGCCCGCCAGCCAGGCGAAGAAGACGTTGAGCGAGACGCCCAGCACGCTCAACAGCAGGATGCCGAAGCCCGCGGCAAGCACCATGAACAGCGCATTGAGCAGGTTGTTGGCGGCGATCATGCGCGCCCGCTGATGCTCGGCGCTGATCACCTGAACCAGGGTATAAAGCGGCACGATATACAACCCGCCACCGACGCCGACCAGCGCCAGCGCCAGCGACATCACCCAGAAGCCCGGAGTGGCCAGCAGCGTGGCGAGTGACATCGCCTCGCCGGCCAGCGCCGGCTGCTCGGCAAACGTCAGCCCGCCGGCGGCGATCAACAACGCCCCCAGCGGCACCAGGCCCAGCTCGAGGCGCCCGGCGGAAAGCCGCGCGCAGAGCAGCGCCCCGCCGCCGACACCCAGCGCGAAGGCACCCAGCAGCCAGCTGACGGCGCTTTCGCCACCATGAACCACATCGCGCACCCACGCCGGCAACTGAGTCAGATAACAGGCGCCCAGAAACCAGAACAGACTGATGCCCACCAGGGCGCGGAAGATCCGCGGTTGACGCCAACTGTCGCGCAGCACCGCGACGCTGCCGGACAACGGCCGCCAGCCGACCGGCCCGGGATCGCTGGAGGGCGCCGCCGGCACGGCCAGGCTGGTGGCGTAGCCGAGCAAGGCCACGCCGATCAGCGTGGCGCCAATCGTCAACCGCGCGGTAGCCGCGTCGAGCGAGGTCAGCACCCCCGCCAGCAGGGTGCCCAGCAGGATCGACACGAAGGTGCCCAGATTGACCCAGGCATTGCCGCGCACCAGTTCAGTGCGCGGCAGATGCTGCGGCAGGATCGAGTACTTGACCGGCCCGAACAGCGCCGACTGGGTGCCCATCATGAATAGCAGGCCGAGCAGCAGCAGAAACTGCTCGAACCATACCGCCGCCGCGGCCAGGCACATGGTGACAAGCTCAAGCAGCTTGAGCCGACGCACCAGACGCTGCTTGTCGAGGCGGTCGGCCAGCGTGCCGCCCCAGGCCGAGAACAGCAGGAACGGCAGAATGAACAGCCCCGCCGCCAGATTGTTGAGCAGGCCGGTATCCCAGCCATAGCGCGGCACCGCAACGAAGGTCAGCAGCAGCAGCAGAATGTTCTTGAAGACGTTGTCGTTGAAGGCGCCCAGTGCCTGGGTCCAGAAGAACGGGGCGAAATGGCGGCGCGCCAGTAACGATCGGCTCACGGCGTCCTCGGGCTGTGCCTGAGCCCGGCGAGAATGGTGGTCAGGAGCTGGTCGAGCAGTTCGCCGACTTCCAGCTGGTGGCCTTGCCAGTAGCCCAGGCGCTCGTTCAGGCCCAACTGGACCAGGCCGTGAACGCTGCCCCACAGGGTGCGCGCCATGCGCCGCGATTCGAGTGCATCGAGATCCGGCTGGTACTCCTTGAGGGTCGCTTCGACACGGGTGAACAGGCCCTCGATCATGCTGCTCTGACGCTGGTCGAGCTCGCCCTCCTGGGCCAGCGGGTAGTCGAACAGCAACTGCCAGCGGTAGGGATCCTGACGAGCGAATTGCCAGTAGGCCGTCGCCAGCGCCTTGAGGCGCGGCTCGGGCGCGGCCTCGCCCATCTCCTCGATGGCTCCGCGCAAGCGTTCGAGGGTTTCGATATTGACGTACTGCAGTAGATTGTTGAAGCTGCCGTACAGCTTCAGCAGGGTACTGGGCGCGCAGCCGATTTCCCGAGCCAGCGCACGCAGCGAGAGCGTATGCACGGGCTGTTCACGCAGCCAGCCATCGCATGCCGTCATGACCTGGGCATGCAACGCCTCGGGCGCATGCTGTCTGGGACGTGCCATTGAGTTCCTCGTCTCGTCGCCCGTCCGACGTTGGACGGCGTGATCGAACACTGTTTTCACCCAGCATATCGACACCGGGCGTAAACGCAAGCCCGCTGAGTGCGACTACACCCTGTGCCGACACCTCCTCACCGCGCGCCAGCGCACCGTTCCAGGAGAGCCCATGGCCGGACGCCTGCACATCGCCGCGCACCCGCTCGCCGAGCTGATGGACGGACTGCACGTCGATCAGCCGCTGCAGCAAAGCCCCAACCGCGCCCCGCGCAATCCGCTATCGATCGTTCGCCAGACAGGCTCGGGATGGCATCTGGCCACGGCGTTCTGGGGGCTGACGCCGCCCTGGCTCAAGGTGCTCGATCACGCGCCGCACTGCGCGCGCGCCGAATCCCTCGATGAACGCGCCATGTTCCGTGACGCCTTTGCCGCGCGACGCTGCGTGATCCCGGTCAGCGGCGTCTACCTGTGGAAGATCCAGCCGCGCATGAAGCAGCCGTTTCTGATCACCCGGGGCGACCGCGGCCCCCTGCTGCTCGCCGGGTTGTGGTGCCGCTACCACACCACGCTGAGTGCCTACAATGATTCCACGGCGCTGATCACGGTGCCGGCCAATCCCTTGCTGGCTCCGCTCAGCGAGCGCTTTCCGGCGCTGATAGCGCCCCAACGCCTTGCCGAATGGCTCGACCCGGCGACGCCGCTGTCGCGGGTACGTGACGGCCTGTCGCCGGCGCCTTTGGAACTGTTGGGCGCTTTTCCTGTATCAAGACAGGTAAACGACCCCGCCAATCAGGATTGGGCCTGCGGCCGCCCCACCGGCAAGATGATCCGTTGGCATAGCGAACAGGAGACATGATGCACTCACTGCGATCCCGGTCCAGCGCCCTTGCGCTGCTCCTCGGCCTGCTGTTCAGCGTACCGGCCATGGCCGACGATGGCAGCCAAGCCACGACGGCCGACTCAGCCTCCCCGATCGTCAGCCCTAACGACAACCGCGACTACCGTAGCCTGACGCTGGACAACGGGCTCGAAGTATTGCTGATCAGCGATCCTGACGCCGACAAGGCCGCCGCGGCAATGAATGTCGCCGTCGGCAGCAGCCAGAATCCCGAGGCCACTCCGGGTCTGGCACATTTTCTCGAGCACATGCTGTTTCTGGGCACCGAGCGCTATCCGCAAGCCGACAGCTACCAGCAATACATCAACCAGCACGGCGGCAGTCACAACGCCTTCACCGCCAGCCGCGACACCAACTATTTCTTCGATATCGAGCCTGGCGCACTCGATGGTGCGCTCGATCGCTTCAGCCAGTTCTTCATCGCCCCGCGCTTCAACGCCGATTATGTCGATCGCGAGCGCCAAGCCGTGAACTCCGAGTACCAGGCCCGACTGCGTGACGATGGGCGTCGCGTCAACGAAGCCATGAACCAGGCGCTCAACCCCGAGCATCCCTCGACACGTTTCGCCGTGGGCAATCTCGAGACGCTCGAGGATGGCAGCCAATCACTGCGTCAATCGCTGATCGACTTCTACCAGGCCCGCTATGGCGCCAACGTGATGAATCTGGTGGTGATCGCCCCGCAATCGCTGGAAACCCTGGAAGGCTGGGTTCGCGACGATTTCGCCGCCATCCCCGATCGTGGCCTGACCCGGCCCACCCTGCCTCAACCGTTGCTGACCGACGAGCAGCTGCCGGCTCGGCTCGCGGTCAAGAGCCTCGAGGATCGCCGCCAGGTGCGCTTCGTCTTTCCCATCGCCGACCCGCAACAGGATTATCGTCACAAGTCGCTCGACTACCTCGCCAACCTGCTCGGCCACGAGGGCCAAG
>Ga0114911_1000727_pt1 | contig 19741 bp, 17 predicted proteins | sample MalvireepMed_904_FD_89688 | JGI IMG/M metagenome (GOLD analysis project Ga0114911, IMG submission 89688) | Marine viral communities from the Global Malaspina Expedition - Malaspina viral metaG DeepMed_904 | ecosystem: Environmental > Aquatic > Marine > Oceanic | place: Mediterranean Sea...
TGATTCTGCCAGACTATTTTCGCTCAAGCTGGAGAACCGCACCGTTGCTGTCATCTATGGCTTTGATTTTGCGAACAGGTTTTTTTATTACCAAGTAGCTCATGATCCGGAGTTCGGGGAACTGAGTCCAGGTAAAGTACTCCTCTATGATGTCATAAAGCATTATTGTGATCTTGGTTATAAGGAGTTCAACTTCCTACAGGGCGATGAAGAATATAAATGGTTCTGGACTTCGGAAAAGAGACAGCTGTTTCGGCTGCGGCTTGAGCGTCGAAACCCGCGAGTGCTCACCTTTCGATTTCTGGCTGTAGTCAAAGGCCACCTCAAACGAATCAGGAAACAATTCCGCAATGGGCATTAAAAGAAGACTGGCCGGGTTATATTTTCCGGAGTTTCTGGTTGAAAGGCATATAAACCAAAACCTTGACGAGAGCATGGGTTATATCCTGATGTATCACGAGGTGTTGCCTGAGAACGCATCTGTGCCGGCCTGGACTGTAGTCAAGGAAAACCAGTTTCGTTGGGAGATTGAATTCCTGCAGAGGCACTACGATGTGATCTCCCTGGATGAGGCCAGATCCCGTATGTCGGGCCAAAGTAAAGGCCATAGACCCTTCGTCGTTATCACCTTCGATGATGGCTATTCCGGAAATCTTTTTACTGTGCTGCCGCTGATGAGGTCTTTAAATGCGCCTTTTGCAGTCTATGTGGCAACAAAGGCCATACAGGAAGGGGGTTTATACTGGTACGACCGGGTTATCAATCTTTTACAATCCGGTGAGGATATAGTCTGGAAACCCTCCACGGGCGACGCAACAGAGATCTTTCGTGTCCCGGCGAAAGGCACAGACGATCAGCGTTGGGTCGCAGTACAGGAGATGCTAACCTGGCTCAAAACCCTGAACGAAGACGAGCGACATCAAGAGGTCACCCAAATTGTAGATGCGCACCCGGGGCTGAGGGCGAATTTGCGAATGCTTACACCTGAAGAGATCGGCCACCTTGCGGCTGATCCTCTTGTGACGATCGGTTGTCATACTCACGCCCATGAACTTCTTGACCAGTTGGATGACGAATCTGTTTTAAGCTCGATTAATACTGCCAATCGATTACTGGAAAAATGGACAGGTGAATTGCCCGTTCATTTCTCGTATCCCAACGGCAACGTAGATGAACGTGTCCGACAGCTCATTGAGAAAGCTGGATTTTGTACCGCCGTTACCACGGAAAACCGGCCCTGCTCAAGCGGCGACAATATGTTCGCGCTGCCCCGGCCGGGGGTGGGCCGATTCGACAGCAGATGGCATTTCAAAGCAAAAATGGCTGGGTTTCTATGAACGATTCGCAGTCGATCAGCATTGTTTACGTTATTGATTACCTTTTCAGCGTTAACGGCGGAACAGAACGCCAATTACACAGGCTTATTCGGGGAATGGTTGAACGGGGCCATACCGTTCGGCTTTATGTTTTCCGCCATACAGAGTTCACCAGGAACCTGGAATCATTTGAGTGCCCTGTAAAATCCCTTGAGATCGATTCATTAATCTCATTGAGGGGTATCAAGCGCCTTCGAGAATTCCGACATATGTTGGAGCATGAAGGGGTGAACGTTGTGCATGGTTTTTTCAATGATGTGGCTTTGGTATTTCCTGTCTTATTCCTGAAATCCACGTTAAGGGTCTTTACGTCAAGGCGCGATATGGGGATCTGGTACACGACGCCTAAGCTCATTCTTTTGCGAATGTTTTTTTGGTCGAATGCTCGAATAATATGTAATTGTGAGGCAGTAGCTGACTTGGCAACGAGCCGGGAGTGGAAGCCAAGAAAAAAGATTGATGTAATTTACAATGGGATCGATAAGTATTATCAGAAAGCTGACGAGCAAAAACCTGATGTTTTGGCTGACAGTTTAAAAGAAACAGACGGTAAAATAAGGGCAGTGCTGATTGCTAACGTACGACCCATCAAAAAAATATCTGACCTCATAGCTGCTGCAGCGATCATGAAGAGGAATGACGTCCATTTTTTTATTATCGGCCATATTTCGGATGCAGACTATTATGGCGATCTATCCAGCCAAATTGATAAGCTTGGTCTAAATCGTTACTTTCATTTTGTGGGGTCTATTCTGGAGCCCCGCGATATTCTCAAGTACTTTGATGTTGGCGTACTGTGTTCTGAGTCAGAAGGGCTTTCCAACACAGTAATGGAATATCTTGACTCTGGTCTGGCAACGGTAATATCCAATGTTGGTGGAAACCGTGAGCTTGTAGAGCATGGTGTTAATGGATTCCTCTACGAGGCGGGAAATACCAGAGAATTGTCTGATTTCATGCTAACACTTATTGATGATTCAGATTTGCGCTCCCATTTTTCAATAAAATCTAAATATATGATGGCTGAATTAAGTGTTGCGCGTATGATTGAGAGTCATATCCGGATTTATAGAAATTGCTTGGGGTAGGCGAAGAGATTGAGAGGTGAAATCGGCATGCTAGGCCAATTAGTGAATAAAATTAGTAATAGATACAAAGAATCCGGCCTTTTTGGAGTGATCTTCCTGACGATCAAAAGGCTCGGAATTTTCGATTATCTATGTGCATTTTATTTTTACAAGATGTCTTCAGACCTGATTATCGGAAATCCAGGGCCCCCTTCGAATATCCATGTAAAAATTGTTTCTTCTTTAGAAGGCCTTGATGAAATAATCAAGGTTCTCGATAAACGCAACACCTTCAGGGAGCGCCTTAATAAAGGATTTTTCTCAGCAGTGATTTATGTTGACAATGTGCCGGTCGGATATGTCTGGGGCCACGTAGGTCCCGGCCAACACAGGGAAGAGCGATACGGGTTCGTGATCGAGGTTGAGACTGATGAGGTCTATGATTTTGATAGTTATATTGACCCGGAATGCCGCGGTTTGGGGTTGATGAAATATCTTACCCAAGGATTTATTGAGCATGCGAAGAAAGAATACTCGAAAAGCTGTGTCACGGCGATTGTAGAAAAAACAAATTTAAGGTCTGCTCGCATCCATGAGAGGCTGGGGTTTAAACGCATGAACCTCCAGATCGCCCTCAAAATTTTCTCTCGAAGCGGTAAATTTCTTATTAGAAGCTATTCATGATGCCTCAGCATAGTTTCTAGGCGCGCAACGATGCTTCGAAAGCCTTTTATGGCAGAAATCATGGCAGAAAAAGATAAAGCTATTTATCCCTTGTTGGCAAGCAGGTAATCACAGCGTGAAAGGACAGTAAAGTTGAGTATTAACCAATGGATTTTTAAGTACGGCGTTTACTATCCAGTGGTGTTGGCTCGAGGTGAATGGCTTACAGGCCACTTGAAGGAGCTCATGAAAAGCCAATACGGCGCCCCAGAGCAGCTCCAATTACTCCAGTTAAATCGGCTCAACACACTCATTCAGCACGCCAAACGCACGGTGCCTTTTTATTCAAATCTGCCCGACCTGCCATTGCAATCCTTGGGTGAATTGTCGCAGTTACCTTTACTCGAGAAGGACGACTTGCGCAGCGATCCCGCGAGGCTGTGGTCTTCGGTAAAAGGTTATATGATTCGGCAAAAAACCACCGGGGGTTCCACAGGCGCAGCTGTTACCATCAGAAAAGATTGTAGAGGAATGGCGCATGAGTTGGCCGCGACTTGGAGAGGCTACCACTGGGCAGGGATCAATATCGGTGACAAACAAGCTCGATTTTGGGGGGTGCCGCAGCAAAAGAAAGATTACTGGCGTTCGCGGCTTATTGACCTAGTAACCAACCGCATGCGGTTGTCTGCATTTTCTTTTTCGGACGAAGATCTCGCCAGTTATGTAAAGAAATTAGAAGCGTTTAAGCCGGTGTATTTTTACGGTTATGTCTCAATGATTAAACAACTGGCGGATTTTCTGGAACGTCGGGGCCAAACGGGAACCCTGACGCCCAAGGCCGTGGTCACAACATCGGAAGTGCTTTTGCAACAAGATCGGGACCAAATATCCAGGGTATTTGGTTGTAAAGTATATGACGAGTATGGTTGCGGGGAGGTTGGAACCATTGCTCACGAGTGTGAGTACGGCTCCATGCACATCACCGCAGAAAACATAATCGTCGAAATTGTTGATGAGGCTGGTCAACCCGTTGCCCCGGGGCTTCCGGGTGAAATCGTGGTTACGGATCTCGTAAATTTTTCAATGCCACTGATACGATATCGCATAAAAGACTTCGCAACGATGGCCACTCAGCCGTGCCCCTGTGGCCGAGGGCTTCCCGTGCTCTCAAATATCCACGGCCGGGAATACGATATGCTGCTAAATAGCAAGGGCCAAAAATTCCATGGGGAGTTTTTCCTCTACATGGTAGAGGAGTTGAAAAACCGTTCTGTTAGAATCGACGCTTTCCAAGTAGGGCAGGATTCTGAATTGAACCTGATTATTCGTTTAGGTGCGGGCCAAGATGCTTTTGAAGAGTCATGTAGTTATCTTGAAACAGAGCTGCATAAAAGATTTGACGAAAGGGTAATTGTCCACTTCGAGCGTGTCACGAAAATCGAGCGAGAGCCATCAGGTAAGTTGCGAGTAATTAAACGGTTAGGGTGGTAAGAATGCCATGAAAATAAATGGTGTGAAGGCTTGAGACACTGCCAAGATAATATATCTTGCCGGTCAAAATTTAATTATTTAGCCCCAGATAACTCCTTATTTCGAGAGGTGCAATGGTTGATTTTCTGACCTGTTACGGATTTCATTGATAGGATTAAAGCAATGGGGTGCAGTTTGATTTAGAAAAGCGACGAATTTTAAATTTTCGCTATTTTATTTAAAGACTTTACGATTGCCTTTTGGGAGAAGGAATTTGGTTGATTTGCCTTTCGTTAGCGTGATAGTTCCTGCAAAAAATGAACAGCAATTTATTGGTGACTGTATTGATTCATTGCTGAGTCAAAGCTATCCACCTGATCTATATGAAATCATCGTTGTTGATAATCTATCTACAGACAACACAGCGCAAATTGTCGCAGCGAAAGGGATAACAGTATTGACCTGCGCCTCCACAAGCATTGGTGGGGTCAGAAATTTTGGAGCAAAACACAGTTGTGGGGATATTTTGGCGTATATCGATGCGGATTGCGTGGCTCCAGATTTTTGGATTTCGGGTTCGGTGGAACGATTGGTTGTCGACAACTTATCAGCTGTGGGTGGAGATGCGCTTAAACGGCCCAAAGGTAGTTGGGTCGAACAGTGGTGGGTATTGCCGATCAGCCATTCAGTACCAGAGGAGTTTACATTAAACGGCTGTTCTATGTTTTTTTATAAGCGGTTATTTAAAGATTTAGGTGGGTTTGATGAATCCATCAACGCCAGCGAAGACAGGTTGTTTTCCAAAAAAGTCTCAGCTGCAGAAGGCAAGGTGGAATGGTCTAGCGCGTCAGATGTTATTCATTATGGAAATCCTCAAACGCTATCTCAGTTTTTTAAAAGGCAGTTTTGGCATGCGTCAAGTTATGTTAAAACTGGATTAGGTTGGAAAGATAAAACATTTATGTTTTCTCTTCTATATTTAATGGGGCTGATTTTCACGGCTTTATCATTAATTAGCGGTTTTTTCATATTTTTAATAATCGGTCTTATATTTGTGTTTTTTGGTCCATTTCTTTTTTCTTTAAAAAAGGTCTATTTATCGAAAGGATATAATAAGTTTTATTTTTTTCCCATTTTATTCCTATCTAACGTTTACTTTGCCGGCCGTTCCCTCGGGTTAATATATAGTTTTTCAGGTAAAAATTTTGTTCGGAAAAAGGAATAGATTATGAGATAAGCTCAGCGTCCCTTTAAAAAGTCCGCCAAAGAAGTGGTATTTTCGGGCGCAGGATGAGACAACATGATTTGACTCTCGGATTGCTAAGGCAACGAAGTTCAACACCAGTTGTGAAAGAAGAGTCAGACCAGTGATGAGCAAGAGTAAAGCTGACGACCATTAACGAGAACGCCGTGTAAACATCCCCTAAAATCGGTGCATGCGTGATTAGATTTCTCCGTCCTACAATGAGGCAAACGGAGAACGACATGAAGAAATCACGGTACAGCGAGTCACAGATCGTCAAGATCCTTAAGGAGGTCGAGGGCGGCCGGCTGTTCGACGAGAACTGGTGGATTACCTCAAGCAGGCTCATGGCGTCAGCGTTCGTCGAGCCTGTCGAATCGCTGGCATCAGTGACTCTGTGTACCGGTATCGACCGGATACCTCACGGGATGAGCCGGTGATTGCAGCGCTTCAGAGCGCCACTGAACGCTACCCAGCCTATGGCTTCAACAAGCTGTTCAAACTGCTGCGTCGATGGGGCACAACTGGAATCACAAGCGGGTACATCGGCTGTACTCCGCTCTCAACCTAAACAAGCGACGACGAGGTAAGAAGCGGCTTCCAGCTCGACATCCTGAGCCATTGGCGGTTCCCGCCACGGCCAACCACTGCTGGTCCATGGACTTCATGAGCGACAGCCTGTTCTGTGGCCGGCGGTTCCAGACGTTTAACGTGGTCGATGATTTTAACCGGAAGGTGCTGGCCATCGAGATCGACCTGAATCTGCCGGCCCCAAGGATCATCAGGGTCTTGGAGCGCATCATCGCCTGGCGTGGCTACCCGGCCAGATTGCGAATGGATAACGGCGCGGAGTTCATTTTTATCGCCCTGGCAGATTGGGCGGAACAGCACGCCATCTCGATGGAGTTTATCAAGCCAGGTAAGCCGACTCAGAACTCCTACGTGGAGCGCTTCAACCGAACTTACCGGGACGAGATCCTGAATATGTATGTCTTCCGGAATCTCACCGAGGTCCGGCAACTAACCGAATCGTGGATGGCCGAATACAACGACGAGCGTCCCCACGATTCACTCGAAGACCCGACGCCATGGGAATATCTGGCGAAACATCAACGGACGGAAAACTCTAATCAACGGTGCAACTAAAACAGGGATGTTTACAGCCGCGCTAGGCGGATAATAAATCAGCCAGTTCTGCCGGGCCCGAAGGGCTATACTTTGAGGCATAGTGATGCTCCTCATAAAGGCAATTATTGGAGGGATGCTCTAACTGATAGCTATATGTCGCTGTTAGATACTCATTTTAAAAGGTTAAAGTATGTTGTGTTATGTCTTGCCGTGATTTAGGTCTGATTTCATGGAGTGTGTGTGTTTAGACTGGTTACTCTAGAAATATCATCTAAAAGAGGCTAAGAAGATGGTTATTCAGAAGCTTTTGGGAGTCAAGGCAGAAATCCGCAGCACCGTCCGATCTGCGGGCAGAAAAGGATTTAGCGGGATTTTGGCCTGTTGTGTTTCGATATTCTCGCCATTGGTTTCGGCACTTGAAGTCACCAACGTGGGGGTAGTGGATGATGAGCATCTTGTTGTCGAGGGGCGTGGTTTTGGTGAAAGGCTGGGTCAAGTTGCGCCCGTGTTAATGGACTTCGCGGAATACGCATACGAGAACGGCGTATTGAATGATCATCATGCAGGCTTTTCGAATGGTCAGGAGATCGAGAGGCCGAACACTGATCCAAAAACCTTGTGGGTAAAACCTCAAGTGGGATCGAGTTTGGAGGTCAGTGCTCCGGTACTAGAGAGGCTGGCGAACGGCCGTCTTGAATCAAGCGAGGCGCATTACCTTATGAAGGGAGCAAACTCCTTTTTGGGTTGGCCCAAGGCCTACGGAGGTTTTGATACTCCTGTAGATAACGCGCAGCTTTATGTGTCCTGGTTTATGAAGCCGAAATATGATCCGAGGTTCTATTGGTCAACAACGCCTTTGAACCAGCGGGGCCAATTCATCCCTAATGAAGCTGTAGTTATAAATGGCATAGAAGGGAGCTTTATTGGTCGAAGTGAGATCGGGATTTCAAAAGATATGTTGCAATTTTTGCTGCCCGGAGAAGGTAATGCCAATAATCTTATTGGTCAAAAATTGGTAGGGTTAGAGTCGGGAGCGGAGCTTACTTTTCATACGGATTTTGCGGGCGATTCGGGCACAGGATATCTTTCCCCGGGAGCAAATAAATACATTCGAGTCTGGGAAGACCCTAACGGACGAGAGGGCATCCGACTATCTTGGACCAACATGCTCATAGGTGGCACAGTAGATCTTGGCCCGGAGCAAACTAGGTTTTTAGCCGACGTCATACCAGGTCAATGGAATTTTATGGAACTATTTATTGACACGAGTATTGGCAAGGTCACTGCAAGAGTGAATGGGATAAAGGGTTTTGAAGAAGTTTTTGGCCCCGATAACGAATTTAAGGGCGAGTGGAGCCCCACGTTAGCTCTTTTGGGGTTCAACGGTAAAATTCAGGTGCATCAAAAGGTTGAGGTTGATGATATTTACTTGGACTATCGCTTCAGTCGAGTTTTGATAGGAGATAAGCCAAATTTCAATGATTTAAAATCCTACAAATTGCAGGTTCCCGTTGAGTGGTCGGATAATGAAATCTTGGTGAAACCAGGGCGAAATGGTACCAATTTTATGGAAGCAGCTTACCTGTACGTTGTTAATGAGGAAGGACAAGTGAATGAGCGGGGCTTTCCCCTCTGCGAAAGTTGCGGAAGCGCTCCAGCCGCACCGGCGAGCGTGGAGGTAAAATAATTTCCTGCTATCGGGTTGTGCAGGAAACCCGAATCAGTAAAAAATGTTTCTTACATGGGTGAGGTCGAGTGATTTGAAGGAGGACAATAAGTGGGTGTCGGTGATAATACCGACGTTCAATCGTGAAAAGTATATAAAACAAACTGTAGACTCTGTCCTGGCTCAGGACTATGCAAACGTAGAGCTAATTACAGTGGACGATGGCTCCACGGATGGCACCTATGAAATTCTCGTGGAATACGCCGAGCAGAATAAGTTGAGGTTGCTGACTCATCCAGGGCGGGAGAACAGAGGTCAGTCGGCTGCTCTGAACCTAGGGCTTGAGAACGCATCCGGGGAATTTATCGCTATTCTTGATAGCGATGACCTGTTCCTGCCAGGAAAACTTACCGCTCAGGTTGAGTATTTAAACAGCTTCCCGGAAGTTGGGTTGGTTTATGGAATGGGGGAGGCTGTTGATGGCGATGGCGGCTGGCTCTACAACATCCATTCGCCCGATCATGTCGAGCCTAATGATGCCAACGCCGTTCTGCTGGACTGCTATTTTCTTCTTCCACAAAATGCGCTGGTGCGCCGATCTGTTTATGATCAGGTTGGTGGTTTTGAAGAGAGTTTTCGGGCCGCACAAGATCACGATATGTTGATTCGTATTGCGGAAAAGACTCGTTTCGGTTTTATCCCGACAAAGGTTTTCCAGTACCGCCGTCACGGCGATTCCATAAGCAGTAATGGTCAACGGCGCCGCTGGACAAATGGCTTCGAAATTCTACGTCGCGCCAGGGCGCGCTACCCTTATGAGCCATCTACCATTCGCAAGCGAAAAGCCTTGTTGAATTTCCGCATGGCTCAGGTTTGCAGACAAGAGAAACGATACATAGGCTCGTTCGCTTATCTGCTAAAGTCTGGGTTTCTTGATCCGATGCGTGCAATAAAAATAATAACGGGCAAGGAAAAAATCAGGTAGATTCACCAAAGGCTCGGGGCGATGGAATGCATTCAAAGCAACTAGTGTTATTAGTTACAGCCCAATTTCGGAATCCCTGTTCCTGCACTGAAAACAATCTTTTAAAACCACTTGAAGAAATATGCTGTCCTGATTTCGAACCAAAGCTGCGGGTATTATCATGAATTTTTCACCTTTAGTCCGGTTTCTGGGACAGTGGGGCGGTTACAGGCTGGCTCGGATCTTGACTGCAGATCAGCCAAGAATGCTGATGTACCATCGTTTCACCTCAGCAGGGTCTGACCCACACGTGGCGGGAGTCAGTGCCGAGCGTTTTGAAGAACAGGTTGCGTACATTGCGCGCCACTTTAAACCCGTCACGGTTACAGAAATGATTCGGGGTTGTTTCGAGGGAGAAAAACTGCCACGCCACGCCATCGCTATTACTGTTGACGATGGCTATGAAGACTTTTATCACATCGCCTGGCCAATTTTGCGGCGTTATAAGGTGCCTGCAACGTTTTACGTTACAACCGGGTTTGTTGATGGCAGCCTTTGGTTGTGGCCCGACCAGTTAACCTGGATTCTGGACAACGCCCCGCACTCAGCCAATTCGCAGTCTCCTTTCCAGAGCGGTGGTCAGGTTGTGGTGCTGTCATCAAGCCCGGAGAAACGGCGGCAGCTTTTTGCACACCTTGTTGGGCATTTGCTGCGCATTCCGGACAATAAAAAACATGCTTTTTTGCACGATCTTGCCGCACATTTGGGGCTACACTTGCCTAATCAAGCACCGGGGTGGGCAAGCCCGGTTACCTGGGCCCAGCTCTCTGAGATGCAGGCGGATGGGCTGGAGGTAGGTGGGCACACGGTAACTCACCCCAGTTTGGGCCAGGTGAGTATGGAACAAGCCAGGAATGAGATTTTAGGTGCTCGGGATGCTCTGATTGCGAACCTTGGGGACCGCCCTCGCTCTTTTTGCTATCCAAACGGCACGCCAGAGGATTTTGTGGCAGACCAGGTTCCGGTCATCCGTCAGGCGAATTTTACGGGTGCAGTCGTTGCATTTGCTGACGCGCAAGGCCAGCGCCAGCGTTATGCTATGCGCCGACATTCAAGTTCTGAAAGCATGTTTCAGTTTTACAAGGCAACATCGGGCGTTGAATATTTGGGGCACCGGCTGCGGAAAACCCTGCGGAACACGAGCTATGAATAACCCGCATCTCAATAGCAGGCAGTTTCGGGTGCAGGACTCTCGAGATGGGTTTCAGGCCTCTGAAAACGCAGGCAGCGTTAGCGGGTTTACCTTCTTTCTGTACCTGTACTTCTTAATGGACTTTTTTCTTCGCTTTTCCGCACGCATTCCGGGTTACGGAGCGGCTCGTCCTACGCTGCTTGCGGTGCTTGTCCTGACTATTCTTCTGGTGCTTCAGCGGGAAAAGTTCAAAGGCTGGACAAAAGATCCGGTTGTGCAGGCAATGCTGCTTTTTATCGGCTATTTGGTAATTTCATTGCCGTTGGTGGAGTGGCCGGGCAGTGTTATCCGCAATAATCTGGCGGATTTTGTGAAAGCTATTGCGTTTCTTTTTTTCACCGTTCTGATTGTAGACAGCGAAAAACGCCTGAAGATCTTACTGGCGGTGTTTTTAGGTTGCCAGCTCATTCGGGTATTCGAACCGCTATTTCTGAACATTACCCAAGGCTATTGGGGTAGCAAAGCCTATATTGGCAGCGGGGAATTTTCTCAGCGGCTCTCAGGCGCACCAGCGGATGTCATCAACCCTAATGAGCTAGGCTTTGTGATAGCAACAGCGATTCCGTTTCTGCATTACCTAGTCTGGACTGGGCGCTTCAAAGCAAAGCTTTTCTACCTGGCCGCGATGCCTGCGTTGCTCTATGCGCTGATTCTTACCCAGTCCCGGGGTGCGTTTTTAGCTTTGCTGGTTGTGGCCTGGATGATTTTCAAGGAGTCCAATCGAAAAGTGATGCTGATTGTTGTGGCTGCTGCTATTGCCCTTGCCGGCTGGAGCGTGATGTCCCCGGACCAGAAAGACCGTTACCTCTCATTGGTGGGCATGTCTGAATCAGGAAACGCAGCCACAGCAGAAGGGCGAATGAGTGGCATGATGAATGAGTTTGCCCTGGGGTTCAGCCGACCTTTCGTCGGCCATGGCTTGGGTACCACGCCCGAGGCAAAGGTAAACGTTGCTGGCTCCAGAGGCCAAGCTGCTCATAATTTTTACGCAGAAATTCTGATTGAGACTGGCATTCTGGGTTTTGTGTTGTTCATGGGCTTTTTGATAAAAATTTACGGAAATCTCAAGGCTAATAAAAGACTTTTTGATCGTTCAAATATAAGTTTGTCTCTGCCTTTCTATCATGATTTTAATAAGGCTTTGGTAGCCGTTTTCTGGATGTACGTGGTTTACAGCACCAACTACTGGGGACTATCGCAGTATTACTGGTATCTGTTTGCAGGAATGACAATTGTATTCTCTAAGCTTTTGACAGAAAAATCTGCCAGCACAGAAACAGACCCTAATAATATCGAACACTTGAGCCAGCAAAGATTTGGGCGAGTGTGGCATAGACACAAGGAAGCTAAAAAGGAAATGGCTCAACCATGAATGTGTTGATGACGGCTTTACAGCCCGATGGTGGTATTCGAACATTCTTTCGTTACATCTATGGCCATCCAGCGTTTGACGATTGTGTTTTTACTCTTGTGGCTCCAGACGAAGGACTGAGTGGCTACTTATCTGAGCATCTTCCTCCTGGCCGCATAGAGGTTATACCTGCAAGTGACAGTAAGGCTGTTTACATAAAGCAACTAAGAAATTACACGAAGAGTGGGTCGTTTGATTTAGTGCACTCCCACGGATTTTCTGCAGGATTATTATTACAAGCCGCGATAACTGGCCTTAAAACCCCTCATCTCATGACCGGGCACGATATGTTTACTACACCTTTGTTTTCTGGGTTTGAGGGTCAATTAAAACGTTTAGTAATAGGGCTTATTTTACGGAAAATACCAGCAATTCATGCAGTTACCGTCGACGCAAAAAATAATATTCTCGAGTTTTTCCCATCTATTCCTGAGGCCCGAGTTCATCCTATATTGCATGGGATTGATACTAAAACGTTTCAAAGAAAGAATGGGTATGACGTCAGAGCAGATATTGGGCTTTCGTCAAATATCCCTTTAATCGGTTTTTTCGGACGTTTTATGAGCCCTAAAGGTTTTAAAGTGCTCGTAGACGCTATCGATCACATTAACAAGCGCAGTATCACTGAGCTAACGCCACATGTCGTGACATTTGGATGGGGGGGGTTTATTCGCGAGGATTACGCCTATCTGGAAGCTCTCGGTCTCAAAGACTATTTCCATCAGATGCCCCAGACAAATAATATGGCCGGAGCTTTGAAAGGTGTGGATGTGGTTGCCATGCCCTCCCGTTGGGAAGCCTGCGGCCTGCTGGCCATGGAAGCCCTTTCTGCTGGTGTACCTATTGTTGGGAGTAATTGCATAGGGCTGAGAGAAGTGCTGGATGGTTCGCCGGCGCAGCAGGTGCCAGTTGGGAATGCTCCCGCTCTGGCAGATGCACTTTTGGCAGAAATAAAAAACTTGGATGAAAGGCGAGAGGCATTTCGCGCTTATCAGGCCGAAGCCGTCGAAAGATTTGCGATTGACCATCCAGCCCGGGCGCTTGCGGAGCTTTATCGGCAACTTTGCACGAAGGCACTCTGAGATGTTCCGCACTTTAATGATCAATACCAGCTCTAATTTGCTGTTAATGCTGATCAAGCTCACGCTGACACTGATTATGACGCCCATTTATATCAGTTTTCTGGGCAATTACGACTACGGCTTGTGGGAAATGGTTCTGTCCGTCCTTGGTTACATGGGCATGCTTAACCTCGGCATTAACCCTGCCATCAGCCGCTTTGCGGCGAAACACAGCGCGGAAGCCGATTTTGACAGTCTCCAGAAAGTTTTCTCCTCAGCGTTTGTGTTTCTTTTTTTTGGCGGTGTTGCAGTAGCGCTGTTGCTGGGCGGGTTTGGCCTGCTATTCGCCGACATAATGACGCCAGATGGCGAGAAAGCCACTGTTTACACGCTGTTCATGTTGATTCTGGCAGGGCAGATGCTGGTGATGTTTCCGGGGCACGTCGCCGAGAGCTTTCTGGAGGGCTTCCAGAAATATCGCATTAAAAATAACGTGACGATCGTCAATAGCATTGCCGGATCAGTCATTTTTTATCTTTATGCAACGCCACAAAACGCTTTGCTTCTGCTCGCTGGCGTTAATGCTGCTGGTCTGATGCTCAAATACCTGATCTATTTCGCTCTGGTATCGCGCCCGGCTTTTGGTGCACTGGTCTTCCACCTGAAAGACTTCAGCCGTGAAAAGCTGACAGAACTACTTCGGTTCAGCTTTAAGTCGTTCATTCAAGGTATCGCCACAAATGTGGAAAATGCTACTGACAACATCGTGATCGGGTCATTTTTAGGCCCTGCGGCAGTTCCGTTTTATAGCATTCCCTTGAGCCTTACTCGCTATATTCGGACGTTAGGCTGGACCCTTTCCCACGCCTTCATGCCGTTTTTCAGCGACCTTTCGGCCCGGGACAGGAAAGAGGAATCCAGAGAGGTTTACCTCGTTGCCAGTAAAGTGGTTGCGGGTTTGGTGGCAGCTATGGGCGTTGGAATTCTGGCAATTGGAACTCCGTTTCTTGCTCTTTGGATTGGGCCTGAATATACGGAACAATCTGATGAAATTATTCTTCTATTGGTGTCGTTTACGGTACTACCGTTACTTAATCCGTTTAGTAGTCGTTACCTTACAGCGATTAATAAACATGGCATATTGGCAAAGCTGGCGCCAATCTCAGCGGCAACTAACCTAATACTGAGTATTATCCTGGTGAAGTATTGGGGGATTATTGGAGTTGCAGTTGGTTCGCTGATCCCAACGCTTATTTTGGTACCAGTGGTACTGCGCGCAAGTTGTCGTGAGTTGGGCTTGCCGGTGCGGCAGTATGTGTCCGAAAGTCTTTTACCGTTGGTTTTTCCTCTGATCGCGTTGGGTGGCGTGTTGGCCGGCATTCGCTTTTATTTCGGTATCGAGAACTATGGCGTGCTTTTAGTCACGGTAATGGCGGGCGCCTTGACCTACCTGGCAGGGTTCTGGTTTCTGTCACTGGCGAGAAGTGAGCGTGAATTTCTGGGAAGCCGCGTGATGCGGGAGTTTGGCCGTCAGTAACCTGTAGTTTGTAATTCTCTGGACATGGAACTCGGGAGTAAACGTTAGTGTGTGGATTTGCCGGCATTTTTGCTATCGGTGACGCAGCGAACAAGCCCAGCCACCCGCAGCTTCACGAAATGGGTGAGGCAGTAATGCATCGTGGCCCGGATGGCGAGGGAATCTGGATAGATTCATCGGTAGGACTCGTTCATCGGCGCCTCGCAATACAGGATCTTTCCCCTGCGGGTGCGCAGCCAATGAGATCGTTTAGCGGCAGGTTTGTCATTGCATTCAACGGCGAAATCTATAATTTCAGAGGCTTGCGCCGGGATTTAGAGATTGCAGGGTCTACCTTTAACGGGTACTCCGATACGGAAGTTATGTTGGCCGCTTTCGAAGAGTGGGGTGTAGATCAAGCCCTGGATCGTTTCAATGGAATGTTTGCGTTTGCACTCGTGGATCTGGTGGAACGTAAGCTGATACTCGCCCGCGACCGAATGGGAGAAAAACCCCTTTATTACGGTTGGCAGGATGGCTGTCTGCTTTTCGGCTCAGAGTTGAAAGCCTTACGAGCTCACCCTTGCTGGAAGGGTGATATTGACCGAAACGCCCTTTCTTTGTTGTTGCGTCACAATCTTATCCCCGCCCCCCACACTATTTACCGAAATGTAGCCAAGCTTCTGCCCGCATCAAAGGTGACTTTCGCGCTAGAGGGAAGCGGTGAGATTTGGCCAGCACCAGAGCAGTATTGGTCACTTGCCGACGCCTTCAATCCGGTGCAGGGGTATACGCTGGAATCAGCTTCCGAAGAACTGGAGAGCCGCCTTTCGACAGTAATCGGTGAGCAGATGATATCGGATGTGCCGTTGGGCGCGTTTCTTTCTGGTGGTATAGATTCTTCCGCTGTCGTTGCATTGATGCAAAAGCAGGCGAGCCAGCCCGTTCGCACGTTCAGCATTGGTTTTCGGGAGCAGGAGTTCAACGAGGCGGAACACGCCCGCGCTGTGGCTGAGCATCTGGGCACGTCACACACGGAGCTTTACGTGTCGCCTGAGGACGGGCTTGAGGTGATTCCGAAACTGCCACAAATGTACGATGAGCCGTTTGCCGATTCTTCACAGATTCCCACCTGGCTGGTGAGCCGAATGACCCGTCAACATGTCACCGTCGCACTGTCGGGGGATGGTGGTGATGAGTTGTTCTGCGGTTATTCCCGTTACCCCGCTGTCGCAAACGCATGGCGCAATCGAGGTGGGCTAAAATCCCGGTTACGCCAGTTGGCTGCAACGCTGCCGCCAGAATTGATGGCGCGGGTGATCCGGGTGCTCGTACCGGGGCAGAGCAATCGCGCGGTTATTACTTTGGTAGAGCGTCTGCGTCAGCAAAAGCAGGCTTCGATGGCAAGAAACCTCTCGGATTATTACCGGTGTGGCGTTAGTTGCTGGGCCGAGCCAGCGTCACTGGTTAAAGGGGGCGAAGTTCCAGATTATGCTCTGACCAGCCGGGTGCCTGATGAGATAGAGACTGACCCACTTAAAACGCTGATGTGGCTAGATCTGAACTGGTACCTGCCCGATGATATTCTGGTTAAAGTCGACCGGGCGGCCATGGCCTGCAGTCTTGAAACGCGTGTGCCGATGCTGGACAGACGAATCGTGGAGTTTGCCCTTGGCCTGCCAACGGAACTGAATATGCACTGTGGTGTTGGCAAACAGGTTTTGCGTGATGTTTTATACCGCCATGTGCCACGCAAGCTGATTGATCGGCCCAAACAGGGCTTTGCCGTGCCACTCGGTGCATGGTTGCGAACCAGCCTGCGTGACTGGGCCGAAAACCTGCTGGACGAGGGGCGACTGCAGCGTGAAGGCTATTTCAATCCAGCGCCGGTTCGCAGGCTTTGGCAGGCTCACCTGGCGGGAGCGGATGATCACGCGTTTCCACTTTGGGGTGTGCTGGTGTTCCAGGCCTGGTTGGATGAAAATGGCTGATTTATGAACTTGAAAAAACCCATAGTCAGCATTGTGACGCCAACATATAACCGCGCGGGATTCATTGGCGATGCAGTACGAAGCGTGTTGTGCCAGTCCATGCCAGATTGGGAGCTACTGATCGTAGATGATGGCTCTGAAGACAACACCCGAGAGGTATTGGCTGAGTACGAAACTGATCCGAGAATTCATTACTTTTATCAGCCAAACCAGGGCCAGAGTATTGCCCGTAATAATGCGTTGGAAAAAGTGCGAGGTGACTTCGTCGGTTTTCTTGATTCCGACGATCTCTGGTGTGCAGACAAACTTGAACGCCAACTGGCGCTTTTCGAGAGTCATCCTGAAGTTCATATCGTTCATGGTGACGAGAGCATTATTAACGAGGAAGGGCGGGAAACAAGTCGGGAAAACATGCGCCGTTATTCCGGCCGGATTACGCCTCAACTACTGGCAGATAACAGTGTAAGCATCACAACCGCCCTGGTGCGTCGGCAGTGCTTTGACGAGATGGGTGGCTTCAAGGCGAGCAATGGGGTCGCTGACGACTATGACCTATGGCTGAGGTTTTCGGCTCGTTACCTGTTTCACTATGAGCCTGGAATTGTCGCGTCTTATCGGGTGATGGACGATCAGATTTCATCAGACAAACGTCGACGCCTTGCAGCCAATGAAATGATTATAATGAACTTTCTCAAGCAATATGGTGACACGATTACGCTACAAGAAAGATGCAGGGGGCTGGCACGTTTTTATTGTCGTTCTGCCCGCTATTTTGCAAGTATTGGTGAGCGGAAAAAGGCTGCGCGGGATATTGTCTTGGCTTTTCGCAATTCGCCGATGGATTCGTTGGTATGGCGGGCTCTTTTTCGGGTTCTGGTGCCGCAGAAATGACGAACGCTGCTGATCAACGACAGAATCCGCCGAAACATCGGCTGACACGCTGTGTTTCTTGGGAAGACAAATATCAGGACGGCGTGTTGAGGCTTTTCCCTGATGTCGGCCACAAACGCCATCTCTGGGACTGGCAATTTCAGTCCAATCCTTTTTCCCTGCCTTTCAGTCCCGTGGTTATGGTGGACGATCAAGACCAGGTGGTTGGGTTTAATGGTGTGATGCCTGTTATGGCCGAAGATGCGGGTGTTCAGAGGCCGGTGCTTTGGAGCTGTGATTTCTTTTTGGCAGAGGCCTGGCGCGGCAAGGGGCTTGGAAGCGATATTAAGCACGAACTGCATCAGAAATCCCCAATCGTAATGGCCTTCGGTATCAGTGACCGAGCAAGCGATGTTCTGCAGCACCTGGGTTGGATTCCTGATACCTCTGTTGAAAGTTACCGAATGATCCGGCGATTCAGTGGCTGGCGAACCTGGGTTTTCATGGCGCTTCAATTGGCAAACAGGGTGGTTCGTGGCTCCTGGTTGTCTATGAAACATCGGGCTCCGGAAGCAGAAATGAGGTTGTCGGTACATTCTTCTCTGCCTGGGAAGGATCTGGTGGATAAACTTTGGCGGACTTGCGCCGGAGGCTATGAACGTATTGTGGTCCGAAACCACCAATATCTTGACTGGCGCTATCAGAAACATCCATTGGGCCGCTATGCCTTTGTTCGTGCAGAGATAGCAGACAAACTGGCGGGTATCCTGGTTGTCCGGACAAATGGTGAGCATCTGCGGATCGTGGATTACCTCGGTCCCAGTAGTGACTATCAACTGAAAAAAGCCATGATTGATTTTGTGGTTGGCCGTTGGCGGCACGTTACCCAGATATCAGCGGTAACTTCTGATGGTCAGTTCGGTGATTGCCTTTGCGCTGCCGGGTTTATCCGAGTACGCGGAAAGCCGCGATTTTATCGATATGAGACAGAACTCTCTGACAGGAAGTGGTTCATCATGGCTGGTGATTCGGATGGCGAGTTCCTGCAGGCGGGCTCTGATTTTTGTGAGCGGGGGTTATTGTGACGCTGTGTGTGGAACGTTTGTCGGAATGGGATTTCAGCTCTATGGCGCAGAAATGGCAGAGCTGCCTGGACCTTTCCGGGGCCAACCCCGTGTTTCTTGGCTGGCCCTGGTTGTTCAGTTGGTGGGAGGTCTGGTCCCAGGTGCTGGGCCTTGAGCTTGCGTTGATCGGCGTTTATGACGAGCAGGGTGCCTTGATCGGTCTTGGGCCTTTCTATCGTCGGGCCATAAGGACCGCCGCGGGCGTTCGGGTTTATCGACTGTATCTGATTGGGAGTGCCTGGCGGCTGGCACCTACAGTAAGAACGGAATATTGCGGGCTTGTCTTGCCTTTGGGCCGTGAAGACGAAGTCAATGATGCGATCCTGACCGCCGTTGCAAAACTGGAATGGGATGAACTCATATGCAGTGATGTGGCTGCTAGTGAAGTGTCCTCGTTCTGGCCTGAACGTTGGCCCACTGCCAATAATCCGGTTTTTATAAAGAGAACGGTCGACACGGGTATTCGGATACAGACGGATGGGTCATTTGATGATTGGCTTGGGTGCTTGGGAAAAAATACCCGCCTGAAAGCATACAACCGCAGAACTTATCTCGAAGACCGAGGCGAACTGACCTTCACTCCGTTTGAAGCTACAGAAAGCAGTCATTTTCTGGAACGCCTGAACGATTTTCATGTTTTACGCTGGGGCAAACCGGTATTCGATGAAGATGCCCTTCGATTTCATGAGCTTCTTATTAAACGGCTCCCGCTTGGTGATGGGAGGGCAGAGCTCACAGCGCTGCATTTTAAAGGGGAGTGTGTTTCAGTGCTTTACGATGTGGTGGCTGGGCGATGGCGATTGAATTTGCAAGCTGGGTTCATTGAGGATTTCGATAAAAAGGTTGCGTTGGGGTCGCTTCATATCGGGTTCGCCGTTGAGTCGGCTTTCAGGGAAGAGGGTGTTGATTTTTACGACCTTCTTGCAGGCGCCGGTAAAA